>OLOX01001001.1_pt1 | contig 28453 bp, 16 predicted proteins | sample 1672091 | NCBI WGS metagenome assembly OLOX01 (sample SAMEA3136644, study PRJEB25190) | human gut metagenome | reverse complement strand
GGGGAGCTGAAAACCCTTCCAGGACTCGGCCCCCGCTCGCCAGGCGGGATGGCGAAGCCCATGCTTCGCCATCCCCCGCGCACCTAGAAGTACACGTAGAAGCTCACGCCCACGGCGTACAGCACCACGCGGAAACACACGCCGCCGATGAGGCTGCACACAAGCGCCGCAGCAGATGCCGGTAGCGCCACCTGGGGTTTCTTCCACCCCAGCGCGCCGCACACCGCAGCCACCAGCGAGCCGACCACCACAGCACCGCCCCAGAACATGCCCGCTTCCGAGCCGCTCATCGGGGCCGCAAGCGCCGCTGCGGGCGCCGGCAGGGCCGCCGTCGGGTCGGTGGTGTGGAACGAGTAGCCCACATCGCCGAACGAGATGGTGGTCCAGTAGAACCCGGCCACCACCACGGCCACGGCGGACACGACGCCCATGGCGCACGTCAGCTTCGCCAACAGCTCGCCGACCTTCGCGTCTTCCTTGAGCACGGCGGCCACCAGCCATGCGCCGGCCGCGCCTAGCACCAGCTCAGAGCCGTAGTAGTACACATACAGCGTGAAGTTCGACCACGCCGGGCGTGCGGGCATGTAGTACGAATGCGCGCACACGAATCCCATGATCACGCCGACCACCACGACCAGCCAGCCGCACCACGCGGGCAGCGCGCGCTCGCCGTCGCCGCCTTTGCGCAGCACGCCGAACAGCACCGCCAGCACCACCACCGTCACCACAATGCCGATGAGCTCTTGCGTGATACCGCTGGTCAGATGCCCGAAGCCGTTGAAAATGCGCTCCCAGTGATGCAGGTGCAAGAAGCTGGAGAAGCCGCCGATGGCCAGCACCACCAGCTCAGCGGCCAGCATCACCGTGTGGAACTTCTTCGTTCCCAGCCCGCGCACGGCGCAGATGCCCTGGAACAGCAGCATGCCGGACGACAAGCATAAAAACAGCGTGAAGAACACCAAGGGGTATTGGACTTCCATGATCTACCTCCACACTCTGTTACGAAGGATGAACCGATCGGACGGATGGTTGCCCGAGTCGGGCAGGCTATGCACCTCGTCGTCCGTGAAAGGCTTGATGTAGTCCTCATCGGTGAAGCTCAGCGGTTCGCCGTTCGAACCGAGCGAGCCCTTGAAGTCGCTCCAGCCCTTGTCCATGTCGCCGAACCAGCGGGCGCGCCCGCCGCAGCTGATGACGCACGCCGGCAACTCGCCTTCCTGCGTCTTCTGGTAGCAGCGCGTGCACTTCTCCACCACGCCCTGCTCCTCGTTGAGGTAGCGCACGCCATACGGGCAGGCCATCACGCAGAACTGGCAGCCGATGCACTTGTCCTTGTCCACCTGGATGGTGCCGTTGTCCGTCTTGTGGCTGGCGCCGGTGGGGCACACCTCCACGCAGCTGGGGTTTTGGCAGTGCTGGCACGAAACCGGCAGATAGTACATCTCCACGTCAGGGTATTCCGCGCCTTCGAATTTCGGGTTGGGGCCCACGCGCAAAATCTTGATCCAGAAGTTGCCGATGGGCACATCGTTTGCCTCCTTGCACGCAACCATGCAGTTCAGGCAGGAGACGCACCGGTTTAAATCGGTGACTATCGTGTATTGAGTCATGACCGCTCCTTATCCGTCGCTACACGACTTCGTACTCGTAGGTGGGCAGCCATTCCTTCAGTCGAGGATCGGTTGCGGTATGGATGATCTCGGTGCCGTCGTCGTCGCACGGGCACGGGTTGCCAAACGGCGAGTTCTCCGGCGTGGCCTTGTAGACTTTCACCAGGTAGGCGCGGCAATTGCACGTGCCGCAAATCGGGTCCTGGCTCTCGTGGTCCATGTTCACCAGCACGTTGACGTTCGACAGGTCCCAGCCATGCTTCGGCGCCGAAAGCTCCGGGTACCACCACTGGTGGTCGCACTCGATGGTGCCGGGACGAATGCCGTAGAACAGGTCGGCGCACTCGCGGATCTTGCCGCGCTTGGATTCGATCCAGCACCAGTCGCCCTGCTCGATGCCCAGTTCAGCGGCAGTGTCGGGGTGAATCTGGAAGCTGGGGCACGGCGTCAGCTCGCGCAGCCATGGCTGCTGACGGCCCTCGTTGTGGAAGTACAGCGGGTTGCGGCGGCCCGACGTCAGGATGATCGGGTACTCCTTGTACAGCTCCGGCGAGCTGTACGGGCTTTCCACCGGCTCGCGGTAACCCGGGATGCCGTTGTAGCTGCCGGGCGCTTCCTGCCACTTCGTGTTCTTGCCGTGATAGCTTTCAAGCAGCGTCGAGAGAATCTCGAACTTGCCGGTGGGCGTGTTGAAGCCGGGCACGAACGGCGCGTTGGGGTTCGAAGCATCGCGCGGACGGAAGTGACCCCACTGGAAGCGGTAATAGTAACCGAACGGGCTGATCTCCTTGAGGTTCCACTGGCTGTGCTCCTGGTACTGGGCCACGTAGTCGTCCCAGTCCTTCGCGTGAAGCTGCGTGCCGTCGGGCGCGGGCACGGAAATGGGAAACGCCAGGTCAGGGTTCATGGGCAGCACCGACATGTCCAGCATGTCCTTCTCGGTGGGCCACGGCTTCATCCACTTGTCGGGCCACACGGGCAACGGCTTGTTCTGCGTCGGCCAATACTCGTAGCCCATTTCCTTGGACAGCTCGCCACAGATGTCGGCGGAGTCCCAGCTGGCCTCGCCCTGACGCTCGACGCACTGCACCTGTGCGCCGATGGCGCCTTCGCCGCCCTGCGTGTAGCGAAGCACGGAGACTTCCAGGAAGTGCGCCGCCGGCAGCACCACGTCAGCAAGCTCGATGGTGGGGCTGTGCCACAGCTCCCAGCCGCCGTAGAAGTCCAGGCTTTCAAACGCCTGCCAGTTCTGCCACGCGTTGCCGGAGTTGAAGTGCTGGCCGGAGTTGGAGATCATGCCGCGGATGGGGTACGGGTCGTCGTACAGAATAGCCTCGGCCGCGCTGATCGGGTCGTGATACAGCGCCGCGCCGCCGACCATCTGGAACCACGGCGTCAGCGGGAAACGGTCGCCGCCCACCACTTTCGCCTGCTCAACGGGGTCGAGCGTGTTGTTCGCCCACGGGATGTGGTACTGGAAGAACGTGTCCATGGTGAAGAACATGTTCTCGCAGCCGCGCTGGCCGCCCGGCGAGTCGATGTTGTTCATGAGCGCCGAGAGCATCAGCGGCAGCATGGACGTTTGGATGGAGTTGCCGGCATGCTCGAGCGGCAGGTTGAACACGATGCCGCCCTTGCCGGGCTCTTCGCAGTACGCCTCGGCCGCGGCCACGATCTTCTCGGGCGCCACGCCGGTGATCTCGCTCGTGTGGTTTTCGTCCCACGGCGTCAGATGGCGCTTGAACATCTCCCAGATGGGCTCCACCTTCACGGTGCGGCCGTCCTTGAGCGTTACCTCGAAGCTGCCCTCAAGCGCCGGGTCGATATCCACGGGGAAACCGGGGTCGGTTGCCAAGATGCCGCCCTTGTAGTCCACGCAGTCGCGGGCGCGGTCGGGGTACTGGTATTCCGTCTGGCCCTCCCACAGGCAGTTTTTCGTGTCGTAGAACTGCATGCTGTTCGATTTCGTGTCCCAGTAGGCCATCTTGCGCACGTCGCCGCCCTCGACGACGTCGGACTCCTTCAGGATGCGCGTGCGCACCTGCAAGGGATAGCTGCCCATTTCCTGCTTGCCTTCCGGGTCGCCCCAGTCGGCCCACGTCCAACCCGAAGGCTCGACGTCTTCGCAGTACAGGAACGGGGCGTTCGTCCACTTCTTGATGAACAGCATGTCCGGATGGCAATTCTTGTTGAACACGCACTGATGCAAAAGGCCCAGCGCGATGGCGTCGTCGGTGCCGGGGCGCAGGTCAAGCCAGATGTCGGCTTCCTTGCCGAGGTTCTGCATACGCGGGCCGACGCAGATGGTGGTCTCGGCCTTCACGTGCTCGTCGACGGTGACGCGGCAGGAGTTGTCGTAGTTCGACACTTCCTGGTTCGTGCCCCACTGGAAGTTGACCTTCTGGCCGTCGATGAGGTTGCACCAGTGCGCGCCCGGGAAGCAGATCATGGCCGCCGCGGACAGGCGCGGGCCCTTGCAGATGACACCTGCGGGGCTGCCGGTGTTCGCCGTTTGCAGCAGGTAGGTGGGGTACGCCTCGGTGGCGTACGTGGTGATGCGGCCCGTGCCGTGCAGCGTTTTGATGGCGTGTTGGCCGTACTTCTCGATGACGCTGTTCAGGCCGTCGGCCATATACTTGATGGCCTCGTTGTGGCTGACGCGGCGCCACTTGGGGTCTTGCCCCTTCGGCGTGGTGCGGATAAGCGGATAGCGGATGCGGTCCGGATGGTACAGCGCCTGCACCGCCGAGCGCCCCTTCACGCACAGGTTGCCGCGGCTGGCCACGGCGCGGTGATCGCCCTCGATATGCACGACGCGGCCGTTGCGCACGGTCACCAGGTTGCCGCATTCCATTTTGCCGCAGCCGCGGCAGGTGGAGTGGATGACCTTCACGTCATCAGCGGTGTCTGCATATGCAGGGTTCGAACTTTCGAGCAGCGTGGATGCCGCTTCGCTCGCAACAAGCGTCGCGCCGGCCGTAGCCGCCGCGATCTTGAAGAACGAGCGCCTTGTCAAGCTTGACTCAAGCATGCACGTCCCCTTTCATCTCGTCCTTGCTTTCGTTGCGTCCTTGTGAACGCTTCCCCGCTACGCACGCTACGCCGGCTCGGGGGGCGCGGACAATCGCATGGAATCACCTATTTCGGGTCGTACGTACGGAGGGATGGGAAAAGTTGCGGCTCAGTGAAAGTATGTGAGACGGCGTTTCGTCTGATGAGAAGCGCCTCGCTCGCGACACGAGCAAGACGGCCCCGAGGGGACGAGCGTGACAAGGTCAGGTCACTTGTCAGGCGGAGGGCGCTTATGCTCCCGCCCACGCATCCCCTCTTGCGCCTATTTCCCAACGAAACCAGGCGCACCCCCTCGCACTATGCCGTTTTCGCGTGAAGGAAAGCAACTGCACTGCGAACAGCAGCGCCCTTTTTGGTCGAAGTGGGAATGAACGTTCAGCCAGGAAGGCGGTTTTTGCCAGATGTGGGAAAGCCGCCCCACCGAGCACTCGGAAAACCTTGCAACGAGAAGGCAGAAAACGGCGAAGTGGGAACAAGAGCGGGCCGCAGTTGGAAGTCAATGTCGTTTTGGCCCGATGCGGGAAGTCCAGTTGCTCCCACATCGGGCCAAAACGGCAATCGTGCCCGGCAATTCGGTGCAGCGGCGTGAAACGAGACGAATTCCGGCGGCCCCAAAAGGCCGCCTTGCTTGGAGGGTTATTCAGTTTGCCGCCGGATTGTCGCAAATGGGCCTAACGTTCCAGCGTAGTTTCCAGCGCGGGGGCTTCGGGGCCTAGTTCCAGGGCGAAGCGGCTGGGGGCCAGGCGCGCCATGGCTTGGCCGTGTTCGTCGCGGATGCGGTGCACCTGCATGCCCGAACGAAGCGCCACCTCGGCGCGGTCTTTCTGGAATGTCGACACCACCAGCGTGCGGCGCGCGGTACCCATGGCCGCATACCATGCGCGCCGGTCGGCCGCCGCGATCTCGGCTTGACGGTCCTCGTCGTTTTCGATGTCGAACGCGCCGACGCCCGGGTAGAAGCCGTCGACCGCACCCGCAATGATGACGGTGTCGAACTCAAGCCCCACCAGCATGGACGGCAGCGCAATACGCACGGCATCCACGTCGGCGAAGCGGCGCTCCAGCCTGCCGCGAGCACGGGCCAGCAGCTCAGCCGCGTCTTCCGTGCCCGAAAGCGGGGCCAGCAGCGCCTCGAACGCCGGCGGCAGCTCGTCGTGGCCCGGAAGTTTGCACGCCGAAAGCAGCGTGAACCCGCGCTTGCCGGCAACGGGCGCCAGCAGCTCCTGCGCCTGCCGCCAGCGCGCGGCCAGCACGTCGGCGCCGGCAAACGGCGGCTCGTCGAAATCGGCCAGCTGCGCCAGCGCCTCCACCACGCCCATGCCGGCCGCTTCGGCGAAATCCTCCAGGCGGCACCAGTGGTTCGAGTGCGTCAGATAGTCGCCGAACCCGCACCAGCTACGCCACGCCACGGCGTCGTCCGGGTCGGCCGCCAGTGTCAGCAGCGTGTATGCGCGCAGGTCAGCGCAACGTTCGGCGTTGCGCAGGTCGCCTTTGAGCGCATGGTAGCTCACCAGCTGGTCCGACGGCATGCCGTTGACCTCAAGCACCTTGGCAATCGAGCGCCCCCACAACGCATTGGGCACCACCACGGCCACGTCGCGCGGATGCAGCAGAGCGACTGCGGAAGCACCAGCCGAAGCGCCCCCCGCGCACAGGTCTTCGCCAGCAGGCGCCGAACCGCCCGCCGCAACATGCGCGCTCGGCGTGCCGGCAAACGCGTGCTTCAAGAAGCGAGCGATGCCCATGAACTCGGCGTTCGGATCAACCCACTGCACGAAGCGCACGTCGCCAGGCAAGTCGGCGCGCGCCGCGCCTGCGACCGCAACGCCTTCGGCATCAGCCGCTGTGCCAGCGTGTTCGCCCGCAGCACGCGCGGCATCGCCTTCGCTCATCGCACCCGCAACAGCTTCCCCACCTGCGCAAACGCGTTCGGCGGCCCCACCTTCGCCCACCGTCACCAGCGTGCGCGCGTCCATGCCGCCCGCCTCGGCAAGCCCGTTGCCCACGGCGGCGATGCGCGGGGCGCTGCGCACACCCTGCGTCAGCGTCACCACCTCGGCGCCCTCGTGCGTCTCGGCGAACGCCGCAAACCCCTCGGGGCACGGGTACGCCTCGGCCGTTTCCACCTGCTCGTTCACGTTTCCGCACACCATCAGGCTTTCGCGCGCAATTAGATCAAGCGCCAGCTGCGTGGCCTTCGAGTAGTCCTGCACGTCGTCGGCCAGCACGTGCGCGCGGCGGCACGCCGCCGGCACATCGGGGCAGTCGCGCAGGAACTTCACCGCCAGATTCCCCAGCTCAACGGGCAGCATGGCGCCGCGCAGGCGCAGGTGACGCATGATGGCGTCGTGCACCAGGTGCTCATCGTCCTCGACAAGGAACCCCTCGCGCTCATCGCCCAGCTCGGTCCACTGCCTGAAGAAGAACTTCAGCATCTCGCGCATGCGCTTCGTTTTCAGGCCGCACGTTTTCATGTCCTCCATAAGGATGCGCTCTTCGAAATCGGCCAAAAGCCGCGGCGTGCGACCCGTGAACGCGCGCGCCTCGGGGCACGACAACACCTGCTCGAAAAACTGCGCCGGCGTGCACACCTCAACCGCATCGGCGCCCGCCACGCCGCAAGCCGCTACGCGCGCCCGCAGCACATCGGCCGCGCTGCGCGTTGCCGCCAGCACCAGCACGTCGTCAGGCCGCGCACTCGCCGCCAGCAGACGCGCCGCGCGCTGCACGATGGCCTGCGTTTTCCCTGTTCCAGGGCCACCAACCACCTGAATTGCGCGCGAAGAGCTTAGGGCGGCGCGCGCGACGCCCTCCATCGGTTCCGCCATAGCAGACCCCTCCTTGTTCGAAAGTTCCTGAACGATATGCGATTTCGAAAACGCCGAAGCGCAAGCACCCGAAGTGAAAACGGTGCGCCGCATTCCGCAACGGCGCAACACGGCGCGCATCCCAGGCGCCCAACAGCGCCGGCGTGCGCATGCGCCTTGCGAAGCGACGCGCCGGACGCGCGGGCGAACGAAGCACCGCAAAGCGCTTCGCCCCAGGTCAACCGGCTGCACCAACCCGCCCGTAACCGGCAAACGCCTGCAGGCGCGGCCCGCCTACGCGCCGCGTGCGTCGCGCTGCTCGTCGAGCGTGGCTTCCAGCAGGTCAAGCAGCTCTTGGTTCGTGTGCACGTCAAGCTTCTTGTACAGGTTGCGCATGTGCGTTTGGAACGTGCTTTTCGAGATGAACAGGTTCTCCTGCACGTACGCGCCGCTGCGCCCGCGCATGACCAGGCGCATGACCTCGGCCTCGCGCGGCGTCAGGCCAAAGCGCTCGGCGATGGCCTCGCACGCAGCGCGGAACTTGCCTGTGTGCGTCAGCGGCTCGGGCATAAGATCCCACACGCTGCCGATGGTGCCGCCGTGAAACGACAGCGTCAGCGCCGTAAGCAAAAACGCCACCACGGCCAGCGCCACCAGGTCGAACACCAGAAACCCCGTGTGCGTCAGCGCCTCGCGCACCACCACACCCACGGCCACGGCGCCTTCCAAAAACAGCCGCGACACCAAAAACGTGCGGATGGTGCCGATGCGCTCGAACACCTTCGGCAGCTGCAGCCACAGCACCACATCGAACAGCACGTACGCAAGACGCATGCAGAAAAACGACGCCGGCAAAAACCGGGTTTGCAGCACGGCGATCATGCACTGCGCGAAGCCCGCGATGGGCAAAATGGCCAGGTTAGCGGCGCTATAGCCGAAATTCTTGCCGAAACGCAACGCGAACAGCAGCACCACGGCACCGATGATGCCGTTGACCAGCAGGCAGGCGATGGACACCTCGATGCCCGTTTCGGCATACTCAAACGCAAACCCGTATGCCATACCGTACGCCAGGCCCAGGGCCGAAAGCCCCAACGCCAGCCGCCAAGGCAGGCGCAGAAACTCCGCATCGGGCGGGGCTGCCGGCGCAGGCGTGTGATCGGGATCGGCGTCTGCCAGGTCGCCCGCGCGCACAACCGCAAGCGCGCTTGCCGCGGGAAGCAGCATAATCAGGCCCGCCGCCAGCTCGAACGGCAGCGGCAGCACCACGCACGTGATGGCGAACGACAGCACCAAACCGCCACCCACCTGCAGCGATGCCTTCGCGCCGTTGCGCGCGAACTGCAGCGCCCACGCCACCATGACGCATGCGGTGGAAAGCCCCGTCACGAACGACGCGCCGATAACCAGCACGCGTGCCACGGCCGGGTCGGCGAACAGCGACGCCGCGGCGATGCACGCGGTGCCCGCCGATGCCAGCACGCCCACAACCACCACGCGCGAATTCCAGCGCTGCGACAGCTTGCGATACGTTGCCACGCATACAGCGATCCACGTCAGGTAACCAAGAAACGATGCCAGCTCGCCCTGCGAGGCCATGCCCTGCGTCACCGCATAGCTCGGATACAGCTTCGTGGAGAAACATGCCAGGTACACCCAGCTCATGTACAGGCCAAACGCCAACGCGCTCATCAGCGGCGACGAGCCCAACGGCCCGCCAGCGCCAGCGAGCCCGCCGATGCCCAGCGGCTCGGCATCAGGGCGAGCCGCTTCGCCGCCTGCCGCGAAAGCATCCGCCGCCACGTCAGCGGCCTGACGTATTCGTTCCGTCTTGTTCCCCATGTTTTGCCCCCTCTTTTCGCAGGCCACAAGCCCGCGCCCCCATCGGCCAAGCGGGAGCCGCCCTCATCTGCGCATGCTCCCGCCTCTTTCAACTCCATGCTATTCGATTGTGAACCGCGCCGCATGCACCCAATCCGCCGAACGGCAATGCCTTTGCGCCCGCAAAATCCGCAGCGAGGTGCAACCCGTGCAGCAACCGCGGAACAAAAAATCGCTCATGTATGTGATTTAACCGCGAAACCTTGCGTATCATCGCTCCAACGCTCAACGTTTCACCAGGTCACAAGCTTGAACTCTTTTCCGCCATTCACTCAAACGCCAACAAATCACATACATGAGCGATTTTTTGCACCGAACGCTCTCAAGCATGCGCGCGACAGCCGCAAAAGCCGCCGCGCGCATCTCGGCGCCGCCTTAGCGCCAGGCCAAATCGTCGCTGTTCCAGTACAGGTCCTGGTAAACGGCCGTGATACCGTCGCCCTCGCTTTCACCGTGCAGCGGCGGCACGATGCCCATGTCGGGAATGTCCTGCGACACCTCGTGGGCCAAATCCCACGGGAATCCGCGCGACTCGGTGTACATGAGGTCGCCCATGCGGCCGCCGGAATTCACGTGGTAGTCGAACTCGTCTTCGCCGCCCTCGTACGCTGCCAGGTTGGCCTCGTAGTACAGGTTCGGGTCGGGCGTGTGGTTCGTGATAGTGGTGCGCTCCACGTAGTACACGCCGTAATCGGCCGAGTAGCACAGGTTCAGCGTGCGCACGCCGTTCATGTTCACGTTGTGGAACTCGGCGGTGGTGCCGTCGGCGAACGTGACCTGCATCAGGTAGTTCTTCGGCATGCTGATGGTCTTGCCCGCCTGGTTCGTGTACGTGCGCTCGCCGTAATCGTAGGCGAACGCCCAACCGGCGGACTGGCCGTCGGCCAGCGTGCCCGAAAGCTGGTTGCCCGGATACGACGAGGTGTCCGACGTGCGGAACGTGAACTCCTTCACGTCCTTGCCCAGGCTGTTCGTCACCACGATGGGCGACACGTCGCCCGACGCGCTGCCGATTTGCGCGGAAAGGCCCTGCGCTTCGGCCACGGTGTCGGCGTTTTGGTGTGAAATGCTTGACGTGTAGCGCATCGCCTGCACGGTGTAGTCGTTGCGCGCGTCAACTTGGTTGGTGTACGCGCTGTTGCCCAGCGTGGTCGGCGCGTAGCTGGTGTCGGCAGCAATGGCCGCGCCGGCGCCCATGCTCACCGCCAACGCAGCGGCAACGGTTGCACCCGCAACCGCTTTTCCCTTCTTGCTCATGCACCCTCCTTTTCAAGTAACAGTTCCTGCTTGCCGCTCGCCTGCAGCATGCAGGAACAACAGGTTGCAGCAACCGACATGCCTGAAGTCCGCTGCGCGAAAACACGCGCAGCTTGCGGACACGTTGCCCGCAAAACCCGGCAGCATCGCCTGCACTGCAGTACGCCGTGCGTGCGCACGGCCTCGAACCTCGAATGCCGGCCGCGCGCAAAACCCTTTGGGGAAGGAGGATCGCAACGGTGCGTTGGCTTTCCGCAGCCGGCGTTCTTGCAGGCCATCCTAGCCCGCGCCAGCGCGCAAAGCTATCGCATAAATTCACTTATTTTGACGTTTTACCTGATGAAAGGGTTACGAGTTCCAATCGTAGCGCCCCGCCGCCCACCGAAACCCGCGAGACCCTACACGCCGGCGAGTGCGGCGGGCAGTTCGTCAACATGCAGCTCGGCGGCGGCTTTCACTAGCGCGTTCACGCCGCCACCCACTGTGGCGGTTGCCAGCTTCGACAGATATTCCAACGGCAGCTCGGAATCAAGCGCCACCCACTGACTGAACAGGCCCAAGATGCCCGAGCTAAAATACGCCACGAACACCCCAAGGTACGGCCCAAGCGCTTTCGCCAGGCCCAACGAGTCCCGCTCCGCAAGAGCCTTCGCGAACATCGGGCGCATTTGCGCGATAAGCGAAGGCAAGTCGACATGGCGCAGCACATCGCTGTTGCGACTGAAGTTCGCCAGCAGCGACGCACCCAGAGCCTCGTACAGCTTCGCCTCGTTCGTGCCGCCCGAGTTTTTCCGCAGCGCTTCCTCAAGCTGATCCACCACGTAGCGGCATTCTTCTTGCAAAAGCTCGCTGATCAGGTCTTCTATGGCGTTGTAGTGCAGGTAGAACGTTTTGCGGTTGCGGTTGGCGCGCTGCGCGATTTCCGTCACCGTGATCTGCGACAGGTCCTTCTCGCTTAAAAGCTCGCGAAACGCCGCGCGTATGGCCTCGCGGCTGCGCTTCGACCGGCGATCGATTTTCTTCCCTTCCGCAGCCTGCGCACGAACGACGCTTTCCATTCCTCGCCCTCCCGATCGTCCCCTTAATTTCTGCTAACGAGGATTAAACCTCGTTGTGGCGTAACTGACAATTGTTTTATTCCGCAAACGTCTAATGCTGGACAGTGTGTAGTAACTACCGCAAAACCCGTTCAGAATTCAGGTGAGGAACATGAAAGCAACAGACCAGCTCAAGCGCGCGGCGCTTATGAAAACGATGGACTGCCTGCTCGAGGACCCCGAGCACAACGTCACCACCATCATGGACATGCTTGACAAAGTGGCGCCGGCGCGCACTGCACTGACCTGCAGGAACAGGAAAGCGCCGATCATCTGTGCGGCAAGTGCCGCACCTTCGCCGACGAGTGGGCGCCGGTGGCCGAGCGCATGTGGAGCAACCCCGCCGACCCACGCCACCCCTACCGCGCCGACATCACCGCGAACATGGCCGACACCGACAAAGAAAAGTTCACCGCCCAAGACCACACGTTCGAGAAGATGACGGAACAGAACGCGCCCGTCACACGCCCGCCATGCCCTCGCCGTCGACGCCAACGGCGAGGGCAACGCAAAACCAGCGGGGGCACGCGCCTCGCCAGCAACCGAGAAAACGAAATCCTTCATTTTCTCGGCTATTGCTCAACATCCTAAAATCGATTTTCGTTTCGTCGAATTCAGCGTGAAATGTAAATGGCATTTCAGTTCCCAAGCGAATATGCCGGAAAAACCCAGCCCTCTTTACCAAGCGTAGGTTGCCGGGAGCTGTGCTTGGCCACACAATGCTCTTTGTCAACAAGCAGTGAGACAAGCTGCCGCGCAAAACTTCCGTTAGTTTGTGTTTTAACGCAAACCAGCCAAATATCAAACAAACCTGGACCTTCATTTTCCCAGGTCAAACGTTTGCACTGCATTTAGCTACCCAAAGCAATCCCAGCATCATTTCACTCCCAAAAATCAAACGAAATTAAAGTTTTGGGAGTGAAACGATGGGGTATTTTGCACACGTGCCATTCGCAGCGCGACCACCGCTGTGGGCGTTCTCGCACCTGCCGCCAAACCCCATGGCGTTGCTGTGAATTCCTTGGCGCGTTGGCGCGGCCGGCCGGCGCCCGCCGTATGCTCGCATGCCATGGGAACGCTATCGGCAATGCAAGGGTTTATCGTCATCGGGGTCATCATCGGCATCGGTTACCTTGCCGCGCGCGCAAACGTCGGCGGTCCCACCGCGCAGATGGTGCTGCAGCGCTTCGCTTTCTTCGTTGCCACGCCGTGCCTGATGTTCACGCTTATCTCGAAGGAAAATCTGGCCGACGTGTTCACGTCTTCTATGGCCGTCGCGTTCGGCAGCGCGGTGATAACCGGCACCGCGTTCATGCTGCTCGCCCGCTTCGTATTCCGGCTTGACCTGGCCGATTCCACCGTGGGCACGCTGGTTTCCATGTACATGAACGCCAACAACATCGGCCTGCCGGTGGCCACGTACATCCTGGGCGACCCGGCCGCCGTCACGCCCATCGTGCTGATGCAGCAGGTCATCTTCACGCCGATGGCGCTCACGGCGCTTGACATTTCCACCACCGGGAAGTTCAGCTTCGCCGCCACGGCGAAACAGCTTGCTCACCAGCCGATTCTTATCGGGGTGCTTTGCGGCATAATCGTGTCGGCCGCAAGCGCTGGCACCGGGGTGTTTCTGGTGCCGCAATTTCTGTACGACCCGCTGAACATCGTCGGCCAAGCAGCCGTGCCCCTGATCCTGTGCGCGTTCGGCATGTCGCTGCGCGGAGCTCGCCCACTTGCCAACCGCGAAGGTCGCCAGGCCACCATCACGGCAGCCGCGCTGAAGAACGCGTTCATGCCGGCGGTGGCGTTTGCCCTGGCCAGCGCCCTGGGATTCACCGGCCACAACCTGTACGCGTGCGTCGTGCTGGCCGCGCTGCCCTCCGCGCAAAACGTCTTCAACTACGCCGCGCGCTACAACGCCGGCACCACGTTCGCCCGCGACGGCGTACTGCTATCCACCATCTGCTCGCCAGTGTGCATCCTCGCGATCGCCCTGTTGCTGAGCTAGGAAGAGCGAACCGGCAGCCAGCACCAGCGAAACCGCACGATCCCGGCCTCTTCTAACGCTGGCACGCCCAACACCGCCCACACCCAAACTCGCTCGAGTTTGGGACTTGTTAGGCCGCCAACACGCACCCCCTCTATGCACACCAATCTGACCTGGGAAAACATGCGGCCGCCATCCGCAAGGAGCCACACCACCAACGTTAAGTCCCAAACTCGAGCGAGTTTGCGCAACGAGGAACGACCCCATTGCTGCACGGTGCCAGAACCGCCCGCCACCTCTGTCACACCAAAAAATCGCTCATGTATGTGATTTAACTCGGTTAGGTGAAGTACAAGCTCCAGTCCTATTTACAGAACCCCAGGTCAAAAGGTTGCGTGTCAAACGGCTACTCAACTGATCGCCAACAAATCACATACATGAGCGACTTTTCGCAGCAAGCGCGCGTTTCGCGGCACCGTGCGCCAGCCACGCCAAGCGTCAAGCGCGCGTTTCGCGGCACCGTGCGCCAGCCACGCCAAGCGTCAAGAGCGCGAAACGGCCCTTCAGCTGAGGGGCTTTCCTGTTTGCTTGTCGAACAATCCGGTGGACGCTTGATGCGTTACGAACTTGTCAACGTTCGTCCAGACCAAACGCCTGCCGCTGCGCCGCAGGACGCAAAACGGCCCCTTCCGCTTGGAGGCTTCCCTCCCCCAAACCCCTTGCAAACGGGAAAGCCCCCAAGCGAAAGGAGCCGCTTCGCGCCCTGCGATGCGCAGCAGGCCTTCGGCCTGGGCGAACGCTGGCAAGCTTGCTGAACGCATCGAGCGGTCCGCTGGATTGTTCGACAAGCAAACGGGAAAGCCTCTGAGCGGAAGGGCCGTCTCGTGTCTTGGAGCCGAACTCGTTCGCCGCGTGTTGCGTATCGTGCTTGCCGGGCTCTGCACTTTCGGTGCTCGTTCGACCTGGTCGCTGGATTCAGGAAGTCGGGAAAGCGGCCGCTGTTGGACGGTTTTTCGAGTTCCTGAATGCTTTGCGGGAGCGCGACTTGCTGATTGCGGGTTTCCGCTTGAAGCGCAAGCTTGTGACCTGGCGTTTTCCTCGTCCAGCACTCCTTTGCCGCCTGTCGTCTGCGCGCCGGCCCCGCGCTCGGTTCAGGTTCGGCGAATAATGTCCCCGATTCGTTCAGCTTCTCGGAAAAGTGATCAACAGTGGACGTTTTCCCGAGAAGCTGAACGGGGCTTCGCGTTTCGCTGCTGCGAATCTTGGTCGAGTTCGCGCTTTGCGGCGTGCAGTTCGAGCTGGCCGCACGCTCGCGGCTTACGCGCAAAAACTGAGTTCGCGTTTTACGGTGCGTGGTTCGGGCCAGCCGCGTGCTTGTCCTTTCCGTTGGGTTTTGGCTGGTGGGGCGCCGTTCGTTTACAATGGGCGCCGAAGTGTGGCTTATCGTGCGCGGGGCCCAACGGGCGCGCCCTGCGCTTTCAACCGAAAGAAGAGGCTTATGAGCGAAAGGAACATGCGCGCCGAGCTGGGGCGCTGGATCGCCAACGTCAGCGATGCGGAACTGTCCGCCGAGCTGGCCGACATGCAGGCCAAGGCCGATGCGGGCATCGAAGAGCCCATGGTGGACGCGTTTTTCCAGGACCTGTCGTTTGGCACGGCGGGCTTGCGCGGCATCATCGGCGCCGGCACGAACCGCATGAACGTCTACACCGTCGGCCGCGCCACGCAGGGCTTCGCCGATTACCTGAACGCGAACTTCGAGAATCCGTCGGTGGCCATTGCCCGCGACAGCCGCAACAAGGGCGAGCTGTTCGTGCGCACCACGGCCGCCATCTTGGCCGCCAATGGCGTGACCGCGTACGTGTATCCGCGCATCTCGCCGGTGCCCACGCTGTCGTGGGCCGTGCGTGACCTGGGATGTTCCGGCGGCATCTGCATGACGGCCAGCCACAACCCCGCGCCGTACAACGGCTACAAGGCCTACGGCCCCGACGGCTGCCAAATCACCAGCGAGGCGGCGGCGGCCATTTCCTCGGCCATCGAGCGCACGGACGCGTTTTCCGGCGTGAAGTCCATGGACTTCGACGAAGCCGTGGCCGCCGGCAAGATCCGCTGGATCGACGACGCCGTGCTTGAGCGCTACTACAGCGCCGTGCTGGCGCAGTCGGTGAACAACCTGACGCCCGAGCAGATTGCCTCCGCGCCGCTGAAGCTGGTGTACACGCCGCTGAACGGCACGGGCCTGGTGCCGGTGACCACGGTGCTGGCGCGCGCGGGCGTGTCCGACGTCACCGTGGTGCCCGAGCAGGAGCAGCCCGACGGCAACTTCCCCACGTGCCCGTACCCGAACCCGGAGATTCGCGAGGCCATGCAGAAGGGCATCGACCTGTGCGAGCAGGTGCACCCCGACCTGCTGCTGGCCACTGACCCCGATGCCGACCGCGTAGGCGTGGCCTGCAAGGACGGCGACGACTACACGCTTCTGACCGGCAACGAGATGGGCGTGCTGCTGCTGGACTACATCTGCCGTATGCGCGCCGAGCGCGGCGAGAACCTGGCCGACAAGGTGGCCGTGACCACCATCGTGTCGTCGGCCATGGTGGACGCGCTGGCTGCGGAATACGGCTTTGAGCTGCGCCGATGCCTGACGGGTTTCAAGTACATCGGCGACATCATCACCGAGCTGGCCGACGCGGGCGCTGCCGACCGCTTCATGTTCGGCTTCGAGGAAAGCTACGGCTACCTGTCGGGCGACCACGTGCGCGACAAGGACGCCGTGAACGCCAGCTTGCTGATCTGCCAGATGGCGCAGGCCTACAAGCTTGAGGGCAAAAACCTGGCGCAGGCCATGCGCGACATGTACGCCAAGCACGGCTGGTGGCTCAACCGCACTGTGTCGCTGGCTTACCCGGGCGCCGACGGCGCGGCGAAGATGGCGTCGCTTATGGCGGGCCTGCGCGAAAACGCCCCCGCCAAGCTGGCTGGACGCAAGGTCGAGGCCGTGGTGGACTACCAGCGGGGAGTGAACGGCCTGCCCGCGGCCAACGTGGTGGAGTTCGACGTCGAAGGCGGCAACAAGGTGATTGTGCGCCCCAGCGGCACCGAGCCGAAGATCAAGCTGTACGTGTTCGCGAAAGACGCCAGCCGCGAAGCCGCCGACGCGCTGCTTGACCAGCTGGAAGTCGCCGGCCGCGAACTGCTGGCATAACGCGCTCCGCAAGCGAAAACCCGCCCACAACAAAGGCGGCGACACCAACCCCGGTGCCGCCGCCTTTTTCGTTGACGCCCGACTTGCGTTTTGTGAAAGGTGAAATGCGGATGGATTGTTGAGGCTTGCGTTGGACGGCGGGGCGTTCGTGTCGGCGTAGGGGCGTTTCGTGGCGAATGGGGAAGGCCGCGGCGCTTGTTGCCGATGCGTCTGCCGCGCCCGCGCGGGCTGCCTATATAATTGCAAAGGTTACACGGTTGCAAGGCCGCGCGGCCTTGTTCGCCAACATAGCTTGAAGACACGTAATCGTCGCAGAAGCGCGTTGCGCTGGCTCCAAGAGAATGAATACGCATGCGAGTGCGCCTGCTGAAGGCGCAGTGTTTTTGTGCGCTCGCTGCCTGCGGAAACGCGGGTCGGTGGGTGCGCGGAAGCATTGCGGCTGCAGCAGGCACACGATTGAGCCGGCGAAGGCCAGCGTGGCGAAGCCATGCCCTTTTGCGGCCCCAGCTTCCTTGCATGCACATTCTCTTGGGGCTGGCGCGCGCTGGAAAGTGCAGCATGACCAGCATCAACGATAAATGGTACGTCGGCCAGGTGCTTGCAGGCAAAGAAGCGTCCACGCTTTCGCAATGCCGCAAGCTTATCGACCCGTCCATTTTGCACGAGTCGTTCGTGCCCGAATTCGAAACCATGTGGAAAAGCAGCGCCGGCTGCTGTTCCCGGGCTACTTGTTCTTCGTGACCGACAACATCGAGGCGCTGGCCGCCGGGTTGACGAACGTGCCGAACCGCGTGCGCATCTTAGGCGACGAGGAGAACTTGTTCATGGCGCTTTCCGATGCCGAGCGCGACTGGTTCCTGGCGTTCATCGACCAGGACCGCGTGGTGCGCATGAGCGAAGGCGTCATCGAAAACGACCAGGTCAGAATCACGAAAGGTCCGCTGATGGGCAAGGAAGCGCGCATCCGGAAAGTTGACCGCCACAAGCGCTGCGCATTCGTGGAAGTGGACATGTTCGGCCGCAAAACCACCGCCCGCGTCGGCCTGGAGATCGTACGCAAGATGTAGCCGCAAGCGCTCCACATGCAGCCAGATACAGAACGCCCGCAGGTTATTCGCCTGCGGGCGTTCTGCTTTCGGGGGGCGGGGCGGCGCCCCAATTCCTGAAATTATGTGAGCCTTTGTTTACAAATTTCGCGACTGTGCGATAATCAGTTAGTAAGAGTAAACATTTGGTAGCATTCGTTACCGAAGCAGGAGGCAGGCGCGCGCATGGGAATCAGGTTGGAAGACATTCGTCCGCTGAAAGCGTCGCCGGTGTTTCGCGGCATTTCCCAAAAGGACCGTTTCGAACTGCTGAAAGAGATAGACGCCCGCATCGTGGAGCTTAGCGAAGGCCAGCTGCTGCGCCGCGCGGGCGACAAGCTGGACTTCTACCCGGTGGTCATCGAGGGCAGCGTGCTTGCTACCATGCCGCAAGGCGGGCAGGACCGCCCGGTGGCGCAGTTCGGCCCGGGTGAGTCGTTCGCCGAAGCGGTGCCGGCCACGCTGAAGCACACGCCCGTGAACATCTGCGCGCAAGAACCCACGCGCATCCTGTGCATTCCCGCCAAGCAGCTGGAGACGTGCACGAATCCGCATGCGTTTTTGGTGCGCGAGAACCTGTCGGCGGAGATGTCGAAGAAGATCGGCGTGCTGACGAAAACGCTGTCGGTGGTGGGCGAGCCGCGCCTGTCCGACCGCATCCTGGCGTACTTGCGCACGCTTCCCGTCGACGCCGACGGCCGTGTTGAAATCCCCGTGAACCGTCAAGAATGGGCATCCTACCTGCGCGTTGCCGACAAGTCGCTCATCCGCGAGCTGCGCGCCATGCAAAACGACGGCCTGCTAGAAGTAGACGGCCGCCACATCCGCGTGCTATAAGCGGCGGCACTCGAGTGCCCGCTCTACGTCCGAAAGGCGCCAAGCAGAATCACTGGTCCCGGCTACGCCTCCATCGGCTGTGCAGCTTTCTTCGGCCTGCCGGGGGCAGGCGCTTCGGCTAGCCTGGCCTCAACCGAACGGCGCGCAACCATTCGCTTGCTCCCGTCCTTCCAGGATGCAAGCTTCCCGCTGGCGCACATCTGTGCAACGCGCGCGGTGCTGACGCCAAGCATTCGCGCCGCATCGGCGGCGGTCATCGCATCGACGTTTCCTAGCGAAGCGTTGACCGCAATCGCTATGACCTTCCCGTTGTGAACCGGTTCATGCCCAAGTTTGCCCCCGGGGACGACTTCGTTGGCGATAAGGTGGTCGGTGATCGTCTCGAACAGCCAATCTGCTGCCGACTCTGCGGCCTCTTCCAGCGTGGCGCCGAATGTACCTCCGCCCATGTCGCAGGGAACGGCAAGCACATAGCCGTCTGAGCTATAGAATTCGAACTCGCGTATATAAATCATGCTACCTTCTTTCCGCCAATGGCCCTTCATCGCAGACCTGCTTCGCGAAGGATTTTCGCTGCAATCGCATCGGGTATTTCTCTGTGGCGTTTGACGAGAACGCTAACCGTTCCGTTCGTGAAATGCTCGTGGTTGGTGCCGCCGCACGATCAAAACTAGCTTGTTCTAACTGCTTTACCAAGTCCCTTCGTTTTGTCATGCGCCACCTTTCGTTAAATATTAGCAAACACTAAGGAATAATGGAAGAACTTGCCGAAGAGCGTCTCTTACAACACGTATCATACCAAACAAACGTTCGGTACACAAGAACAAATGTTTGGTATATATAGATTAACGGAGCGCAATGCGAAGCGTAACCGGCCCTACTTTTTCGATGCGCCATTCGAATTATTCTGCTGTCCAGATTTGAAATTGCCTGTTGCTGCGGGTCGAATTTTCCGTTGCTTAGGGTTCGGAAAATCCGGAACAGTTTGCTGTCGAAGGTGCCATGGCGTTTATGGAAAGCGGGTGCTCGGCTGTGGAGACGCGTCGCGCCGGAGGCGGAATCCGCCGCTTTGCCGTCGTCCTGCATCGAATTTCGCGAATGGCAGCGTTTTGCCCCTTGACCTGGGGAAAGTGACATTTGTTATCTTTGGGCAAGATTTTGGCGAAAAAGGAACCGTTTTCGAACTTTTTTCTTGTGTTTTTGGTAACCCTCGGCATACAATAAGCCCTGTCGAATCAGTTATCCGTGTGTGACATGCCTGATGAAACACCCTGTTAACCAGGGAAAACGGCATCGTCTCGCGGAGCATTCCCATTCTTGCAACGTAATCAACCTGCATGCAACGCGAGCGCGCGTCTGATTTGGCGTACCTGGATTCCACTTGGTCGAGCGCTTGCGCTCGCCGCGGGATGCTCCGGGACCGAGGATGCGGCATCGGCCCCGAAGTTGCGTTTCCAATATAAACGAGCCGCAGGGAAAGGGTGGTTCGCAATGAACACCGAAATGATCTACACGCGTCGAGGCTTCGTCAAGATGGCCGCCGGCACCGTTGCTGCCGCCGCACTGGTTGCCGCCGGTGCTGAGTCGATCGACTTCAGCAAGGCGTTTGCTAGCACGACCGACGGTCGCAAACTCGGCAGCGCTGTTGCCAAGGCGGACATGGAGGTAGGTACTTGGTACTCCGCATCCGTGAATCTGTACGTTCCGGCAAAGCTGAACTTTATTGTTCACATGGATGCGTATCTTACTAACCTCACCACGCCGACTGGCCTCTTTGGAGCTAAGCCCACAACGCCTGTATCGGATAATGGCTTTGTGCGCCTGAACTCGGATGGTTCCTATTCTGTTTATGTTGACGAATTTAACAATACGTTTGGGTTGCTGACCATTGGTGGCAGCGAAAACGGTGGCTCTGCGAATGATGAATCTGGGGTTACCGCAGAGACGCAGAAAACGATTGAGGGGTGGCTTAATGAAATGAATCGCATTGACGCGTTGAGCTTCACCCTTCCCGCTGGCTATACTGGGAGCCCTACTTTCGATGCGACCGAATACGCTAACTTCATGAACTTTGGTGACAAGACCTGGGCCGTTACTTTGCAGGTTGACTTCAACACGCTGAAGACCATCACGAATGGCGTTACTGCTCCTGCAGGTATCGAACGCAAGATTTAGTTTCACCTTTGTGAACGTTGCAGGGCATTTTGCCCTGCAACGTTCACGTGTTTGCAAAGCGCTTAATAAGAGAAAGGAAGTGAGATGAAGAAACGCAAGCAAGAAAAGCGGCGCAAATTAGCTGCGAATAAAATATTGTCAGTGGTTTGCGCGCTTTCTCTTGTAACTTCACTTATCCCCACGCAGGTAACGTATGCGTTTGGGTCTGACGGATCTGACTCCCAAGCACCGCAGCAAGAGGCCTCTGAAGCTAAGGACTACTACTACGTCGACACCATCGACGGCGCGAGCTGGGTGCTCAAGGTGAACACCGCCGACGGCGACATGCCGCAGGCCGCGACCCCCGACGACCTCATGAGCTGGTTCGGCGCGGCCAACGTCACGTTCTCCGCCGACGAGGCCACCGACAAGGCGGCCCGCGCCGCGCTGTCCGAGCTATACGACGTGGCCGACGACTCGGCGGTGTCCGTGGGATCGTTCGGCCTGCCCGACGGCAAGGCCATGCCCTCCGACGCCAAGCTGACGGCCTGGCGCCTCAGCGCCGGCCAGGCCGCCCCCTCCTCGGGCCTGAAGGCCTGGGCGTGGGACGGCTCGGCGCTCACGCCGGTGGAGCTGGCCGACGACGAGTCCCTGTCCGCCATCTACGGCGGCGGCCAGACCGCTACGTTTTCCGTCGAGCCCGGCCAGACCGTGGTGGTGGCCGACGCCTCGAAGCTTTCCGAGAAAACTGACGATACCCTTGAGGCTGGAACGTATACCGTAACGGCCAACCTATATATCCCTGGCGCGGAGAACATTGTTATCCCGGGTGTGCAGGTGTATATGCTGTGTCCGACGTTTGCTCCCACCATCCCGGTTTCCGATAACGCGAAGATGGTGGTAGACGAAAACGGCAATAAGACCATCAGCTTCGTGCTGGACAACGGTCCTTCTGATGTGATTACGCTGCAAGATATTGCGGGTGCCCCGGGCGAAACCGAAGTATCCAACGTGCAGCGCGTCAAAGAGGATGTGCTATATGGCACGGAAGCCAGCACGAATACCAAGTGCTATGGCCGCGTGGGCTCGTTTGATGTGAAGCTGCTTAACGATAGCGGCGACTACTCCTTCACTTCTTATAAGGAGTTCCCAACTCCGTTGAGCCGCTACACCACTATGCAGGTGAGGCTTTCGGTTGATTTGTCCAGTGCTCGTCGAAGCTACGTTGAGCCGGACAACGCCGCCGACGTGGTTTCTCGCGATTTCACGGATGCCGCTACCGGCTTTTCTGCCAAAGTGACCACAACAGAAGAAAGTGTTGTTGCTGCGTTGAAAAACGACGGCACGAAGCTTGTTGTGGATAATTCTGCTTCCGGCGACGCGTATAAGAACGCACAGAACATTTTGGCCCCGCTTTATAACGGGGAGCTTGAGTTTGATTTCTACGACGCAAGGCTGGTTGATGTTTCCGGCAATCAAGTGAAGCTTGCTGGAAACACTAAGGTTGAAATCAAATTGCCCACTTCTAAGAGCGATATCTGCGACGTGGCGTTGCTGCAGAACGGGTCTGCGAAAACCCTTTTTGAGAACGAAAAGGCAACGGGTGGCGCTTTTTCGGTTGTCCGCGAAAAGCTGGGTACCTTTGCCGTTGTTGATAAAACCAAGGCTAGCAAGTGGACAAGCAAAACGTTGGTAAACAGCGAAACCGGTTACTCTTGGACAGAATCCTACACGGATGATGCTTCCAAAAATGGAAACGGAGCCACGCCTGGAAGTATCTTGTCGAGTATTGTCCGATTTGATGTTTCGAAGGTGAACGACTCCGATACTCTGGCCGATTGGCAAAAATGCATTGATGCCGCATTCGCCGACGGCGCCGAAAAAACAAATGTAATAAACGCATTCGGTTGTTTTCCGCGTAACTTCAACCTTAATCAAGCTGTTGGCGGATGGTGGCAGGGTGAAAGCCTGCGTACCCTTTCCGTTCCTCGCACCGATGGCGACAAGGTAACTTCCGACACCAAGGCGTTTCTGATTACGGTTGCAAATGGCGTAACGAGTGTGCAGCTTCTTCCGACCAGCGTGACCGATAGCAGCGTGGACGTTACCGTGTTCCCCAGTACGCTTACAAGCGATGAGGCGGATACGCGTCTTACCAGGCTTTTCAACGGCGAGGGCAGCCAAACGAACTCGGCATACGATAGCTATGGCAAGTCCTATATCGTGTTTGCCTCCGGCGCGGATGCGAAGCAATATGAGCGTACGTTTACCGGCGAGGGCGCGGCGGCTGATGCAAGCTATAAGGTTTCCACCTATAAGGGCGATATCGCGGCTGCTTTGAAGCAGGCGAGGGCTAACTTTAGCGCGTATGAGTCTACAGCCGATGAAGCGTCTCCCATTAAGGATGCTTTCGATGCGCAGCTTAACATCAACCCTACGTTCCGCGTTTTCAATGTGGATATTCAGAGCGCTGATGGGAATGGCATCGCTCTTGGTTCTGACGAGGAAACCGAACTTACGCTGAAGTCGGGCTACGCAAACAGTCGCATCTATCAATGGGATGGATCGAGGTTGACTTTGCTCACGCAAGGCTCCGACGATTCATTTACCCTAAAGAATGCGGCAATGGGAACGTACATCCTTGCTGATGCGAGAACAGCACGTCCCAAAGAGTATTCGTTTACCTTCAAGGATGAGGAAACCGGCATCGTCGCGTCGTGTTCTACGACGTACAAGCCCTTTGCCGAGAAGCTTGGTGCCGAGGGCATTTCCCTGAAGGTGACGAAGACGGATGCGGATAGCGAAAGCTATAAGCAAACGGCTGAGCTGCTGAAGCAGGAGTATGTTCAGGAAGTTCCTTTTGCGATTTACACCATTGATCTGGTGGATAAAGATGGTAACGTCATCAACTTTGGTTCGGGCTTCTGCTTGTCGCTTTCGCTTCCCGCGAAGGTCGGGTCTAGCTTGTATTCCCTGTACGAGAAAGACGGCGCGTACTCTATTACCAATAGACATGCGTCCGTCGGCGAAGACGGCATGTTGCAAGATAGCGGCGTGGTACCCGGTTCGTCGCTTGTTCTGGCGGATACGTCGGATGCTGATAAACGTCAAAAGTACGATAGGACCTTCGCCGCGCAGGTTGATGGCCGTGATCTTACCGTTAGGGTTACATCGTCTGAGCCGTGCATGGAGAAGTATCTGAAGGACGAGGGCGCTGCAACGCTTGAGGTGAAAAAGATTGACTCGAGCGACGTATTCGAGTCGGCCATGAAGGCTTCGGCGTACCGCGTTCCGGAATATGTGGGTTACTCCATTCGCTTGCGCGGCGTTGATGGAAGCTACGCGGAACCGCAGTACGTAGGTGTTTACGGCGGTTCTTATACGACGATTAGGCTGTCGAATTTGTTTGGGCCGGAAACGTGGTCCTACAATTCCGCCCTGTATGGTACATCGCAAACTCAGCAGCCCTTCGACTTGATTCAGTGCGCCTCGGATGGCTCTGTGGTATGGAGTGGCAAGAAAAAAGGCCTTGCAAGTTACGATTCAATAAAAGCCGTGGACGAAAAGGATGGAACCAAAACCTTCTATGGTCAGTGGATTAGCCAAGTCTATCTAGGTGGTTTTGAGGATTGTTATCTGATTGACGATCAATGGGGTTGGCTGCAGTGGAGCGAAGTTGAGGCGCCTACTGCTAAGGAACTTGTGTATACCGGCAAGGAGCAGTCTGCGTATACTATTTCGTCCGTTCGCTATGGTACTGGTATCTCGCCTATGGTTGAGGTTGTGTCGGGCGACATCAAGGCTACCGAGGTGGGCGAGTATACGTGCACGGTTCGTCAGGCTCTTCCGTTTGTGAGATGGGCTGGCTGCACGGGCGACGACGCCCGCGCGGAGCGCACATTTACGTGGAAGATCGTGGAGGCTGGCGACGTTAGCACGCTGACCCAGCCTATCGCCGAGGCGCAGGCTCTGCTTGACGGCACCACGGTTTCCGCTGATGGCAAGGATGTTTTGTCCAGCACCCAGTGGGTTTCCCAAGCTGACCACGATGCGCTTGCTTCTGCCATTGCCGATGCTCAGGCGCTTGCCAGCAGCACGAAGGCGGTTAGCAAAACAGCGGTAGAGGACCAGACAGCCGCCCTGGCTGCTGCTGTGACAGCGTTCAAAGCCGCGCAAAAAGCAGGCCTGAAAGACGCCGGCACCGCGTACACGGTTACGGCTAACTTGAGCATGCCGGGTGAGTTTAACCCGGTGCTTGCGAACGTAACGGTGTATGTAAACAACCCGAATAACCCGTTTGCGGACAAGGCGGGTAATAGTCCCGTTTTGGACGGCAACGACCCGGCTGGTGTTGAGGCTTCGGCTCCGACTACGCCGGTTGCGAACAACGCTACTATTACGGTTGCTCCCGACGGCACCAAGACGCTGACGCTGAAACTTCCCAACCCGGTGTTCACGTTGCAAGAGCTTGGTACGTGCGACCAGCTTCCCAACGTGACGGTTGACCGCGTTTCGCCTGTTGACAAGAGTGTGTGGGATTACGGTAAGTACGACACGCGTGTTGGCAGCATTACGGTGCAACTGCCTGAGGGTGCTGATTCCGGTGAGCAGCAGTTCGTGTTCAAAGGCAGTAAGCTGTACGCGGTGCCTATTAACACCGACATTGCTCCTGATGCCAGCAAGGATGCGCTGATTCTGGACATCGATTACTCGTCGGCCAAGGCTGATGCCGTGGTTGATCGTTCGGCGTTGACTTCTGCGGTGACCGATGCCGAGCAGCTTGCTGCTGGCGTGGCTGTTTCCGCAGACGGCTCCGATGTATCGACCGAGGGCACGTGGGTGACTGAGGAAGCTATGGCGGCGTTCAAGGACGCTATTGCTCAGGCTTCTGCGGTGATCGATGCCAACTTGGTGTCCAATCAAATGGTGGCCGATGCTGCTGATGCCTTGCGGGCTGCGGCTGACGCGTTCCGCGCTTCCATGAAGCCGGGCACCAAGGATGAGCGCGTGAAGGTTGCCAAGCCTTCTGCGGTTGCTGGCCTGGTGTACACGGGCGCCGAGCAGGCGGGCGTTGAGGCTGCGGAGGGCTTCGCGCTTTCCGGTGCCGAGGGCAAAGACGCCGGCGACTACGTGGCCACGGCCACGTTGAAGGACGGGTTCACGTGGGCCGACGGCACCGTTGATCCGGTCGAGGTGACGTGGTCCATCGCGAAGGCCAAGCTGGTGGCGACGTACGCCGGCGAGACCGTCTCGCCCGGCGCCAAGCCTGGCCTGGGCGTTGAGGTCACGGGCTTCGTGGCCGGCGAGACGGCGCTTTCCGCAGCCGGTTACCAGGCGCCTTCCGTGAGCGCGCCGGCCTCGCTTGAGGCGGGCAAGTCCTACGAGCTGGTGCCTTCGGGCGGCGCGGCCGCCAACTACGAGTTCGTGTACGTGGGCGGCACGCTGAAGGTGGAGAAGGCCTCTTCGGGCACGCTGAAGGCGGGCACGTACGCCATCACCGCGAACCTGAGCATGCCGGGCGATTACAACCCGGTCATCCCCGGGGCCACGGTGTACGTGAACAACCCGAACAACCCGTTCGCCGACAAGGTCGGCCACGAACCGGTGCTTGACGGGAACAACCCCGTGGGCGTCGTGTCCACCACGCCTACCACGCCGCTTACCAAGAACGCGACGCTGGTGGTGGCTGCCGATGGCAGCAAGACGCTGGAGCTTGACGTGCTGAACCCCGTGTTCACCACGCAGGAGCTGGGCACGTGCACCGAGCTTGCCGGCGTGCAGGTGACGCGCAAGGCCCCGGCCGACGCGAGCGTTTGGAGCTATGGCAAGTACGACACGCGCATCAGCCACGTTTCGGTGAAGCTGACCGACGACATGGTCACGGGTGCGAAGTCGTACTACTTCAGCGGGTCGAAGCTGTACGCAGTGCCGCTGGGCATGGACATCGCGCCTTCGGGCAGCATTGCTTTGGAGCTGTCGGTCAACTACAGCAGCTTGCCTGCTTCGGCGTTGCCCGACGGCGTCGATCCGGTGCCCGATCCCGATCCCGAGCCGACGCCGGACCCGACGCCGACGCCTGATCCGACCCCGACGCCTGCGCCTTCGCCGGCTCAGCCGAACGGGTCGACCGAGGTGGGCACCACCACCGACGGGCATTTCGCCGCGGGTGTGTACACAGTTTCGGCGAACCTGTGGTTCGACAAGGCCACCACGGGCCTGCCGCTGAACCCGCACCTGACCAACGGCGGCTTCCCGCCGTCGACGCCGGTCAGCAACAACGCTACCATGACGGTGGACGCGTCGGGCCATGCTTGGGTGAGCGCCCCGGTGGTCATCCAGGGCAAGGTCATGACCATCAACAACGTGTGGGGTTCGGGCGTCAGCTTCGACGGCTCCACGGTGACCATCGACCTGGGCACGCCGTCGGCGTCGCGCACCTCGTTTGCCGGCACGTGCACCTCTTCGGTGACCATCGGCTGGCTGGCGCGCACCATCGCCGCAGGCATCTTCAACGGCGTGTGGGACCACACCTGGTCCACGAACTGGGAAGTTGACCTGGGCTCGACGTTGCCGGCCTCCGGCGGCGGGCAGCTGCCCGCCGAGGCGCAGGCCATTCTGGACGGCGCCAACGGCGTGTCCGGCGAAGGCGACGCGGCGGCTGCTGCGCTTGCTGCGGCCGAGGACGGCTCGGCGAAGGCCGACGGCGCCGCGGCCGGCAAGACGGCCGACGGTAAGGCGTCAGGCAGCGCCAAGGGCGGCGTTGCCGGCGCGATCGAGGATGTGGCCGAAGCGGCGGCGTCCAACCCCGGGGTGGCCGTGGCGATTGGCTGCGTGGTTGCGGCGGTGGTTGCCGCCGCTGCGGCGGGCGGACATTTACGTTGGAAAGGATGAGAGCAGATGGACTATGAACAGCGGGCGGAGGAGCTTTTTCGTGAGGGCTATAACTGCGCACAGGCGGTGTTCCTTGCATTTGCTTGTGAAAAAATGGATCGGGACGAGGCGGCGAGGCTGGCCTCGGCGTTTGGCGGAGGACTCGCCGGGACACGCAACACCTGCGGCGCCGTCAGCGGCCTTGCGATGGCCTACGGTCTGCTGCGCGGTTATGACGATCCAACGGACAAAGAGGCCAAACGTGCAGAATATGAGGCGGTGCGCGAGATGACGGAAGAATTCGCGCAGCAGAACGGCTCGATCATCTGCCGCGAGCTGCTGGGCCTCGGACGGGACGTGAACTACGTCCCGCCGTCGGACCGCAGCACGGAATATTACAAAAAACGTCCATGTCCAAAGCTCTGCGCCTGCGCCGCGGGCATCCTTGCGCAGTATCTCGAGACGCACCCGTAGTGGGCAGAATGTGCATCCGAAACGCAATAGCCTTCAGCGAATTTGTACTGCCGCAAGGACCGATGAGTACCCGCAAGGGGCAGGCCGCATCTGTAACGCTCCTTCGTCGCGAAC
>OLOX01001000.1_pt1 | contig 28454 bp, 13 predicted proteins | sample 1672091 | NCBI WGS metagenome assembly OLOX01 (sample SAMEA3136644, study PRJEB25190) | human gut metagenome | reverse complement strand
CGGGATGTGCTCGATCGCCTCGCCGAAGCACTCGGCCAGCTGCACCGTTCCCGGCGCCGTGTGGTCATCCAGCGTCTGGATAACAAGACGGCATTTTGCCTCTCCGCCGAAAAAGCAGTTGATGCGCAAGATGGCCTTCCAGTAGCAGAAGGAAGGCAGCTTTTGCTGCAGGGGGCTTTTTGCCATGAGATAGACCTGAAACCGGCTGGGGTGCGCAAAATACCCGACGTAGTTCGGCGGGCTGATTCCGTGGAGCTTCATATACTCCCACAGCTCGCCTTTGGAATCCATAGGCGAGCCTTTTGCATTTCTGGTAATACCGATCACGGTAAACGAATTGTTTGTGATGACGGCTGGAGCGGCGAAAACCTCTCCGGCCAGCTCCGCGACCGCCTGAAACGGCTGCTCTGAGACGATGGCGCTGCAAAGCCGCTGACCGATTGCACGAAACTCGCCGAAGATCTCCATGGCGGCGATGCCGAGACTGAGCGTTGTGGCGGTCTTTCCCGTCCCTCCCTTTTGATTTGCCACCGCTATTGTTTTGCACGTCATGGTGCACCTCCACTCCTGTGGCATGAGCCACGTCGTGGAGGTCAGACAACCCATTCAATAAATGTGCGAATGAGCCGTACGTTTCGCAAATACTGGAAGCGTACTGGAAAATTCGGGGTTGCAGAAATCGAGAAGGAAATCGAAGACGTTCAGAGGTTTCGCAAAAGCATGTTCTGAACTGGGGATTTAGCGTATGCGCGTTTCACCTGTTTCGTGAAGCTTCACCATAATGCCAGCTTGGGAAGCTCAAGTTCTACCATTGAACCACGCCCGCATTTTTGCGAATGACAGTATAGCGTATCGCGCAGCTTTGTCACCGGGAATCCTCCTTAAGTCCATGCTTTCCCCGCCATCCATGAGCCCTGGGACGAGCCTGCCGACGTAGCGGTTCGCGCCTGAACTCGTCGGTGTACTTGACGGCCACAAATGCAGGCATTTGAGATAGGAATTAACGATTCGGCATCAATAATCGATTCCTGCACCCCCACCAGTCCCCAATGAAACTGATAGACTTATTGCGTACCCTCATTGTCGATAAAAGAAGCCGAACATGCAGATCCCGTCTTTTTCGAACATAGGCAGACTATCGAAAAAAGTTGTTTGCCGTATTCTTGCGCTCGTGCTGTCCGCGTCGTGCATCGACATTTCTGCGCAATCCGTGATTGCAGCATTGTCCAAAACACCCAGTGTTCAATTTCCTTCTGGTTTTTTCCACCCCACGCTCTTTGTCGTTGTCACCGCAATAGCCTCCCTCATCCTTATCGTCCTGAGCGCGAAGTGGCAGTCACTGAGGAGACATCCCCTTTCGCTCTACCTTTCTGCCGGCGTCGCAATGGTCGGGCTTTCGGCTATGTGGACTACCGGAATGCCGGAATTGTCAATGTGCCTGTATATCGCATTCTCATTTGGATGCGCCTTCATGACCTTCTACTGGATTGAGTTGCTCGCCTCCGTTACCGCGTTCGAGCTTATGGTGATTATTGCGGGGAATACACTTGCCACAATCCTGGTAACGCTCATAACGGATTACCTCTCCTTTTACGAGTACTTCGGTATCCTCTCGCTTGCGCTCGGATTTCTTTGTTTGAAATACGCCGACGACACCGTAACATCCACGCCGCCTAAGCACTCGGAAAACGCCTCAACCATCGATACGAGCACCGTCGCGCGAACCATCACGGGACTGTGTCTTGTGGGGCTTGTCGCGGGAACCACGCAAAGCATAGCCCTTATAGAGGACCCATCTTGCTCCCTCTATTCTGTAGCTCCGTCGGCCATTGCGCTTGTCATCGTCGTCGCAATCATCGTCAACGCACCCGACGTACGCCTTTCAACTGCGCTTAAGATTATTTCATCGCTTACCGCCGGGGCTTTGCTTCTTCTTTTAATACCGGGAGCAACGCCTCTGTCATCGTATTTCCTCTCCCAAATCGCCTTCTCCGTGCTCTCGAGCATTGCAAGCTACGCCTTGGCGCTCGTTGTTAAGTCTCGCACGTACCACACGCTAAAAGCGGTAGGGACCACGTACGCAATGCTCTCTTTCAGCTCCTTGATTCTGCTCGTGCTTGTCGGATTGGGCGTCGATATAACCAGCTCCCACTTTGTGATTGCCTTAAGCTTCATTTTTATCTGCGCAGCAATTTGGCTTATGGGAGATAGGGGAATCGACACGCTCATCAATCCTTTTCGTCCCATCGGAGCGAACGAAAGCCCCGCATCGGGAGCCTTCAAGAAAAAGGCCGAGCTTGTCGCCCAACGGTCCAAGCTCACTCCCAGAGAAGCTGACGTCTTCTATCTGGCCGTGGTCGGACGAAGCTGCCCCTTCATTGCGGAAAAGCTCGTGTTGAGCGAAAACACCATACGTTCCTATCTCCAAAAAGTGTATTCGAAATGTGGGGTTCATTCCCGACAAGAGCTCATCTCTCTTGTCGAAGAAACGTCCGAATAACCCACAGTTGCAAACAAGATGAAATCTCTTCCCATCCGTTTTCATGGGAATCGCTACCTGGGACACGGAAGGTTCCAGCATGTCCTATATCCTATAGGCTGCCCTGAAACCCCAGCTCATGTAATGCATATATTTTGTATGTAACTTCTTTTTCCCGCAATTAGGTGCACTTCGCATCTATCGCTCCCAAACGCCATGGGTCATGCTTCCCCTCAACGGAATCGACACCGATGCCAAAACCAAGGAGGAATCATGAAGACAAGCTGTCAAGTTGCCAAAGCTGGAGTCACGCGCCGTGGATTTTTAGGCTTGGCGGCTGCAAGCGCTGTTATTGCAGGATCGGGAATCGCAGGGTGCTCCCCGGCCAAGCCGTCTAAAACTGACGCCGATGCCGAACAGGCGCAGACGGCCCTTGAAATCGCCGAAAGCGAGATTAAAGAGACAAAAGAAGCGGACGTTGTAGTGGTCGGCTTGGGAGTGGCTGGCGTCGCGGCGATGAGGTCTGCAGCCGAAGCAGGAGCCCACGTCATCGCCGTTGAAAAAACGAGCATCGCGAATTGTCGCTCGAACATGTTCGCCGCTTTCAATTGTGATACCGCTCGGAAACTGGGAATTCCCGATACCGACCCAACGGAAATCGGCAATGAGCTCATGACTCAGATGGCGCATCGCGCAGACTACAGGGTAATCAACACCTGGCTCAAGCATTGTGGGGAAGCGTTTGAATGGTATGTGGGAGCTTATAAGGACCTTCTGCTCCTAGGCCCGGAAGATGCCTTTCCCGAAAACCCCGACCAGATTTATCTGTATGCGGAAAGCGTCGGGGGATCGACATATAGACCCGGCATCGATCATGAGCATCTGTTCGCAGCATGCTGCTGCGTAGGCAGCGGAGACGGAACCCATCGACCGATTCTCGAGGCGAATATCGAAAAGGCCCTGGAGACCGGCAACGCCGAAACTGTCTTCGACTCTCCTGCAGTGAAGCTGGAAACGAAAGACGGCAAGGTGTCTGCGGTAGTATGCAAAAACCTGCAGGATGGCACCTACACGCGTTATACTGCCTCCAAGGGTGTGATTCTTGCTTCGGGTGACTACAGCTATAACGACGAGATGCTTCAAAAGTATGCTCCCTGGGTGTATGCCCACAAGGATAACTACCTTTTCTCTCACGAAGGAATGGACTGCAAAGGAAACCACGCAAGCACTGGCGACGGCCAGAAGCTCGGAATCAGCGTCGGCGGACACCTTGATATCGCCCCCCATGCAATCATGGCGCATATCTTCCAATTCGGCGTCGAAAACTTTATCGAGCTGAACGAGCGCGGAGAACGCTTCTGCAATGAAGATCTCAGCATGACAAACATCGCGAAGGTAATACTGAATCAGCCTGGAAGTAAAGTCTTCCAAATTATCGACGCCAAGGCGAACGACTACTATCCGATTGACGAGATGCTTCCCATGATGAGAGGCTCTGACGGTGAGACGTACTCTGCAGAGGCGGACACCCTCGAAGAACTCGCCGCCAAGCTTGGATTCGATAATGACGCCGCAAGCACCTTTGTGGCCAGCATCGAAAGATACAATGAACTTTGCGAAAAGGGACATGACGACGACTTTGGAAAAGCCGCCGAGAAAATGCATCCGATTATCGAGCCCCCGTTTAAGGCGGTAACTTACGATACGCTCAAGCATACGTCCGTCGAAGACGTAAGCTGCATGCGTCTTCTTGTCACCATGGGCGGTCTTGTCACCGATACAAACGCACGAGTTCTTGACGACGACCTGAATCCCATCCAGGGGTTGTATGCGGTTGGAAACGTTCAAGGTGGCAGGTTCGTCGACGATTATCCGTTCAGCCTGTCAGGCGCCAGCCACGCAGCCGCACTAACCTATGGCTACCTTGCCGGCGAGCACATTGTGAATGGCGAAACCGCGGAATAGTTCATTCAACCAAATCGTATTACGACCCTCCCTCCCGAGCGCGTACGACGCATGCGGTCGCCCCTCCCTCCCAGGCCGCATGCGTCGACGTTGCCGTCACCCCCCCTATCTCCACGACCCTCCCTCCCGAGCGCGTACGACGCATGCGGTCGTCCCCTCCAGGCCGCATGCGTTGTACGCTGCCGTCAATCCCCTTATCTCCACGGCCCCATCCCACTAAGGGTGCATGAATGGAGAAAAGCCCTCTGGCATGGGGTAATTTAGAAAATTGATTTGCGAGGGAAGTTAGCGGAACGTGCCAGCAAAAACATTGGGAAGCTGATGCCTTGCCGCTTGGCGATGTCTGCATGAAATTTGATTAAGAAAGCAAAAGAAGCGTGCCTATGCTGAAATAATGCACGGCAAAGGCAAATCATGCGGCTCGGTTGGAACCTGATTAACCCGCTGCGTTTCGAATGCCACACCGATGATTTCGACATTGGCTCCAGGGTTTTTTTCACGTGAAATGAGCTCGAGGTATTCATCATAATTGCCACCGCCGTACCCCAAGCGTTGAAAGTCGCTATCGAATGCGACCATGGGTACGATTACCGCATCAATGAATTCAGGTGCACAAATAGGGAAATCGGAAACTGATTCATCGTCTTCCGCAAAGCGTTTAAGGGGGTTGGCGATAAAAGGGACGTTCCCATCTCGCCAAGCCCGGTATTCGACCAGGCGCATATACATGCGAGGGGTAGAACCTTTTGTATTCATGCAAGGGAAAACCACAGTTAACTTTTGCGTATAGCACCAGGCAATAAAATCCTCAAGGTTGACCTCGCTTTTCATTGGGGCATATACAGCAACCGTCGAACCTGCGCTCAGGTATGCGAGTTGATCCTCGAGCTTCCGGCAAATGGCATGTGAGGCTTGTTCCCGGGCGGAAGCTAACATGGCGTCACGCCGGGTAAGTACCTCGTGGCGGAGTTCCTTCTTGATATGTATCGCATCGTTTTGCATGATCGAAGTATAACGCGCGTTCGGCAAGAGAAGAATTTGCTCCTGTTTTAAGGCCAATAGCTCACGCATCTCGTGAGAATTAATACAAAATACGAGGCCATAATCGAGTTGGAAAAATTTTTAAAAAAGTCTTTGCAAATCTTAGGAAAGCTTGTTATTATAAACGAGCTGACAAAGCAATGCGCCGTTACCTCAGCTGGATAGAGGGACTGACTACGAATCAGTACGTCGGGGGTTCGAATCCCTCACGGCGCACCACTTAAATGTTTAAGCCGCTCAAATGAGCGGCTTTTTTTGTTTCGCGGATATTTCGCGAGTCTTCGCTGCGCGCCTTCTTCTTGTTAGCTACGGTGCACGTTTGTCCATACTCGCCTCAACGCCGTAAGCGCGGCCGTTTCCGAGTCTCGATGCGTATATGTCGGATTAGTCGGTGCCGACAAGCGCCCTTTTTCTTCGAGCGCGGATTTATCGCGATTGAGTATTTTCAAAGCCCTCCAAAGTGAAGTAACGCCCATTAGTATGGAGAATCAATGGTATCAGTTAAAGTAATTGACTTCTATCCTTACTTACGTTCTCTTGCGTATTTATTCTTTGATAAGATTTATAACTGGTCGAGAAAAGCAAGACATCAAGGGGGATAACATGAAGAAAACTGATACACCACTCAATAAGAAGGCGGTGAGCGTAGTTGCGGCTGGCGCTTTGGCGCTTTCGCTTACGCCGGCAGTCGCTTTTGCCAATGCCGACGGGGTAAATCAGGGTGGTGCAGCAGCACAGCAAGAGCAGCAGGCTAATGCGGCGGCAAACGCTGAAGATTCTTCTACTGATCCCGCTGCTGGTGAAAGCGTTGATTCGACTAGCGATGCGAATGATGCGTCTGACATCGAAGCGGTACCTCAAGCGGAAGTTGCCGCTGCGGTTGCGACTGCCGCCGAACCCGAGGTTGCCAAAGCTGGAGCCAAGGTCGCTGAATTCAATGGTACCAAGTATGCGTCTTTCGATGAGGCGCTCGCTGTTGCTAAAAACACGAACGGCGCAACCATTAAGCTCCTTGTCGATGCCGAAACCGCTGGTCTTAACCTTAATAACGACCTCACCATCGATGGCAATGGCCATGCTTTGAAGTTTACCGACAAGGGCATTGCCCTTTGGGGTAAGGCGCTGACGTTCAAGAACGTTAACGTGACCATGACCGGCATCGGCTCCACCCGTATACCGCCGAGTGGAATTGGATGTCTGTGAGCGCAAGCAAGGGCGCTTCCCTTACGCTCGACGGCGCTACGCTCACCATGGACGGTGCGAGAACCGCTGACAACACGCATGCCATTTATTTCGGTAGCAACAACAAGCTTAACCTGAAGAATGGCTCCAACCTAACCATTGCGAACTACAAGCAGGACGCCCTTGAGTGGGACGGCGGTGACGGTGGCTACAACGTGAATATTGAAGATGGTTCCACCTATATCTCCGACCACAACCGCTCCGGCTTTACGGGCACGTTCTATGCCACTATCGATTCGTCGACGGTCAAGGTTCTTAACAGCACGGGCAACGGCTCGAACGGTACGTATTTCACCATCAAGAACGGCTCCGAAGTCACGTTCGATAACAGCGGTACCTGGGGTATTTCTGCTTGGCGCATCGACATGAGCAACGGCTCGAAGCTCTATGCGAATGACAACGGGTACAGTGGTATCTGGACTCGCGTGCTTAACGTTGATTCTTCTTGCCTGGTTGACGTCGAGGGCAACGGTACAAAGGGATTTGCCGCGAAGACCAACGGTGGCATTTTCTTCCAGGGCAACGGCAAATACGCAAGTGTGATTGAGAAGGGCGCGAACGTCACCGTTACGAACAACGCTGGCTCCGGTATCTACACTGCTCAAAAGGCCTGCGACCTGACCATCGGCTCCGCGACCATTACTAATAATGGCACTGGCGCCTGCAACAAGGACGGCATTGGCGCCGACATGGGCGGCGGCGTCTATAACGTGGGCAATATGAAGCTCGACCGGTCGGTTGTTATCTACAACAACCACGCCGCGAATGCCGGCGATGACATCTACAGCACCGGTGCTGGCGTCACTGATTTTGGCTCGGTTGGCACCGATTGTGTCCTCGACGACTGCGACCACACGATCGACGGTTGGTACGCTGACGGTAAAGAGTCTCGTTGGTCCGCTCATGGCGAGGCCAAATATGTAGAGGCCGCTCAACCTGGTACTTACGAGGCAAAAGAAACCCCTGTTGCATTCAAGGCTGCCCATGGCCTGGTGAGCGTCGATTATCAATATGTCGGTGACGCTCCCGAGAGCGCCGCTCTCCCTGATGCCGATGCCGACCTCGAAGTTGGTACCGCCTATATCGCCAAGGAGCAGCAGCCTGTCGATGGTTGGACGTTCGATGGTTGGTATACCGATGAAGACTGCACTGCCAAATGGGACGATGGTGCCGAGCTTGCAACTTCCATGACGCTGTTCGGCAAATGGACCAAGAATGCAGACCCTGTTGTGCCGGCCGAGCCTACCCAGCCTGCTGGCCAGCAGGGCACCAATCAGAAGAAGGCCGACAAGCCTGCGAAGTTCGCAAAAACGAACGATACTTCTGCCGCTCTTGGCTTTGGCGCTGCCGGTGCAGCGGTCGCGGCATCTGCCGCAGCGTTCGCAGCTCGTCGCTTGGCTCGTCGTAAGTAGCATGGAACAAAGTTGCGCCGTCGAACGCGAAGTCGCGTTTGGGGTGGCAGCGTAAGCGAAATATGTGCTACTGAGGGGAATGGCTCGATTGGCCCGAAAAGGGTCGCAGCCGAACATCCCGAAAGCTGAAGAAACAAAAGAGAATAATGCGTCGAGGAGGAACGGCATCGCTGTTCCTCCTCTTTTTATGCCCGAAAGACTTTGCGGGATTGGGCTCCCGTTCCCTCTGGAAAAGAAAACGAATATGGCAGACGGGTGTCAGCAATACCTCATCTAGCTGGCTCGCTTCTTCGCTCGTTATGGCGCTGTAGTTATTCAGACGTTTCGCCATGCAGTCATTCCTATGAGGAACTATGGCACGTTGATTTTTGCGAAGGGGGAGTGACATCGCGTCAAAAAGTAATTTGTTGCGCAACTTCTGAGCGCTTCTTCTCGAAGGTGTAAAACTATGGGTTTTCCTTGGGCGTGACGGCTGTTAAACGGGCGTCACAGGGCACAGAAGTGATCTTATAACTCACCTTTTACCTTAAAAATCAAGAGAGACCGCGTTCAAGTGTTAAAATTGCAGGTTGAGGAGCTGTTTTTGATACCCCTGGTTCACTTTCTTTTAGGAACTAATCTTTCTGAGGTATTGCAAAGGAGCTGCCAAGCCATGAAGGCAACCGATTGAAGGTTAATACGGTTGATGGGGGACGGAAATGACTGAAAGAATGAGGAAAAAAACAAGAAGAGAAAGTGTGGCAGACCGCTACTCTTTCGGACACAAAGCCCTTTCGGTAGTGCTCTCGGTTGTGCTGCTGGGCTTCGGCTGGCCGGCGGTGAACCCGTCGGAGACTTTCGCGAGCGATGAATCGGCGCAGGCCGATCAGGTGCAAGCTGAAGTCGCGCAACCTGAAGAGACTCAAGCCCTGGAAGAGACGGCAGGCGATTCTGCCGCAATGGCTTTAGCGACTGCCGACGAGGCCGCTCCGGTTGCGGCTTCCGACGAGCAGGCTGTTGCCGAGCCGGCGGCTGATGAGTCGGCAACGGCATCGGCTCCGAGCGCTTCCAGCGAGGAAGAGGCTTCTGTTGTGGAAGATGCCGTGGAAGAGGATTCCGCGGCAGACAACCAGGGCTCTTCACAGGCGGCTGCCGCCCAGGCGAAAACTGAATACGATATTTCGCTTGTGCTGAAAAACGCCTCGATCAAGAAGGCCGACGGCACCGATGAGCTCGTGAGCTTGCCCGCCACGAAGGTCACGGTTTCCGCCGATAAAGATTTCAAATTCACGGTTGTGCCCGATTCTGCTTATAAACTGAATCGCGTGCTTGTAAACGTTGATGGTCAGGAATCCCCCCTTACCCCTGACGCTGATGGCGTTTACGTTGTTGCATCGAGCGATATTGCCAAGGGCGCAACGTTGACTGTTGAAGCCAGCTCTGCTCTTGGAAACGTCGGCACCGTGCTTGGTGGAGTGCTCGGCGGTGGCGCTGCTGCTGCGAGCGATGTGACGGCCAAGCCGGGCAAGAAGGCCTCTGCGACAACGAATGATATCGTTACGTTGAGCGGCGAGGGTAGCGGTTGCGGCTATGAGGACAGCTGGAGCATTACCAAAAACGGCAAGATGGTCAGTGTTGATATCGATAACGGCAGCGACAAGAGCGACGGTATTGCGACGGTGCAATTCCATGAGGCCGGAACGTTCGAGGTCGCACATACGTACTGCAACGCATGGCATCTTTTTGGCTCGTCGAAACATAACGATGCAACAGAAACCTTTACCGTAAAAGTCTCAGAGAGTGTTGTTGCTAGTCTCACTATCTCTGGTGCCAACTCCGTCAATCAATTTGAAACCACGCAGCTTACGACGAACGCGTCTGACGTCACGTGGTCCTCGAGCGACGAGACTCTTGCCACCGTTGATCAAGACGGTAATGTAAAAGGCATCGCGCAGGGCGGCCCTGTGATTATTACTGCAAAAGCTAGCGGTGCTAACGGTAAGCCGCTTACTGCCACCAAAGAGATTACCGTGAATGCTGCGTCCGGATCGAGTGTTGCTGCGTATTTCTATTTTGTGAAGCCTGGTTCTCTGCCTTCGTCTAATGATGCTCGCGACTGGTATCCCGCGGGCGGCTCCGAAACGAATGCGAATAAAGGCAGCATCAATGTTACCGGAATGGTGACCAATGGTTCGTCTGCGGGAAACTCCTATGATAATGTTGCAAACCGCGTGACGTCATGGCCGAGCGGACTGGGCACGCCGACCAATGGTGGGCTGGTGCTTTCGCGCGATAGCTCCTACTGGGACACGCTTTTTAATGCCTATAAAGATAAAACCGGCATCTCGAACAAAGATGATGTGAAAGAAATCATCCTGCATCCGTATAAAATTTCTAAGCCGAATAGTTATCACCTCGACTGTACGGTTGAAGTCGTCGCCAAATCTAGTGTTACTGCCGAATTTAACGTGTGGTACCCAGGTGACACGGGTTATACCATGTTGGATACGCAGACGTATCGTCTTGACGGCGATAGTGTTTCGGTGCCCGAAACCACGCAAACGCTTGAGAAAACTAAAGAATTTAACGGGACTACGTATAGGCTTTACAGCTGGTACGACAATCCGGGTATCTCGGGTAATCCGGTGAGTTTCCCGACGGCTGTTTCAAGCAATGTCAAGTACTATGCGAAATACGTGGCGCAAGATCAAAGCATCACGGTGAAATACGTTGACAAAGCTCAGAATAAACTCCTTGATTCTAAGACCATAACCGGCCTGGAAAAGGGCCAGCAAGTCATCGAGGGCCCGAAAGACATCGAAGGGTATGAGGTTGACGCTGATTCCAATAAAGATATTACGGCCACTGCTGGCAAAGACTCAGAGATTGTGTTCTACTACAACAAACTTGTGAGCTACAAGGTCAAATACGTGTGTGGCGAGGACCCCAGCAACTGGAAGGAAGTACATCTCGAGAAAACGGGCGAAGGCGCTTATGGTTCTGAAGTCGAAGAGCACGCCGTTCCTGTTAAGGGGTATACCGCCGTTGATAAGAGCGGCAAGATAACGCTCGGCGATGGCGACAACATCATTATTATTCATTACAAAGAAAATCAGGGCAAAGCTGGCTACTATCTTTCAGCTCCCGGCGCAACATGGAGCGGTGGTGTTCCCTCTGGTCTGATTTCATGGGATGGCAATCCGCTCAAGTACAGGTACGACTATTTCTTTGCGAAAGGTGATTCCTTCGCTGTAACGTCTGTTGTTCCCATTGCCGAAGGCAAAGTTTTTATTGGCTGGCTCGATAAGGAGCGCGGCAGCCAGCCTTCTGCCATTCGTAAGGCGGGCGAAAACATTACTTATATTTACAACAAAGATCAAGGTTATTGCCTCGATGCGTTGTGGGCAAGCCTTTCCGTCATGGGCGAAAATGTCACATACGACGGTGATCCTCATGGTGTGTCGGTCGATGTCCTTATCAATGAGGGCACCAATCTGGACGATAAATACAAACAGCAGGCAAAAGAACATGTTCGGCTGAAAAATGTGAAATACAAGGTTGCGGGTAGCGACGCCTGGACCGACAAGGCTCCGACGTATGTTGATGCGGGCAGCTATAGCGTTACCGTGAGCGCTGACGTGGATGTCGATGGCGTAACCACGCAGCTGACTGCTACCACTACGGTAGAGATTTCGAAGCGCCCTGTGACGCTTACTTCTGAGACTGCGAGCAAGCCCTATGACGGCACGCCGCTCACCAGGCCCGATGTTATTATCAAGGGCGACGGCTTTGTAGAAAGCGATAAGGTCGTCGTTAGGGCGACCGGTTCCGTGACGAACGCCTCCGATAAGGGGGTCGAGAACACCATCGAGGTTACGGGTGGCGCAAACTACAAAGAGGGTAATTATGAGATTACGCGCAACCCTGGCACTCTTTCCATTTCCGCGAAAGCCATTACTGAAAACGGCATGAGCGTCGATAACCCGGAAGACGTTACCTACAATGGTGAAGAGCAAACCTGGGTGCCTGTTGTGAAAGACGGCGATAAGAAGCTCGACGCAGATGTCGATTACACGGTGGGATACAGCACCGAGGATCGCACCAATGTCACCGGAGACATTACCGTGGTAATCACAGGCAAAGGCAACTACACGGGCATCACCACACGCACCTATCAAGTGCTGCCGAAGGAATACACGGTTGTGACCGGCTCCGCCTCCAAGGTGTACGATGGTGAGCCACTGCTTGGTACCGATGCCAAAGTTGTCCCGGCCAATAAGGTTGACGGTCTGATCAATGCCGCCGATGCCACCTTTACGGTGAATGGCTCTCAGACTGAGGTTGGCGGTGCGCCGAACAACAACACTTACGAGCTCGCGTTCGCGAGCGAGCAGATGTCCAAGAACTATACGCTCGCCAGCGAGCAGCTCGGCACGCTCACCGTTACCGAGAACGCCGACGAAATCGTGGTCACCACCACGGGTGGCGAGTTCACCTACAGCGGCGAGGCGCATGGCGCCACCGTTTCGGTGAGCGAGCTTCCCGAGGGCTACACGCTTGAGAAGGCTGAGTCGAGCGCGACGGCTACCGATGTCACGATTGACGACGTGATTGCCGACGCCGATACCCTGGTCATTAAAAACGCCCAGGGCGAAGACGTGACCAATAAGCTCAATATCAAGAAGATTCCCGGCACCATCAAAGTGACGCCTGCGACCCTTACGGTGAAAACTTCGACGGCCGAAAGGGCTTACAACGGCAATGCGCTTACCGCCGATGGCACCATTGAGGGCTTCGTGAACAATGAAACCGCGACCTTCGCCACCACGGGCTCGCAGACCTACGTGGGCGAAAGCGATAACACTTACAGCATCGCGTGGGATGGTACTGCTAAGGAGCGCAACTACACCGTTGCCCACATCATCGGCAAGCTCAAGGTGACCGACGATATCGACAACAGCAAGGTCATCAATAAGGGCCACGAGAGCGGCACCTATGACGTTGGCGCCACGGTGAACTTCGCTATTACGGCGAAGAACGTCTACGATACGCCGCAGACCATGACCATCTCGGAAATCGAGGGCGTCACGCTCGACCAGAGCGTGTTTGAGAACGTCGCCCTGGAGCGTCAATCGAGGCGCATGCGACTTACACCATCACCGAGGCCGACCTGCTGGCTGGCACGTTCGTGAATACCGCGACTGTCACGTTCGGCAACGGCAAGAGCTACAAGAATACCGACGAGGTTGACGTTGCTAAGCTCAACGCGCACCTGAGCGTCGTAAAAGCGACCACGAGTACGCCCGCCAACGGTAGCGCGTACCAGCTGGGCGAGACAATCAAATACGCCGTTACGGTGACCAACGACGGCAACCTTACCGCGAACGACGTTGCGATAAGCGACGAGCTTGCTGGCGTCCAGCTCGCTGAGGGCCAGAATGCCAACGTTGGGACACTGGCTCCGGGCGCATCTGCCACGGTGAACTACGTGTACACGGTGACTGAGGCGGACGTGCTTGCTGGTAACGTGCGCAACAACGCTACCGCAACGGGCACCCCCAACGGCGGCGGTACACTCGACGTTACGCCTGGCACTACCACCGACCTCACGGGTCCTGCGGCGGGCCACATCACCGTGATTAAAACCACCACGAGCACGCCTGAAAACGGTAAAGCCTACCAGTTCGGTGAAAAGATCGTTTACAGCATCCATGTTGTGAATGACGGTAACCTCACTGTTAGCAACGTAAGGGTTTCCGACGCAAACGCCGACAACTTCGGCGAGAAGGTTATCGAGAGCCTGGCGCCCGGCGCGTCTGAAGACTTCGAGGCAACCCATACGGTGACCGAGGCTGATGTGCTCGCGGGCACGGTGACCAACGTTGCCACGGCGAAGGGCACTTCGCCCGACCCGAACGCTCCCGAAGTTCCCGTGACCCCGGGCACGAAAGACGAACCCACCGATACGCCGAACGCGCACATCACGATCGTCAAGCATGCCGAGCAGAATGGCTCGGGCGAGGCTGGTGCCTTCAAGCTCGGCGAGACAATCGAATACGCCATCACGGTTACCAACACGGGCAACCTCACGGCGACCGACGTGAAGGTTTCCGACGCAAACGCCGACAACTTCGGCGAGAAGGTTATCGAGAGCCTGGCACCCGGCGCGTCCGAAACGTTCACCGCCTCCCATACGGTGACCGAGGCGGATGTGCTTGCGGGCAAGGTGAATAATGTGGCCACGGCGAAGGGCACCTCGCCCGACCCGACCACTCCCGAAGTTCCCGTGACGCCTGGCGAAGATACGAAGATCGTCGACCCCGTGAACACGACGCTTACGGTGGCCAAGCAAGCGGCCGCACCCGCCAATGGCGAGGCCTACCAGCTGGGCGAAGAGGTTGCCTATACGATTACCGTGACCAACAGCGGCAACGTCGCGTACAGCAACGTGAAGGTCTCCGATGCTCAAACTGGCCTGAACGAGGTTATTGACACGCTGGCCGTGGGCGAGACGAAGACGTACGAAGCGAAGCATGTCATTACCGAACAAGACATCGTTGCCGGTGTGTATGCGAACACCGCTACGGCAAAGGCCGACCCGATTGTCGACGGCAATGGCACGTCGCATACGCCTCAGGGCGAAGCGACTGAAACCATTGGCGCGAACACCGATAAGCCTCTCGTCCCCGGCAGCGCGAACCTGGCGGTTGAAAAGGTCGTCACCAATGAGGGCACGGGCGAATCCGGAGCCTTCAAGCTGGGCGATATTATCGAATACAAGATTACCGTGACCAACAACGGCACACTCACCGCCAAAGGCTTCAAGGTTATCGACAACAACGCCGATGGCTTCGAACCCGTTATTATTGACGAGCTTGCCCCCGGCGCTACGACCGATGCCATTTCCGCGAAGCATGTGGTGACGAGCGATGACATTCTGGCGGGCAGTGTGTTCAACGTTGCCACCACTGCTGGCGGTACCACGCCCGACCCGAAGGTCGACCCTGAGCCTACGCCTGGCGAAAACGACCAGCCGGTCGATGCGGTGAACGCCACGTTGAACGTTGAAAAGACCGCTGCGGCTTCCGCGAGTGGCTCTTACAAGCTCGGCGAGGGAGTTGTCTACACTATCAAGGTGACCAACAACGGTAACGTTCCCTACGAGAACGTGAAGGTCGCAGACGGGCAGACCGGCCTGAACGAGACCATCGATACGCTGGCCGTAGGCGAGACGCGCACCTTCACCACCACGCATGTGGTTGATGAAGCCGACATCATCGCTGGTTCCTATACCAATGTGGCAACTGCGACTGCCGACCCGATTCACGACCCGAAGACGGGCGCCGACGTTACGCCGCAGGGCTCCGATGACGAGACCATTGGCGCGAACACCGACAGACCCGTCGCGCCTTCAAACCCGGCGCTGCGCATTACTAAGACGAGCGACGTCGCTGCAGGCACGCTGCTCAAGGAAGGTGATGCAGTTACCTATACGGTAACGGTCGAGAACACGGGCAACCTCACGCTCACCAACGTGAAGGCGACCGATAACCTGGCTGGCGCCACGCTTGCCCCGGGCCAGAGCGACACGCGTGCTGAGCTTGCTCCCGGCGAGCAATTCAGTGTGAACTACGTGTACGAGGTCACCCAGGCCGACGTGGTTGCGGGCAGCGTGCATAACGAAGCCACGGCTTCTGGCGTCTCGCCCGATCCGAGCAAACCGGTTGATCCCGGTGCGCCCGGCACCAAGGATGACCCGACCGAGACCGCCAAACCTTCGTTGAGCATCCAGAAATCGAATAACGGCTCCGCTGATGTTGCTGCCGGCAGCACAGTGAGCTACACCATCACCGCTACCAACAACGGCAACGTTGACTTGACGGGCGTCGTGGTTACCGACGAGCTCACCGGCTTCACGAGCGATGCGTTCGATTTAGCCAAGGGCGAATCGAGAACCTTCGACACTTCCTACACCGTGCAGGAATCTGACATCGTGAGTGGCTCCATCGTGAACGTCGCCAAGGGCGAGGGTACCGATCCCAAGGGCGGCACGGTGACAGGTGAGGGCTCTGCCATCACCACGACCGAGGCCATGAACGGTGCGCTGAGCGTTGAGAAGAAGGCCGAAGCGGGCGTGTATGGCGCGGGCGATACTGTGAACTACGCCATTGCGGTTTCCAACACGGGCAACGTAGCTTTGTCCAACGTGAAGGTTGTCGATGCGAAGACCGGCCTTGATGAGACGTGTGATTTGGCCGTGGGCGAGACAAAGACGTTCACAACGAGCTATACGGTGACGACGGAGGACGTCGCTGCCGGCACGCTCGAGAATATCGCCACCGCCACGGGCAGTGACCCGAAGGGCAACCCGGTTGCGGGCAGCGATACCGAGACTATCGGCAACACGCTGCAGCCTAACCCGAGCGAGCCTGACAGCCCGAGCCTGAAGCGCGCGTTCGAGGCCCAGGCGCCGAGCAACGTCGTCTATAACGGCTTCTCTCAGCAGCAGAAACCTGTGGTGAAAGACGGCGAGACCACGCTCTCGGAAGGCGCCGACTACGAGCTTTCGTACAGCGCCGATACCACTAACGCGAACACGGTGACCGTGACCGTGAAGGGCAAGGGTAACTATGAGGGCTCCGTCGATGTGGCGTATCAGATTCTGAAGAAGGCCGTGAAGCTCGTATCGAGCGACCTTACGAAGCCCTATGACGGCACGCCACTCGTGAATGGCGATGCATCGCTGGCGACCAACGACGGATTCGTTGACGGCCAGGGAGTGAACCTTACGTTCACCGGTTCGCGCACCGATGAAGGCACCACGCTTCAGGGCAATACCTTCACCTGGGAAGCGAAGCCCGGCACGAACCTTGACAATTATGCGATTGAGGCGGCATTCGGTTCTCTTACCGTGACGCCGAGGGGTATCGTGCCCGGCGAGGACAACGGGATGAAGGTTACCAAGCCCGTCGACAAGGTTTACAACGGCAAGGAGCAGAAGTTCGTCCCCGTTGTGACTGACGGTGAGAAGGTGCTCGGCGAAAACGTTGACTACGTCGTTACGTACACCGACGCCCTCGGCTTCGAGGATGACGCGGCGGCCAAGGACGACTTCACCAACGTGACCGGCGACATCTTTGTCACCGTTACGGGCATCGGCAACTATGCTGGCAGCCTCACGCAGAGCTATCAAATCACGCCGAAGCCTTACACGGTTACAACGGTTTCGGGTAGCAAGGTGTATGACGGCACGCCTCTCGAGGGTGCGTCGCTCGAAGGCAACTTCGTTGGCGGCTTGGTGAACGACGACGATGCGACGTTCGTGGTTACCGGCACACAGACCGAGGTTGGCGCTTCCGACAACACGTACACGCTTGAGTTCGTTGACGAGCAGATGGCCAAGAATTACAAGCTCGTTAAGGAAGACATCGGCACGCTTACCGTGGTGAAGGATGAGAGCGAAGCTTCGCAGGATCCGAACGGTAATGGCGAGTCGAAGAACAAGGGCACTCTGCCCAAGACGGGCGACATGACGTTGGCTACGCTGCCCTTCGCCCTGGCGGTCGTAGCAGGTGCTGTGCTTTGCGCGGCGCCTGTTGCCCGCCGCCGCTCGAAGTTTTAGAGCGCGCGCAGCGGTGAACTGGGTTTAAGCCTGCGGGATCGAAAGGGTTGCGTCTAAGCGGCGTAGCCGGTTTCTTCGAAATCGTGGGCTTTCCCAGAAGGCTTTGATGTGAATACATCAAGGCAATAGGGTATAGAAACCCGGTCGAGTACAGTTCGGCCGGGTTTTTTTGTTGCCTCGTTCGGCGGCGAGTCGGACTTCGAAATTGAAGGGGGTCACTCAAGTAAAACATGGGCCATTTGCCTAAATATGTATTGCCATCTCGACTTTCTGCTAATGGTGCGTGCGAATAACCCGATAAACCTGCTATAGTCCACGTTGTAAAAGTGGAACTGCCATGGCTTACTATATCTTTAGGGGTTGCACTGCTTGCAGGGCGAATAGCCTTCCGAAATAAGCTCGTCACGGGTGGCCGCGGCCTCTTGTTTGTTGTTGTCGGCTATATCGGCGACCGAAGAGCAGGTCGGGCGGTGGAATTTCATGCTCTTGGTGTTGAGCACGTATTCTTTCAGCTCGGATGAGGCTGCTGAGCTCTCCTCGGAACCTGCGCCGTTGCCGGGGTTCTTTGTGCCGCTTGAACCGACCGCGTCGTTTGCTTGGTTAGTCCGGCTATTTTCGGCATCGCCCTTCGAAGTCGTATTATTCGTGCTCTCCGAGCGAGCATTTCCATTGGGGCTTTTGGTGGATGCACCGCTGGCTTCTTTGCCGGTCGCGTTCGGCGCCGTGCTTGCGCCGGTAGTGGTTGCCTCGCCACCGGTCGCCACGTTTGGCACGTCGCTCGACTCCCGACTTTTGCCCGTAACGTAATCGATTTCCACGCCGGGTTCCACGTTGTACACGAACACATTGAAGCGAACGGCCCGCCCGCCATCCTCGATCGATTCCGCTTCCATCTGCACGCCGCGTGCCACGAGGTCGTTCGCGGCAAAAATGGGCGTCACGCGATAGAGCACGTGGTTGCCCGTTTGCTTCACGTAATTGGCCACGATGTTTTCGTAATAAGTCATGCCAACAGAATTCATGGTGCGCGTGCCCGTGATGAGGTTTTTCTCGTTGGCGTCTTCTCCGCAAAGCTGATGCGCGATCAGGTGGCTGCGGTTGTAGAGCATTTCCTGGTCAACGAAGTCGTAGCGGTGCTGCTCCCAGCCGCTTGGATGCACCTTCGAAATGTCGCCGCGTGGCGCGCTGCTCAACGTGTCGGTACCGATGCGTGCGAATGCCGCGCCGCAGCGCCCTTCGAAATCGAGGTCGGAGAATTCCATGAATGCTCCGCGTTTGAAGTCGTCGTCGGTAAAGCCTGGCTCGCCGTTGTTGACGTCAATGCAAAGCGCGCCCGAGTATTCGGGAATGTCGGCAATCTGCACGGCGGCGGGGTTGCTCGTTTGGGCGCCACTGAAAGAGCCGCTCTCGCATGCGGCGAGCGGCAACGTGCAGCACAGCGCAAGGGCGATGGCGGCAAACAGCGCCGCAAAACGCGCGGGCATGGTGCGAGATTCATGCTCGCGAGAAGGTATCTGCATCAAAGCGATGCCTTTCTATATTGGTTGTAATAAATGCGGGCGTTCTGTTCTCGAATTATGGGTGACCCCGCGAAGTGCGAGGGCTATTGTATCGCGCACAGCGGTGCTGCAAGAGGCGTGCCACGATGATGCGATCTCATTGGGGAAACATGTCGTGCTGGCGCAGCCGCTTTGTACGGCGGGGTGAAGAAAATCGCACTCTTACAGTGCGATTTCGAGTTAAAATTGCACTGTAAGAGTGCGATTTGAAAGGTGGTGCTTCATGGAGCGGCTCTACGAGTACATGAATCGTCAACTGAAAAGCGTAAACGATGAATTCCACCGATATATGTACGACAAAATCAACTGGGACAATCGCATGCTTGGTTTGGTCGGGCCACGTGGCGTTGGCAAAACGACGCTGTTTTTACAACATATCAAGGAACACCACTCGACGGATGACACATTGTATGTTTCGGCCGAACATATGTATTTTGCCAACCATTCCTTGTATGGCCTGGCAGAGGAGTTTTTTAAAAACGGCGGCAAATATCTTTTTATCGATGAGGTTCATAAATACGAAGGCTGGTCGCGCGAACTCAAGCTCATGTACGATTCTCTTCCTGGTTTGCATGTGTACTTCACAGGCTCTTCGGTTCTTGATATCGAGAAAGGCGAGGCCGACTTGAGTCGCCGCGCGCCGAAATACCTTATGCAGGGAATGTCGTTCCGAGAATATTTAGCCGTTCGTCACGGCGTGCATGCTCCGTGCCTTTCGCTTGCGGACATACTTGCGCATAAGGAGGAAATTCCTGGGGTCGAACACCCGTTGCCCTTGTTCAAAGACTATTTGCGTTGCGGCTATTATCCCTTTGGTGACGACGAACAGTTCGATATTGAGCTTGGACAGGTCATTACACGAACGCTCGAGGTTGATATTCCCCAGTTTGCGGGCATGACGGCGGCGACCGGCCGCAAATTGAAGCGGCTTATGGCGATAGTGAGTACGTTGGCTCCCTTCAAGCCGAATATGACAAGCTTGGGTAGTCAAATTCAAGTGAGTCGAAACAACGTCGAAGATTACCTGCTGTATATGGAGAAAGCGGGCATGGTTGCGCAGCTGCGCACGAATGCGGGCGGGCTTGGCGCGCTTGGAAAAACTGAGAAAGTGTATCTCGACAACACCAATATTCTGTACAACCTCAGTGAAGGAAGTGAAGATATTGGCAATGTGCGAGAGACGTTCTTTTTCAACCAAATGCGCGTGGGGCACAAGGTGACCGCATCGAAGATTTCCGATTTCGAGATCGATGGGCTTACGTTCGAGGTGGGCGGAAAGAACAAGGGTCAAAATCAAATTGCCGAAGCCAAGCGTGGATACGTCGTGAAAGACGATATTGAGTTTTCCTACGGAAACGTTATCGCGCTTTGGGCATTGGGGCTCATGTACTGACGCGTCTTTTGTCAAATTCGATCGAAATCACGTCGCGTTCTGCTTCGCTTCGTATTTCGTCCTGCCGCTTTCAGCCTTTCCCCCTCGGGGCTTTCGTCCGCCTGCATGCTTATTCCGCGAACTTCAGCAGCTCGGCGGGCGCGTCGATGAGCGCGCCAGGGTTATTGTTCGTAAGGTGGTCGAGCGTTTGGTAGCCCCATTTCGCGCCAATGGGGAATGCGCCAGCGTTGTTCGCGACCTGCATGTCCACGTCAGAATCGCCGACATATGCCACGCGTTCGATTGGCACGTCGAGCGTTTTCGCGACGAGCGTGAGGCCTTTCGGGTCGGGCTTACGTGGCACGGGACCATCGCCAAGCGCGAAATCCATGAGGTCAGCGAAGTAATGCTTGGTTAGAATTTGCACACCGCTGTCGTATTTGTTCGATAGCACGGCGAGTTTCATGCCGCGTGCCTTCAGTTCGGCCAGGGTGTCGAGCATGCCGTCGTACACAGTCGTTTTCTGGTTGCCCACTTCGTCGTAGCGCGCTTTCCACCAGGCGAGCGCCGCTTCGGTGGCGTTGTCATTCAGGTCTTGCGGCAGCGCTTGCAGAATAAGCGAACGCAAGCCGTTGCCGATCATGGCCAAGATTTCTTCGGTGGTGTGCGTGGGGTAGCCGAAGTGCGTGAGCGTTTCATTGGTCACGTCGACCAGGTCGGGCAGCGAATCGAGTAGTGTGCCGTCCATGTCGAACACGAACGCCTCAAGCGGTTCGTGGGTGCGAAGCAATTCCATCGTGGGATCCTTTCGTGTTGGCGCGGCTGTGCCGCGCAGGTTTTGACCGGCTCGCAGTATACCTGTCGCATTTGACGCGCGTGTGGTGGGTGTTTTCCGAAAAGGTGTTGGCATGCTTGGCGGGCATTGGGTATTAGTCGCTGATCTCTTCCGCCCCTCGTCGCGCGTTCCGCCTCGCGAACGCCCTAAGGCTTCTGTTGCTTTCCCGCCGCACCTGGAAATTGCCGCGTGAGCATGTATTATGAATAGTCGCAAAATACAACGAAGAGAAGGATGCGTTCATGCAGATTTTCGTGACCAAAGACTATCAGGAAATGAGCGAAGCCGCCGCCGACATGATTGTCGACCTGGTCGAGGAAAAACCTGGCTGCGTGTTGGGCTTGGCCACCGGCTCCACGCCTGAGGGCCTCTACGCCGAAATCGCCAAGCGCCACGAAGCCGAGGACATCGACTTCTCGCGCGTTGCAACGTTCAACCTAGACGAATACCGCGGCCTGCCTGCCGACCATGAGCAGAGCTATCACTACTTCATGCAGAAGCACCTGTTCAGCAAAATTAACGTGCGCCCCGAGAACACGCATGTGCCCAATGGCGCCAACCCCGATGCTCAGGCCGCATGCGATGCCTACGAGGCTTCCATTCTGCTTGCCGGTGGCGTTGACCTGCAACTTCTGGGCCTGGGCCACAACGGCCACATCGGCTTCAACGAGCCCGCGCCCGAATTCCCGAAGGAAACCCACTGCGTCGACCTTACGGAATCCACCATTAACGCGAACAGCCGCCTGTTCGATTCCGTCGACGAAGTGCCCCGCCAGGCATACACCATGGGCATTGGTACCATCATGGCCGCTAAGCAGGTGCTCGTCGTGGTGAGCGGCGAAGACAAGGCGCAAATCGTGCGCGATGCCTTCTTCGGCCCCGTGACCCCCGAGGTTCCCGCGTCCATTCTGCAGTTCCATCCCAATGCGGTGGCTATTGTGGACGAAGCGGCGTTCTCGCTGTGCGGCGACCTTGCCGATGAAGGCTGCGGTTGCGGCGATCCCGATTGCGATTGCGACCACGACCACGAGCATGGCGAAGGCTGCGGCTGCCACGAATAGTGAAACCAAGGAAGCGGCCCCTGTGGCCGCTTCTTTTTTGGGCAAGTGTGCGACGTTGGCCTTCGCGCAACGTTTCGTCAAAGCGTTGATGCTGCGCGCTCGTCGCGGTTTTGGCTTCGCAGCGTGCGTTTCAACTGGTCACGATTAAATTGAGGCAGGGCTTTTCTGCCTATAACGAAAGGAAGCGCGGCATGCTGAAAATTGCTGGTGCGAAAGTTTTCAAGAACGGCGAATTTGTCGAAGACGATATCTTCATCGAAGGCGACCGCATCGTTGCGACCGGCGACGAGACGGGCGAGGTCATCGATGCCAAGGGACTGCTCGCCATTCCTGGCTTGGTCGACGTGCATTCCCATGGTGCGGTGGGGCATGATTTCTGCGACGGCACGCATGAGTCAATCGACGCCATCACGCGCTACGAGGCCAGCCGCGGCGTAACCGCATGGTGCGGCACGACCATGACGTTCCCCGAGGAAAAGCTCGCGGGCATTATGGAATGCGCCGCCGAGCATGTTGATGCCCCCGATGCTGCCGCGCTGGTGGGTATCAATATGGAAGGCCCGTTCATCAACCCTGAAAAGGTGGGCGCACAAAACCCCGCCTACGTGCAGCAGTGCAATGCGGCAATGTTTTGTCGCTTGCAGAATGCGTCGGGCGGCAAAATCAAGCTTGTCGATATTGCCCCCGAGGAGCCCGGCGCGCTCGAATTCGTCGATGAAATGCACGATGACGTGCGCATTTCCGTTGCCCATACGTGTGCGAATTACGATCAGGCGGCCGAGGCCTTCCGCCGTGGCGCCAAGCATGTGACGCATTTGTACAACGCCATGCCGGGGCTGCATCATCGCAAGCCGGGCGTGATTCCTGCGGCGCTCGAGGCGGGCGCGACCCCCGAGATCATCGCCGATGGCGTGCATATTCACCCCGCCATGGTGCGCCTTGCGTTCTCGATGTTTGGTGCTGAGCGCATGATTCTGATCAGCGATTCCATGGAAGCCACCGGCATGCCCGATGGCGAATATAGCCTGGGCGGTCAGGCCGTGACGAAGAACGGCTCGCATGCCACACTGCACGACGGTACGCTGGCTGGAAGCGCGACCGACCTGATGGGCTGCATGAAGGTTGCCGCTACTGAAATGGGCTTGCCGCTCGAGGTGGCTGTGCGCGCTGCGACGGAAAACCCTGCACGCGCGATTGGCGTGTTCGACGAGCGCGGCAGTCTCGACGCGGGCAAGGTTGCCGACGTGGTGTTGCTCAATGCCGACCTGAACGTCGCGGGCGTCATTTTGCGCGGCAAACGCATTCGCTAACTTGTTCAAAAATAGCTTCGAATGTGGCAACGATCTGTGCTCACTTGCGCGTCGATTGTGGTGCGATGCGTTGCGACCTGGGCTTTTCTAATTGCAAGTCGCTCAACTCAGGTCTATGCTCGGTTAAAATGCCACATTCGGGCACCTTTTTGCGCATATTTCTGGCACGCTGCTCTCGCGGTGCGCCCTCAAGCAAACTTGCGCCCCGCGCTCCGCTTTCGCGCGTCTGCACCGCATCGTGCTCCTTCGTGCATGGTTTTGGCTTGCCGTTTTCCACACGCGTACGTGTTCGCGCTATACTCGCTGATAGATGGCACTTTAGAAAGAGGCACTCATGAAATACGAAGAGCTCAAAGACGAAATCAAGGCCGCGATGAAGGCGCACGACAATGTGCGTCGCGACATTTTGCGCCAGGTGCACGGTGAGATCAAGAATATCGAGGTCAACGAGCGTCGCGAGGTGACCGATGCCGACGTCGATGCTATGCTCAAGCGCGTCATTAAGCAGACGAGTGAAACGCTCGAGGGCTCTATCAAAGCCGCGAACAACGACGAACGCACGGCCATGCTGAAGGAGCAGGTCGAGATTCTTGAGGGCTACCTGCCCAAGCAGCTCGCGGGCGATGAGCTTGTGGCGCTTGTCGAGAAAACCATTGCCGATCTTGGCGCCACCACCAAGCGCGAAATGGGCAAGGTTATGGGTGCGCTTACCGCTGCCACCGGCGGAAACTTCGACAAGGCTCAGGCCGCCAAGGAAGTTGGCAGCCGTCTGTCGTAGCTGGCGCTCAATATCATCGAACAGAGTTTTAAGCATAAAGAAGCGCGGTTTTCGAATCGCGCTTCTTTGATAACGAAGCAATGCGCAAGAACCTTGCCCCAGGGCCGTTCGTGCGCTCTTTTTTGAGGCGCGACGGAAGTGCCCAATGCGGCGTATAATCGCACAAGCTTTCTGCAAACCATCTTTTGAAGGAACTGCTTTTATGGCAACCGAAAAACCCGATTTCATTCCCGTTCTCATCGGCGGCGATATGAATTGCTACAGCGTCGCGCGCGCCATTCACGAGGAATATGGCGTGAAGAGCTACGCGTTTGGTCGCTTCCCCGCGGGCGACACCATGCATAGCCGCATCGTGGAGTGCTTCTATGACGAGCATATGGACAAGCCCGAAGTGGTGTTGGCGAAGGTGAAGGAATTTGCCGCCCAGCACCCCGATAAAACGCACCTGGTGTGGGGCTGCGCTGACGTGTATGCGCAGGTCATTTCTGAAATCCAGAACGATTTGCCCGAAAACTGCGTCACACTCTACATTCAGCCCGACCTACGCGACAAGCTCGAAAGCAAGCTGAGCTTCTACGAGATGTGCGATAAATACGGCATTCCGTACCCCAAGACGTTCGTGGTGCGCCCCGGCGAATGGGAGCAGGGCGTGGCCGAGGCCGACCTTACCGAGGAGAAAATCGGTTTCAAATACCCCATCATCGTGAAGCCGTCTATGAGTTCCACGTATTGGGAGCACCCGTTTGACCACATGAAGAAGGTGTACACCGCGCAAAACCCCGCCGAGGCGGCGCATATTTTGGGCCTCATTTTCGGTGCGGGCTATCCCGATGAAGTGTTGCTGCAAGACATGGTTGTCGGCGAAGATTGCAACATGAACGTGCTCACCGCGTATTGCGATCGCAACTGCAAGGTGAAGCTCATCTGCTTCGGTCGCGAAGGCCTCGAGGAGCACACGCCCACCGCGCTTGGCAACCCGTGCGCCATTATCACGCAGCCCAACCCCGAGCTGCAGCAGCTCATTAAGAACTTCCTTGAGAAAATTCATTTCACGGGCTTCGCGAACTTCGACATTAAGCGCGACGATCGCGACGGTTCGTACAAGGTGTTCGAGGTAAACCTGCGCCAAGGCCGCACGAACTACCATGTGACCGCTGCCGGCCACAACCTCGCAAAGTTCGTCGTGGAAGACCGCGTGTATAAGCGTGATTTGGGTGAATGCGTCGAAAACACCAACGAGGTGTTCTGGCATTCCGTGCCGCGCAAGGTCGTTTACGATTACGTGAAAGACCCGGAGTTCGTCGAACGCGCGAAGAAGCTCGTGGCTGCCGGCAAGGAATCGATGACGTTCGATTACCCGTATGATTTGCGCTTCAACCCCATGCGTTGGGCTTGGGTGAAGATTCACGTGTTCCGTTACTTCGACAAGTTCAAAAACCCCGAGAACTATCGCTAAGTGAAAGTTGAAAGGCCAGCCCGTGCTGGCCTTTTGCATGCGTGGACGTGCGAGATGCGGTGCGGCGCCGAGGCGCACGGGCGGCGTCGCATGCGGTGCATGGTGCACGGGCGTTGTGTGCAGACGCTACGCCCCGGCGCCCCGGCGCGGGTCAGGTCGCGGCGCCCTGGCTTTCTGTGCGTTTGCTTTGGCTTGAGCCCTCGTGGCTTTGGCGGTTGCCGACCCTGGTTGCTTCCGCGATCGCGCCGGAGCCAGTTGCTTCTGCGGTTGCCAATGCGGTCGTTTCCGCGATCACGCAGCGTCGTTTCTTCCGCGCGCGTGCGAACAGCGGCGGCATTAGGCGTTTTAACGAAGATTCGCGCGAAGGTGCGCAAGCGCGGTAAAATTCAGATTTCAGCGATTTATCGGCTTTAATGCCGTGCCATACAAACGAAAGGTGCCCTATGTGCGGATTCGTCGGATTTACCGGTGATGTCGAAAACAAGGAGCAAGTGCTCACGAGCATGATGGACCGCATCGTCCACCGCGGTCCCGACATGGGCGATACGTTCTTCGCGCCGGGCGTGGCGTTGGGCTTCCGCCGCTTGTCGATTCTCGACCTTACGCCGGCGGGCTCCCAACCCATGAGTAACGAAGACGGCAGCGTCGTCATCGTGTTCAACGGCGAAATTTACAACTTCATGGAGCTTCGCGGCGAGCTCGAGGCGAAGGGCTATACCTTCCACTGCGGCGCCGACACCGAGTCGCTTCTGCATGGCTACGAGGAGTGGGGCGAGGAAATCGTCGACAAGCTTCGTGGCATGTATGCGTTCGTTATCTGGGATAAGAAGAAGAATCGCCTGTTCGGCGCTCGCGATATTTTCGGCATCAAGCCGTTTTATTACTCCGAGGCCGAAGATGGCAGCGGCCTGATGTTCGGCAGCGAGATCAAGAGCTTCCTCGCGCACCCGAAGTTCCACAAGGCCGTGAACCACAATGCGCTGCGTCCGTATCTCACGCTGCAGTTCTCCGCGACCGACGAAACGTTCTTCGAGGGCGTGTACAAGCTGCCGGCCGCGCATTGCTTCACTTACGACCTGGCCACCCACACGATGGATGTGCGCCGCTATTGGGATTGCGATTTCTCGGAAATCGACAAGCCGTTCGAGGAATATGTCGACGAGCTCGACGAGGTGGTGCATGAAAGCGTGAGCGCGCACCGCATCGCCGACGTGAAGGTGGGCAGCTTCCTTTCGGGCGGCGTCGATTCGAGCTACATCGCCGCATGCCTCATGCCCGACAAAACGTTCTCGGTTGGTTTCGATTACAACAAGTTCAACGAAACCAATTACGCCAAGGAACTTTCCGACAAGCTGGGCATCGAGAACTACCGCAAGATGATTTCTGCGGACGAATTTTTCGAAGCCTTGCCCGAGATTCAGTACCACATGGACGAGCCGCAGTCGAATCTGTCGAGCGTGCCGCTGTGGTTCTTGGCGCAAATGGCTGCTGAGCAGGTTACGGTTGTGCTTTCGGGCGAAGGCGCCGACGAGATTTTCGGCGGCTATGCATGGTATGAGGACAACCCGTCGGTCGCGAAATACAAGCGCATGGTGCCGTTCGGCGTGCGCCGCGCACTGGGCAAGGCAGCGAAGCACATGCCGTATTTCAAAGGTCATAACTTCCTTATGAAGGGTGCCGAAATGGCCGAGGAGTACTTCGTTGGCCAGGCGCTCGTGTGGCCTGAGCGCGAAGTCTCGAGCGTGCTGCGCCCCGAATATGACAAGGGTGAAGGCGCTTTCGAGCTTGCCGCGCCCATCTATGCGCGCGTTTCCGATAAGAGCGAGCTCATTCGCAAGCAGTACCTCGACATGAACATGTGGCTGCCGGGCGATATTCTGCTCAAGGCCGACAAGATGTGCATGGCGCACTCGCTTGAATTGCGTGTTCCGTTCCTTGATCGCCGCGTGATGGAATTTGCCGAGCATATTCCCGATCGCTATCGCGTGAATGAAAACGGCAACAAGCTCGTGCTGCGCCACGCCGCGAACAAGAGTCTGCCCGATGAGTGGGCGACGCGTCCGAAAGTCGGCTTCCCCGTGCCTATGATTTATTGGCTACGCGAAGAGAAGTGGTACAACTGGGTGAAGGAATACTTCACGGCGCCGTGGGCGAGCGAGTTCTTCGATTGCGACGTGCTTATGGGATTGCTTGACGAGCACTACGAGGGCAAGGCGCAGAACCAGCGCAAGATTTATACGCCGCTTGTGTTCCTTATTTGGTACAAGCGCTACTTCATCGACGAATAGCGGCTTATAGGACAAAAAGTGTGTCTCATTTAGGGACATCGACGCAGGTCGATGC
>OLOX01000999.1_pt1 | contig 28467 bp, 39 predicted proteins | sample 1672091 | NCBI WGS metagenome assembly OLOX01 (sample SAMEA3136644, study PRJEB25190) | human gut metagenome | reverse complement strand
AAGACGCCGGAGCAAAGTACCGAACCGGTACCCGAGGCCGAGACAGAACCGGAGCAGGAAGCTGAAACCGAGCCGTCCGTCGAGGCCGAGCCGGAACCGGAGCTTAACCCAGTGGCGCAAGACCTTAACCCAACTGATGTTGACCTCGACCGCATGATCTTTACGGCGTTCGACAACGTTGTCGGCAAGGTAGATGATTTCGTCACGATGTCCGGCTGCTGACGCAAGGTGCTGACGACCATCGAGAAGCAGTTGAACGAGCTGGCATATCTCGTTTGGGAACACCCGAACACAGAGGAATCGGTCTGCCAGATCGCCGCTATCGTCGCGTATGACGAACTGCGCGCATGAAAAACGCCGCTGTCAGGACGGCAATCCCGATCAGCGGCAAAGAAATGTATTCAACCACATAATAGCATGAACAGGAGAGAATTTCAATGGTAAAGATTATCAGCAACGTAAAAGGCGATAAGGCTTTCGCAAGCGTAGAGATGGCAGGTGAACTCCAGGTCATCGTTTCCGAGATCGGCAGCGCGATCAGCAACGCATACAACCAGATCAAGGCACAGGACAAGAGCGCCGCAAGTGCTTTCCGCTTTCTGCTCACTGAGCTGTTTTCCAATGAGCGCTCGCCGATGTGGGACACCTGCAAGGACAGCGACACCGTCTGCAGCGCCGCACTCGTCCGCAAGGGCGCGAAGCTGACCGGCGACGACATTGCCGACCTGCTGCGCCGCGGTACGCCGAAGGACATCATCAAGAGCCTGCTGGAGGAGATGTAACATGACCGACCCCATCAAGATCACTTCGCTCGAGGCGGAGAACGTCAAGCGCGTGCGTGCGGTGCAGCTGCACCCGAGCGTAACCGGCCTGACCATCATCGGCGGGAACAACAACCAGGGCAAGACCTCGCTGCTGGACACGATCGCGTGGGCGCTCGGCGGCGACCGCTTCCGTCCCTCTATGGCGACCCGCGAGGGCAGCACGATCCCGCCGCACATCAAGGTCACGCTGTCCAACGGCCTGATCGTTGAGCGCCGCGGCAAGAACAGCGATCTCAAGGTCATCGACCCGTCGGGCAGCAAGGCCGGACAGCAGCTTCTCAATGCCTTTATCGAGCAGCTTGCACTCGATCTGCCGCGCTTTATGCAGGCGAGCGACCGCGAAAAGGCGGACACGCTGCTCCGCATCATCGGCGTGGGCGAACAGCTTGCCGCACTGGAACGCAAAGAGCAGGAGCAGTACAACGAGCGCCTTGCCATTGGCCGCATTGCCGACCAGAAAGCCAAGTACGCGAAAGAGCAGCCGTACTGGCCGGATGCACCGGACGAACTCATCTCCGCAAGTGACCTCATTCGTCAGCAGCAGGCAATCCTTGCCCGCAACGGTGAGAACCAGAGCAAGCGGGCGATGGCAAGCCTGCTCGATCAGCAGGTGAGCACCCTGACCGCGCGTGTGGATGAGCTGCACCGTCAGCTGCAAACCGCCGAGGACGAACTCATCGCTAAGATGGCTGACCTTGCCACCGCACGCAAGACCGCCGAGCAGCTTGTGGACGAGAGCACCGAGGAGCTGGAGCGCAGCATTGCCGACATCGAAACCATCAACGCCAAGGTGCGCGACAACCTCAACCGCGAAAAGGCCGAGGAGGATGCACACGCCTATCAGCAGCAGTATGACAGCCTGACCGCCGAAATTGAACAGCTCCGCGAGGACAAGCGCGCGCTGCTGGACGGCGCCAAGCTGCCGATGGAGGGCCTCGGTGTTGCGGACGGCGCACTGACCTATCACGGACAGAAATGGGATAATATGTCCGGCAGTGAGCAGCTGCGGGTGGCGACCGCCATTGTGCGCTGTCTGAAACCGCAGTGCGGCTTCGTGCTGCTGGACAAGCTGGAGCAGATGGACCTCGGCACGCTGCGTGAGTTCGGCGCGTGGCTGGAAAGCGAGGGCTTACAGGCCATCGCAACGCGCGTTTCGACCGGTGACGAGTGCTCCATCATCATCGAGGACGGCTATGTGCAGGGAGAGGAACAGCCTTTACCTGACGAGCCGCAGAACACATGGAAAGCAGGTGCATTTTAATGCAGATTATCCGCGGAAAACAGAAGACCGCGCTCAAGGTTGTCGTGTACGGTCCGGAGGGCATCGGCAAGTCTACGTTTGCCGCACAGTTCCCGAATCCGCTGTTCATCGACACCGAGGGCGGCACAAAGCACATGGACGTCGCTCGCACGCCTAAGCCGACCAGCTGGGTAATGCTGCTCGGTCTGGTCAAGGAGTGCATTGCCGACCCGAGCCTGTGCGGCACGCTCATCATCGACACGATGGACTGGGCGGAGCTGCTGTGCAGCCGCTACGTCTGCGACAAGGCGCAGAAAAAGAGCATCGAGGAGTTCGGCTACGGCAAGGGCTACACCTATCTGATGGAGGAGTTCGGCAGCCTGCTGAATACGCTCAATGAGCTGGTCGAGCGCGGCGTGAACGTAGTCGTGACGGCGCACGCCAAGATGCGGAAATTTGAGCAGCCGGACGAGCTTGGCGCATACGACCGCTGGGAGATGAAGCTGTCCGCCAAGACCGCGCCGCTCGTCAAGGAGTGGGCGGACATGGTGCTGTTCGCCAACTACAAGACGTTCGCCGTCAAGACCGAGAACGGCAAGACCAAGGGGCAGGGCGGCGAGCGCCGGATGTACACCACCCATCACCCGTGCTGGGATGCCAAGAACCGCTTCGGCCTGCCGGGCGAGATGCCGTTCGACTATGCCGGAATCGCCCATATCATCGGGGACGAAAAAAATATTCGGTCAATTACTGAACCGAATGAACCGATTGTGGTCAATTCTGCGGACGAAACGCCGGATAAGTGTAAGGACGTTTCCGATGCACCCGCACAGGCGGCAGTAAGCGAACCGGCGAAACCGGACGGCACCGTACCGGACATTCCGGCAGGTATCCCGCAGGCGCTGCGCGACCTGATGCAGGCCAACAACGTCACCGCGACCGACATTCAGACCGCCGTTTCCGCCAAGGGATATTTCCCGCTCGGCATGGAGATCACCGACTATCCGGCGGATTTCGTGAGCGGCTGCCTGATCGGTGCGTGGGATCAGCTCTATCAGGTCATTCTGAAAGAGCGCAAGGACATTCCGTTTTAATCAAGGAGGACAATTATTATGAACGACAACATTCTGGATCAGGAGCTCGGCTGGGAAGACGAGATCGAAAACGAGGGCAGTCCGCGCCGTGTGCTCGAGCCGGGCGAGTACCCGTTTACCGTACTGGGCTTTGAGCGTGCCCGCTACGCAGGCAGCGAAAAGGTAGCGCCGTGCAATCAGGCTATCCTGCACCTGCGCGTGGATGCACCGGACGGCGAGAGCGAGATGAACGTCAACCTGTTTTTGCTTAAGCGCTTTGAGTGGAAGCTGTGCCAGTTCTTCACAAGCATCGGTCTGCGCCAGCACGGCGAAAAGCTGCGTATGAACTGGGCAGCCGTCACCGGCAAGACCGGCCGCTGCCGCATCACCAAGCGTACTTACAAGGACAAGACCGGCGCAGACCGCGAAACCAACGATCTGGACGAGTTCCTCGATCCGCTGGGTGCGCCGTCCATGCAGCAGGCGGGCGGCTTTACGCCGGGAGCATTCTAATATGGAACTGCGACCGTATCAGCAGGCGGCGCGTGAAGCGGTCGAGAACCGCTGGGAGCAGGGTGACGACAGCACCCTGCTTTCTATTCCCACCGGCTGCGGAAAGACTGTCATTTTTGCGAAGATTGCCGAGGACAGGGTGCGGCAGGGCGACCGCGTGCTCATCCTCGCGCACCGCGGTGAGCTGCTCGATCAGGCCGCCGACAAGCTGCACACCGCGACCGGACTTTCCTGCGCGACCGAGAAAGCCGAGCAGAGCTGTCTGGGCAGCTGGCTGCGTGTAGCGGTCGGCTCGGTGCAGACCCTTATGCGGCCCAAGCGGCTGGCGGCGTTCCCGCGGGACTACTTCGGCACCATCATCATCGACGAAGCGCATCACGCGGTATCCGACAGCTACGGACGTATCCTGAATCACTTCGACAGCGCAAAAGTGCTCGGCGTAACCGCAACACCCGACCGAGGCGATATGCGAAACCTCGGCAGCGTGTTTCAGTCGCTGGCTTACGAGTATTCGCTGACAAAGGCAATCCGCGAGGGCTATCTCGTGCCCATCAAGGCGCTGACCGTGCCGCTCAAAATGGATTTGACCGGTGTCGGCGTGCAGTCCGGTGACTTTAAGCCGGGCGACCTCGACAGTGCGCTCGACCCGTACCTCTACCAGATCGCGGACGAGATGGCAAAGACCTGTGCCGACCGCAAGACCGTTGTGTTCCTGCCGCTCGTTAAGACCAGCCAGAAATTCCGCGATATTCTGTGTTCGCGCGGCTTCCGTGCGGCAGAAGTGAACGGCGAATCGCCCGACCGCGCGGAAATCCTTGCGGCGTTCGACCGCGGCGAGTACAACGTGCTGTGCAACAGTATGCTGCTCACCGAGGGCTGGGACTGCCCGAGCGTCAACTGCGTTGTGGTGCTGCGCCCGACTAAAGTACGCAGCCTGTACAGCCAGATGGTAGGCCGCGGCACGCGCCTGTTTCCCGGCAAGACCGACCTGCTGCTGCTGGATTTCCTGTGGCACACCGAGCGGCACGAGCTTTGCCGACCGGCGCATCTGGTCTGCGAAACCGCCGAGGTGGCCGAGAGCATGACCGAGAGTGCAGCCGAGCAGGGCGGTCCGGTGGACATCCTCGAAGCCGCCGAGCAGGCCGAGAGCGATGTAGTGCAGCAGCGCGAGGAATCCCTCGCCAAGCAGCTGGCGGAGATGAAAAGCCGCAAGCGCCGTCTGGTGGACCCGTTACAGTTTGAGCTGTCCATTCAGGCGGAGGATTTAGCAGGCTACACGCCTGCATTCGGCTGGGAGATTGCGCCGCCGAGCGAAAAGCAGCTCGGCGCACTGGAAAAGTGGGGCATCCGCCCGGACGAGATCGAATGCGCGGGCAAGGCGGCAAAGCTGCTCGACCGTCTGGCGGCACGCCGCACCGAGGGTCTGACAACGCCCAAGCAGATTCGCTTTCTGGAGGGCAAGGGCTTTGAGCACGTCGGCACCTGGCAGTTTGAGCAGGCAAAGCAGCTCATCGACCGCATTGCCGCCAACGGCTGGCGCATTCCGCGCGGCATCGACCCGAAAACCTACATGGGATAATGGAGGATAAATGAAGCAGGACGAACTCGATCTCCGGCAGGCGCTGGACTACATCGACCCGAGAGAACTCTCGTACAGCGAGTGGGTCGGCGTCGGCATGGGACTGAAAGAAGCAGGCTATTCCGTCGGTCTGTGGGAGGACTGGTCAAGACGGGACGGCGGGCGCTACCGCACCGGCGAGTGCGCCCGCAAGTGGGACAGCTTTCGCGGTACGGACACGCCCATCACGGCGGGAACCATCGTGCAGATGGCGCAGCGCGGCGGCTGGCAGCCGAACGGCGGCGACTGTGAACTCGGCTGGGACGATGAGATCGGCGGGAACGAACCCTACCGCGTGATTGACCCGCACTGGGTCGAGGCGCAGGAGATTGCCGAACCCGCCGAGTGGCATCCGGCGCAGCAGCTCATCACCTACCTCGAAACGCTGTTCGACAGCGAGGAGCACGTCGGCTACGTCACCCGCTCGTTCTCGAACGAGGACGGCAAGGCCATGCCGACCAAGGGCGACTGGGCGCGAACCGCCGGTCAGCTGGTGCAGGCGCTCTCTGCCTGCGGCGACGACATCGGCAGCGTGCTCGGTGACTACGACCCGGCGGTTGGCGCGTGGATCCGCTTCAACCCGCTCGACGGCAAGGGCATCCGCAACGAGAACGTCACCGCGTTCCGCTACGCGCTCGTTGAGTGCGACGGCATGGACATCGACCGCCAGAACGCGCTCATCCGCGAGCTGGAGCTGCCGGTGGCGTGTCTGGTACACTCGGGCGGCAAGAGCGTGCACGCCATTGTACACATTGATGCACTCGACTACCCAGAGTACCGCAAGCGGGTCGAATACCTGTACACGGTCTGCCGCAAGAACGGTCTGGAACTCGACCAGCAGAACCGCAATCCGTCGCGCCTGTCGCGTATGCCGGGCGTGATGCGAAAGGGACACAAGCAGTTCCTCATCGACACCAACATCGGCAAGACGGACTTTGCCGAGTGGCGCGAGTTCATCGAGAGCGCGACCGATGACCTGCCCGACCCGGAGAGCATGAGCGCGGTCTGGGACGAGATGCCGCCGCTGGCTCCGGCACTCATCGACGGCGTGCTCCGGCAGGGACACAAGATGCTGCTTGCCGGACCGTCCAAGGCGGGCAAGTCGTTCGCACTGATCGAGCTGACCATCGCCATCGCCGAGGGCAAAAGCTGGCTCGGTTTCGACTGTGCACAGGGCAGAGTGCTGTACGTCAACCTCGAGCTTGACCGCGCCTCCTGCCTGCACCGCTTCAGGGACGTATACGGCTGCCTCGGCTGGAAGCCTGAGCACCTCGGCAACATCGACATCTGGAATCTGCGCGGCAAGTCCGTGCCGATGGACAGGCTCACGCCCAAGCTGATTCGCAGAGCCATCAAGAAGGACTACATCGCGGTCATCATCGACCCGATTTACAAGGTCATCACCGGCGACGAGAACTCCGCCGATCAGATGGCGAACTTCTGCAACCAGTTTGACAAGGTGTGCACCGAACTCGGCTGCGCGACCATCTACTGCCACCACCATTCCAAGGGTGCACAGGGCGGCAAGCGCTCGATGGACCGTGCGAGCGGCTCCGGCGTGTTCGCCCGCGACCCGGATGCGCTGCTCGACCTCATCGAACTCGAGGTGTCGGACGACCTGCGCGTGCAGATGGAGAACAACGCCGTCTGCCGGGTGTGCGGCGCGGCGCTCGAGGCAGCAGGAAAGAGCGACGAGGTATCGCAGGACGACCTGTGCAGCCAGCGTGCCGCCATGGATGCCTGCAAGCGGCTGCTCTCCGGCGTGGACTACAATCACCTGCTCGACCGCATCGCGGACACGAGAAAAGAGGTGCAGGCGCGGACGGCGTGGCGCATCGAGGGCACGCTGCGTGAGTTCCCGAAGTTCCCACCGGTCAACCTGTGGTTCGAGTTTCCGGTGCACCGGCTGGATGGCAACGGCGCTTTGCAGGACATCAATCCGGACGAGGCTGCTCCGGCATGGCAGCGCGGCGCAAAGGCCCGCAAGGGCAAGGCAAAGCAGGCGAAGCAGAGCAAGAAGGAAGCGTTCGATACGGCGTACAACGCCCTGTGCCTGGGCGGGGATGCGCCGACGGTGCAGGACATGATCGAATACTACACCGAGCAGAACGAGGACGGGGAAATGCAGGCACCGGCACAGCGGACAGTCTACCGCTGGGTCAAGGACTACGGATATACGATAGATAAAAATACTGGCAAAATCTTGAATGACACGACCTGAAATTTAAGGTCATGGCAAGAGTGTCACGACCTTTGACACGACCTTGCGTTTTAGGTGGTGGCGCTGTTGTCATAACCTGTGACACGACCTTGATTTTAGGTCATGGCGGCAGTGTCGCCACGACCATATATATACTACGTATATATTTTTGACAATGTCACAAGTGACACAACCAGGTGGGTCAGTGTGTGAACGCACTCACCATGTGAGGGGGCTTTGAAGGCGCCCCTCACAGATGGTTGGAGAGCGCACACACGACTGGACCCGTCGCGCGAGAGGAGAGAAGAAGAAAATGGTAACGCAGTTTTTCATGGCAATGCGCCCGCCGACGTGTACGGCGCAGGAGAAGCAGGTGCGCGTGGTGCATGGCAAGCCGCAGTTCTACGAGCCGCAGGCGCTCGCCGCCGCCCGCGCAAAGCTGTGCGCTTACCTCGGGCAGCACCGGCCGGAACAGCCGTATACAGGCGGCGTGCGGCTCGTAGTGAAGTGGCTGTTCCCGAGAGGAAAACACCCGGACGGCAGCTACCGCACGACAAAGCCGGACACGGACAATCTGCAGAAGCTGCTCAAGGACTGCATGACCGCCGAGCACTTCTGGACGGACGATGCGCTGGTGTGCTCGGAGATCACGGAGAAATTCTGGGCGGACACGCCCGGCATCTGGATTCACATCGAGCCGGTGGAGGGCTGATATGGACTTTGAGGAGATGAACCAGCGGGCATACGACCGCAAACCCGAGCCGGACGGTCTGACACCCGCCGAGCGCATGATCTGGCTGGCGCTGCGGCTGCTGTATGAGCTGCACTTTCACGGCGGTCTGACCCGTGAGGAGGGCGTGGCGTATAAGCAGGAGCTGAAAAAAGATTACGAGCGTAACCTCACGCAGGAGGCCGAGTGGCTGCGTGCCGGTACGGCAATGAAGCTGCTGCGGCAGAGCGAGAACCCTGAGGTGAAGAAGATCGTCGGGGAAGTCGAAACGATGTTTTGAGGAGGAGAACCATGGCGAAGTGTAAGTTTTGCGGGGAGCCGGTTAAGGCTGCACCGGTTGCTCATGCCGAGTGCATGGAGAAGCAGCTCAATGACATGGAACAGGATATGCGGCTGCTGGTGTCCGGCGATGCAGACCCGTGTGAGATGTGCGCGCACTGCTGCGCCGACGGTAAGCCGGTGCACCGGCCTAACGAGGAGTACATGGCGTTCTGCGATAAGTGCGATGAGGATTATAGTGATTTTGTCTGGAGGGGTCGTAATGAGGACAGCTGAACAGGCGATGTCGGACTACCAGTTCTTCAAGTCGCGTGGCATCTGCCCGCAGTGCGGAAAAGAAAAGGCTGCACCCGGTCGTGTGTGCTGTCTGAACTGCCTTGACAAGCAGAATATACGCAGATTAGTGCGATGGGACAGCATGACCGAGGAGCAGAAAGAGCAGGTACGCAGCCGTGTCCGTCAGAGCGGCAAGGCGCTCTACAAACAGCGTAAGGCGGCGGGACTTTGCGTGCGGTGCGGCAAGCCTGCACAAAAAGGCTATGTGCGCTGCTATGAGTGCAACATCAAGAATACGAATTGTACACGCCGCCGCAGAAACCGCAAGTTGAGCGCCAAAGCACCCGGGATCTGCTGCTGGTGCAGCAATCCGGTCAAGCCCGGCTTTAAGCTGTGTCAGGCGCATTACAACCGTCAGGTGGAAATCCTGAATCGGGCACGGAGCAGCAGCGCGGTCAAGGAGAGCGTAGCCGTTCTGTGGAAGATGATCAAAATGCCGCAGAGGCACTGAGAGGAGAATGAGGCATGGAGAAAAAGAAAATCAAAAACCTGCACGTTCGTGTTAGCGGAGGCGTAAACGTATCGGGATCGCCGTTTCTGGTGCCGAAGATGTTCGACTGCATCATCACCAACGATGAGATCGGCAAGACACTGAGCATCAACGACGGCAATGTGCAGTTCACCATTCCGTTTGAGTCGATCGAGCGGTATTTGAAGTAGGAGGAAGCTATGAAAGCAATTCGTAAAAAGCCCGGCTGTGAACCGGAACTGGTAGAGGTAGAGAATACGCTGAAAGCCTTGCAGCAGGAAGTCGGCGGATACATCGAAACCGTAACGATTGCATCGGATGCCGTCGTTATCTGCAACGAGGAAGGAGTGCTGCTCGGAATGCCGTACAACTGCCGGTTCGTCGTCGTGGATTTCGTCGGCACGATCCTCGTGGTCGGCCGTAACAAGGACGAGTTCTGCGACGTGCCGGAGGCCGACTTCCTGATGCATCATCTGCGAGAGGAGACGGGTCATGACAATCACTGATCTGCTGGTCAATCTGGACTGTATCCTGTGGCTGGTGCTGTTCTTCCTTGTGCTGCACCGGGTCAACTTCTGGGACGGGAAATTCCGTGAGCTGCACGAGGAACTGACGCGAACGATTCGGGAGGAGGACAAGAAATGAACGATTTCAGTGGTCCGATAGACAAGAAAACAGCGAAAACCCTGCTGAAACTATGCAGGAAGACCATTCCGGTTATGACGCTGTTGGACGCATATACCATTCAGGCCATTCTGCATGGAGCGGAACGGCGTGCCAAAGAGAGGGAGGACACCCATGACGATTAACCAGGCAATCCGCATCCTCGACCCGGATACCTCGGCCGAGGCGTTAGGCGAGATCGAATACTATGGCGGTCTTCACGGCCACGAGAAGATGATGGCTGCGTGTGAGGAAGCCTGCCGCATAGCGGTTCAAATTATGAGAAAATACATGGAGGAACAAAAATGAAAAAGAAAATCATGGCGGCACTGCTCTGCGGTGCTATGATGTGTAGTCTGTCGGCCTGCAGGGAGAGCGAGCGCGTTGCGTACAACATCTCGAAGGAGGCGGACAATTTCAACGTCACGCGCCGTCTGGAAGTCATCAACGCGCGTACGGACAAGCCGGTGTTTGAGCTGATCGGCAACTTCGCCATCTCGAACAACAGCGAGAACGAGCTGGAGGTGACTGTCGAGACCGGGCAGGGCGTTTACAAGAAACACCTTGTGTACCTCAACGACTGGACGATCTACGTTGTGGAGGACGTCAGCGGCGCTTACGTGGACAAGTTCCACTACGAGGTGAATTTCCTGCCGGAGATGATCATTCCGGTTACGGTGACGTCGCATGACTAAATACAGCGATAAGGTTCGGCGCTATTTAGCATGGAGGTATGGCGATGAAGAAAAAGCGTGTCAATCCGCACAGGCGTCCGGCGACACTGGCGGACGTACAAAAGGCAAAGAAAACCGCGCAGAACGAGGCGGTAACAACAGCATGGGCAATCTTTTTCTCGGCGCTGCGGGATAAGGAGGGCTTCGGCTACACACGGCTCCGGCGGGTCTGGGACGAGGTAAACTACCTCGCGGACAGCGTTTCCAAGGGCTATGTGTCGATCGCCGATCTCGAAAAGGAACTCGAAGACTACGGAATCACGTTGAGGTAGGATTATGACAACAAAAGATTGGCTGAACCGCGGGTGGGCACTCGACCGCGAGATTACGGCTTTGGAGAGTGCCAAGCGCCGGGCATATGACCGCTGCGTGTCCGGCGTGGCATCGGTGAGCGGTGCACCGGGCGGCGGCGGTGCCTCAGACGGCGGCCTGAGCCGCTACGCCGACTTTGCCGCGCAGGTGGATGCCCAGATCGACAAGCTGATCGACATCAAGCAGGAGATCGCGGCGGTGATTGCCGAGGTGCCGGACACGACCCTGCGGACACTTCTCACAAAGCGGTACTTAAACTTTGAGAAGTGGGAGAAAATCGCGGTTGACTTAGACCGCACTCTGCGCTGGGTCATGCGGCTGCATGGCAGGGCATTGCAGGCAGCAGAAAAAATTCTGAAAGAAAATGCGAACAGGCCATGTTAGTTCACATAGTTTCCTGCTATACTGGTATCATGAAGTTCAGCGGGAATGAAACTTAGGTCCCGCATTTCTCCTGCTTCATAGCATTGGAAACACCTCCGGAAAGGCACTCTTGGAAACAAGGGTGCTTTTTCGTGCCCGAAAGGAAGTGAAACCATGACAAGCAAACAGAAACGGTTCGTCGAGGAATACCTCATCGACCTGTGTGCCACGCAGGCGGCCATTCGTGCAGGATACAGCCCGGAAACCGCCGGGGCTATCGGCTCGGAAAACCTGCACAAACCTGAAATCCGCGCGCGCATTGATGCCGCCATGGCGGAGCTGTCCCGCCGGACGGGGGTCAATCAGGAGCGCATTGTGCGTGAGCTGGCAAAGGTGGCGTTCGTTAACGCTGCCGATGTGGTGGACTTTGAGAATGCTAAGCTGCTGCCGAACGCCAGCGCGGACGATACCGCCGCCATTGCATCGGTCAAGGTCAAGCAGATCCCGACCGATGCCGGGATGGGCATCGAGCGCGAGATCCGCATGGCGGACAAGCTCAAAGCACTCGAGCTGCTCGGCAAGCACCTCGGTATGTTCACCGACAACGTGCACCTGACCGGAGATATGGGGGTGCAGATCGTTGACGACATTCCCAACAGCGGAACAGGTTAAGCTGACCGACGTCATCGCGCCGTCGTTCTACGAGGTGCACCGCGACATCGCCGCAGGCGGGCACACCTACTACAAGCTGGACGGCGGGCGCGGTTCGGTCAAGTCTACGACCATCGGCTCGGAGATTATCCTCGGCATTATGCGCGATGCACAGCACGGTATCATGTCCAACGCCGTTGCATTCCGCCGCTACAAGGAACAGCTGCACGACAGCGTGTTCGAGCAGCTCCTGTGGTGTATTTCAAAGCTGGGCGTAGAAAGCCAGTGGAAGGCCACTGTCAGCCCGCTGCGGCTGACCTTCATCCCGACCGGACAGGTGATTCTCTTTCGCGGTGCGGACAAGGTCAAGAAAGCCAAGTCCATCAAGGTGTCGAAGGGCTATATCAAGTACCTGTGGTTCGAGGAACTGGATGAGTTCGAGAACCCGGAGAAGATCCGCTCGGTACAGCAGTCGGTCGTTCGAGGCGGCGAGGCGTTCGTTGTGTTCTACTCGTACAACCCGCCGAGGTCGCAGCGCAACTGGGTCAACAACCCGGCAAACTGGCAGCGGCCCGATCTGCTCGAGCACCACAGCACCTACCTGACCGTGCCGCGTGCATGGCTCGGTGAGCAGTTCATCATGGATGCCGAGCACCTGCGCGACACAAACCCGGCTGCCTACGAGCATGAGTATCTCGGCAAGGTGACCGGCTCGGGCGCGGAGGTGTTCGACAACCTGCAAAGCCGCCGCATCACCGACGAGGAGATCAGCCGCTTCGACCGCATCTACAACGGCGTGGACTGGGGCTTCTACCCGGACCCGTGGGCATTCAACCGGATGCACTACGATGCCGCACGCCGCACGCTGTACATCTTCGGGGAGCTGACCCGGTACAAGCAGGGCAACCGCGCAACCGCCGATGCGCTGCTCGCGTTCGGTCTGACCGGTGCTGACCGCATCACGGCGGATTCTGCTGAGCCGAAGTCCGTGCAGGACTACAAGAACTACGGCCTGTTCTGCCGCGGCGCCATCAAGGGACCCGGCAGCGTGGACTACTCGCACAAGTGGCTGCAGTCGCTCCTCCGCATCGTCATTGACCCGATACGGTGCCCGGATACCTGGAAGGAGTTCAGCGAGTACGAGTACGAGCGGGGCGCGGACGGCGAGATCACGGCAGGCTATCCCGATGCCAACAACCACCACATTGATGCGGTGCGGTACGGACTGGAACCTGTCTGGAAGAAACGAGGTCAGTGATGTTACAAAGATTTTTAACATGGATTCGAGGTGTTTTCACAAAAATGCTGCATATCAACGATGCAAAACGCTCGCTCAAAGTCGATGTGGCCATCAGCACGGAGATGCAGGCGGCTATCGACCAGTGGGCGATGATGTTCATTGACCGTGCGCCGTGGCTGGACGACACGACCCAGAGCCTCGGCCTGCCTGCCGCCATCGCGGGCGAGATTGCCCGCCTGACGACCGTTGAGCTGGAGAGTAGCATCACCGGCAGCGCACGCGCAGACTACCTGCAGGGCGAGTACGAGCGGGTGCTGAACGAACTCCGCAGTCAGGTCGAAACAGCGGCCGCAGGCGGCGGTCTGGTGTTCAAGCCCTATGTGGACGGCGAACGCATTGCCGTGGACTGTGTTCCGGCGTGGCGCTTCCTGCCGACGGCGTTCAACAGCCGCGGCGAGGTGACGGGCGCGGTGTTCGTCGAGCAGGTGACCAAGGGCAAGACCTACTACACGCGCATGGAGCACCACCAGCTGACCGACGACGGCTACACCATCCGCAATCTGGCTTACTCGTCGCTGTCGCAGGGCACGCTCGGCAATCCGTGCAGCCTTGCCGCCGTCGATGAATGGGCAGACCTCGAACCCGAACTGACTATCCGCTACAAGGACGGCACCGCACCCGAGGGCGTGCTGTTTGCGTACTTCCGACTGCCGTTCAGCAACACGGTTGACCCGGAAAGCCCGCTCGGTGTGTCGGTGTACAGCCGCGCCGTCGGGCTGATCCGCGAAGCCGACCGGCAGTACAGCCGCATCCTGTGGGAGTACGAGGGCAGTGAGCTTGCCATCGACGCCAGTCAGGGTGCCTTGCAGGTAAGCGGTCCGGACGGCAGACCGGCAACGCTGCCACCGCGCAGCAAGCGCCTGTTCCGCGAACTCGCGATCGACCAGGGACAGAGCGGCGATCTGTACAAGGTGTTCAATCCGGCCATCCGCGACACCTCGCTGTTCAACGGGCTGGACAAGCTGCTCAAGCGCATCGAGTTCAACTGCAACCTCGCTTACGGCACGCTGTCCGACCCACAGGCTGTGGACAAGACCGCCGAGGAGATCAGGAGCAGCAAGCAGCGTTCCTACTCCGCTGTGTGCGACGTGCAGAGAGCCTTGCAGAGCGCACTCGAGCATCTGGTCTGGGTGATGGACTTTTACGCCAGCCTGTACAAGCTCGCGCCGATGGGCGAGTACGAGGTCAGCTTCAGCTGGGGCGACGGCGTGCTGCAGGACACCGACAAGGAATATATGCGCCGCAAGGAACTGGTAGACAGCGGCTATCTCTCGCCGGAGAAGCTGCTCGCGTGGTACTTCGGTATCTCGGAGGACGAGGCCAAGGCGTTCATGCCTGCGGCATCGCCGCCGCTGTTCGGGGAGGAGTAAGCCATGCTCACGCCGGAATACCTCCAGCGCCTGCCGGACAGCGTAGTTGAGCTGTACGCACAGGCCGAGGCGGACATTCTCGCTGACATGGCACGGCGCATCAACGGCTTTGACCTGTTCATTCCGTCCGCGCAGTACCAGATGGAGCGGCTCGAGGAGATGGGCGCACTCCGCAAGGACATCATTTCCAAGCTGTCCGGTCTGACCGGCAAGAGCCGCAAGGAGATCGCCGCCATCATGCAGGAGGCAGGCGTGGAAACGCTCTCGGCTGACGAGAAGATCTATCAGGCTGCCGGTCTGGTCGGCAAGTCGGAACTCTCGCCTGCCGTGCAGGAGGTGCTGAACGCCGGACTGCAAAAGACGGGCGGCCTGTTCCGCAACCTCACCAGAACGACCGCGAACACGGCCACACGGCAGTTCGAGAACGCGCTCGACCGCGCCTATATGCAGGTGATGAGCGGTGCGTTTGACCCGAACACAGCGGTCAGGAGCGCCATCAAGCACCTTGCGCAGCAGGGTGTCGGCGCGATAACCTATCCGAGCGGGCACGTTGACACACTTGAGGTCGCGGTGCGGCGTGCGCTCGTTACCGGCGTCAACCAGACCTGCCTGCAGATGCAGGAGGCCAGAGCCGACGAACTCGGTTGCGATCTGGTGGAAACCACCGCGCACAGCGGCGCACGACCCTCTCACGCCGAGTGGCAGGGGCAGGTGTTCAGCCGTTCGGGCAAGAGCCGCAAGTACCCGGATTTCGTGCAGGTGACCGGCTACGGCACCGGCGAGGGACTGGGTGGCTGGAACTGTTCGCATTCGTTCTACCCGTTCTTCGAGGGGCTGCCGAGAACCTACTCGGACAAGCTGCTCGACAGCTACAAGGCGAAGAACTACGAGTATAACGGCAAGAAAATGACCGAGTACGAGGCACTCCAGACCCAGCGCGGCATTGAGCGCAAGCTGAGGCGCTGGAAGCGCGAGAATATCGCCATGAAGGCCGCCGGACATGATACCACTGAGAGCGCGGTCAAGATCGCCCAGTGGCAGACCGTGCAGAAGGATTTCCTCTCGCAGACCGGACTGAAACGCCAGCGCGACCGGGAGCAGATTGCAGACTGGAGCCGCAAGGCAGCGGCGCAGGCAAGCGGTTCGGCTCGTTCGGCACAGCGCAAGGCCAACCGGTATTTCTCACTCAGCGGTCCGGAGGAAAATCTGCGGGAGTACCTGAAAGAGAAACCAATCATTGACCTACTGGAACAGCAGGGTGTAGAATACAAGCAGAGGATCAGCGAAAAGGAGATCATCGTTTCTGCCGGTGCGCCGAAGATCGTGAGCGAAAGCGCTCATGCGGCGGAGAACCGTGCGGTCAAGACCGACCGTGCCGACATGACGGCAGAACGCGCACAGTCCTTTGTGGACAGCGCCAAGCTGACCCTGTATCAGCCGGAACGCCAGACCTTGAAATTCATGGCGGAGGATGGCTACGCAGTCCTGAACTTTGACCACAAGCTGGTTACCGCTGTTCCGCAGAAGTGGCGGAAGAAGTACGACGATTATCTGGAGGAGAACCAATGAAAGCACGAGAACCCGCCGAAAGGCACTTTTGTCCGCTGTTTCAGCGTGAGATAAGCTGGGGCGGCGCAGGCGGCTGCTATGAGGTGCAGGAAGTCCGAGAGGACAACATGGATGCCGAACTGCTGCCCGAACCGTTTGACCTGAACAAAGCAGATGCCGCGTGTGCGAAATGCGGATGGTACCGCGTAAGCGAACCGAATATCTAAGCCGCCAAGCGAAAGCAAGGCGGTTTTCTTATACCCAAAACCGCGAACAAGCCGCCGACAAGGCGGTTTTTTCATACCCAAATTCGCCAGTGCCGGGCGTAAACGGGCACACCGCAGGAGGATGCGACCCTCGTAAAAAAGCGTAGCGGAGGAAGGACAACGCATGAAACGCGAATTTCTCGAAGGTCTGGATCTGGGCGAGGGCGCAAAGCTGCCCAAGAGCGCCATTGACGCCATCATGGCCGAGAACGGCCGCGACATCGAGGCAAAGAACAACCAGATCACGACCCTCACCACCGAGCGCGACGGCCTGAAAGAGCAGCTCACCACCGCCAACGACACCATCAAGTCCTACAAGGACATGGACATCGAGGGCGTAAAGGCCAAGGCCGACGAATGGGAATCCAAGTACAACACGGATACCCAGACGCTCAAGGATCAGCTGGCGGCAGCGGAATACGGCTTTGCCGTGAAGGAAGCGACCGCCGCGCTGAAATTCTCCTCGGAGAGCGCAAGGAAAGCCTTTGTGGCCGACCTGACCGCGAAGAAGCTGCCGGTTCAGGAGGGCAAACTGCTGGGTCTGGAGGATTTCACCAAGACCTATCAGGAAACCGACCCGAATGCGTTTCTGCCGGAGAACGACGACAAGACCCCGATCGCTACCAAGGGCGGCAGCGGCGGTGGTCCCGCAACCGGCTCGGATGCGCTGCGTGCAGCGTTCGGGCTGACGACTAAGAAGGAGTAATGATTTATGCCTAATGCAATCACTCTCGCGCAGCAGTTTGTGCCGCTGCTCGACGAAACCTATCAGCTGGCCTCGCTGACCGCCGATCTGGACGGCAATGCCGATCTGGTACGCCAGGGCGCGAATGCCAACGAGCTGATCATCCCGATGCTGTCCATGCAGGGTCTGGGCGACTATTCCCGCAACGACGGCTACGTCAAGGGCGATGTAACGCTCACCAACGAAACGGTCAAGTGCAACTTTGACCGCGGCCGTATGTTCACCGTGGACACGATGGACAACCTCGAAACCGCCGGTATCGCGTTCGGCCAGCTGGCGGGCGAGTTCATCCGCACCAAGGTCGCACCCGAGGAGGATGCGTTCCGCTTCGCCCAGTATGCGGGCAAGACCGGCATTTCCAAGGTGGCTGCCGGTGCATCGCTTGCGGATGGTGCAGCCGTTATCGCGGCGCTGCGTGCCGCCATCACCAAGATGGACGAGGACGAGGTGCCCGCAAACGAGCGCTATCTGTACATCACGCCGCTGCTGCTCGGCTATGTGCAGGATATGGACACCACCAAGAGCCGCGAGGTCATGCAGAATTTCGCCAAGGTGGTCAAGGTGCCGCAGAGCCGCTTCTACACTGCCATTGAGCAGAAGTCCGGCAAGACCGGCGAGGAGGCAGGCGGCTACGCCAAGGCCGAAGGCGGCAAGGACATCAACTTCATGATCCTGCACAAGCCTGCGCTGATCCAGTTCTCCAAGCACATCGCGCCCAAGATCATCGAGCCGGGTGCCAACCAGGACGGCGATGCGTATAAGTTCGGCTACCGTCAGGTGGCTATCGCGGACGTGTACAAGAACAAGGTCGCAGGCATCTACCTGCACCACAAGGCAACGTAAGGAGGCCACTATGGGTAAGATCGTAGGTCTGGTGTTCGAGGATGAGCCGGTCTACACCTGTCCGCACTGCGGCAAGGTATACAAGACCGAGGAATCTCTCGAGAAGCACCTGAAGGACAAACACACCGAGCCGGACGGCACTCCGGCACCGTAAGAGAGGAGGAAACCGCCGTGCTGACTGTTGATTACGATTTTTACTGCGGTGTATTTCATGGAAAAATGCCGCGCGAGGACTTTGAACGGCTGTCCGTCTATGCAGCCGCATACCTCGATGAGGTGACAATGAGCCGCACGGCGGACACTCTGACCGCCGACGTCGAGGAACGCGCCAAGCGGGCATTCTGTGCCGTGGCGGATGCCTACCTGCTGAATGAGCAGGGCGGCGGTATTGCTTCGGAAACCAACGACGGCGTTTCCGTTACCTATGTGGCGGGCATCAGCAACTCAAAGACCGAAAGCCGCAGGCTGTACGAAGCGGCGGCGCTGTTCCTCGGTCCGACCGGCCTGCTGTACAGAGGGGTGAGGTAATGCTCTACTGCAACGATGTTATTACGCTCATCAAGTACGACGGCGAGGGCTACACCGTGAGCACGCTTTCCGGTGTGAGCTGGTACGACCGCACCCAGGTCAAGACCGAGAACGCCGGTCTGGTATATGCGAACAGCGTGAAAGTCCGGATTCCGGCGACTGTGCTGAAAGACGGCGCACCGCTGCCCGAGGTGGGTGACCACATCGTACACGGTGCACTGCCGGACGGTACAGCGCTCGAACGTCCTGCCGATCTGGCACGGCTGCACGCCCGCAAGGTGATGGCTGTGGCAGACAACCGCCGCGGCGGCATCCCTCATTTGGCGGTGGTGGGACAATGAAACTGAGCATCAGGACCGACATCAAGCCGGAAACCATTCTGCGGGCACGCGGCCTCGGCAGCGACAACGCCGCCCAGAAAAAGCTCGCGCAGACCGTTGTGCGGCTGTGCGACCCATATGTGCCGATGAGCAGCGGCTCCGGCGCACATATGAAAACCGCGTATACCATCGCGCCGGACGGCTCAAGCATCACCTACCGAGGGCCGTACGCACACTTCCAGTACGTCGGTGAGGTCATGGTCGGCACACGTTCCGGTTCGCCGTGGGCGAAGTCCGGCGAGAAGAAGGTCGGCGCAGGGCGTGCGCTCAGCTACAACGGCGCACCGATGCGCGGCAGGGACTGGGACAAGCGCATGATGGCCGACAGAGGCGACGAGGTCGTGAAAGCCGTCGCAAGCTATGTAGGAGGCAAAGCCAAATGAGCATCATTGAAGCGGTACGCAAGTACCTGCAAACCTGTCCGCTGCTGAAAGGCGGCACGCTGAACGTGGATTTCCTGCCGCCGGAGGCCGCAACCTACTCGGTGGACGTTGTGCCGGTAAAGCCTGTCCTCAAGGCGTACATGGACGGATCCAGCCAGCGGCAGTTCCTGTTCGTGCTGGCGACCCGCACTTATTACGGCGAGTTTGTCCGCCAGCAGCTCGACAACCTGTGCTTTTTCGAGGAGTTTGCCGAGTGGCTGGACAAGCAGAACCGAACCCGTTCGTTCCCCGATCTCGGGGACGGACGAAACGCGCGAAAACTGGAGGTCACGACCTCTGGCTATGTTTTCGCACCCGATACGGACACGGCACGGTATCAGATCCAGTGCCGCCTGTCCTATTTCCAGAAAGGAGAACGATAAATGAAACTTTCCGAACTGATGAAGAATCACACGCCGAGCACGAGCTTTGAGGGCTTCGTGACAAACGATGACTTTGTCCTTGCGGTGGACTGCTCCGCCGACGGCAACGCTGCGAGCGCGGCAGACTACGCCGTGGTGCAGATCGGTGTATCCGGCCTGGATGCACAGCTCAACCCGGTAACGCAGGACAAGCAGTACATCCGCGCAGGCCAGTCCACCACAAAGACCGGCACGCAGCGCAGCTTTGCCGTTTCCGGTGACCGCTATGTGGGCGATGATTTTCAGGACTTTGCACTGTCGCACGCCGTTAAGTACGGCACCGGCAACAGCGTTGTCCGCGACTACGTTTATTTCTGCCTGCTGAACGGTCAGGGCGAGAAGGGCAAGTGCTCCATCATCGTCAACTCGGACGGCGCAGGCGATGCCGGCGAATCTTCGGAGATCGACATCGAGCTGAAAAAGTCCGGCGATGCACCGGCAAGCTACACCTATTCCGCAGCAGGTTAAGGAGGAGTAAAACATGGTTTTCCGCAATATTGAGGTCGATTTTGACATCTACGATGCAGACACCGCCGAGGTGTACGAGGGTGCGGTGCAGACCGTGCTCGAGAGTGCTGTACCCAAGGAGGGCGAATCGCTTGCCGACGGTATCCGCCGTCAGTGCAATACTGTGTTCGCGTTCTTCGACACGCTGTTCGGTGACGGCTTCCACAAGGAGCTGTTCGGTCAGCGCACCAACATGATGGAGTGCCTGCAGGCATTCAAGGAGTTCCTCGAACTCGTTTCCAAGCAGCGTGAGCAGCTGACCGCCCTCACGGCGGAGATCCAGTCCGCGCAGACGGCTGCACCCAACCGTGCTGCCCGCCGTGCTGCACCGCGCCGCCTGCCGTCGTGAACATTCTGACCGAGGAGCTGCCGGTATGTGTGGAGGTGGGCGGCAGGCGCTGTCCCATCCACACCGCGTTCCATGTGTGGGTGCGGTTTGAACTTGCCATGCAGGACGCTGATCTGTCGGACACGGACAAGGTACGGACGGCGCTCGAGCTGTGCTACCCGACCGTTCCGGCCGACCTCGGTGCGGCGCTGGATGCGCTGCTGTGGTTCTATCGCTGCGGCGAGGACAGCCCGAAAGAGGGCAAGGGAAGCGGCGGCGCACATCACAAGAAAGCGTACTGCTTTGAGCAGGATGCAGACTACATTTACGCCGCGTTCCTGTCCTGCTACGGCATCGACCTGACCGACAGCGATATGCACTGGTGGAAATTCCGTGCGCTGTTCCGTGCTCTGCCGCAGGAGTGCGAGCTGGTCAAGATCATGGGCTACCGCACGGCGGACCTCAAGGGAATGCCCAAGGCACAGAAGAAGTTCTACGAGAAGATGCGGAAACTCTATGCCCTCACGAACAGTCGCAGCGTAGAAAGCGCAATGAGCCTTGCCGAGCGCGACCGGCAGATGCAGGAATACGTTGCACGCCGGTTTAGGGAAGCGGGTGATACCCATTGAGAAAGTAAAAGTAAAATGTCCTTTTTGCGGCTATTCTATGCCGATCCAGTACGAGCCTAAGACCGCCCAGTGCTCTGGCATCTGGGTACGGTGCAAGGGCCGGAAGTGCAAAAAGGAATTTGAAGTGATTATCAACACCAAGTAGCGCCAGAGTGCCGATGGTGTCCCGTAAAAGAGGTGACACTATGGCCGATGGCTCGGTTATTATTGACATTAAGGGCGATTCCAGTGCGTTTCAAAAGACATTAGGCGGACTGAGTTCGCTGGCAGGCGGCGCCCTCAAGGGTGTCGGCACGGCAGTGGGTGCCGCAACGGCTGCTGTCGGCGGTCTGGCTGCGGCGGCCATCAAGGTCGGCAGCGGCTTTGAGAGCAGTATGTCGCAGGTGGCAGCCACCATGGGCATCACGACCGACGAGATTGCAAACGGCAGCGCAGACTTCGAGCTGCTCAGTCAGGCGGCCAAGGATGCCGGTGCGACGACCGCGTTCTCCGCTTCGCAGGCTGCCGAGGCACTCAACTACCTCGCCCTCGCCGGTTACGACGCCCAGACGGCGGCGGACGCTCTGCCCGCTGTCCTAAACCTTGCAGCGGCGGGTGGTATGGATTTAGCATACGCCTCTGACCTGGCAACCGACGCCATGGCGGCGCTCGGTATTGAGGCGTCTAACGAAAACCTGACCAAGTTCGGTGACCAGATGGCGAAAACCGCCAGCAAGGCCAACACCTCGGTCGCACAGCTCGGTGAGGCCATCCTCACCGTCGGCGGCACGGCAAAGAGCCTTGCAGGCGGTACGGTCGAGCTGAACGCCGCACTCGGCGTGCTCGCCAACCGCGGCATCAAGGGCGCAGAGGGCGGTACGGCGCTGCGAAACGTCATCCTGTCGCTGTCCGCGCCGACCGACAAGGCCGCCGATGCGATGAACTCGCTCGGTCTGAACGTCTACGATGCGGCAGGCAATATGCGGCCGCTCAACGAGGTGTTCAAGGATCTCAACAAGTCCATGGCGAACATGACCGAGGGCGAAAAGACCAAGGTGCTCAGCGAGATCTTCAACAAGGTTGACCTCAAATCTGCGCAGGCGCTGCTTGCGGGCTGCGGCGATGAGTTCGACAACCTTGCGGATGCCATCGCAAACAGCGGCGGCGCCATGCAGGACATGGCAGACACCCAGCTGGACAACCTGCAGGGCGACCTCACCATCCTACAGTCCGGCCTTGAGGGCCTGGGCATTGCCGCCTACGAGAGCATGAACGGACCGCTGCGCGAGAGCGTGCAGCTTGCCACCAGCATGGTCGGTGAAATCTCGGATGCGTTCAGTCAGGGCGGTATTACTGCCGCTGTGGGCGCGGTCGGTGATGCGCTGGCACAGATGGTGTCCTACATCGCCGGTCTGGCACCGCAGATGATAAACGCAGGCGTGCAGCTGCTCACCTCGCTTGTCACGGGCATTCAGTCGAATCTTCCGGCGCTGGTGACGAGCGCACTGGGCATTGTGAACGCTCTGGTGAACGGCATTGCGACAGTCCTGCCGCTGCTGGCGACAACCGCAGTGCAGATCATCACCGCGCTGGCGAACGGTCTGGGTACGGCTCTGCCGACCCTGCTGCCCATCGCGGCACAGGCCATCAACGAACTGGTGCAGGGACTTGTTGCAAACATTCCCGTGCTAGTGGCATCGGCGGGCACGCTGCTGAACGGCTTTATCGAGGGCGTTTTGGCGGTGCTGCCGACACTGGTCGAAGCAGCCATCACGCTCATCGAGGGACTGGCGGAGGGCCTGATTGCCGCAATCCCGGTGCTGGTGGCCGCTGTGCCGACCATCATTGACGGTCTGGTATCCGTCCTGGTCAGCGCCGTGCCGCAGATCGTGCAGGCCGGCATTACACTGCTGACTGCACTCGTGCAGGCGCTGCCGACCATCATCTCGACGATTACAGCCGCACTGCCGCAGATCATCAACAGCATCGTGACAACACTCGTCAGCAACGTGCCACAGATCGTGCAGGCCGGTATCACACTGCTGGTAGCACTCATTCAGGCATTGCCGACGATTATTTCGACCATCACGGCAGCCTTGCCGCAGATTATCACGGCTGTTGTCAGCACACTGGTTTCCAACGCGCCGCAGATTGCAAGCGCCGGTGTGCAGCTGCTTGTGGCGCTCGTCCGCAACCTGCCGACCATTATCAGCACCATCGTTGCCGCTGTACCGCAAATTGTTTCCGCGATCGTCAGCGCGTTCGGGGGTCTGATGGGTTCGATCACGTCCATCGGCGTGCAGATTGCACAGGGTGTCTGGCAGGGTATTTCCTCGATGGCAGGCTGGCTCAGAAGCAAGGTCAGCAGTTTCTTCTCCGGCATCGTGAACAGCGTTAAGGGTCTGCTGAAGATTCACAGCCCGTCCAAGGTGTTCGCCGAGATCGGCAAGTTTACCATGCTCGGCTTTGCCGCCGGTATGGAGAAAACGCAGGACACTGTGCTCAAAACCGCCGAACGGTTGAACAACGCGCTTGTCAAGCAGGAGGAGGATCTCCAGCAGCAGCTCACCGATATGGAAGTTGCCGCGACTAAGCGCAAGGAGGCCGAGAGCGAAAAGGCGTATCAGGATTCTCTGAACGAGAAGTACGCCAAGCTGAAAAAGGCATCCAAGGAAAACGAACAGCAGATTCTCAACGAGATTGCCGAGCTCAAGGAAAAGCACGCCAAGGAACAGTTGGAAAAGGACGAGGCGAACCAGAAAACGGCACTCCAGACCCAGCTGAAAGCCGTGCAGAAGTACCGCGATGAGTACGAGAAAGCGCTCGATGAGATCGAGAAGCGGCAGGACAAGTTTGCTGAGAAACTGGCCGACTACGGCGACCTGTTCGAGAAGACGAGCGGCAAGTTGGGCAACAGCTTCAAGATTCGCGACCTGCAGGACGACATCGACCAGATCAACGCCTTTGGCGATGCACTGCAGGCGCTCAAGGAACGCGACATTCCGGAGGAGCTGCTCTCCGGTATTGCGGACATGAGCCTCGACGACGGTCTGGCATACAGCCAGAAGCTGCTGCAAATGACTGAGGAGCAGTACAACGCCTACATCGTCAAGTGGCAGGAAAAGCAGGCTGCTGCGCAGAGAGTTGCCGCGCAGTTCTATCAGGACCAGCGCACGACACTCCAGAACGATTTTATCGATCGGCTGCCCGAGGATTTAGGTGTGCTGACCGATCAGCTGGAGGACGTCGGCGTTGATGCAATGATGGGCTTTAACGAGGGTCTGGCGGAGGCGGGCAAGACCGCGATCGCAACCGCGCGTTCCATCGCCAACGCCATTATCCGCGAGATGCAGCGTGCCATGGACATCCACAGCCCGTCCCGCAAGATGCGCGATCTGGTCGGCGTACCGACCGCGCAGGGCTTTATCGTCGGTTTCGAGGACGAGATGGACGGCTGGGGGCGCAAGATGCAGAACGCCGTTGCCGCAGAAACCGGAAAAATCAGCGTAGCCGCAGCCGCCCAGAGCGAGGGCAGAGCCGCCGCTGGCGGTGTCACCCGTGAGGTGCACAACAGCACGAAAACGGTCGAGAAGGTCGCCCGCATCGAGGGGGACGGCGTGACCGGTGAGCTGGTCCGTATGCTCGGCCTGCGGCTCAAGGAAGAAGATAACCGCGTAGGCGATACACTGGAGGATTGAGCATGAATATCAAACTGAACGGCACCGTCTACGCGGTCGGTGTGGCGTCGGTAACGCGCACGCTGCGCCGCACGGAGAAATACCGTGTGACAACCGAGGACGGCCGCACCCATCGAGAGGTGCAGGCCACCTACATGGATTTCGCGCTGAACCTCGGCAGCTTCGGTGCGGCAGAGTACGACCGTCTGATGTCGCTGCTGCGCTCCACCACGGACGATATTGCCGTAGAGCTGCCGAGCAGCCACACCGGCACGGAAACCTATACCGGCGCATTCGACAGCGTTTCCGACGAGATCATCACCGAGGACGAGGACGGCGTTCTGTGGGACAATCTCACGCTGTCCTTTACCGGTACCGAGCCGCTGGAGGTGTAGCCGATGAAGACGACCTGTGAGTTCCGGTTCGGTTTCTGGGACGTAACGGCGAGAGGGGACGCGCACTTTGCCGTGTCGCAGAATCAGGACTATGCCCGTATCGAGGACATCAACGCGGAGGACCCGATCGTGTTCCCGAATGTCGCCACACTCGAGCCGGATTTCGGCTTTCCGCTGGACGGCTCGAAGGAGTGGCTGCCGGACAACGCCCGCCTGACACAGTGGGGATGGTGGAGCACCGACCTGTCCGGCGGCGACCTGACCTTTTCCAACCCGCCCACGCTGACCGTCACGTTCTACGACGAGGACGGCACGCCGACACCGCACAGCAGCGCCGGTATTACGTTCACATTCGTTGCCACGCTGCCTAAGACCGTGAACATCAAATGGTACGGCTATGACGGCGGCCTGCTGGCTGACAAGGACTTCACGCCTGACCGATTCGACTATTTCTGCGACTGGCAGGTTGAGGACTACTACAAGGTGGTCGTGACAGTGAAATCCATGAAGTACGCGCACCGGTTTTTCCGTGCCTCGAGTATCCTGTTCGGCGTGCTCGAGATTCTGGACGATGCGCGTGTTACCTCGGCAAATCTCACCGAGGAGATCAGTCCGGTAGCACTCACGCTGCCGATCAACAAGGCGGAGGTGTCGTTCTATACGCCGAACAGCCGCTTTGCTCTGCTTGACCCGGCAGGCGCGTATCGCCTGTTTCAGTGGAAGCAGGAGCTGACCGCCTACAAGACCGTTGACAGCACGCGCACTATGCTCGGCAAGTATTATCTGCAGGAAGCGACCGGCACGGTGGATGCGGTGACCGCACTCTCGTGCGTGGATATGATCGGAGTGCTGGATACCGTCGAGTACAAGGGCGGCATCTACGAGAAAACGCCGGTCAGCGACCTGCTGGACGATATTCTCACGCCGGAGAACGTGGAATTTGAACTTGACAAGGCGTTTGACGGAGTGACACTCACCGGATACCTTGCCATTGGCTCCAAGCGGACGGCGCTGCAGCAGATCGCGTTTGCTATCGGTGCGGTGGTCGATACGGCACGGACGGAAATCGTGCGGTTCTATCCGGCGCCGAGCGAGATTACCAAGACCATCACACCGGAACGGAAGATCGTCGGGCACAAAATTACGATGGAGGCGCTTGTCACGCAGGTGGACATCACCGCGCACCAGTACACGCTCATCACGGACGAGGTGAAGGAGCTGAACAAGGCGACCTTTGAGGTCGGGGAGCATACGGTCACGTTTTCCTCGCCGGTTTCGGTGACCAGCGTATCCGGTGCGGCTATCGTGGAGAAGCACCCGAACTACTGCATTGTGAACGTCACCAAGGCCGGAGAGGTCATTCTGTCCGGTTACGGGTACGAGGACACGAAGACGGTTTACACGGTCAAGACCGAACCGCTGCCTGCCGGTGCCAAGGCCAGCGCCAAGAGCGTCACGAGCGCCACGCTGGTTGACCCGGGCAAGGCGCAGGACGTCGCACGGCGGCTGTACGATTATTATCAGCTGCGCTATACCGACGAGGGGCAGATCCTGCCCGGACAGGAGCAGGCCGCAGAGCGGGCAGAGGTGTCCAGTCTGGGCGGGCGCACGCTGACCGGCTATATCCAGCGCGTTGTGACCGACCTGTCCGGCGGCGGTCTGGAAACCATTACGCTGAGAGGACGGTAACGCATGAGTATTATCGACACGCTTATCACAAACCGCACCCGGGGCGATTACTACAACATTACCGACCTCAACCGTGTCGGGCAGGCCATGCGGTACGTTGCCGCACGGCTGCGTGCCTGCGGCTTTGATGTGGTAGTCACGCCGCGGACGGACTGGGTGTGGACGGACAGAGCCACACCGGCAGCCGCCAAGCGGTACCTGAACAACCTGCGGAAGATCCGCAAGGCACTTGTGCTGTTCGTGAACACGCCGAAGGTACCGAGCGGCAAGCGGCCGTTCACGGCTGAGGAGGCCAATGACATTGAGAAAATCCTGATCGACGTAGAGGACATGGTGCAGCGCACGATGCAGTGCTGGTACTTCTGCGGCGATCTGTACGCCGGGGAGGTGTGAAATGAGAGCAAGACAAGCCCTGAATCCGGGCCGTATCAAGCTGACGTTTGAGGACGGCTCGACCAAATACGCCGTCATGGAGCGTGCGGACAATCCTGTTGTCGAGGGTGATCCGCTCAATCCGTACACGCTGCTGAAAGATGAAACGTGTACCATGCTCGGCGGCAATCCCGAAACCATGGTGCCGGACGATGCGTTTCAGATGCTCGCGGCGCTTGCGGCCAGCGGCGGTGGTAACGGTGATGTTGGCGATCTGGAGGACACCGTCCTTGAGGTTGGCACGATCACGAACGCGGGGGCAGGCTGGAACACGTTCAAGTTTAGGGAGGCGTTCGACGCTGCACCGCAGGTCGTCTGCCAGGCCGAGGACTTTGACGGCATCGTGCAGGTCAAGTCTGTTACTGCTGACGGGTTTCTGTACTGTCTGAGAACCCTATCGACCGGCAGCTACTACACCGGAAGCTCGTCCGGATCGACGCCGTCGCATAGCGCGAACACGCTCGTCAACGGAAGTACAACCACAGCCACAGCGGTGAAAATTCGCTACATGGCTATTGAATACGGAGGTGAACGGTAAAATGTTAGGCGTGAATCAGCTTGACTTTATCAACTATTGCAATGCCCTGAAAGGCAACTACCGCAAGGGCGTGCACAAGATGGAAACGCTGCTCGAAAATCCGACTCACGCGAAAGAGTTTGCGAAGAATCTCGGCGGCGTGTCCGTCGTGCTGGGTACGCCGGTAGGCAAGGAAGACCGCAACAGTGAAACGCTGCGCTCCATGCTGCTGGCCAGCGACGTGGCGAACGATGCCGTCTACACATGGATGGGTCAGTATTACGAGTTCGACAGCTGGGATGAGCTGCTCGGCGACGAGGATCGCTGCAAGGCGATGATGGCTCACGAACTGCTGTGGCGTGCGCTGTCTGCCAGCGGCGTGGCGATGGGCAAGACCGTGGCAACGCTCGCGGGCCTGTCCTGCAGCGCGTATGACGATATGAGCGCGGTCGCTGCATCTTCGACCGCTATGGCGGCGGTGGCTT
>OLOX01000998.1_pt1 | contig 28476 bp, 25 predicted proteins | sample 1672091 | NCBI WGS metagenome assembly OLOX01 (sample SAMEA3136644, study PRJEB25190) | human gut metagenome | reverse complement strand
TATGAGCTTGTCGGAGTAGGACTTGTAATGCTTTGCTATCTGCTTCCACATGGCGGTGTATTTGTCCATGGCTGCCTGAGCGACCTTTTCATCGGAGGAGCCGAAGTCCTCCCACCAGCCGCCGTCCCAGTGAATGTTGATGATGCAGTACATATCATTGTCAAGGATATAGCCCACGATCTCGTCGATTCGGTCGAAATACTCGGGGGAGATGGTGTATTTGCCGTCCTTTGACATCATGTTTGACCATGCCACGGGGACACGGACAGACTCAAATCCGCTGGCTTTCAGGGACTTTATCATGGCAGCAGTGGTCTCGGGCTGGCCCCATGCCTTTTCGTAGTCCTTGGGGGTTGCATCTGCGCCCAGCCATGTTGCAACGGATTCCATGGTGTTGCCTAAATTACAGCCGTCGCCCATTTTCTTTGCCAGAGCCACCGCAGCGGAATTTTTGCCTGATGTTTTTGCACTGCTCTCAGCGGCGGAGGCAACGGTTACGGTTATCTTTTCGGAGATATTTCCCGTGATGTACTTGCTGCCAGACTTTGTAAGAGCTGCGACCTTGAAATAGTTCTTGCCCTCAGCCAGACCTTTTACCGAGGTCTTGGTGGAGGTGACGGTTTTAAGGTTCACGAACTTCTTTGCGCTCTTGTCATACTGATAGATGCGGTATGCGTCTGCGCCCTTTACAGCCGACCACGACAGCACGGCAGCCGTTCCGTTCACTGCGGCTGTAAAGTCCTTGGGGGCATTGAGCTTTTCTGCGGCATAAGCCACTGTGGAAAGGCTGAGCCCGGTCTCGGGGGGAACTATTGGCATTGTGCCCAGCATTGCGGCTGCAAGAATTATGGCAGGTATTCTTTTTATTTTCATTATCAGCGCTCCTATAGTTTATTATATGGTAATTATACATCCTTTTATAGCAAAAGTAAATAGCTTTTTTCGTAATGCGGGATATCTTTTTGTGCAGTATGGCTTCTGCATTGTTAAAAAAGTTGTTCGTTATATTTATAAATCTGAGCTATAATATAATTATACTACAGCAATCCACAAAAATATCTATGTGGCTTTATGCAAAACCGAAAGGCAGATAATATGAAAGAGGTAAAACAGGAATTTCTTACGGGAGAGCGGGCATTGTTTCAGGGACATGACCCGCGCATAACCGATACTATGTTTGATGACGGCGAATCACCGCTGAAAGAGAGCAGGAACATAGAGCTGTACGGCAGTATGTTCAAGTGAAAATATCCTCTTTGGTACTCGGAAAACATCACCGTGAAAAATTGCACATGGTTCGAGATGGCACGGGCAGGCGTGTGGTACACCGGAAATATGACCGTTACCGACCTGACCCTTTACGGCAATTATTCCTTTGACGGTGCCAAAAATGTGGAGGTACATAACTCCGGACTTCTTTCCAATTTTGGTTTATATTTGTTTATGATCTTACCAATGATTTGCTCTTCGAAATCACAAAGACGCGCTCGGCCGCCTTGCCGACGTTGAGGTTGAGAGCACTTGCGACACCGAAGGAGAAGTCGAGGATGCGCTTGGCAAGCGAGGCCTTGGTGTCGACGACATTGAGGATGACCGTCTTGCCGGCCTTCGCGGCATTGGCGACCTTCTCGATGTCGGCGTATGCCTTGGGGCAGACGATCTCGAGCCTGCCAGCAGGATTGCCCTTGATCTTGAGAAAATCGGAGCCGAGCGACGCATATGGGTCACGGCTCGTGTGCGTGGGTGCCGGCGAATCCAGAAAGGACGGATCCTGAGGAGCCGACCAGGTGGGCTCCCCCACCGAACGCGATGTATCGCGACGCGAGGAGGAACTGCCGATGCCCCTACCATACGAGCTCGACGACGAACGTGAGGAGTACCCACGCGAAGATCGTGCCGTCGAATCGAGACTATCGTAGGAAGCGACGCGCGGCTTGCGATCAGACGACAGGGTCACGTGCTCGAAATTGCTGGGATTGTAGGAGTCGAAGGAAATGACCTCGCTGCGACGCGTGCTACCGCGTCTCTCCTCTACACCCGTATCTCCGTAATCATCGTAATCGTCGTCATAGACGACATCGTCCTCGTAGTACTCGGCGTCATCATCAGCCCACTCAGGTTTTCCGCCAAATCCGAGCCGGTCCTTCATACCGCCCAAAAGACTCATAGTCAGTGCCTCGCTCATATGAAACAGGCACCCAGGTTCGTGGTGACGCTAGAGTGCCTTGAAGTTATCGTCAAAAATCCTTCTACCAATGCGAACCATGGTGGCGCCTTCCTCAATTGCCACGGGATAGTCTTCAGACATGCCCATCGATAGTTCGCTCATAGAAATACTATCACGCTCATCGCAATATTTTGACATCATCTGGCTTAAGTTTTGCAACCCGGCAAATGTTTTCCGGGCAATGTCGATGTCACCTTGGGGAGCCATGGTCATCAATCCCTTGCAGGCGACATGCTCACACTGCGCGATGCGCTCGAGAAAGGCGGGCAGATCGTCAGGGCGGATGCCGCCCTTGCTCTCCTCACCCGAAACCGAGACCTCGACGAGCACGTCCTGGACGCACTCCCCGTGCGCGGCAGCCTTCTCGATGGCATCGAGAAGCGTGAGACGGTCAAGCGAATGGATGAGAAAGGCCTTGCCAACGATGTGGCGTGCCTTGTTCGATTGGAGCGTCCCGATAAAATGCCAACGCGCGTCTGGGTAGAGAGCGCACTTCTCGTTAAACGGTTTGTCACGGTTCTCCCCGAAATCCGTGACGCCGCAGGCAATTGCCTCTCCGACGACGGGAGGCTCGACCGTCTTGCTCACGGCGATGATTCTCACGTCTTGCGGATTCCTGCCGCAGTTCTCGCATATGCGTGCGACATCCTCACGGGTGCTTTCCCAGCGTTGTTCCAGACTCATGATTCCTCTTTTCGAATCGCAAATGCGCCATGACGTCCCGTGACGCCAGCGTCGGCTCGATACGAATAGTACGCGTCATGACAACATGACGTACAGACACCTGCGTCCACAATTCTATCTTCCGCAGCGCCCGCCCGCGCAAGCGAGGCTATGACCGCAGCTGATAAATCCAGGTGATTGTTGCCTGCATCACAACTCTCGCCAAATTCGGCAACAAATTGCCCAACGAGTTCAGCGGATACTTCGTAGCAGCATGACCCGATGTGGGGACCGATGTAGCAGTTGATATCCGACGCAACGCACTGTGCTGCCAGCTGCAGCTTGCGCAGGCCCTTGCCCGCAATGCCGGCAATGGAGCCACGCCAGCCAGAGTGAATGACAGCAAACGATCCATCTGGAGCAACGAGGATCACGGGGACGCAGTCCGCGAAGCAGAGCAAAACAGGCACCTCTGGCTGCATGCATACGACCCCATCAGCCTCACCAGCGGATTTCTGCTGCGATTCGACAATTTGTCTAATTTCGATGAAATTACTTCCATGCACTTGAAGTGGTGAAATTAGACTTTCTATACAATTATCAGCATCAAGTGCAGCGCAGAGCAGTCTTCTATTGGTATCGACACACCCTGCATCGTCACCAACGCTGTACGAAAGATTGAGACCAGCATAGGAGCCCTCGCTCACTCCCCCGGCACGCGTCGTGAATGCGATGCGTGCCCCGCATGTCGCGAAGAGCGCTTCGTCGCTGAGAACGCACAGCTCGGCATCGGCAGCACAAAAAGGAATCTCCGCCAGCTGCGGAAGCGGGAGGCGGAGATTCTTGGTTGCGCGCATGTGGGAGTTGGCTATCCCGCGAGGCATTAGTAACGACTGCGCTTGAGGAAGTCGGGGATGTCGTCATCGAAGGCAGGCGTAAGGTTGTCCTCGGGAGCGGATGCCGCAAAGGTCTGGCTTACACTCGGTCTGCCGCCGAGGTCCATGCTCGCCTGCTGCTCGGTGCCGTCGAAACCCGTGGCGATGACGGTGACGCGGATTTGGTCACCCATGGACTCGTCGATGACGGTACCGAAGATGATGTTCGCGTCTTCGTCGGCCGCGGAGTTGATGATCTGCGAGGCCTCGTCGATCTCCTGCAGGCTCATGTCGCTACCACCCGTGATGGAATACAGGATGCGATCCGCGCCCACGATGGAGGACTCGAGGAGCTTCGAGGAGATGGCCTCCTTGGCAGCATCGGCCGCGCGATTCTCGCCCGAGGCAATGCCGATGCCCATCATCGCGGAGCCAGCGTCTTTCATGATGGCGCGGACGTCTGCGAAGTCGAGGTTGATGAGACCGGGAATCGTGATGAGGTCCGTAATGCCCTGGGTGCCCTGACGCAGGATGTCGTCTGCGATGCGAAACGCGTCGAGCATGGAGGTGCGCTTCTCGATGACCTGGAGAAGGCGGTCGTTGGGAACGACGATGAGCGTGTCGACCTTCTGGGCGAGCAGAGCAACGCCCTCCTCGGCCTGGTTCATGCGCTTGCGTCCCTCGAAGCCGAAGGGCTTGGTGACAACGCCAACCGTAAGAGCGCCAATCTCCTCCATGGCAATCTCTGCCACGACGGGAGCGGCACCCGTGCCCGTTCCGCCACCCTCGCCCGCAGTGACGAAGACCATGTCTGCACCAGCAAGCGCGTCGCGGATATCGGCACGGGACTCCTCAGCCGCCTGCGCGCCAATCTCGGGGTTGGCACCGGCACCGAGGCCACGGGTAAGCTCTTCGCCGATGTGAACCGTACGGTCTGCATCGGACATGAGCAGTGCTTGTCTATCGGTATTGATGGCGATGAACTCGACACCCTTGACGCCGGCCTCAACCATGCGGTTGACGGCATTCGTGCCGCCGCCGCCAACGCCGACCACCTTGATTACAGCGAGATGGTCAGATCCTGTGTACTCGGGCATGTCAGTCCTTCCTACGTTTAAGGAATCCTCGTCATCCGTCGGGATTCCTTTTTGTGCTCCGTTTAGTCTGTCAAATGTTAGAAAAATCAGTCCAGACAAGTATACACTTCGCGCAAAGTATCGCCACGATATCCATCATTTTTTAGGTGAATTTTGCGTGTTTTCCTCTATGATTTTTGGTCAAATTTAGCGTTTTGAGCAATTTACATCAACAAAGCCCTTTCATACCTATGTGACTACCATTCTCCCGCCGACGGTTTTGAAACGAGCGTTGATCATCTCATTCCCAGTTTCTTGAAATCACTCCAAACCGTTGCATTCGCTCGGCCATTCAAACGCAAGATGCCCCGCGGCCCACATGTCATTGTCATGCGGGCCGCCAGATGCTTTCTACCAGGTGCGCGATGCCATGGCGCGGAACTGCGCCACCGTGGGCACATGCGCGTTGAGGCCGCCATCGACGGTGACGACCTGACCGGTGAAGTAGGCACTTTCGTCAGAGCCGAGGTAGACGCACATTGCGGCGATGTCCTCGGGGCTTCCGTAGCGCGTCACCTCGATGTTATCCAGGAAGATCTGTTTGAGCGCATCGGGGACCTTCGACTCGTTTTCCGGCGTCACGATGAGACCGGGGCGCACGCAGTTGCAGCGGATGTCCTGCTTGCCGTATTGCAGTGCGGTGTATTGGGTGAGCATCTCGACGCCGGCCTTCGCACAGGCATACGCTGTCGTGCCCAAATCACCTGAGCACGACGCCATCGAGCCGATGTTGATGATGGAGCCGCCTCCGTTCTTCTGCAGGTAGGGCAGCGCGACCTTGGTGCAGTAGAAGGTGCTGCGAATGTCGCTCGCAAACACGGCATCCCATTCCTCGAGCGAGATCTCGTCAACGCGACCGTCTTTGAGAGCCATGCCCGCAGCGTTGTTCACGAGAATGTCGATCTTGCCATAGGCAGCCTCGGTATCGGCAAAGAGCGCATCCACGGTCTCGGACTTGGTGATATCGAGGAAGTGGAACGTCGCCTCGCCACCTGCCTCGGCAATGGCATCGACCACGGCCTGACCGCGTTCCTCGCGACGACCGCATACGACGACCTTCGCGCCCTCGGCGCCGTACATCTTGGCAATTCCCGTTCCGATGCCGCTCGTCGACCCCGTGACGATGGCGACCTTGTCCTTCAAACGATCCATTTCGCTTTCCCTTCATACGTTTGCACGGAAAACCTGCATGTTCGCATGACAATATGCGAACACCCGGGTCCTGATAATTCTAGACGATTGACGGAAAGCCAGGTTGCGGATTGCTCCTACTCCCCTTCGAGCATGCGATAGGTGGGACGCGTCGGAACGCGGACGTTGATGTAGGAGATCCTCCCCTCGTATTCGTTGAGCAGCGAGTTGATGACCGCTTCCTTGACCTCGATGTCGCTCGAATCGCCAAAGGCAACCGTCACGCCATCAACCAGATTGAGCGAGGTCTTGATGGAGGACTCGGCCGAGATGCTCACGATGCGCGAGCGCAGGTCATCGCTGATGGAATTGAGGATGTCGAGCGCGTTGTTGATACCACCATCCGCGCACATGGCACCCGAAATGGGTGCCGGCATGGACGGTGACACGTCGATGATCTTCATCGCGTTTTCCCAGTCATCGGTCGTGGCAGCGGAGAGCCATGCGCCATCCGTCGAGATGACCCAATTCGAGCGATCGTTGATCTTGACGACGGCACCCGGCTCGCGCTCGGTGATGTCGATCACGATGGTATCGGGAAAGACGCGGTGAATGGCCGCATTCTGCACCCAGGCATTGTCCTCGAGACGCTCCTTGATGCCCTTGGAATCGAGACGCAACAGCGTCGAGTCATCGGACACGGCGGCAATGCTCGTAATCTCCTGGCTCGTAAGATGAGCCGAACCGTTGACCTGCACGTTGTTGACATGAAAGAGGTCGGAGCGATAGATGAAGATGCTTCCGAAGATGATGAGGAGGATGACCGCGATAACAATGGCGATGCGGGCGATATAGCGTAGGTACTGCCAGCGTTGACGCTTGGCGCGCTGCTCGGCACGGATATCGCCGGCACGCCTGCCCTTGTCGAGGGCCTTCCTCTTGGACTCGTTAGCCTGCTTCTGGGCGTTCTCGGATGATTGGCGCGCCTTGTTGGTGCGCTGCAGGCGTGCGGATTTCTTGTTCTGGTGAGCCTTGACCGACGAGCGTCGTGCCCGCGAGCTAGCTCCCGTATTCTGCTTTCTGCCCCGCCTCGAGCGGGAGCTCGAGGAATCTGACCTCGAGCGAGAGGCTGATGCCATAGCACTCCTTCACGCGATCACGCGCGACGTATGAGCAATTCTACTCCCCGGCCAATGCATGCGTGAGCAGCGGTGCCATCGCCGTGACATCCCCCGCGCCCATCGTGATGATGAGGTCGCCCGCCGAGAGCCTTTGTAGCAGGAAGGGAATGATCTCGGGGCGATGGGGCAACCAGGCAACCTGCTGACGGGGGTTATGTCGCAAGATGGAATCGATGACCGTCTTGCCGGTGATCCCCGGGATGGGTGTCTCGCCAGCTGGATACACATCCATGACGATAATGGAGTCCGCCTCGTCGAAAGCCGGGCCGAACTCACGCGCGAGTGACTCGGTGCGCGAGTAGCGATGCGGCTGGAACAAGACGTGCACATGATTGAAGTCGAGCTTGGAGGCAGCCTCGATGGTTGCCCGAATCTCGGTGGGATGATGGGCGTAGTCATCGACGACGACGACGCCACCTTCCTCGCCGACGAGGTCGAAGCGCCTACGCACGCCAGAGAAGGTCGCGAGTGCACGAGCCGCCTGCGCGACATCGAGACCGCAAGCCCACACGACGCCAAGCACGCCCGTGGCGTTGAGGACGTTGTGACGTCCGGGATTCTTCGTAATCTCCGTCTCGACACTCGTGCCATCGGGGAAGCTCACGGTGAAGGCATAGCCAAGACCCCGTCTGCCCGTAACCTCGAAGCAGACGTCGCAATCGGCACTCCCCTTCTCGCCATAAACGATGGTTCGCTTGCCAACCCCACGCGCAACTTGTGCAAGTCGTGGATTGTCCGCGCAGACGACGGCAGCGCCATCGTCAGGCAGCAACGAGAGAAAATCGGCGAAAGCGTCGTATATCGCCTCGAGGCTACCGTAATGGTCGAGATGGTCGGGCTCGATGTTTGTCACGAGCGCGACGTGCGGAGAAAGATGCACGAAGGAACCATCAGACTCGTCGGCCTCGACGATGTAATACTCGCCCGTGCCGCTCTTGGCATTGGTGTCGTAGCCATCGACCGTGCCACCGATAACGAAGCTCGGATCGAGCCCCATGCGATCGATGGTCGTCGCAAGCATCGAGGAGGTGGTCGTCTTGCCGTGCGTGCCAGCGCAGGCAAGCGTCTTCTTGCCCTCCCCGAGCGAGGCAAGCGCCTGAGAGCGATGCCATACGGGGATACCTCGCTTGCGTGCCGCAGCGAGCTCGGGGTTTCTCTCGGGAATGGCACTCGAGATAACGACCGCGTCAAGATCATCCGCGAGATTTGCAGCATCGTGCCCGATCATGACCTCGACACCCGCATCCACCAGACGCTTGGTGGCACGCGACTCCTTCATGTCCGAGCCGCTCACCTCCACGCCACGAGACTTGGCGACGAGCGCTATGCCCGACATGCCAACACCACCGATGCCGATGAAGTGTATCTTCTTGGGTTTATTCACCATTGTTCCCTCGTGCGCATTGTTCGACCATATCGGCAAGACGCATGCGCGCGTCCGAGCCGGAGAGTTTCTTACAAGCTTGCCTCATGGTATCACGACATGCGGTATCGTCGAGAAGACCTATCACCAAATCAGCAAAGCCTACCGTCTCCACCTCGGAATCGGGAACGAGCCGTGCGGCACCAAGCTCCACGCATGATTGCGCGTTGAGCGTCTGGTGATCTGCACGGGCGTGCGGATAGGGAACAAACACCGCCGGAACGCCAACTGTCATGATCTCGGCAAGGGAGGTCGCACCGGCCCTGCTGATGACCAAATCGCTTGCGGCAAGAACCTCGTTCATCGAATCGATATAGGGCGAGACGCGCCAACGCTCGCGCTCGTCATCGGATAGATTGAGCTGAGTGAGCACGTTCTCGTAGTCGCCCTCGCCCGTGGATTGAATGACATGCAACCCGTCGATGGCAAGCAGGCGTTCCTTCATCTCGCAAATCGCCTTGTTGATATGCTGCGCACCAAGGCTGCCGCCCATGACGAGCAAGACGGTCGCATCATCGGAAATGCCGAGTGCGGCCCGAGCCTGCTCGCGCGTGCAGCTCTCGAAGGAAGCGCGCACGGGATTGCCAAGAACGACTGGCTCGCAACGGGCGCCCTCGATGCCCTTGGCGCTTTCCGCGTAGGTGAGCGCGATTGCCGTGGCGTGCTTGGCAAGATAGACGTTTGCCATGCCAGTCACGGAGTTCTGCTCGTGAATGACGAGGGGGATATCCATCTCGAAGGCGGCCCTGCCCACCGGAATGGATACGTAGGCCCCGAAGGTGACGACGGCGTCGGGGCGTTTGCGCGCGAAGAGCCTCTTGGCGCAACGCGTTGCCTTGAGGAGTTTGACGCCCGACGTCAGCATGGTGAGGGGATGCGCCTTGTCAAAGCCACTTACCGCGAAGCCCGCAAACTCGAAGCCGGCCTGCGTCGCAAGCCTCGACTCGATATGGTCGGGCGTTCCCACGAAGAGAATCTCATGCCCACGGTGACGCAGCTCATCGGCAACGGCAAGCGCCGGATTGATATGGCCGGCGGTTCCACCGGCAGAAATGACGAAATACACGGCAGACTCCCTTTCAAACGTAGCGAGAAGTGTACCCCATGCCCAAGGCCCTTGGCAGAGCAGGGCATCACGACAGGCAGCTAGCGCCTATACCCAGAGCTGCGTCTTCTCGCCAAACCGGCATATCCGCTTCGCTGCGACGATACCGCACCGTGCGTACCCGTGCTCCTCGCCGTTTGAGCCGAGCGAAGCCCCTCTCTTCGCGTTGAAGTAGCACGCGGACCCGATGCCGCGACATCTCTCTTGCGGGCAGGATCATGCAGACGGATGACGTTATCGCGCTCGACATGTGGCGATGGCGCCTCGCTCCGCATCCTGTCCCTACCATCGATGACCCTGAGGTTGTCGCGTTTGCGCTCGTGGCTCATGCCGACCTTCGAGCGCAGCGAGACGGACAGAATGATGCCGATCATGATCATCGTCGCGATAAGGGACGAGCCACCGTAGCTGATAAACGGAAGCGCCTTGCCGGTTACGGGGGCAATGCCCGTGACGCAGGCCATGTTCACGCAGGCCTGAAACCCGATCATGACCGTAAACGAGCCGGCCAGCATGCATCCGAACATGTCCGGTGCATTGCGGCAGATGCGCATGCCGGCAAAGATGAAGAGTCCGAAAAGCACCACCACGAAAACGGCACCGATGAGGCCCAGTTCCTCGCCAACGATCGCATAGATGAAATCGGTGTGCGCATAAGGCAGATAGAGGTACTTCTGACGGGAAAGCCCAAGGCCCGTACCGAAGACGCCGCCGCTTCCAAAAGCGTACAGAGATTGAATCGCCTGATAGCCATCACCCTGCGGATCGACCCAGGGATCAAGCATGGAAACGATACGATCGAGGTGATAGGGCTGCGTGATGCAGGCCACGACGATATACGCGATGACGACGCCAAAGATCAGCGCGATGAGTTTCCAGGAGATTCCCGCGAGCAAGGCCAATGCGATGAGTCCGACGGCAAGGATAATCGCCGTGCCCAAATCGGGCTGGCGATAAATCAGGATCAAGGGAACGATGGTGGCCACGAGCACGATGACGATGAAACGCCGCCCGCTCACTACCCCATTCATGCGCATCTGCACGATGGAAGCCACGGCCATGAGCACGGTGATCTTGGCGAATTCAGCCGGCTGCAAATTGAAACCGGCGATGACGATGGAACGCTCGGCACCCAGGGCGCTTACACCCATGCCAAACGCGGTCAGCGAGAGCATGGCAACGGTGGCGAGCCAGAAGGCGATGAAGACAACCGGCTGTCCCCAGAAGGAATAGGGCACACGGCAGCAGATGATGCACAAGACGAGACCGAGGACAAGGAAGACCGCTTGGCGCTTGACGTAGTACGCGGCGTCACCGAACTCGTTATAGGCCGCTATTGACGAGGCGGAGTAGACCATGATGATGCCCAGTATGCACAGTGCGACAACGCTCAGAATGAAAAGCAGGCGCGGTGCCATGATGACAGATGGCTCCGAGAGCAAGCGAGAGGAGCCTGCCCTGCCCTTCGTCTTGGATGTCACCTGCTTGCGCGCCATGATGCACCTATGCCCGCGTCCTCAGGGAAACGCACTCCTTGAACACCTGTCCGCGATGCTCGAACGAGTCGAACTCGTCGAAGGAGGCACATGCAGGCGAGAGCACGATCGCGTCACCGGGCTGCGCGACCTCGCAGGCACAATCGAGCGCCTGTTTCATGCCCGTCTCGAGATACGAATCGACGGGGCTGTCCGCAAAGGCCTCGTAGAAGCGCTCGCCCGCCTCGCCATATACGACGACAGCACGGCAAACGTCCGCACAAGCCTCGACAAGCTCGTCAAGCGCGGTCATTTTGTCCCTGCCGCCAAGCAGCAGCACGATCTTGCGATCGGGGAAAGCCGTGAGCGCCTTGAGAGTAGCATCGACGTTGGTTGCCTTCGAATCGTTGAAGAAATCGATGCCATCGACACTGCCACAGGGCTCGAGACGATGCTCGAGCGGCTTGAAGCTCTTGAGACCCTCCCGGACACATGCGAACGGGCAGCCACAGGCGAGAGCGGCGCTTGCAGCGCAGAGGGCATTCTCGACATTGTGAGCACCCTGAATGCCAAGCTCCCGAGTCGAGACGAGCTCATGGCTCTGGCCGGACTCATCCTGGTAGACGAGCATGCCCTCGGCATCCTCGAACGCGCACGTCGAATCGACCCGCACGCCCACAGTTACGAGCCTGCCGCCCCGTCCCTCTAACAGCGCCTGCAGTTCGGGATAGGCATCGAGTACGCTTGCGCCGACGATAGCCGTCGAACCTGCCTCCATGTTCTCGAAAACCTTGAACTTTGCCTGCGCGTAGGCATCGAAGCCGCCGTGCCAGGAGATGTGATCGGGCGTGATGTTGAGCAGAATGGCAACCTGCGGGGCAAAATCGACGGTCGACGCCAACTGGTACGAGGACATCTCGGCAACGAGAACCTCGTCCTCGCCACGGTGCTCGACGGCGCCAATGCAGGTCATCCCGATATTGCCGCAGGCATAGGCGGATTTGCCACAGCAATTCAGCAGATGCGTCACGAACGAAGCCGTCGTGGTCTTCCCATTCGTTCCCGTCACGGCAATCCAGGACCGGGGCGAGAGACGCCAGGCATATTCCGGCTCGCTGATAATCTCCTTGCTTGCGCGCTTGGCGCTCGCATAGAAGTTCCCACTTTGCGGAATACCAGGGGACACGACACAGGTATCGAAGCTGCCCTCGATATCCTCGACATCGAAGATGACGGGGACTCCCGCCTCCTCGAACTCGCGCGCGGCAGCCTTTGTCGCATCATTTGCGTTGCCCGCGTAAATGGTGAGTTCCTCGCCGGCGCCCAGCGCATGCCGTGCGGAGGCAACGCCACTTTTCCCGAGACCAAGTACGAGCATGGAAGCCATGGCTGCAGCACCTCCCCTACATTGATCCGATGAAGTAGACGGCGAAGCCCACTCCCGCACAGAGGCCGGTGATGATCCAGAACCTGATGACCACCTTGGTCTCGGACCAGCCCTTTTTCTCGAAGTGATGATGTAGCGGTGCCATGAGGAAGACGCGTTTGCGCGTGCGCTTGAAGTACAGCACCTGGATCATGACCGAGAGCGCCTCGACGACGAAGAGGCCGCCGATGATGATGCTGAAGAGCTCGGTCTTGGTGATGACAGCAATGGCGGCAAACGCCGTGCCGAGCGCAAGCGAGCCCGTATCTCCCATGAATATGCTCGCGGGATAGCAGTTGAACCAGAGGAAGCCGACGCAGGCGCCTGCAGCGGCCGTCGCGAACACCGCGACGTCAAGCTTGCCCGTGCGAAACGCGATGGCCGCCATGATGAGCATGACAATCATGATCGCGCCGCCGGCAAGGCCGTCAAGACCATCGGTGAGGTTCACGGCATTGGCCATACCGGCCATGAGCAAGAAGACGAAAATGACGTAAAGCCAGGGAATCTCGAAACCATCCCCGAAGGGAAGAACGGTCGTGAGAACACCCAGGTCGAGGTTGAACTGCGTGAAGGGGATGGTCACGTACGGCTCGATGCCCAGGTAGTTAACTGCGATAAGGCAAAAGCTCACGGATATGAGTGTGAGCGCAACCATCTTTTGGTAGGGGAGCAGTCCGAGCGAGCGCTCCTTGGCGACCTTGGAGATATCGTCAACGAATCCCAGCAAACCCGTAAGCAGCGTTGCCGCCAGGATGAGCAGCAGCGGCGGATCGGGCGTGCCCACGAGGAAGATCGAGGCGGTCATCATGAGCAAAATGACGATACCGCCCATGGTGGGCGTACCTTGCTTGACGAGATGACCTTGCGGGCCGTCTGCGCGTACCTGCTGGCCAATCTGGCGCACCTTGAGAAGCTTGATGAAGAAGGGCATGACGATCATGGTCAATGCCATCGAGAAAATGAAGGCAAGGAAGACCTGATACGTCGGATATTGGCTAAAAACGCTGATCATCGTTGCATTATCCCCTTGACTATGCGCTCCAACTCCATGAAACGCGATGCCTTAACCAGAACAAGGTCACCCTCCTGGACGTTCTTTTCGAGAAACGCGATCGCCTCGTCAACGCCCGTGAAGCTCTTGACGCGTGCGGCGTCCATGTCTGCCGCGAGCGCGCCTGCCTTGATGCCGACACTGAGCGTTCCAATGCACACGAGCATATCAAGGTCTGCCTGTGCTGCAAAGGTTCCCACGTCAACGTGCAGTTGATACTCATCCGAGCCAAGCTCGCCCATATCGCCCAGGACCGCGATGCGCCTTCCATCCCCCTCGAGGGTCATGAGCGTGCTGATCGAGGCGCGCATCGAATCCGGATTGGCGTTGTACGCATCGTTGAGGATGGTCACGCCGTCAGGCGTATGCTCGATTTCCATGCGCATCCCGCTTGCCTTTGCCTCGGCAAGGCCTCGTGCGATGTCATCGGGAGCTATGCCCATGTTGATGCCAGCCGCATAGGCTGCAAGCGCGTTGAGAACGTTGTGCCTGCCCGGCATGCCAAGCGTGACGGGCACCGGCGCGGCATCGCCCGTGACGATCTCGAAGCTCGCGCAAGCTTCGGCATCGTAGCTGACATTCTGCGCATGCGTCTCGGCCTCGGGGGAAAATCCGTAGCTATGCACGGTCACGCCGCGTTCCGCGAGATGCGCGAAGTTCTCGAGCAGGGGCGTATACTCATCATCGGCATTGAGGACCGCATATCCCGTATCCGGTAGAGCCGAAAGCAACTCCGATTTGGCATGTGCGATGTTCTCGCGGCTACCGAGCAACTCCATATGGCTCACGCCGACGTTCGTCACAACGGCGATGCTCGGCTTGACGAAGGTGCAGAGGTGTTCGATCTGATGCATGCCGCGCATGCCGAGCTCGACGATGAGCACTTCGGTGTCCTCATCGGCCGCAAGTATCGTCGCCGGCACGCCAATCTCGTTATTCTGGTTGCCTTGCGTTGCGGTAGTCTTGAAACGCTGGGAGAACACGGAGCTCAGGAGATCCTTCGTCGAGGTCTTGCCCGTGGAGCCCGTCACGCCAATGACGATGGCATGCAGTCTGTCGCGCCAGGACCCCGCGATTTTCTCGAGTGCCTCGACGCCATCATCGACGACGATCATGGGACAGGCAAACTCACCGGCAACGGCGATGACGTTCTCGGTGGGCATGCGCGTGCAGACGACGGCGCCCGCTCCGCGCTGGATCGCCGCACGCACGTAATCGTTGCCATCGACACGCATGCCGGGCATGGCGAGGAAGATGTTATCGGGCATGATGGTGCGCGAATCCCAGGTCAGCCCCGAGACGATGCGACGCAACGCGGTCTCGTCACCGATATACTCACCGCCCGTGACCTTGGCAATGTCGGAAACAGAAATATCCATTGCTATGACTCCAACTCCTCTATTGCCGCAGCGGCGACCTCGCGGTCGTCGAAGTGGTGTTTGACATCTCCGATAATCTGATAGTCCTCGTGACCCTTGCCGGCGATGAGAACGACATCGCCCTCACGGGCCTGTTCAATAGCAAAGCGTATGGCCTCGGCACGGTCCGGTATGACGGTGTAGCGCTCCTCGCAATCCTGCATGCCCGCGACGATCTGCTCGATGATCGCATTAGGATCTTCCGTGCGCGGATTGTCGCTCGTCACGATGGCGAAATCGGCTGCGAGTGCGGCAGCGCCCATCTTGGGGCGCTTGCCATGGTCCCGATCTCCGCCACAACCGAAAACGCAGAATATGCGGCCTTGCGTGACGGCCCGCACCGCATCAATGGCCTTCGCGACCGAATCGGGCGTATGCGCGTAATCCACGAGTACGCCGAAAGGCGCATGCGTTCCCCTGGCGCCCGTGACGCGTTCGAGACGTCCGGGGACCTGGGGCGCAGATTCGAGACCGGAAACGATTACCTCGTTGGTAAGGCCAAGCGCCATACCGATGCCGAAGGCGATAAGCGCGTTCTCGACATTGAAGCGGCCGACGAGCGGTAGCGTCAGATGCAGCCACTCCCCCACGGCCTCCACGTCGATGCGTGTCTCGCGGGCATCAAAGCGCGCTTCCACGAGGCGCACCTCGCAATCGGCATCGGAGCCGACGCGATACAGCACACGGCCCGCATCGCTGCAGAGCTGCGCCATGCGCTTGCCCGCATTCGAATCCGTGCAGATGACGCATGCATCGGGCTCGTACTCGGTGAAGAGACGCGCCTTCGCCGCGAAGTACTCCTCCATCGTCTTGTGGTAGTCAAGATGATCCTGCGTGAGATTGCTGAATGCAGCCACCCTAAAGTGCGTTCCCCTGACACGCCCGAGATCGAGCGCGTGACTCGAGATCTCGCATGCACAGGCATCGACATGTGCGTCGACCATCCGGGCAAGGAGCTCCTGGAAATCACGTGACTCCGGCGTGGTATGCGCGGAAGGGTAGATTTCGTCGGCAACATGGCACTCGACCGTGCCGATGAGACCGGCACGTATGCCGGCATGTCTCAGGAGATGCTCGACGAGAAAGCAGGTGGTCGTCTTGCCATTCGTGCCCGTAATACCAACGACGTCGAGCTTGCGCGACGGGCTGTCGTAGAAGTTCGCCGAGCAAAGCGCCAAGGCAGCGCGCGCATCCTCGACGAGAAACTGCGGCGCATCAATCTCGAGTTCACGCTCGACCACAAGGCCAACGGCACCATGCTCGAGCGCATCGGCGGCAAAATCATGCCCGTCGACGACGGTACCGGGAACGCAGAAGAAAAGCGCACCTGGCTTGACGTCACGCGAGGAGAACTCGAGAGCGTTCACCTCGTACGGGCCGTCCTCGCAGTGCAGCGCCTCATGGGCCACACCCGCGAACAAGGATTCTATGTTGCATGCACTCCGCATCATTGTCTCTTCGCTCTTCCCTACTTGCTCTGCGCGTCAATTTGGTAGCGCTTCGTTGCGTATGTCATGATCTCGGAAAAGACCGGGCCACACAGGCCGCCGGCGCCAAGATTCGTATGAGGTCTGTTTACCGTCACGAGACAGATAAGATCGCTCGAGGAGCCGTAGAGCCAGCCGCAAAATGACATGACGTATGCGTTTTCCTCGTAGCCGCCATAGACGCTTGCGATCTCGGCCGTGCCCGTCTTGCCCGTGACGGTAAATCCGTCGACGGCGGCTTCCTCGCCCGTTCCCTCGGTCACGACGGAGGTGAGCATCTCGCTTACCTCCTTGCATACGCCCGCATCGGCAACGGTCTCGCGCTTCGTCAAGTCCTGCATAAGACGTTGCGCAGTCTCGGCGTCGTTGGGAACATCGGTGAGGAAGTGCGGGGTCACGAGCGTACCACCCTGCTCCAAAACACCATAGGCGCGTACGAGTTGCAGCGGCGTCACGGTAAGGCCCTGCCCAAACGTGACCGTCGCACTCTGCACGCCATCCCAGTCCTTGCTCTCCTCGAGCTGGCCGGCCGTATCGCCGGGGAAGTCGCACCCGGTCTTCGTGCCAAACCCGAAGGCGTGATAGCTGTCGTAGAGCTGCGCGAGATCAACCTCGCGAGAGACGAGCGTCGTGCCCGTGTTCGAGGAATCGGCCAGAATCCTGCGCAGGCTCATATCCTCGAAGGGATGGTCATGCGAATCGGTGATGACGGTATCGTAGACCTCAAGGGCATACGGAACCTTGTAGGTCGTGTTCTCGTCGATATTGGCGTTATTGGCAAGCACCGAGTACGCCGTGAACGCCTTGAAGGTCGATCCCGGCTCGTAGATGTCGGTCACGGAGGCGAGCTTGCCCACCTCGAGCTTGTAGTCGCAGAGCTCGTCGAATGGGTTTACCTCGCTCGGCTGACCCGACGCCGCTATCGCCGCCGCTTCCTTCTCGGCTGCCTCGTACTCGGCGTTGCGCTCCTCGTCGCTCTTCTTCGCGTATGAACAGGCCGAATAGACCTCGCCCGTGGCCGCATCCATCACGGTAATGCTACCGCCTTGCGCCTCCGTGTCTATGACCGTCGCCAGAAGCCGCTCTTCGCAGAGCTTCTGCAGGTTGATGTCGATACTCGTCACGATGTCCGTGCCATCGACCGTCTCGACGCGGGAGGTCTCGCCGTTGGTGATGGGAATGTCGTTCATGCCTCGTTCGAAGACGATGCTGCCATCCACGCCCTTGAGCAACTCGTCGTACTCGAGCTCGAGGCCGGAAATGCCCTTGCCATCGATGTCGACCACTCCGACGACCTGACTGCCCACCTCCCCGTTGGGATACACGCGTTTCGTATCATCGAGATAGTGAATGCCCTTAAGCTTCTCATCGCTCAGACGGTTCTTGAGGGCTTCGGCAGACACGGTATCCGCCTTGCGCTGGATGTAGGCGAACGAGAGGTCGGGCTGGTCGATGATCTTGAGGTAGTCTTCTTTGGTCTTGCCGCTATCCTGCCCCAGGACCTCGGCAAGCACGGTGGCGAGACGGTCAGGGTTCGTGACCTCCTGAGGATTCACGTAGATGGTCGTCGCATCGACATTGGATGCTATGACCTCTCCGTTGCGGTCGTAGACGGTGCCACGTCGCGCAGAGAGGCTCACCTCGGTCGTATGGGAAGATTGCGCCATGCGGGCATACGCCGGGCCACGGATGACCTGGATGTAAATGAGGTTTGCGATGATGGCGACGAGAAATACCGCAAAAAGCACGAGGATGATCCAGTCCCTGGACCATCGCTCCGGCATCACGCTGTGTGCTCTGTCTTGACTATGCCTCATACAAAGAACCTACCCCGTGCTTGCGGCAACGTAGTCTTCGACGTTTTGGAGCGTGCCCGTAAGCGATATTGATCCGTCCGCATTCAAAACGACCTTGCCGGGAATGACGACTTTCAGATACTTGACGGTAGGTGGCGCGATCATGCCAATCTTGCTTGCCTCTTCCTCGATGCGCGTCGAGCTCGACAGAATGGAATGCTGAATCTCAAGCTCGTTGGTCTTGGCCTGGGCACTCGTCAACGTGCTCTCGATCGTATTGACGTTGTCGAGCATCGCCACTGTCGAGGCAGAGAGCCATACGCGCACGGAACACAGCACGGCGATGGTGACGATGATAACGAGAGCGAGCTTGAAGGCGAAGGCATGCTCGGGGGAGATGGCCTGCAGCGCGGGATTCGACGTGCGCTGTCCGGGAATGACATGGACATCGGGACGCGCCTGGCGCTCGGGCGCCAGGTCACGGGCAGCCTGACCGGCAAACCGAGAATAACCGTAGTATTGTCGAGCAGCCTGCGCCATGATAGACGGGCGTCCTTTCTACATTACAGCTTCGTTGCAACCCGTAATCGAGCGCTATGCGCCCGGTTGTTCTCCTCAATTTCATCCGCAGCCGGCACAAGCGGCTTACGCGTCTCGACCTTCAATACCGGCTTCTTCCCACACACGCACACCGGAAGCTCCGGAGGACAGGTGCAGGGATTCTCCATCTGACGGAAGCAGTCTTTCACGATGCGGTCTTCAAGCGAGTGATATGAGATGACGGCGATCCTGCCACCTGGGTTGAGCCAGCGTATGGCCGCCTCAAGCCCGCGAGACAAGACGTCAAGTTCATGGTTTACCTCTATGCGCAGCGCCTGGAACGTACGTTTGGCGGGATGACCGCCCTTCTTACGCGCGCTTGCGGGTATTGCTCGTTTGATGATGTCTACCAGCTGAAAAGTTGAATTGACGGGCTGCTCGCAACGCGCGTCAACAATGAAGCGAGCGATACGGGCAGCCCACTTTTCCTCACCGTATTCACGCAGGACCCGAGCGAGATCATCTGTGGTGTAGGAGTTCAGAATCTCTGCTGCGGTTAGAGTATGTGTACTCGGGTCCATGCGCATATCGAGGGGAGCGTCTTCTCTATACGAGAAGCCACGCTCAGGAAAATCGAATTGTGGAGAACTCACTCCGAGGTCGAAAAGGACGGCATCGACGCCTGGTACGCGCGCCACGACGAGCAACTCATCCAAATCAGCGAAGTTTCCCTTGAGCAGAATCGGGTCCGAGTCAAGTCCCGCACTGTCAAGTCGCTTTCTCGCCGCCTCAAGCGCCATGTCATCCTGGTCGATGCCGATGAGCGTACCATGAGGCGCGATGCTTCTTGCTATCGCTTCGGAGTGTCCCGCTCCGCCGAGTGTGCAATCGAGCGCTGTGGCTCCATCGTACAATGCGAGTGCATCGATGCACTCATGGAGCAGAACGGGAATGTGCCGGTATTCAGCTGTCAACGTGCCGTCCCTAGTCTTCCAGGAAACTGCCGAACGGATCGATGGAATCCATGTACTCATCAAGGGCCTGGCTATCCCAGATCTCGATATGATCGCCCTCGCCGATGATGGTCACGTTTTTGTCGATGCCGACTTTTTCACACTGCTTCGGAGAGAGTTTGACACGCCCAGCGGCATCGACAGCAACCGACTCCGCACTCGAGTTGAGATACTTGTGCAAAGCGATGTGCTTCTTGCTGCGCGGGTTATAGCCCCCCTCTTCGCTATCGAAGAACGAATCCATCCACTCGTCGTACGCTTCATCTGAAAAGACGTACAACGCCTTGCCAAAATCCGCATTGGCGACCGGAACGATCGTCACCTCATCTGGCAGGGCCTTACGGAACTTAGCCGGCAGGGAAACGCGGCCCTTGTTATCAACGCTATGTTGATATTCACCGCGGAAGCGCATTTCGTCACATCCCTCGCCGTCCCGAAAATTTGGCGACCCTCCTGGCTATGTTTGATTTCTACGTTTCTTGGAGGGTCGCAGCGAGAATAATATCCCATCACATCCCACTTCACAACACTATTATGGGCATTTCTCCCCATATGACCCATCTAAATATCCTCCCATTCCCCGGAGATTATCGAAATCTGCACAAGATGTTGTGTTCGCCATTTTGTCTAATCGCATTTGTGGGCTCTTTGAGGGGGTGGGGCATTTCCCCAAAAAATTTTATGGATTTCGCATGATTTGGGCCAAATACCCACGCGAACGGATTCGCGTGGCATCCTCATCGTTTTTCGAACAGTACAATGAACCTGTACACCGAAAGACTCGACCCGAGGAGCCGTCATGACACACAGCGATGCGCAGAGCAATTGCGTACTCTACCTCTCGGACGTTCACGGCGAATTCGATACCTTCGCCTATCTGCTCGATGGCTGGCGCGATGACCTGCGCTGGGCTCATCTCGTCGGCGACGTCTACGATCGCGGTCCCGCCCCGGACAAGATTATCGATCTGCTCATGGCCTATCCTGATGCCGACATCCAATGGGGCAACCATGATGTGGTGTGGATGGGTGCTGCGCTCGGACAGCCTGGTTGCATTGCCCATGTTGTGCGTAACTGTGCACGCTATGGCAATCTAGACATCTTGACTAGTTCATACGGAATCAATCTGGAACCCCTGGCGACGTTCGCGCTCACCGCCTATGCGGATGACCCCTGCGACGCATTCGCGCTCAAGTCAAACCCCGGGCTCACTGACGCGGAACTCGAAATGAACGTCAAGATTCAAAAGGCAATGGCAGTTCTGCAGTTCAAGGTCGAGGCGGCGCTCATAGACAAGTATCCCAGTTTTGGGCTCGAAGATAGGAAGCTTCTGCATCTCATCGATTACGACGCCAAGACCGTCGTCGTCGATGGCGTGACCTACGAACTCACCGACATCTACTTCCCCACCGTCGACCGCGATGATCCGTATAAGCTCACCGATGAGGAGCAGGCCGTCATGGACTACCTCGTGGGCGCATTCACCGGCTGCGAAAAGCTCGCGCGGCACATTCGCTTCCTCTTCAAGCACGGAAGCCTGTACAAGATTTGCGACGGCGATTTGCTCGCGCATGCATGCGTGCCGCTCAACGACGATGGCGCCCTCAAGGAGGTCGACATCTTCGGAGTAACCTGCAAGGGCAAAAGCCTCTACGATGAGGCGCAGAAATGGGTGCGCACGGCTTTCGAGTCCGATGACGAGGCCATGCGCGAGAAGGGCCGCGACCTCATCTGGTATCTGTGGCTCGGGCCGGGCTCGCCGCTTTTCGCCAAGAGCAAGATGGCGACCTTCGAGATCTACCTCTGCAAGGACAAGGCGGCACGCAAGGAGGTCAAGAACGCCTTCTATTTGCTGCTTGACGAGGCAGAGCCGTACGAGCGCATCTTCGAGGACTTCGGGCTCGACCCCGCACGCGCCCGCATCATCTGCGGTCACGTGCCGGTCAAGGCAAAGGACGGCGAGGATCCCGTCAAGGCGGGCGGCCGCGTCATCTGCATCGACGGCGGCATGTCGGCAGCCTACAGCAAGACGACGGGACTACAAGGCTATGCGCTCACGCGCAAGGAAGAGCGTTTCACGCTCTACGCGATACAAAGTTTCGACAAGGACACGCAGACGATTGTCACCGAAGCCAGGGAGATTGCGCCACGTTAAGAGTGGCGCTCAGGCACATGGTGCTTGCCAATGATTCGCACCCGAAGCTCCAAAATCGTTCGGCTGCTGCGGAACTCGCGCGCAAGACCAGCGCGCTCAAACAGTCCTCGCAAGACCGCCTCACGATTTTGGAGCTTCTGCTCATCGGGCGGCGCGCCACGCGCCCAAGCGCTCCCTTGGACCTCCGCTCGACGACTTCCCTGCACACATGTTCGCGACTATTTCACCCGCTGCAATACGGCGGCGAAGTGGCCATCGGGGCCGTCGAGCGTGGGAAGCGATGCGAACGAGCCTTCGTCGATGCGCCAGGCATCTTGTGGCTGTGCCGCGAGAAAAGTGTCGACGACCTGCTGGTTTTCCTCGCCCAGAATGCTACAGGTCGCGTAGACGAGCGTGCCACCTGGTATCACGTAGCGCGCGGCCTCATCGAGCAGCGCGCGCTGCAGGGCCGCGAGCTCGGCGACATCGTCAGGCGTAAGGTTCCAGCGAATCTCGGGATGACGGCGCATGGTGCCCGTTCCCGAGCACGGTGCGTCGAGCAGCACGGCGTCGTAGTGCGGCAGTATGCCGTCGATTGCGTCGAGCGCGCATGCGTCACCCGCAAGCGACATGACGTCCTCGATACCCGCCTGCTGCATGCGCTCGGCATGGAGCCGCGCGCGGTACTCGTGAAGCTCGACGGCATGAATGGGCACCGTATGCCCGAGCGTCTCGAACGCCCGGCTCTCCAGCAACATCGTCTTGGTGCCTCTCCCCGCCCCTATCTCGAGCATCGTCCCATCAAGCGGCACAAGGTCCGCCACACGTTGGGCCGAGAGATCGCAGGCGAAGGGGTTATCAGGATCGAAGGGGTTATCCCGCAGATAGCGCGGCGCCGGTCGTAGATCCGCCTCCATGACCGTCGTGGCAACATCGCGCCCGTACTGCGCAGCGAGACGCTCGGCAAGCCACAGCGGCATGCCGAGGGAACGCGCCCAGGCGGCATCGTCCGTATTCACATCGCCCCAGGGAAAGTCACGCGCGTCACGGGCCATCTTATGCAGCACGGCATTGGCAAAACCCGCAGCGCGTGGCGTCACGCAGCGCACGAGCTCGACACCCTGGTCCACGACCACGTGCTCGGCTTTGTGCAGGAACAGCAATTCGTAGGCTGATATGCGCAACGCATCCCGTACCTTGGGCTTGACATCGCGTGGCGAGGAGAGCGAGCGATTGACAGCCTCGTCAAGGGTGCCCCGGCACATCACGACGCCAAAGGCGAGCACCTGGGCAAAATCGAACTCTTCGGGAGGAAGCCGCGTTGTCTCTCGTGCGCTGCTCACGAGCTCGCGCAGGTACGCGTCGCGATTACGAACCTCGCGGGTAAGCTTGAGAGCGAGCAGGCGAGCAGGCGTCGCTTTGCTCGCACGACGTTCGTTAGCCATAGACCGGCAGCTTGTGGTAGTACTCGGGCAGGACGTTCCAGGTAAGATCATCGCAGTCGTGCAGACCGGCAATCCATGACTGGGCAGACATTACGCGCTTGTTCTCGGGTTTGACCTCGTCAATCTCGACCGCACGACCTTTGAGGCCAAGATAGATGTGCTTCTTCTCGAGCACGACCTCGCCACGCTCCAAGACGATATCGGCCGGATGGGCGCGCAAGATGGTGACCCGGCGCCCGCATATCACGCAGCGGGATGGCGTACGATGCGAGGAGGCCTGCACGCGTCGCAAAAACTCTGCGTTGGTAAGGCCGGGGCGTAGCAGCGTCTCGTCCTTGGCAACCTTCTCGGCATAGGTCACGAACTCGGTATCCTGCTCGAACCACTCGTAGGTACCCGCCTCGACTTGCGGAAGCGCCTCGAGCAAACCGGCAGCACCGATTTCGGCAAGCTCGTGAAGCAACTCCTCGGTCGTCTTATGTGCAATCTCGACTGCACCGAGCGTATGGTAGGCACCCGTATCAAGACCCTCCTCCATCTGCATGAGGCAGACGCCAGCGAGCTCGTCGCCATTGAGGATGGCACGCTGTACCGGTGCGGCGCCACGCCAGCGCGGCAGCAGAGAGCCATGGATGTTCAGGCAGCCAAAACGGGGAATGTCCAGAACCTCGCGCGTGAGCAACGCACCGAACGCCGCCACGATAATGACGTCGGGGGCAAGCGAGGTCAGATGTTCGACAACACCGTCCTCACGCAGCGAATAGGGCGTGAAGACCGGCAGGTCCAGCTCCTCGGCGCGCATCTTGACACGCGTCGGCTGCATCTTGTTGCCGCGGCCGGCATGTGCGTCGGGGCGCGTATAAACCGCGCTGATGACATGATCGGGAGATGCCGCGAGCGCATCGAGCGCGGGTAGGGCAAAGGAGGGCGTGCCCATGAAGACGATATTCATTGTGCATCCACCTCCATCAGCGGTCAGGACCCAGATAGCGAGCTTTCCTACTGGCCAGTTGCGACGCGATATTCCCTGAGCGCCTTGAGACGGGCGATGGGATCGGCACGCTCGATGAGCGTCACGCCGTCCAGATGGTCCATCTCGTGTTGCATGCATATTCCGAAGAGATCCTCGCCGTAATGCTCGACCTCGTTGAAATCGGCATCCAGGCATTTGACCCTGACCCACTCCCAGCGCTTCACGTTGACGGATAGGCCCGGGAGGGAGAGGCAACCCTCGGTCGAGGGAATCTTGTTATCTGAATGCTCGATAATCTCGGGATTGATGAGCACGAGCGGACGACTGGGCAAAAGCTCGCCGTCTTCGTCTTCGGTCACGTAATCGGTATCGATGACGACCATGCGTTTGAGCAGGCCAACCTGCGGCCCGGCAAGGCCGACACCATCCGACCCGTACATCTCCTTGAACATGTTATCGACATAGCGCAAGACGGTCTCGTCACCGGGTTCGACCGGTTCGCAGACCTCATGCAACACGGGATCAGGAAATGTGTAAACTTGCATGCTTCGCCTCGATTTCGACAAAAGGAACCATTAGTTTACCAGATAGACGCAAGACCTAGTGCAGGTTTTGCTGAGCGCGCAAGGCGCTCTCTTCGCTCATGCCCATGGTCGAAAAACGTTCCTTCATGAACGCATCATCGTAGTGTTCGTTAAACCACACCTGCACCTCGTTCTCGACGGGCAGGCCAGCCTCACGTTGCGACCAGCAATCAAGTGCGAGCAAGGTCATGATGGCATTGACTACCATGAACGTGAAGACAAGCACCGTAATGATCGCACGCCACTTGAGCGGAATGATATCGACAAGTTGCATGACGCCGGGCAAGAGGATGCGTATCCACACGAGACCGCAAAGCCCCCAAGCGCAGGCGTGTGCGAAATCCGTTCTGCCGTCGATCGAGAGGAAGGTGCCGGAATAATCCCAGGCAACTACGCCAAAGGCGGTCTGCATGTACCAAGAGACGAAAAACTCGAAGGCGGCTCCGATGAGACCGGAGACGACGAAGATGAAGAGCGCATTGCGATACCACATACGATTGAGCGCAATGGTCATGAGCAAGGCACCGAAGCCATAGATGGGCGAGAACGGCCCCCATAGAAGTCCTGCGCGACTCTCCCAGACGTGATTGACAAGCAGGCAGAAGATCATTTCCATGCATAGGCCGAGCACGCACGCCGTCATGAAAATCCAGAACAAGTTGAAGAAATTAAGCGGGATGTAGCCACGACGATCAGGGTCTTGCTCGTAGACCTTCTTGCGAGCCTCCTTGCCCTCCTTGAAGGGGTTTTTGAACGCCGGCGCGCGATCGAGGTTGGGATCATTGTAGATTTGGTAGGCAATGGCACAGATGAACTGGAACAAGTAGGTGATTTCGAGCCAGACAACGCCGTTGAGGGCAACGCTCGTAAGCAAGCCGGCAAGCAGGAAGACTATGAGCACACGCAGGAGCATGCGTGCCTCGAATATCTTGCCCTTGCGGTCGAGCCTGATGAGAACAATAAGGCCGGCGAAGTTGAGCGCGGCGAGAAAGCCGTAGACGATGGCGACGATGCCGTAACTGTTGACCGTGCCGGTGAAGAGCTCGGTCAGGTGTCCCCAGCTCAGCACGCATTGCGAGATGACCTGCAATACCGAAATGCCGAGCGAGATGATGATGAGCGCGGCGATGATACGGTTGGCCTTGGGAATGGTCGAGGGCGGCACCGTCTCGTGCAGCTCCTCGCCAAAGTGCTCGGCAGAGTGCTCGATGCGCTCGACAGAGTCCTCTACGCGCTTTTCGACGTCTTCCCTTACTTCTCTAATCGCGTGCTGTGCCTTGCGCTCCGTGCGGGCAAAGGCGTTGGGCCGTACGGTCAGCGGAATCTGCTTGCGCTTGTCTTTCTTTTTATCGGCCACGGTGCCATCCCCTCTCATGCAATGACATCTGGTTTCGCTTGGTCGTTAACGCGCATCTTGAAGACATTCGCGAGCAGTTCGTCAAACTCGTCAGGATAGTCGATATCGCGTTCGGTGACCACGCCATCCCTCGTTTCCTTGATGCGGCGCATGGAAAGCGTGACACGACCCTCCTCGCCATCGATGCATACGAGCGGTCCCTTGAGAAAGCGCGACGATGGATCGGTCTCGAAGAAGGTGCGGCGTGGGTCGAAGTCGGCCGGCTCGCGAGCCACGTCGCGGAAGGCGAACATGAGCGACTCGTCGCCATTGACGATGCGTATGACGTGATACCAGGACTCGCCATCGACGTCGATCTCGTCGATGCGGTACTGGCAGCGCCCGTCATCCTGTACGATGCCCGGCGTAAAGCGAATGGGTGCGGCGATGTTGTAGGCAAAGCCGACATCCGTGATCCAGGGGTCCGATGCGGGATTATCGGGGTCGGTCACCATGAGAAAGACATGGTCGAATTCGTCCCCGTCATCGTAAATGCGTCCGCCCCTAAGCTCGAGGTCGAAGCCGAGAGCATGGAGAGCCGCAGCGTAGAGAAAGTTGAGCTCGTAGCAGATGCCGCCACGCCCACGCACCACGATCTTGTCGAAAAGCCCCTCTTCGCTCAAATCTAGGGGAACCTTGCCCGCAAGGATGTCGAGGTTTTCGAAAGGAACCGTCTCGAGATGGGCCCGCTGCATCATGCCGATGCCCGCGATATCATGCGCAGGCTCTTCGTCAAGGCCGATGCGATCGAAGTAGGCGATGAGTTGTTGCTGGTCCAACGGGTCTCCTCGTTCATTGTTGACTCGATATTAAAAGGCCAGCGACACAAGCCGCTGGCCTGAGGTTTCATGGTGGCCCTGATACGATTCGAACGTACGACACCCGCTTTAGGAGAGCGGTGCTCTATCCCCTGAGCTACAGAGCCAGCTCGCAGTATTCTAGCAGAGAACGACAAGGCAGATGAGACACATTGGACAGGTACATCTGTCTCATTTGGGTTTAAATGAGACAGATGTACCTGTCCAATGTGTCTCATCATTCCACCGAATGCACGGTGAGGGTATCGCCATCGACGGAGAAGCGCACGGTTCGCGCTCCGTAGCGCATCTCGTAGACACGCTCGGGGTTATCGTGATAGGCCGGGCGTGGATCGCGTGCCAGGGCAGCGAGCACGGCCGCCGCATCATCGCCCAGGCGCTTCAGAATCCCGTCATCGCAATCGACGATGAGCACGCCTTCGTCGGGATCGGACGCGAAGCCGCCTCGTGCATCTGGATGCGCGTCTGCATACGGGATATAGGGCTTGATGTCATAAATGGGCGTTTTGTCTAGCAAGTCGACGCCGCTCACGTTCAGAACCACACCCTTGCCTTTCGTCTTCTCCACGCCTTCGAGCTTGACGACGGACAGCCCGAGCTCGTTGGGCCTGAAGGGCGATCGTGTCGCAAACACGCCGCGCTTCTCGTTGCCTCCCAGGCGCGGTGGTCGCACGAGCGGCGTAAACCCGTCTTGCTCGACAGCCGAGAATCCCCAGATCAGCCAGAGGTGGCTAAATCCCTCGATACCGCGTAGGGCGTCGGGGTCGCGGTACTTGGGATCGAAGACGATGGTGCCCTTCGCCTCGGCGACCAGTCCGCTTTGCCGCGGAATCCCGAACTTCTCGGGAAACGGTGTGCGGATGTGCGCGATAGGTTCGATTTCGTATGTCTCGGAATGAACCATTATTACCTCATAAACCTAGGAAAAGCCTGCCGCATATTCAGACATCTCGAACAGATGGGCGTTTTTCGCAAAGCGAGTTCGAGGACTGTCTGAGCACGCGGTCTTTGCGTGCGAGTTTCCCTAAAGGGACTAGCTTTGCGTCGCCGCAGCAGCTTTGCGAAAAACGCTCATCGGGTGTGAGAGCAAGTCTGAATAGGCGGCATGGCTTTCCCTCCCTTAAAGCGTCTCGATGAGCGCGAACAGCTCGTCGACGATTGCATCGGCGGGCACAC
>OLOX01000986.1_pt1 | contig 28656 bp, 8 predicted proteins | sample 1672091 | NCBI WGS metagenome assembly OLOX01 (sample SAMEA3136644, study PRJEB25190) | human gut metagenome | reverse complement strand
ACAACAACCCGTCGGGCATCAAGTTCTACACGTGTCTTTTCCCGGCGGTGATGCAGGGGCAGAGCACGGTGACGTCGGTTATCGCCGCTTTGGAGCGCATCAACGACTATGCCGATCTTTTCGACTGTGTGGTGATAATCCGTGGTGGCGGCTCGACGAGCGATTTGAATTCGTTCGACAACTATGACCTTGCTGCCAACGTAGCGCAGTTTCCGTTGCCGGTGATATGCGGCATCGGGCACGACCGCGACAATACGGTGGTCGACTCGGTGGCGTCGGTGAGGGTGAAGACGCCCACGGCTGCCGCAGAATGGCTGCTCGACCGTGCGCAGTCGGCTCTCGACCATGTCAACGCACTCACAGACATGGTGGTCGACTCTGCCACGCAGATGCTTTCAGGCGCGCGTCAGCAGCTGGCATATTTCACAAGCGGCATTCCGTTGATGGCCGACAACATCGTGGTGCGCCACCGCGCACGTCTTCAGCAGATTGCCGCGGCGATACCTGTTGTGGCGGCACGGCGCATCGACGGCGCGGGCAAGGATTTGGCGTTTGCCTCACAACGGGTGGCGATGGCGGCACGGCAGTGTGTGGCTAACGAGCGGCAGCGCGTGACGGGGCTTGAGAAGCAGGTCGAGCTGCTGTCGCCCGACCGCGTGTTGCGCCGTGGATATTCGCTGACGCTTCGCGACGGACATGTGGTCACCTCTGCCTCGTCGCTCCGTGCCGGCGACAGTCTCGTCACCCGCTTTGCCGACGGCGAGCGAACGTCGGTGGTGGAGTGAGGTTCTTGAAGAAAAAGTTGATTGTAAATGGATTAAATATAATGCTATGAAGCTTGAAAAAGGGATATATGAAAATTTGATAGACAGCAAATTGGCTGCCGACATAAAAGTTAGTGAAGAGAATGGACTGATTTGCAGCAAAGATGCGATGGATGCTGCGGAATCGTCAAGGATGCTTGCAGAATATCTTGCAGAGGCAGTCAGAAGAAAATTGGATGACAGCGAAAAGTCGTTGGAGGATAAAAAAGATTTGGTTAATGCAATCCTTGATACGGAAATCTTTGCTGGCGACAAATCTGCGATTGTCGAGACCAATCTTCTTACGGAAGTCATGGACAGGCGGGAAGCGGCAGAGCGTAAAGCTGTCAAGAGGGAGGCGCTTCGGCCGCGCACGGGTTTCCGTGTCAGCAATCTTTTCACGGGAGGGCAATCGGCTGTGCAACTTGGACAAGAGATTGTCAGAGACATTGCATCCGCCGACAGAATATGCATTATTGTGTCGTTTCTTAGATTGTCGGGTATAAGGATGCTGCTTGAAGATTTAAGGCGGTTTTGTGAGGTTGATGGACATAGACTGCAGATAATAACGACTACTTATTGTGGGATAACAGAGGCAAAGGCGGTGGAGCAACTGGCGTCATTGCCAAATACGGAGATAAGGATTTCCTATAACACCGAGATAGAGCGGTTGCATGCCAAGGCTTATATTTTTGTCAGAAATTCAGGCTTGAGCACGGCTTATATAGGGTCATCAAATCTCTCCAAGTCGGCTCAGACAGATGGCTTGGAGTGGAATCTAAGGGTGACGAATGTAGAAAATCCGCATATCATCAAATCTGCTCTTGCCACATTTGATATGTATTGGAACAGTGAAAATTTTGAGGATTTCGGAATTGGAGGGATTGAGAAATTCAACAGAGAGTTGAAGAGACAACGTGATGCCAAAGATCCGCAAAAGCAGTTTGAGATGTTTAATCGTTATCAAGTGCTTCCGCATCAGAAACAAATACTTGACCGACTGCAGGTGGAACGAGAGGAGAACGATATTTGGCGCAATCTGGTTGTTGCGGCTACGGGAACAGGAAAGACTGTAGTTGCGGCATTCGACTATAAGCGTTTCCACGAACACAACCGCAATAGAAGCCGATTGTTGTTTGTGGCTCATCGTAAAGAGATTTTGAAACAGTCGGAACGTACATTCCGGAGCGTGATGTGTGACCAGAACTTCGGAGAACGATGGGATGGGGAGTCTAAACCCGTCGCAGGTCTGGATCATTTGTTTATTTCGATAACAATGCTGAATAACCGGATGGACGACACGTTCAAAGAATTAGGCGCCGATTATTATGACTATATAGTTATTGACGAGGTGCATCATGCCGCGGCCGACAGTTATAAGAATATTATCTCGTTCTTTAAACCGAAAATTCTTCTCGGACTTACGGCTACACCGGAGAGAATGGATGGTCAAAGTTTGTTGCCGGATTTCGGAGGCAGGATAAGTGCTGAAATCCGTTTGCCACAGGCTCTTGACGAGGGTTTGCTGACACCGTTCCAATATTTCTGTATTTCGGACACTGTAGATTTGAGAGAAGATGGATTGATGCGTGGCGACAAGCTGATTGTCGATAAGCTTAGCGACAAACTTTGTGACGGGGAGCGTGTAAACTTGATAGTTAAGACACTGGGACGGTATCTGCCCGACGAACATAATTGCCGGGCATTGTGTTTCTGCTCCGACAAGAGGCATGCACAATTCATGGCGGAGCGATTCGCGGAAAATGGGCTGCGGTCGGGATGCCTGACATCGGATGTAAGTGCGGAAGAGCGGGTAAGGCTTAATTATGCCATACAAAAAGGTGAAATCAACTATCTGTTTGTGGTCGACATATTCAATGAGGGTGTTGATATCCCGGAAATCGACACTGTGCTGTTTCTGCGTCCAACCGACAGTTTGACGGTGTTTCTACAGCAATTGGGACGAGGCTTGCGCTTGTGTGAGAGCAAGGACTGTCTGACGGTGTTCGACTTTGTCGCACAAATGAACAGGCGTTATGATTTCTCTGAAAAATTCAGAGCTCTGTCGCTTCAAAAAAAGGCTGACGTTAAAAAGCAGATTCAGGAAAACTTCCCGGATTTACCGCATGGCTGTGCTATTTTTATGGAGCGCAAAGCTCGGGAATACGTCTTGCAAAATATTCAGAAGGCAACGTTCCGTAAAAACATATTGATTGATATGTTGAGAAAGTGTGATGGCACACCGACTATATCTGAGTTTCTGAAGGACAATAGCTTTGATGTCCGAGTGCTGTATAATAAGAATTGCTGGACAAAAATTAAAAAGGAGGCGGGAAAATGCACTTATGACGAAGACCGTCTGACCAAATTGTTTGAAAAGGGGATAGGGCGATTGACGCATATTAACTCTGCTTCCCAAATCCGATTTATCCGTAGGTTCTTGAACGACGGCTGCAGCTGGCAGATGTCGGATAGAGAACGCTGTTTCGCCACGATGCTTTATTATGCGTTGTTTCAAGAACCTGTCAAGAATCTTGGATTCGGAAATATGCAGGAGGCGCTTGAGACGATAAGAAATTATCCGTTGTTCGTTCAAGAAATAAGGGAGCTGACCGACTATATTATGGAAAACCTTGAATTCCGGACATCTGTGCTCAGCGAAGCTTATCCATCAGCTCTTGAATTGCATGGTTGCTACAGCCGTGAGGAGATATTCATTATATTTGGCCTGCAGGATGAAAACAAGCAGAGGAAAGGTCATGTGGCAGGATTGCAATATGTGGAGGCCTGCGATACGGAGTTGTTTTTTGTCACGCTCAACAAATCAGATAAAGATTTCTCGCCAACGACCCAGTATGACGACTACTTTATCAGTGCCGACAGATTCCATTGGCAGTCGCAGAATCGGGATTCACATGGGAATAGAGGCGACCGTTATGTCCACAACAACGGACGGCGCTTTATGCTGTTTGTAAGGGAGAACAAGCGCGACGGTTTCGGCAACACTTCTCCGTATTACTGTATGGGCATGCTCAACTATCTTGACTCATATGGCGATTTCCCGATGAACATACGCTGGCAGTTGGAACAGCCAGCGTTGCCACAATTCATCAAGGCCGTATAAGCAGTGCTATCTCCTGGGCGCACGGGGTTATCTGACGATGACTTTGGTGGTGCCGAAGATGTAGAGTCCGGGCTGGAAGTCGCTGTATGTGGCAATGCCGGGCTGCACGTCAAGGATGCGGTAGAGTTGACCCGCTACCGTTCCCACATTCAGTCTTGTTGCCATCGTGCTCTCGATGCGCACGCGCTGGTTGCCGATTGCGCGGACGGTTATATGGTCTTCTGTCTGTGCGTCATCCTCGTTCTCTTCCATGTCGGGCATAATGTTGTCGGCATTCTGTTCGGCGATGTTGATCACCGAAGTGTAGTCGTAACGGGCGTTTGACCTCGTTGCCGTCGGCGACATATATGTGCGGAACGGCGTCACTGTCGACAGCGATGAAGCATCGTCGAAAGCCGTGCCGCTGTCGTTCATTCCATACACATTGCCGTTGCTCACATTGATGGCGGAGAAAGTGCCGAGATGAGAGTATTTTCCGCCTACCATAGTTGCCATGCCTTTTGTGATTGGGATTGTTATTGCGCCGTACGACGTGTCGCCGGTGTGGTTGTCGCCGTAGGCGTTGAATGTCACGGTCTGAGCGTCTTCCCAAGCCCCGAAAATATCGTTGTAGAACGCACTTGATAGGTCGAACTCATAGTAGCGCGCACCAGGGAAGCGCACGATGTAGGGCACTTCGCCTGCAAGACGCAGGTAGTCGGGGTAATTGTGGGCTGTCGCATAGTATGGGTTGGCATACTGGTTGTAGAGTTTGTCGGCGTAGTTGTCGACGAAGAACGTATTCGCGAAAGTGTAGGAAACGCCATTTGTCAAGGCATTGCCCGAAGCGTCGGTAGGGGAGAACAAGGCTGCACCAGGACGTTGGAACACTGCCGACGGCACATTTCCCTCGGTGGCAATCGACGTCAGTCCGCGTAGCCAATATTCATGGTGTAGCGAGTGGATGTTCTGATTTGGGTTGTCGGTTTCCGTGTCCGATGGCGAGCCGTAGAAATGCGTTATCTCGCCGTTGAGCGACGCGGTGGCCTTGTCGACGGTGAACGGCAGGCAGATGCCTTCCCATGCGCCTTTGCTGTCCTCGGCATAGTGCAATGGCCGGCGCACATACCATGCGCGGTCGTTGACGTTGAAGGCGATGGGCACGCAGAGATTGTTGTTGTTGCAAGTCTCTCCATCTCCGTTCTCGTTGTCGGGAGTGCGCTCCACGAGGTGTAACAGAGTGGTGCTGTAGCCGTCGATGCCTTTGGTTATATGGTGTCCGTTTATCAAAGCCTCTCTTGTAGTCTCGTTGTAGTTGAGAGCTTTTTCCACCACGTCGTAGGCCTCGTTGCCTGTTGCCTCGTCATTATCGGCGGTGTAGACAAGTAGATTCTGCGTTATGCCGGCGTCTTCTCTGACAACGAAGTCGTTGAAACGGCTGGCGTTGTCGTCCATAGGAGGGTAGAAGATGCCACCGACTGTTTCCGTCGCTGCAGGAAGGTCGTGCAGGCAAGTGAAGTCGACAGCCGTGGTCGCGGAATCGTGCACGTAGGTGCTCATAGTGATTGAGCCATTGTTGTAGGCGTTGTAGTGGAACGCGTCGAGCGACGTATCGCCGTAGTAGGCGGCGGTGCGGTACACGCGGTTGCTCATATAGCTGTTCTGGTGCGAAGCGATATCGCATGGGTAGTTGTCGGGGTTGTGCTGAAGCGACTGTCCCCAGAAGAGGAAGTCGTTCATCGGCTCGGTGCCGCTGTTGTTGGCGTTGAACAGAGGCGTGTAGACAACAGGCGTCGGGATGCTGCCGTCGGCGTTGTATTTTACGCGCGGCGCGTCGAGCGGGTGCGTCTTGTCGTGACGGGTCTCCACCTGTTCGTAGTTTGGGGTGTCGCCACCCTTTCCGATACGCAGATATGTGATGCCGGTGTTTTTGCCGGTGATGGCATCCGTGCGGCACGCATACTGATAGTCGCCGTTGGCATAGTAGGCTGACACGTATTTCAGAATCTCATTGTCGGCGTCAGCCTCAGTGCCTGATGTTGTCGCCGCGTCGCGGTGGCGAGCGCGTAGATAGTACTCGTTGAGGTCGTATGCCACCCGTCCAAGTCGGAAATCCTCCGTGGTGTAGCCCTTGTAGGGAGAGCCGTCCCAGCGATAGACCACAGGCGTCGATCCGCTTTTGCCCGATGCCGGCGCATACTCGAAGCAGCAGTGGTAGTTTCCGATTTTGCCGTCGGCAGTCAAGTTGGATATTTTTCCGGAAGCAAGTCCGAGGTTGTAGATATTGCCAGAGCTTTCGATGTTGTTGAAAAGAGATTTTCCCGAAGGGATGCCGCTGATCACGTGACCGTCGCCATGCAGTATTCCCGCGAAGTCGGAAATGTAGTATCCGCCCTTGTCGGTTGCTTCCAGAGCAATGTCGTTCTGCAGGAAGAACTGAGCTTTTGCGCCATAGCGCGGAGCGTTGCTGTCAGTTCCGATAGAGTCGACGAAAGCGACAAATGCAGAGAGGTCGCTCTTGTCGGAAATGTAGATTCGCGGTTCCGGCAACGGGTCTGATTCCGTAGTGTCAAGGCTTTCCTCATTGACGCGGGTTATCGCCTCGGCAAGATGTAGGTTTATACCAGCCTTGTGGGGATCCATGCGGTGGTAGTTGTGCACGACAAACTTGTCGGCGTCGTGCATGCCCACCTCCAGAATGTCGTTGAGTCCCGTTATCGAGACACCGAGTTGAATGCCGTAGCCGTTCATATAGTAATAAACAGGGACGTCGAGAAGGTCGTCGGTCTTGTCGTAGTGACAGCCCGCAAACAGACCTTTGCCACTTTCATCGGCTTGGTTGAAAGTGTCGTAGCCTGTTGCCACGTTGTTGCTGATATTTTCTTTAGTCCACGGCGTGGTGTCTTTAAACTCCCACTTGCCGTCGGCTCCCATTTGCCGCTTTCCGATGCGCCAGTAGTAGCCGTTGACCGCAAACGACTGGTCTGCGCTGACCACGATGTTGTCTTTGGTTACGCGCACCATCTCGCCCGGCAGCGCGCAGTTTCCAATAGTGATTTGTCCGCTGACGGTTGGCCCCTGCACATATTCGATTGTCAGATAGATTGTGTAGGTGTATTCGCGCTGAACGTAGTATATCGTAGGGTTGCTCTCGTCGATTGTGACGTTGGAGATGTTGTCCACCTTTTCGTACGTTTTGTTGGCAGTGTCGTAGGTGAACAGGCTCTCAATCTTCACAAACTCTTCGGTCTGAGGCTGGTAGTAGGTGTTGTCGGCGTCGAGGTTGCCCGATTCCACCAGCTCGTAGCCTGTTTCGGTCTTCTTGTAGAATTTACCCGTGTTGGTGTATATCGGCTTGTTGTCGGTTTCACTGACATATTCCTCGTAGGCTGGCGCCTTCAGCACGAGCGTTGCCATACTCTTTCTGCCGAGGTGCTTGTCGAAGTAGTCGGGCTCAACGTAGTTTGTGTTGTCGACCATGTCCACCAGACGGAACGAAATCTTGGCATCCTCCTTCAGCCCTGCGGGCAGCGAGTTGTTGAAAAGGGTGGCTTCGTCGTCGCCCTTTTCTCTCATCGACAGCAGTGCGGCAAAGCCTTTCGACGCCTTGTCGGGATCGTCGATGGAGGTTGCGCCTGAGAAGTTGTTGCTCTCCGCGCCGCCGACATATAGTTTGTAGCCTCCGGCAACCGCGTCGGAATAGTATGTCTTGTCGGTTTCGTTGGTCTCGGTTCCTGTGAGATAGTTTCGATATTCCAGGTCGCTTGAGTATTGGCTCTTGTCGTCGGGATGGCCGCTGCGCATCTTCCAGTTGAAGATGCTTATAGGCTGGGTGCTCTTCAATCCGGCGAGAACGGTGAGTCCGTCCTTGTTGTCGCTGTCGAATTCGAGTGGATTCTCTTTCGACGACTTGAACGTGTATCCGGAGATGTTGACATTGTAGTAATAATGGAATCCGGTGACATACCAATAGTGAACCTTCACGTCGTCGACCGTCTTGTCCGATCCGGGCGCGGTGATGGCATGGTATCCTGTCGGAAAACAGTCGTCGACGATGTATCGGCCCTTGTGGTATGGGAACACAAAGTTGCCGGTGGTCTCGAGGAAGTCCTCCTCGTGGGAGTCGCCGTCATGCCGCTTGTGATTGTTGTCGGCATACACATAGCCTCCGCCCTCATCCTCGCGGACGTTGATAAGGTTCATTTCCACAACGCCGTAGATTGGGCCGTACAGTTTGTTTTCCACCACTTTTTTACGGTCGGAGTCGTATGTTTCATGACAAAGTTGAATCTTCATTGCGTATCCCGAAGCGATGCCGATCATGTTCATCGCCGTTCCGTCGTTTCGTTTCTGGAACTCTCCGAACGGATCCTCGGCGTCTTCCTTGTCCTTGTTGGCGTTATAGTCGTCGATGTAGTGCTGCTTGACGCCCTGATACGACATTCCGGCAAAGGCAGTGTTGTCGGTAGAGGCGGCGGCAAGCTGACCGTTGCGGTTGCGCCACATCCCGCTGTTGAAATCCACATTAGACGTGATTGCGCTTACATAGAGAATATTGTTTGAGAATCCCATGTAATTGCGGGCTTTCGTGCTGTATTTGAAGTCCGTGTTGTTGTCGGGCTTCGCTTCCAGATTTCCATTGCTGTCAAATCGGATGTCGTTTGCCACCATCTTGATTTCTCCGACACGGGCGATGGAGTAGGGCGTCTTGTTGACATCGTTAACCGTATAGTCGCGGGCGCCGAGTAGCGAGAAGCAGTTGTCCTCCAGGCGGATGATGTCGAGCCGCTGGAATGTGTTCAGAATCTTCGGATTGTCGATGGTGTGTCCGGCAAATCCATATCCTGTCAGGTCGGCGCTGCGGAAACCCTGGGCATACGACAGGTGTCCGTCGCCGAAGATGCCTCCCTCGCTGTCGTATTCGTAAAACTCATTTTCTCTGATTCCCTCAAGTCCCGACGGCGGCGTTGCGCCCGATTTGAAGAAATATTTGTCCTGCAGCGAAATGTAGCGGTATGTGTATATGCCGTTGGCGGCATCGTCGTCGCTGGCATAGTGCTTGTAGTAATAGCCGTATAGGTCGGTGCCGTCGGGCAGTTGCACCGGTCTGATGTCCTGGTGGGAGATGGTGACATGTTCACTGTCCTTGTTGTCGCCGACAAGTACAAGCGTGTTGCCGCAGAATCCAGCCGTAGAGCCGCCGGGCAACAAGTTAAGATCATCGCCGTTGCCGTTGGCGATTATGGCATAGTCGAGATTGTATTTGTCGGTTAGTTTCAGCACGGTTGTGTTGTTGGCGAATACCGAGCCTTGAGCCACCGAATATCCGCCGCCATAGACAGCCTCATCAATGGTGATGTTGACGTTTTCCCAGCCCACCGACGGCGCGGCGGAAACTATCTTCTTGAAGTAGTGGTCGCGGTTTGCGTCGGTAATCGTGTCGCGCATGCCGTTGCCGTTGTCGATAGCCACGATGTCTTCGTAGACGCCCTGCGATATCCACTCGTCATTAAGCAGATATATGTGCTGCTTGATGGCAGGTGTCTTTTCCTTTCCGTTGTCGTTCTCAACTCCAAGATTCTTCCGGTCGGCGCGTTTAAGCTCATATCTGCCTCGGACATGGTTTTGTGGGTTGGTCGAGTAGTAGGTTGGATATCCCACAATCACCTGAGTGGAGCCATACACATAGCCCGAATACGAGCCGCCCGTGACGGCGCGGAATATGTGGCCGTTGAGCATCTTGATAGTCGAGTAGCCCACCACGTTGCCCTGCTGGCCTCCGCCGTAGATGAAGTTGGCAGAGACGCCCAGACCTTCCGGATTGCTGTCGGGGTCGACCACGCCGCAAGGCAGAAACTTGTTGCCGTCCATTTTTGGCTCGGAGCATTTCACCGATTCGCCGATTGTCACGTTTGCGATTCCGTAGATGTAGCTTTCCATACCGTATCCGGCACCGTAAACGTTGAGTGCGGAATATTCGGCAGCCTTGACCAGCAGCTCGTTCGACTTCTCCAGCTTGTCCTTGTCCTTTCCAGCCAGCATGTCGCTCTGCAGGTTGATGAGGACGTCGCCAATGATTGTTCCGCTCTTGAAGCATCCGCCATACACATTTCCGCCGACGTATGCGCCGTTTTTCTCTTTAGGCATAAACTTGTTGCGGATGTTGAGTTTGATGAACGGATATTCAGAGTCGGCATCGCCGAGCAGATATCCGCCCCTGTGCTTGGCCTTGCCTTTGTAGTCGTAGTTGGTGTTGTTGCAACCGCCCACAATCTTGTCGGTTATAGTCAGTCCCTCAGGGAATGTGTATTCAAGCACATTTCCTATTTTTCCGCTTGTCTTCGGCAACACGTTCATATTACCGCGGTTTCCGCCGCAGCAGAACGTGCCGATTACGCAGTCGGTCAGCCCCTCTCCGGTCTCGCTGCCGTTCCATTTGAGCGAGCCTTGTATGTCGGTCTCCACCGGTTGGAAGTAGAGGTCGAGTAGGTACGGATACACAATCGGACGTTTGCTTTTTTCCGTAGGGAGATACACTGTGCTGATGTTTGCGTTTTCGGAGTCGTTGATCCAGTCGATAGGCTCAGCAAAATCCAGCTCCTGAGTGTAGTCGTTGATGTCGCCGTTCAGCTTTTGGAACATATTCATGAAGTCGTTGTCCTCCGACGTCACAAACAGCTCCTCGCCGTTGCATCCCATAAACACGCCGCCGATACGTACGTGGTTCCCGATGTTGACGCTGATGTCGCCGACAGACTTGTCGGTATCTTCCGACGCCCCGTAGGCAAGCAGCTTCTGCACGGTTGCTGAGTTGCCGCCGCCATACACGTTTCCGTCGATGCGTACCGTGTCGGATGTCGACACACCCTGGATGTTGATGCACACTTTGTTGGTCAGCGGACGCCATGAGTTGATGTTCACCATCTTCACCGCATCGCTTGTGGCTCTGGACTGCGTCATGTTCTCGCGCATAGGCACGGTGTAGACCAACGGCACCGTCTCGGAGTCGGGGTCGTTGGGATTGATGGGATAATACTCGTTGACCGTCACATTCTTGTTTCCGTTTCGGTCGGTGGCATACAGGTAGTTTCCGTTGCCTGCGCCATACACGTCGCCAAACAGATGGCCGCCGTAGATGTTGATGGTGGTTCCTGTGCCGCCGTTGTCCATGAAGTAGCCATTCTTGTTCAGTCCCACGTTGACATATCCCGACACGTCGTTGCCGCCATACACGTTGCCATGAATGAAAATGTCGGCATTGCTGTAGGTATGGGGACTTGTAGCCGGCTTGTTGTCGCCAATTCTCACAGTCGTGCTCTTAAGCACATCGCCCATAAATCCGCCTCCGAAAATGTCGTGGCAGTCGATGGCCTTCAGCTCCACGTCGGTTGAGTTGACTGAACTGTAGGTGCCTCCTCCGAACACACGACGGCAGAATACGCCACCGGAGCCCACGATGTGCGTGTCGCCGACCACTTTGCCGGAATATCCGCCACCGATGATGTCCATCACCGAGTAGCCGTTGAAAAAGTGCTTGTATTCCTCGCCTTTCACGATGTCGATGCCTTCGAGGATGCTTCCTCGTCCTTCCATTTCCACGTTCACATACGTGTCGCCCATCACGATGGCATTTTCACCGAATCCTCCGCCGAACACGCTGAATTGCGGTGTGCCGATTTTTTCGTAGATTTCTTTCCACTCAATGCTTTCAAAGAAATTCTTGCCGGTGTCACGTCCAGCCACCATTTCTGTGCTGTTGTAAAGGAGTCCCTTTGTCATGGTGAGATAGGAGTTGTTGCCCACAACGCATGCTATGTTTCCGCCACCGTAAATATTGTGGTCCACTTTGAACTTACGTGCTTTAGGGTCGTACTGCGGAGAGTAAATCGTTCCGCCTACGATGCTGGCAGGACTCCATGTGCGTGCCTGCACATCCCATAATGCATGTGCCTGCACATTGCCTCCAAGAATCAGCAGGTTGGTGTTGCCGGTTACGTCGGCAGATGTCACCGCCACGCTTTCGCTGCCATTCTCAGTAATGGTTTCGACGCTTCCCAGACCACCTCCGTGAGCGCTTTGTCCGAACCATCCGTCGTAGATTGTCAGCAGGGTGTTGCCATACACTGTGCCGTTCTGGCAGCCGCCATAGATGCGTTCCATGAGAGTGGGGTAGTTGTCGATGTCAACGGGATGCACCATGTTGGCGTCATCGTTTGGAGAGAGATATTCTTTCGTTGCGTCGTCCCAATAGGGGTAGTGCATCACCGGGCGGTCGAGGATGAGACACGAGTTGCCGTAAACGCCTCCGAGACTCTTGCTGTCGGCACACTCCCTGACAGAACGTCCTCTACCGCCTGCAAACACCTGCGACATCAAGGATCCGCCACGGATGTTTACGAGAGTGGTGCGGTTTGTCGGGGATAGATAGTTGTCGCGGGTGAACACCGCAGCGTCGGCTTTTTTGCTGCCTACATTCGCCAAGTCACCGCCGCCGTAGACTCTGCCGAATATCAATGTGCGTTCAATCAGTCCGAGGCCATTACGGTATTTGAACATTTTGCCATAGATGTGCACTTCGGTTTTCTCTACATGCGCCATGTCCGGGAAATCGATGAAACCGCCGTTCTTTTTTACAGACTCCACACCGGAACCTCCACCGTAGACACTATGGTTGACATCGCCTCCTTTGATGAAAACCATCGACTTGCCTTTCACCGAACCGAAGTCGTAGCCGCTGCCGTCGGTGTAGTCGCCGTAGGGCCGCGCTCCCAAACCAGCGCCAAAGATGTCGTGGCAGCCAAGTTGGCAGTCGGTTTCCACGTATGTGTCGCCCGTTACATATCCGGCATATCCGCCGCCATGAATCTGAAGCAGCACGAGTCCGGGCTCACCGATTTTCCAAGCCAGACGGCTGATGTGGTAACGGCGGAATATGTTTGGATCGCTCTCGCCGCCATCATAACTTCCGAAATAGAGTTTCTTGTCTTCCTTCGACAACTTGAGATAGTCGTTGTAGATGTCATCTTCAAGGTCGAGATATGTTTTAAAGTCATTGTTTTGATAGAGATAGCGGTATTTTATGCCGTTGATTGTTAATAAGCCGTCGTCGTCAAATTTTGCTCCTGGCTGCGCATAGACTTCGGTCTTTCCGACAGAAGTGTTGACACCATATCCCGCGCCGAACACTGAGAATGAAGGGCTGGAAACGTATATGCTGTTCATGAACCAGCAGAGCCCCTGCAAAGTGGTGTTTTCAAACATACTGATGGTTTTCCCCTTTGAGTCCTTTATGTCGTCGAGGGGGGAGTGGTTGATTATGACCACTGATTTGCCTGTGTTGGCAACAGAGGCGGAGCCGACATGGCAAGCCCTGTTTCCTCCGCCAAAGATGTTGTAGCTGTTGGTGAAGGTGAATCTGTCCAGATCGAAGAATTTCTTAGTATTCTCATTGTTTCTGATACGGTCGATGGCATTCTGTGCAAGAGGGTCGCCGATGTTGTCTAACGACGTTGCCCTGTCAATGGCATAGGCAATCTTTCGGAATTCGTTATTGTCCTTGCAGATGGGGCTGCTGTCTGACTCGGCGTCAAGCCATGTCGTGATGTTGCCGTTGCTGTCTGCTTTGCGGTTCCATATCCATGAACCTCCGTCGATTTGCACCTTTGTGTTGCCAAGGATGTCGGCATACGTGCCGGTGCCGGCTATGTCCTTCTTGCCGAGCACCTCCTTGTCGACAGTCAGCTCGCTGTCGATGTCAATGTCGCCATATCCTCCGCCATACACGTTCTTGCCCAGCATTCCGCCCTCGATGTGCACAAGCGTGTTGCCGTCGACTGTTCCGTATTCGCAACCGCCGTAGATGTCGCCCCAAACGCATGGCACCACATTGTCGATGCCGCTGTCAACGCCCGGATTGCTGTTAACCACGTGTACAAGCGTGTTGCCGTTGATGCGGCCGATGTTGTAGTATTGGTTTGCTTCAGCCTTTTTGCAGCCCACACCTCCGCCATACACGTTTCCAAAAATGTTGCCGCCGCGTATGTTGACAAACGACCGGTAGCCCTCGGCTTTGTAGCTGATGAATGAGCCGTCGGTCTGGTTGAGCGTCGAAGCGCTTGTCAGCAAGTCGGGCGAGTAGTAGTCGGAAGGTTTCACCTCTTGGAAAATGCCCACATTGGCATTGTCGCCGCCGCCGTACACGTTGCCGTAGATATTGGCGTTGTCGGCAACCTCCACCATGGTTGTGCCGATGACACGCGCCACGGTTATGAAGTGGGTTGAAGAGGCTGTCTCAGGCTTCAGTCCGGCACTTCCTCCAAACACGTCGCCGTGGGTGAAGGCACCGCGCATATATACCTCCGTATTGCCGCCAATCTGACCTGTGGTGTTGTCCTCGGTCGACGCGATGTCGCCGAAGCCGCCGCCAAACACACGGCGGATAAACGTTTTTCCGTCGACAGTGACTTTGGTGTTGCCAGCCACAGTGCCGGCATATCCGCCGCCCAACACAGCCCATACGGTGAAGTTGGGCGCTCCCATTGAATTGTCGAACGAAGGATCGTTTGGGTCTATATTGCCGTCGTGGCCAGGGCCGTTTTTGCCATAGTCGCCGTCAACGTTGACGGTTACATCGGTGCTGCCAACGGTCGTCAGCCGTCCGTATCCGCCGCCAAAGACACTGAAGTGCGGATTCTCGTTGTCGGTGTACGACTGTTTCCATTCGTCGGTTATCAGCAGTTCGTAAGGCGTCATGCCTTTCTGCATCATCACGGTGGCAAGGCCGGTGCCGTCGGCAGGGGTTGTTGTCACATTGCCGTCGGCGTCTTTGTATGTGCCCACGTTGCAGGCAAGATTGCCGCCGCCATAGATGTTGTGGGGATTCAGGAACTTGCCGTCGGCATAGAATTTTGATTTTTCGTATACAGTGTCCTCCGTGGCAGGCTCGTCGCCGGCGTCGTCGATGTCGGGGTCCCAGATGTAGAATATGTTTTCAACCGGATCCCACATCTTGAACCATATCACATTAATCGAGAAGCTGTCGTCAATCGGACCGTGGCCTACGTTTTGTGTGCCGCCCTCGTCCTGCGCCAGGGTCACGTTGGTGTTGCCGAGCACGTCGGCTGAAGTGACCGTGCCGTCGGTGATGTCGCCGTTTCCGCCTCCGAACACCTCTCCGGCGATGTTTCCGGCATAAATGTTCACATGCGTGTCGTTGGCAACCTGTGCAAGATTTCCGCCTCCGAAGATGTCGCCGTAAATGAAAGGAGCCTGCTGTGTGCTGCCCGCGAACGACACGTTGGCATTGCCGGCAACCAGTCCCACCAGCTCAGGATGCTGTGTGCAGCCGTCGCCGGCGGCAAACGCTTGCGAGGCTGGGCGCAGACGGCGACCGTTGCCGCCGGCAAACACCGAACCGCGGATGTCGGCGCTGTCGCCGATCACGATGTTTGTGGCGTTGCCGTCAAATTCTACAATCGCCATGTCGCCTCCGCCATAGATGTTTTTGTAGAAAGTGCCGCCCATGATGTTCACGCTCGACTGCCCGTAGAGGCGAGCCATGTCGGAAAGCGTCTCGACGTTGAAAGTGCCCATCTCCTTGGCGTCGGCCACTCCGTATCCGCCTCCGAACACAGGGCAGTAGAAAATGCCGCCGTTGATGTTCAGCTCCACGTTGCCATAGGTCTTGCCGAGGGCTTTGTAGTCGCCGGAATTGCCGCCGTAGGGGTTCTGCGAATAGAAAAAGTCAGTGCCACGTCCGCCGGCGAAAATGCCGTTGGTGCAATGAAACTCACCGCCGTTGATGGTGAGCGACGCCACTGTCGCGCCAACCTTTCCGTAGACATTGCCTCCGCATTTGTTTGGAGTGGCGGCGGTGCTCGACCATAAGCCTTTGCTCATAAAACCGCTTCCTCCGCCATAGATACCGTCGATAGGGTCGGTGGTAGAGCCGAACTCTCCACCGTTGATTACAATCTTGGTGTTGGTGTTGGTTGGGTCGACATCTGTGAACGACTCGAAATCATCGTTGTTGTAGCAGTGATACGTCACCAGACGATCCTTTGCAACGGCATACGGACCGTAGAGCATAACGTCGCCCGATTCATTCCAATAGGCGATGCTTTTATCGGGAGTGTGGCTGTCGGCATTGTCGTCGCCTTCGCCGATGCCGTTCATACCGCCTGCGCCAGCACCGTAGATTCCGCAGAAGATGTTGTCTTTCTTAGTGTTGCCGGCAGGCAGAATCTCGAATAAGCCGCCGTTGATGGTTATTGTGCTGTAGCCATAGAACGGGTTGTTGACAATCACGTTGCCGGTGTGTCCACGACCGGTGCTGCCGCCATACATCTCGGTGACAATAACACGGTTGTCGATCCACTCGTCGTTGTTGTTTCTTGAAGACGCCGGGTCGAGCAAGATGTTTGCACGTCCCATATAGGTGTTGTTTGGCACGTAGTAGTCAGTGCCGTTGTAGGGTAGGATGAAGTCGCGCTGCGCACCCAGCGAACCGTTTACGACACGCGCCACCTTTCCGCTTCTGATTATTATGTCGACATCCGCATACATGGCACCCTCGTGGCTTCCGGCGAGAATGATACCGGCATCGTAGTCGCTCTTGCGTTTGCTTGTTTCTCCCTTGATTTTCCTTTCCGGGTTGTGGGCATCGTTCCATTTGCGGTCAATGTCCATCTCGATTGTGCACTTTATCGGCAAGTTTGGAGTTCCCATCACTCCATTGTAGTCTTTCTCAGACGATGTCTGACGTCCGCCCGCGCAGATTGCCGAATATAAACCGGATTTGATTGATATTTTGAAACCCTCCTTGCCGTGAGGCATCGACTGCTCGAAATCGGAGATGCTCTTCTTGTTGCTCAGCGGGAAGAAACGTCCGTCGTTGTTGAAACCGCCGAATATGTGGAATGCAGTGGTCACAGCGCCGTCGATGGTGCCGTAGTCAGGTGAGTTCTGACCGAAACCGGTCATCTGTATGCCTTCGCCCATCTCCAGGTTGTTGTACTGGCAGTAGATAATCTTGTAGAAATCGCCGCCGTTGTTTGTGACAGGGTCGTTGTTGAATGTGATGTATTCAAATCGGGTGTCGCCCCATATCGGCAGACCCTTTTCGGCACCATAAATCTCGATAGTGCCCTTGTAGTCGGTGCCGTCCCAGTCGCCCGTGATGGTGGCGTTGCGGAAAAGAGGGGACTCTCCCTTTGCTTTAGCCCATTCGTCAAACTTCAGCATGCTTTTGCCTCTGTTGTTGCTGGTGATGTTGAAACCCGTGTATTGATTGTTGGTCACGTCGGTATGGCTTGTGCCCATCAGCACGATGATGTTTTCATCCCAAGTACCCGTCTTGGAGAGCTTGCTGTAGGCGCCTTTCCACGTCTTCATTGCCTGTGTCGGGGAGTAGCCCCACTCCTCATTGTCGTTGTCTTCGCCCTGTGCGTAGGTTGTGCCGTTGATGCTCACCGCCTCAGGACATAGGTACACCACGATAGTCACTTTGATGTTTTTGTGGAAAATGATGTTGCCACCGCTCTTTACGGTAACCGTACAGTTGTATTGGTTCTTGTTGGTGGCAGTTTCCGGGCGTACAAATTCGTTGGACGTTTCCGATAGCAAGGTTTCTTTGTCGTGCCATTCGTATGTGATGTCGAGCCCGAGTTCGTCGTTTGTGAAATGCTCTTTCGTGTCGTTTTTCACATTAACGATGTATGTGCCGGGCTTGGTGTCGTAATCGAGTTCGGCAGTGATGCCGATAGCCTCGACGAGTACGGTGTTGGTGCGCTGGCTGCCGTCGACGGTCATGGCGTAGACATACTGGGAGTAGGTTTGTCGAGGCAGGGTGAACGGGTTGCAGGCAGTGCTGTTTACCTTTTCGCCCTCAGTGTTGTCGGTCGATGCATACCAGTTGTAGACATCGGAAGTGGTTTCTCCGTCCTCGGTTGTCACGGTGAGCACATCGCTCGTGCCACGCTCCGCCTTCAGGGCAATCGAGCTGAAAGAGAACCGTTTGGAAGAGTTTGAATATAACCACGGCCTCTTGTCGAGGTTGTTTTGGTTGATGTACAGGTTGTTGAGCTCGGCAAACGTCTTTCCGAACGGCTCTCCTGTGGTTGCGTCGGTTGCCGAAATGTCTTTTTCAACGCCGTATTGGTTGTAGGCGTAGGTGTCGGCAGCCTTGTTGGCAGGAGTGTAGTACCATGTGTCCTTCACCTTGCTTGCAAAGTTGTCGGCGGCTATAAACGCCATCACGCTGGCTTTTTTGCATTGGGTGGTGTTGGCGCTTGTCTTCAAGCCGGCACCGTGCACATAGATGTTTCTCGGCCATACGACATAGCCTGTTTGGTTGGCAAGTTTGCTTGCCGCACCGAAACCGCATGAAATTGTCACTTGTCCTTCCACACCGTTGAGTGCAGCGTTCCGGAACATATCAATCTCCGTGTCTGCGGAGATGTTGAATATTCTCAGACTCACAAAGTTGTTGAGATATCCGGCTATACCTCCAATTCTGAATTTGGTCTTTGTCGAGAAACTCTCGTTGTTGTCGGTGATTTTTGAGTTGCGGATTATGATGTTGCTGAGTTCCGCGTTCTGGGTCATGTCGGCAACCACAATGCCCATCTTTACCGTGTAGTTGGCATTGTTGAGAGGCATGTGTGCCTCGAGCTTCTCTATCAAGGCGTTGTCGATGATGAGGTTTGTGACAGCCGCATATTCATTCTCGTTGTTGCCCTTGCCGTTGAGTCGGGCGAACAGACCCCACGAAGCCTCTTTGGCTGTGTTGAAAGTCCAGCAGACAAGCATGTTGCTGATGGAGTGTCCGTCGCCGTCAAACTTTCCGGCGAAGAAATGTCCGTCGGAAGCCTTCGCGATGCCTTGAGCCGTGCCGATAGGAGTCCACAGACCCTTGCTTAGGTCGATGTCCTTGGTGAGTTTGAAATATTTCTGAGAAAACATTTGTAGCTCGGTGCCGTTGTTCACTTCATGCGCCAGTCTTGCCAATTCCAAGTCGTTGCTGATGAGGTAGGGCTTTTCCTTAGAGCCGTCGCCCTCGGTGCCGTCGGGATATAGCTGGTAAGAGTCGGCATAGAAATGGTTGCCGTCGTAGTTCACGCCATAGGCTTTCGGCTCGATGCTGAAAGCGATGGTCTGCGATGTGTTGTCGGCAGACGTGATTGTCACATCGCCGCTCCGAGTCTTGTTGGTCAGCGGCAGCGTGATGGTCTGTCCGCTGTTGGAAATTCCGTCGGTTACGCTCTTTGAGTCCACTGTCCAAGCGAAAGAGCTTCCGGCGGGGATGTCGGCGGAAACGATGGAATATGCGACCGTGCCGTTTTTGAAATCCCATGAGGCTTTAATGTCGTTGCTGCTTAATCCTTGAGCCATGGTCAGATTGACTCCGGCAATCATAAGCATGAGCAGAGAGAAAAAAACTCGTGATATGCTATGTGTTGAATGTTTTCTCATTTTCCAAACACTTTATTGTCGTTATCTATTGTTAGTCTATCAATAATTGACCCGTATAGGCATCCTCGTCGGCAAGCACATACAGGTAGCGTGGCTGTATGAGGATGCGTATTGGGTTTATCATCGCAGTCTTGCCTGTTGTGAGGCTGCTGAAATTATCCTTGTTGATGGTTATCCCGGATGTTACGTCCTTTCGGGTGACGATGGTGGAACCGTCCTCCGCTATGAATTCCACGTCGTATTTGACGTTGATGACAGGCAGGAATTTGGCATCGGGTATGGTGTAGATGTCGGCACCCCATTGCGTGTAGCCGGCAGATGTGACAATGACGGTCTGGGTGTTGTCGTCGTAGTCCGCGGAGCCGTAGCCTTTGTAGGCAATAGGGAATGGTGTCTCTACAAACGACTGACGTTTGATGTCGCTCCATGTTATTGCAGAGGCAGACCAACTTTTTGATGTTGTATTCCAGACGTAGGAACGCGATATTGTGCACGATGTGGAGAAGCTGCCTGAAAGCGTCACGCTCTTGATGCGGAAGTGGCGGATGGCGTTCATCTTGGTGCCGAGCATGAAGAGCAGCTTGTAGCCGGTGAGAGTCTGGTCGAATTTCAGACTGACCGTTCCGCCTCCGTTGCTATCGGAGATGGCTCCTTTGTTGCTCGGGACGGCGCAGATGATCGGCGCCGCCTTTGTGTCGTAGATTACCGGCACAGGGTTGCCGCCGTCGCTCATGGCGAACGGAAACGAGAGGGTATATGTGTTGTTGGCGGTGCGCAAAAGAGTGGCGCCGCCTGTATATGGCATATATGCGAAGAAGTCGAACGACGAAGCCTTGGTGTATTCAGTCCAGCGCTTCTTTGTCGCAGTGTCCCAGCCGTATGTCGCCACGTTGTAGGTGGCAGTTTCATTGTTGAATATGGTGTTTGCAGCCGACGCATAGCGTTTCGGCATGTCGTAGTATCCGAACGTGCCCATCGTTGCGGGATGGCGCGTAGGGTCGTAGGCCTCGTAGGGGTTGGCGCGTGTCGCTGTTTTTTGCGGTTGCGCCGAGAATGAGATGTATCCGTGGTTGTCGGCTTGCTGTATGGGCATGTCGGAACCCTCGCAGGCAGAAAGCGTTGCGAGAAGCGCGATAGCGGTTATTTTTGAGATATGTTTCATTCTTGTAGTCAATTCTTTTTACCAGTCTTCAGTGCCTGAGCCGTTGTTTTTTATGTCGGCACCGGGAAGCCATTGCTCCACCATCAAATCGTTGAAAGAGATGCTGTCGCCAGTGTCGGACAATTTGAAAATGTATGTGTATTGGCAGCCCGCCTTCCACTGCATGTATTGCGCCGGCACTGTAGCCGACACCGTTTTTCCGCCAATGTTGATGGTTATGGTGTATGCTCCCTGTTCGTAAGGGATGTTGGCGAGCGGCGGCACGTAGTACCATTTATTGTAGAGAGTAGGGTCTTTGAGGATGTGTATCTGGTCGCCAGCCTCCTCGTAAGGAGTGGTGAGGACCAGGAGTCCGGACGCATCAGCCGCTTCCGACTTCGACATCGTGAGAGTCGGAAATGTGCCGACCGGAATTCCGGTGAGCGGATAGGCAGCGTCGATGGTGCCGCGGAGAGGGGTGTCGGCATTTGCCGGGGTGTCGACGAAACGGCTGTCGCGGAACTTGATGTTGCTTATCGCAACGTTGGTCGTTCCGTCAGGATAGGTGAAGCGGAAGCGCACCTTTGCGATTATCGGCGCGAAAGTCAGAGTGACGCACGACCCGTATGCCGGCGACGTCGACGAAGGGGAGGCAAGCCAAAGGCGGCTTGCGTATGGTGTTGAAGTAGCGGTTGCTGCTTCAGAATATTCAAAATTAAAAGACAAGGTAGCGGTAGCGTTGTCGCCCGAGCTGACCGAAGTCTTTACATCTGGATTGAAGGGACTGTATGCGAAAAAGCGGTAGCTCGTTGCCGAGTAGTCCCAATATTTTATTGTTTGCAGGGTGGCAGTTATAGGATTTTCAATGCCAGCATATTCCCAGTCGGCAGTGTTTGTCGTAGAGCTGCCGGCAGAGCCCTGATTGTATGACATTTTATATCCGTCCATCACAATTTGCGGCGATGACGGGTTCGGGGAGTTTGTTGTGGTTTTATATCCCCATGTGCGGAACGTCTGGAAGATAGTCTCGAGACCGTTGCCCGCTGCTTTTGTTTTTGCATCCTGCCAGTTGTTGTTAGTGCTGCTGAAGGCGATGCTTGTCTGTGTATTGTCCGGTTCGGGCACTATTGGTTCGTCCGGCTCGGATTGCGAGCAGGAGAATAGGAAAAGTCCCAACAGAGAAAATATTAGGATGCGATGTTTCTGCATGTCTTCTTGTTTTTTTTAAAGACGGGCAGGGGAGAAACCCCCGTCCGACATATAAATGTGTCCGAGGCGTGTGAAAACACACCTCAGACACAATGTTTTTAGTCAGAATCCAAGGCGTGAGCCATGGAAAAAGAATTATTATTTGACAACGTTGACAACTTTGACAATCTTGTATGACTTTTTGGTTCCATTGTCGTATTCAACAGCGTAGTATGTTTCTTTAGCCGGGTCGGTTGCAACACCTGTCCACTTGAGAGCATTTACGTTGAGAGTGTAGCCAGGACCTGCCGGAACAGAAGTTACGGTAGTGGCAACACCTTCTGTTTCTGTCACAATCATCTTCTTGCCAGCGTAGTCGGTAACAGTCCAAGTCTTTTTAGCAGTGTCGTTTGTTCCTTTCACGAGAGCGTTGGCAACGCTTGCCTCGTTGATTGTCTGAGTGGCACCGCTTTCGAGAGTTACGGTGTACAATTTCTGAGGAGCGACGGTTTTTGCAGCGGTTTCGCCTGCAGCAGGAACATATACTGTTGCATAGATGTCGGTGCCGTTAACATATTCGTTGCCGTTGGTAGTAACCTTGTTGTCCTTGTAGCCGTATGTAGTGAAGCTGTTGTCAGAAACAGTAGTGATTGTTTCCTGGAGACCGTTTGCCTCATCGTCAACAACAACAGCGTCGAAAGAAATGGCAGTCAAACCAGTGCTTGTGCCGCCGGTAGAACCGTTGGTGTCCTGAGAAATCTTGAAGATGTAAGTGTAGGCATAGCCCGACTTCCATTCAGTGTATTCGGCAGGAACGGTTGCAGTGGCACCCTTCACGTTGATTGTCTCTTTAGAACCGTCGACAGAAGTGAGCTTGTAGTCGATGCGCAGAGTGATGGCGCTTGCCGCACCTTCCGACGGAAGCACGTTCTGATAGCCGGCGCCGCAGTAAGAAGGCTCCGCTGCATTCTGGCTGAGGTAAGTTTTACCTGCAGAAATCGTGCCTTCGGCCTGGTTGTTGTAGTTGACAGCGCCGAATCCTTTAGAATCCAATACGCCAGTCTCTCCTGCAGTTGTTGATGCAGTGAATTTTACGTGAGCCTTGTTGTAGTCTTTCTCAGCAGCGTGGTCGGTACCTGTTGTAGGGAAGTACACTGTCAATGTTCCGGAGTTGTTGAATTTTCCGATGAGTGAGCCTTCCGGGTTGTCGGTTGTGGTGCTTTTTGTGTCGGTATAGAACTTCACGTCGCTGATCACATAACCTGGAACAATCTCGAAGAGAGCCATGCGCACCTTGCTGGCAAGGTGACGGAAGGACATTGATACAGAGGCATCGTTGTAGTTAGGCTCAGTAACGGTCTTCATGTCGGAAATGTAGCACTCGCTGAGAGTGTTTACGTTGCCGGTGAGAGTGTAGGCGGCAGTGGCGAGTTTGTCTTTGTCAACGTGTGTCGGAGTGGCGTATTCTGACGCCGCACCCTTACCCATTGAGAATGCGATGAAATCGTAGGATTTGCAAGAGTGGTCCCAATACTTGATGGTCTGCTGCGATGCTCCGCTCTGTGCGAGAGATGCGGCAGGTTTGGTGCCCTTTACTTTCATGTCCTGATTTACATACTCCCAACCAGCACGGTTTGACTCGGTCGAGTTCTTTGAATCTTTGTTGAAGTTCACATTGTAGTGGTCGAAAGCGTACGTTTCGTTGTTGGCTGCGTCTGTCTTGCTGCCTTTGAAACCGACAACTACAAAGTTGTTTTCGAGGAGGCCTGCTGCAGTGGCGCCGGTCTCCGTGGCGCGTGTGATTTTGCCCGTGTCGCCACCGAAGTTGATTGCGGAAGTGGCTCCATTTTGCTCATTTCCCTGAATTTCTCCCAAGAAATCGTCGCTTGAGCAGCTGGCGAGAGCCAATGCCGAAGCGGCTGCGATAAAAAACTTGTTCATAAATTAAAAAATTAAAATAGTTCGTATTATTTATTATGTATAAAATTTTCTGTTGATTACATGTCGAATATCCATTCTTTCTATTCGTAGTCCTCCACCACAGCATCGAAGCCGGAGCCTCCTGACCGGTTGGGGACAGGCACCTTGTCCATGTCGAGCTCCACCGTGATTACCCCTCCCCGGAACAGCCGTCGCGCCTGGTCGGTGACGTCAAACACGAACGTGGAGTCTTTGCCGTTGTAGAACTGCATTTTCACGTCAATATAGTGGCGGTTGTTAAGGTCGGCGTCCCTCACTTTCTGCAGCGATTCCAGATATGCTCGCGCGTCAAGTTTGCTCGGGTTTAGTTTCGGGATGCCGAAAGTAAGCACCTTTCCGCCTATCACGTCGACCTTGTCGCCGTTCTTGTCGGCAACGTCCTGCTTCATCCGCATGAAGAAGTTCACGGTGATGGCGTCAGCCCCCGTCACGCCTGTGTTGAGGTTTACGGAGCGAGCCATGCCGCTTAGATTGGCGTTCCCCTCTACGGCTGTCACCTTTCTGCCGTTGTGGTCGTTGTTGCGCAGAATCACTTGTACCAAATAGATGTAGGTCACTGGCTGCAGCTCCATCTCGAGCTGCCGTACCCAGCAGTTGCGGTTCTCGTCGAACGTGAATCCGTCCAGATTCTTGTTTATCTCAATTCCTCCATGGTATCCGGCAAACAGCTCCTCCGGCTGATAGAAGGAGCGCGTGAACTGCGGCGAGTTGTAGAGCGCCGGGTATATTGTCTGTCCGGTGTAAGCTGTGACGTGGTCGTAGGTGGTGTTTTCGTCGATACGCACACTCTGTACCCCGTCGGGAGTGTTGATGTTGTTCCAGGCAAGAATGTCCCAAAAACCGAAATCGTATTTGGCTTGGAGGTGGTTGCCGACGATTGAGTGCCTGTAAGGGGCATTGTGGACACCGAACTGGACGTTGCCGGTGAAATAGCGGCGCACCTCGAAGGCGTCAGGCTCTGTGTAGCCGATAGTGCCAAACATTTCCTTGTCGGTGTTGTCCCATCCGTAGATCCACTCCGCTTGCCAGTCGTATTCGGTGTCGTACTTGAAAATGTAGTTCCATATCACTTTCAAGTCGAGGTCGACGGTTGGTATCTCCATATCGATGTCGGCGCCGCCCTGGTGGAGATGGAGCTTAGGCTCGCGCACGCATCCCGTTGCGACAAGGCATAACAATGCAAAACACATGACGACAGCCTTGTTGCAGGCTTTGCGGCTTGCATCAAGGATGATTCGTGATATGAGTTTTGTTATATTGCGCATTGTTGCTATGTTTTGTCTAATAGTTGATTGCCGTTTCTCGGTTTCTGAAACTTACGCCTTTCTTGTTGTTGCGTCTGTAGAGCAGGTCGTAGCTGAGCGTTATCTCCACTCTGGTAGGGCCAAGCCACGAGAAGCGGTGCTGCCTCTTTTGGAAATCCTTGACATCGCCGTACCACTTGTAGTAATATTGCTCTTTGTCGGTGTCGGGGTCTACGGGGCATTTCCACTGATATGGGTCGTAGTTGGTGCTGAGATATCCAGCCTGCAGCCCGAACTCCAGCTTCCAATGTCCGGAGCGACCTAACGGGACGACGTAGCCTATTCCCAAACCTGCACCCCAGCCTTCGCCTTCCCATCCGCGTTTCTCATCGAAGCAGATGTTGTATAGGTACGCGTGCGCGTATAGACTGAGGTATAAACCTCTGAAAGCCGCGCCTTCTCCCGGTTTGCGTTTGCGGATGTCGCCGCTGCGCAGATAGTAGCGGGTGTGCAGCTGATAGTTTCTGACCTGAAAATATTTATGCTCATCATAGTGCTGCCACCACGGGCAGTCGAAACTTGCACCGTAGGTGAAATGACCATGAAGCGGATAATATTCCAACGCAACGTTTGGAATAGGGCAGAAGCGGTCGTAGCCCGGCATGTAGGCAAAGTCAAACAGCACGTTTGTCTTCACGCTCAGCACCTCGCGACGCGGCAAAGCCGAGGCGGGTGTCGTCGCTGGGATGATGTATGCCGGTGTGATGTCGGCATTTTGGATGCGCAGATGGCAGTCGGCTACAGTTGCCGGAATGGTTGCTGCTATGGGTCGTGAAGCCAGGTCGTTGCTGTCGATGTTGGCAAGCCTTTTGTCAACGACAATGATTCTCACTGCGCGCAGTTTCGGGAAATATTCTTTCAGCAGGTAGCGCCATAGCTTGCCGCCATCGTGCCGCTTCATAGCCGCCTTAAGACGTTGGGTGTCGTCGGCGTAGAGTGTGATTAAGGAGTCGACATCATGGAATTTGGCGTCGTGTTTCAGCATCATCATGGTGTAGAGCAGGTCGTAGTCCTCAGCCACAACGTCGTATTGGATGTGGTCGGTGCCGATGCCGTAGCTTCGAAGCAGAGCGTCGACCGATGCGCGACGTTGGTTTGCCAAACGACGGTTGTTGTCGTATGGACCTTCTGGAGAAGTGGCGGCACGTCCGAAAACAATACCCCTATCTCCCAGCTTTTGAAGCTCTGGGATAAGCACATCGGTAATCCATTCCCTGTCTTGGTCGCTGATGTTGATTCTATTTACAACAAATTTTATTGGGCGCGAATTTTGGATAAAGATGCTGTCAGCGGTTATTCCTTCAGCAGCCATATCCATTGCTAAACCAATAATTAGTGTAATTATCAGTCTGGTATATCTCACTCTTTTTTACCTGTTCCTTTAAACCTTTTTATGCCACAAACACTGATTAAAGTTGGGAAGTATGGTGCCGTGACAGACCTATATTAATCGTTAATGTGTTGGTTAAAATCTAACCTGCTTTTAGTAGCGGATGCAAATTTACAAAGAATACAAATACGGGGGGGAAATCTAAATATTTTTTGTTGTTGATGATGTTATTTTATGTTAACGAAGCTTTGGCTTGGAGATATTCGGCGAAGATGCGGGCTGCGCTTTCAACCTTGGCAGCGCAAGGACGCGACTTGTAGTATTCGGCTGTGCGAGGCGATGCCTCGTAGGTCGACACTGCTTTGTCGTGGCCTTTCAGTCCGAGAATTTCGGCGCAGATGAGCGAGCCGTTTTGCTCGCGCGATTTCTCAAGAAGCTGTTGTACAACCTTGTAGCAAGCCGATTTGCCTTCGCGGTCGGCACCGTCGGTCTGACCGCAGTCGAGTCCCGCAAGCGACACGATGCCCGACACGGCGCCGCACATCATGCGAAGCCTCCCAACGCCGCCGCCGAAACCTGCGGCAATGCGTTTTGCGAGGTCGTCGCTGAGTCCGTAGATGTCGGCGAAAGCCGCCACCACTGATTGGCAGCAGCCATAGCCTTGCATAAAATTGTCGACAGCGCGATGCACGCGCTCTTCAAGTTCCGGTGATAAGGTAGTATAGTCCATAGTTATGAAAACAGTTCCATTTGCTCTGGAATGTTGGGGTTCGCGTGACTCTTTTCCGGTTCTTTATGATTCTCTATTTCGGGTTCTTCAGGCTCTTCGGCAACGATTGGAATTGCGTTTGTCGGCGGTGTTGGCATCAGCCAGTCGGAATATTCGGTTGTGTAGTCGATGGCAGATATTCCCGACAGCGGAGCCGCATGGTGTTGAGCCTTTTTCTTGGCTTTCTTTTCTGCCTTTTGGATTGAAATCTCGTTTTTTGCTGATTCCAGCTCGTCTTTCAGCGCCACAATCTGTTGGCGGAACTCCTGCTCTTTGTCGGCATAGTGCTTTTTGTTGCGTTCCAATTCCTTTTTCAACTGCTCGTAGACAGAAGAAATCTCGTCTTTCGTGCTGTTGAGGTCGTCGATTTGCAATTGTTTTTGCGACAGCTCATTGTTGAGTTTCTCCACGGTGTCTTCGAGCTTGGCGCGAGTGACTTCGATTTCAGCCATCTTTGCGGTGTCGCCGGTCTCGTTAAGTTTCTCGTGCAAGGCGTAGAGCTCGTCGTTCTGGCTTTGGATTGTGGACCGCATGCTTGCCAACTCATTGTTGCGCACGGCAAGTTCGTTTTGGAGCTTTTCCAGTTCCTCGCTGCTTGTCGCTGGGGCATTTTTCAGCGCTAACATTTCATCTTCGGCTTCGGCGAGTTTGCGTTTTGTCTCTTCCAGCTCTAAGGTGGCCTGCGAGAGAGCCGTAATGCGTGCCGTCAGCGCTTCTGCTTCGGTTTTGGCGTTGCTTTTTATGGTCTCGAGTTCGGCGTTTAGACGCTCGATTTCCGCCTCCTTCTCGTTTGCGTCGTCGGGTTGTGATGACAATTCGGCAATGCGCGCCTCCTTCTTCGCCACGTCTGCTTTGGCGGCAAGGATTTGAGCCGCCGAGTCGGTGGCCTTGCGTTCGGCGTCGGCTTTGATTTCGGCAATTTCGTTTTGCAGATTCTCGTTTGCCGCGCGCAAGTCATCGTTGTCCTGTCGCAATGCCTGCAGCGCCTCATCGTTGACAGCCGCCACTTTGATTTTGTTCATCAGACTTTTGCATTCCAGCTGATACTGCTCGCGTTCAGCCTCCGCTGAGGCAGCGCGGTTTTCCAATGTCGATATGCGGTCGTTGAGCGTGGTTTTCTGCCTGTCAAGGCTTAGAATGCGGTTTCGCAGCTCTTCGTTTTTCGTCTTGTATTCGTTCATCTGCTTTGAAGCCTCCGACGATTTGTTGGCAAGGTCCATACGGTCTTTTTGCCATTGCTGGCGAGCGGCTTCCTCCGCCTCCTGCTTGATTTGCTGTAGGAAGTCGGTGAGCGTTGATCCGATGAGGCTTCTAACGTAGTTGGCTTGCGCGTCTTTGTCGATGCATTCGCGCACGTATTCCGGCAATGACGTGTTGAGCACAGAGGTTACCTTGTCGACCACTTCATCGCTTATGGCGTCTTCAACATCCTTCTGTGAGATTTTGGCCACTTCCGGAACAGGCGGTGGCAATGGCTTTTCGTTTTCTTTTTTGAACGGGTTGATGTAAGACGGCGAGTTTGTCTGCGATGAGTTCTCGTTGCCCATATCTTCTTTGTCGGGGAAAC
>OLOX01000981.1_pt1 | contig 28723 bp, 24 predicted proteins | sample 1672091 | NCBI WGS metagenome assembly OLOX01 (sample SAMEA3136644, study PRJEB25190) | human gut metagenome | reverse complement strand
GCAGCTACGACTGCATCGTTAAGATCAAGGGCGTCACCACGCGCCCGATACTGTTCAGCCAGCTCATGCGGAGCGACGGCGAGGGGGTGATAAACCCCGAGGAACTGTTCGCAGACGATCGCAGCCGCGCTTCTGAGCAGGAGCGCGTCCATGAGGATGAGCTACATTCGCTCATGCGCAGCATGCTGGACTGGGCAATATCGTTTTGCAAAAGGGGATACGATGGCGCCTGACTGATCGGATGGCTGGCTGGTTGAAGAAGGCGCGTTGAGCGGTAACATATGACCCACGGCCTTGCCGGGCTGCGGCATTCGCCGATGAAACCGAGAGGGGGCAATTCGATGCCAGGAACGATACGCGTGATCATAGGACCGAACGGGTACGGGAAGACTACGTACCTCAACGATACGAGCAAGAAGCTCGCCAATGCGGGCGAGTCGATATTGATGGTCCCGTCGGAAATCAAGCTCCTTGACGAGGTGAAGGACACTGTCGACACGTCGCAGACGATGGAGTTTCTCCTCAGCGAGATTTTGGAGACGCCCTCATTCGTTAAGAAGCGGGAGGCCCTGTACGCGGAGGCTGACAAGGCCATAGCGTCGCGCCTTCCCGAGATGAACCAGATGCTGGAAGAGGTTCTCTCCCTGAACGGTTCGAAGCGCACGAAAGATTTTATCGCCCCTAATCCGAAGAGAACAATCAAGGCCCTCGTTTCCATTGGGCAAGACGATGTCAAGAAAAAGATGGGCAGCGGGCAGAGGATGCATCTGCTTTTGAAGCTTGCGGCCAAGAGCAGCAAGGATCACATTTTTCTCGACGAACCTGAAAAGTACTCGCATCCGTCTATGTTGAACAGCACCGCAAAGGCGATCAACGACCTGGTGGCAGCCGGCAAAGACGTTCACATCGCGACGCACTCGCCGAAGCTGGTTTCAATGCTCGATTTTGATTTGAGAGACCTCCGGCTAATCAACGACCCGAGCCACGCCCTGAAAGAAATACCCTTCGACGGGGCGGTCGCGGCTGCCTCGTCGAAGGTAAACGTCGGCTCCATGCAAGGCAAGTTTAAGCGCTATTACCTGAGCGGCGGTTCCTTGAAGGAATGCGTCTCCAAAAGGCACAGCCGGGCCTTCATAGAGGCGCTGTTCACACGTAAAGTGTTCCTGTGCGAGGGCGCGAACGACGAGTTGTTCATTAACGCTTCCCTCCAGCAGCTTGGAGGGTTCTACGACGATTACGTGATATTCAAGGTTTGGGGCAAGAGCAACTTCCCGGTCTTCATCGAACTGTTTGAAAGGCTCGGTATCGAGCTTGTGACGATGTTCGACGTCGATGATGAGAGCAAAGACCCTCACAGCAAATTGAACCCTGTCATTAGGTCGTATTCTGACACAAGGTGCAGGGTTATCGAGTTTAAGCCGAACCTTGAAGCGGCGCTCGGCTATAAAGGCAGGAAAGACGATGCGCTGGGGCTTATCGACCATTTGGAGTCGGCGGGCGTGCCCGCTAGGTACTCGCTGGCTTAGGAGGGGCGATGGAAATCAATTCGGCGAATTTCAAGGAGTTGGCAAGCAGATTCGGACCGGAATTGCTCGGGGCGTTCCGCGATGCTTTCGATGGGCTGGTCTCCCAGGAATGCGAGGATGTCTTTTGGCAGACTGTGGAGCTTGGCATCGAGAACACGATGCGCTCCCTCATTGAAGCTGACGTTGAAGATAGTGCAATGGCTTCGGTGCTCTGCGAGGTTTGGGGGCTGTCCAGGAAGGAAGCTGCGGAGAGGGTCGCCTGGCTGAAGCGGAAGATCGCCGTTGAGCGTCTGAAAGAGTTTCTCCTGCTCAAAGGGAAGCGCAGCGAGGCAGTTGATAAATTCTGCAGGGAATATGCTGTGCAAAAGAGGCTCAGCAATGATGATAGCCTGCTCGAGCTTTGGGATAAGCCCGAGCAGCTTTATGCGGAGCTGTCGCACATGGGTCCTGATTCGCGCCCTGCCGCTCGCCTAGTTTCCCGCGTCTGAAGCGCTTATTTTCTTCACCTGGGCTGTATCTTTCTAGCTCCTCATGCGTAGTCCTTGAGGAAAGGATGCGGCCATATTGCCCACCCGCGACCTTTGCGAGCGTAAAAACAAGCGCGTAGGAACGATAAACCTCTCGGAGTTTTCTCGTTTCGATGTGCTGTATAAACGTGAGACAGTATGACCCAAGCGGTAGTGTCGGGAAAGACGGTTGGTGTATGGGTCGGGCCGCCGCCGCGAGAAACATTGCGTCGAAGCGTGCGCTTCTCGAGCATTCTCTCAGGAAAAATCGCGCTCTGCTCCGCGATTTCATTATCAGTGATGGTGTAGGCGAAGATTTCGGTTTCCGTCCAGTCGAGAAAGAAGGAAAGTCATCATGCTCAAAGTCGAGGCGACGCCCCATTTCGGGGGCACCTTCGTGTCGGGCGACTTCGACGACATCGACAAGCTCTACGATGCGGTGTGGGAGGTTGCCGCCCCGATTGCGGGCGACGAGGGGTATAGCGACCCGCTGCACTTCGCCGCCGTGAACGTGCTGGGGCTTTGCTATGACCTGCGCCGTTGCTACATGGGAGACAGGGAGGTCATGCTGCACGAGAACGGGTTCGTGTCCGGCATGCGGCTTGAGGGCAAGGCGATTCTGACGAAGAACGTCCGGTACGGCGTGAACATCCTATGGACGGAGGCGCTCTTCGACTGCGCGATGCTGAGGGTCCTGTGCGAGTGGCGCCAGCGCGAGTTGACCAAGGGCAGGCACAGAAGCGACGGCGTCAGCGCCCAGGCGAGGTACGACGTGTCGGCCAACCACGTGGTGCTGTACCAGTCGCTGGTCTACGACGCTCTCGCGCAGGCGGTGTCCCCGAACCTCCACTCGCGCATCATGAGGCTCGTGACCGAGGCGGACTCGATCTTCCGGAGCTACTTCACGCAGTACCTCGAGCAGTTCGACGCGGAGTTCGCCCGCTCCGACGAGGGAAAGCGCCGCAAGCTGCTGGGTCCGACGGTGAAGCGCATCCTCGAGGGCGGGGAGGACTACGATGAGTTTTGCCGCGACATCCGCGCGTTCGCGGCCGAAAACGGATGCTCCGTCGAGCACGTCTCGGTCAACGACGGAGGCCGGCCCGATGAAATCGACTGGTAAGTGAATATAGGTAAGACATATCTTTTCTTAAGAAAAGCGCACATTCATATATTGCTGATTTTGCAAATAATTGAGTTTGATAAAATAGAGAAAGCTGTATATATCCTGCTTCTATTGAGAGTGGAAGAATCGGGGGAGAGCATTCGATGGCGATTGACCATAGTGGATACATGGGAACAGCTCCTGATCTTTCGGGCAGCCTCTCTAAAAATCGTTTCCGAGTTGAACTTCTTTGGGGCATTGAACGGCTGTTGACATGCCTTGACAAGGGATTGGATTCGTTTGCCGTTGTTTTTGATTACCGATGTGATATAGAGCTTCACCTTGATGACGGCTATGAATTCTTTCAAATTAAAACATCGAAGGCCGACAAGTTTGGGGTGTCGTGGGTGACCCGAAAGAACAAACACGGCATTTCCATTGTGGGAAGACTATATGAGTTGGATGACGCTTCCTCTGACGGTCCGATTAGGCTCGTTATCGTGGGCAATAGGCCGTTCGTTGCCGCAAATAATAAGCGTTACGACGTTCCCGGGGAGGTTCTTTTCTCGGATTTAAAAGACGCCGATAAGTGCAAGATAGAAAAGGCCATCACTGAGCACAATCCAGAAGCATCGCCCGATCTTAAAAAAATATCGTACCTTCTTGTTGCTATTGATCTGGGAAATCCGGATCACTCGCTTCGAGGCCATCTCGATAAGACGTATAAGGCCGTGATGGGATGTGAACCTAGAAAGCCAGGAGCACTGTATGAGGCCTTAGAAGGCTTGGCCAGAGATTGTGCGTGCAATGAACGCATGCAAAGCAATTACGAGGACGTGATTAACAATAAAGCTTTAACGAAAGATGATATTGATGACTTGTTCTCAAAATACGCTGATAGGGAGAATTCCGAGCAGGATTATATTCTGAGTTGGATAAAGACTCAGCGGCCTCTTCGGCAAAATAGTCTTAAGTTAGCGTACACCGAGATAATATCCAGCCCTTATCTCCAGCAAAACCGTAGCATTGTAAAAGAGGCTGCATCGTTTGCGATCGGTCTGGATGACAACTTGTCAGAAGATGAGATTATTGCTAGTACCTCAGATTACCTTTCGTCGTCCTGCGGAATAGAGGTCAGCAATAATATGAGACAAATATATTCTGCGATGGCTCTATATTCAATCGTAGAAGGGGCATATCGTGAGTAGTATATTGTTTAAAAGGCTGGTTATCTTTTCGCCAGTTGAAGAGCTCGCAAAATCCGTTTGCTTTGAGTCTGGGCTAAATATCGTTACATCTGCCAGGAAAGACGGAAATGATCTTGGAAAATCTCTTATCGCAAAGAGCTTGTACCATTGTCTTGGCGCAGACTGCAAATTCGACAGTAAGTTTGATGCAGAGAGCAAAGTGTTCGTTCTCCTCATTGATCATAATGGCACTGAGTACGCATTTTATCGAAATGGAAATCTATTTAAGTTGTTTGATGCGGCAATGGACCTCTTGTGGACGGTTTCCGACCGCAACGAGTTGGGTCGGCAACTATTTCAGCAATTTGGCTTTGCTATATGGCTCCCAGCTCGCTCTTCCAAGGCAACGGAAATAGCGCCACCGGCATATTCGTATGCACCATATTTTGTTGATCAAAACCAATATGATGGTTCTGTTTTCAGATCGTTCCATAACCTTGGACAATATGCGAGCTACAAGAAAGACCTGATATTCACGTTCGTGGGCGCGCTTGACAAGAATTACTATGACGCCAAGAGCGAGAAAGAGTCCTTGGATAGGGAGGCATCTGTAACTCAGGGCTCCATTGAGCTGAATATTGCATTGGCCTCGCAAATCAACGAGGAGCTATCTACGCTTGGCTATAGCTCCACTATGGACTTTCTCGAGCGGGATTGCGACGAGCATGAGTCTGACTACAAAAGATTGTCTGAAGCGCTTGGCAAGCTTCGTGGGAAGTTGTTTAAGCTTCGAGAGGAACGTACTCAACTGCAGCTTGCCCTTAACGGTGCGGAGGCTTTGGGAGCGCGCTTGGGCAAGAATGTCGGTTCAATAAAAGGTGGCGTTTGCCCTCTGTGCCGAAGTCAAGTGGACGATCCTGTTGCCATGCGAGTAAATGCGTGTGTCGCCCATGTTGATGCTCTTATTTTAGGGGAAGAGCTTCAAAGGGATCTAAATAAAACAAACGAGAAAATTGGTAGGGTCGAAGAGCTGTATGACCTAAAGCTCAAAGAGCTCAATGAACTAAAATCCTCGATGGAAGCTATGAAGATGGCAAATATTACGGCAACCCAGATCGAGGGTCTTACTCATCTCAGCAAAAAGCTTTCCGATGAGCGTGGTCGCCTTGAAGTCAAACTCGACGGACTTAAGGAGTCGGTGGACGCAAGAAGCAAGCGATTGAGAGAGTACTCAGAATCTAAAAAGGAAGTTAACGAGCGTTATGTTGAACTTATTGCAGCTTATGTCGGCAAGCTAAATTTACAGTCTATCGACCTTGAAAAGGTGAAGGGCATCGAAAACACATTATCCGCTGCTGGCAGCAACGCTCCACTTGTTACCGTTGCATGGCACTTCACTTTGCTGATGCTAAAAGACGAATTCAATCCAGATCGAATTTGCTTGCCGTTGGTTCTTGATAGCCCTATGAACGTTGAGGCTGATGATCAAAAATACGAACGGCAATACGATTTGATTTTCAAGGAATTTAAATACCACTCTCAAATGATCGTAACTGGTCTTGGTTTGGCAAATTCATCAGTGATACCAAAGGGTGCCAACGTGATTGTGCTGGATAATCCAAAATATCACCTACTATGCTCTGCGGACTATGAGACAAATAAACAGTTGCTATTTACTTGTATGGAGAAGCATTGATGCCAGCCTGATCATAAAGCGGCCGATAGCGGGATTTGCTTGCAGATGGTAATTGCACTCGATTCCGTAGAAAGAATGCCAAATATAGAAAGAAGCGCGTCGAACGCGAATAACGCAATCAAGGTAAGGTGAAGAATATGCTAAATACGACTAGCAGCACTATAGAAATCGACTTCTCAGCGCCTCAGCCATATAAATACCTAGCAGGTCAACTGCGCAGTCAAAATAAGCGTCGAGGTTGGGAGTCTTTTGCTTTAGCACCGACCGAAAATAATCCTTCTGCTTTTCCTAATGCATGCGCGCCAATTGCTGGCGTAATCGATCACTTCAGGCGACAGCATAAGATAGATATCGAATGCACTTGGGAGGGAAGCGGGACTTATCTTGACAGAACGGGTACCGCAACGCCTTTTGTTGTTCGCGAGCATTTCGAATCGGCTCTCCTCGCTCATCCGCTAGATAAGGTATGGAAATTCAATTCGCCGGAAGAAGTGAACGCATATGTTAATGCGATTTGTAAAGAGATGCGAGAAAGCGTTGATACGCAAGAAGGCTACTTAACTGGTATCGAATGGTGCCTCAACGAATCCATGGACAACGTATTGCAGCATTCTGAATCCGAATATGGGTATGTCATGGGACAGATAATAGAGAGCCAGAAGCGTCTCTCCATCTGCATTTTCGACAACGGACGTGGCATTTACAACTCATTGCTTGGAACAAAGCACAACCCGACGAGTCCCTTAGATGCTATTACCAAAGCATTGCAAGAAAGAGTGACCAGAGATGAATCTGTTGGACAGGGAAACGGGATGTGGGGACTTTCGGAAATAGTGCAGGAAAATGCTGGGTCTTTTCGTGTTGTGTCTAACGGGGCAACGTGTTTCCACGCGAACGGGATTACGAAGACGTTTGCGAGTGGGGGAATGCAATATAACAGCGAGAATCTTGGAACCACTCTCATCGATTTCCAGCTGGACTATTCGAAAAAAATCGATGTCGCTAAAGCTTTGCATGGACATGAGCCAGTAAAACTTTGGCTTGAGAATAGGGAGAATATCACTGGAGATCACGTTATCAAGTTGTCGGAGGAGTCTAGTGGGACGGGAACCCGCAAGGCGGGTGAAAGGATGCGCCACTTGGCTATCAATATTCTTCGCGAAGGCCAGAAAAAGGTAGTTTTTGATTTTGACAAGGTGAACGTGATTAGTTCTTCATATGCAGATGAATTATTCGGAAAACTTGTAAGAGAGATAGGATTCTCACAATTTCTAAACTGCTTTCAGATGATAAATACTACTTCGCTTCAACGAAACGTTATCGACAGGTCTGTCCAGCAGCGAATGGCCCAAATGTATTACGATCCATCTATCTCTGACGATGCTGATCATGAGTAGAGAAGCAGACTGTCTTGATGCGAACGTATGATTATGAGTAAAATCCCCCGAGAAGAGGAGAGTCGACGGAAATAGGTTGATTTCATTCATGTCCTTCTGTGACGCGAGCATTTTTCCGTACTTTCTCAAGCCGCTAAGCCGAGGTTTTGCCGGTACTCGACCGGGCGCATAGAACGCTGCCTGGCCTCGGACATGGCAATCGGCGAGTGGTGGCCCTCAACAAGGCGAACAGGTAGGTAGTGTCTTTCCCGACACTACCCTGCTGCTGTTGGCAACTTGCTGTTTTGGTTGGTGTATTTGCGGTTTGCTCATGAAACTGGCGTAATGCCTAATGAGTGCTGATGTGCGGCGTCATCGAGCTTCTGGGAATCTGGCGGTTGAGTTGTCCTCCAACATCAGCTGGCACGCAGAATGTTTTCGGAAAGAGATGTCGCTGGCATCCCTGCTGGCTTTCTGGTCAATCGACGATTGCAATCGTCAAGGTGCTTGTTGGGGTGGTCGGTGTGTTCGCCGGCGCAGCGTTGGACTTGATTGCGGGGAATCTGGGTAAGTGTCAGACCGAGGCGCTTTGCCTTGGAGAGCGAGTATGAGGGGCAGGGAAATGAGAGCTGACGAACTGAGCACCGGCATGAACGTGGTGATCGAAAACTGTCGAAGCATAGATTGCGCTTCTATCTCCATCGACCCTGGCAAGTTGAACGTCAAGTTTGCGCCCAATGGCACGGGGAAATCGAGCATCGCGAAAGCCCTCGTCGCTGCTGCCGGTGGCTTCGACGAATCCAACCTTGTTCCTTTTAAATGGCTCCAAGGGGGCTGTTCTGAAGAGCATCCTTTCTTCGTGGACGGTTTAAACGAAGTGTCTTCTGTCGAGGTGTTTGATGAGGACTATGTTCAATCCGTCGTTTTCCAGCAGGAAGGCCTGTTCCCTGGCAGTTTCGAAACGTTTGTCAGGACTCCGGAATTCGTCAGCACGGAATGCGAGCTGAACGATCAGCTTGACTCTTTGGTCGCGCTGGCAGAACGTGAAGATGTCAGGAAGTTGGCTACTGATTTGGAGGCTTTTCTGGCGGATTTGGTGGCAGATCCGGGCTCGATCGCGATAACAAGCCGAAGGGCGCGTCCCCTGTTGTAAAGGCCTTGGGTGAAGGGAACACGTGGGAGCATGAGGGCCCGGTGCTCGCTCCCTTCAAACCGATGTTTAGACAGGGCTCGTTCAAGAGATGGGTCTCATGGCATAAGCAGGGCGGAGAATATTTCTCGCTGATGGATGGTGTGTGCCCATACTGCGGCCAGTCTGCCCTTAATGCGAGGGAGTGCATTGATTCTGTGGACGCTTCTTTTGCTTCGGCCAAGGTTGGTAACATCGAGAAAATAATCGACGCCCTGTTCATTGGCCGCGCCTATATGGACAAAGCTGCTGCCGAAAAGCTCAATGCAATCGTCAATTCGGTCGAGCCGATTACGGACCAGGCAAAGGGCTTTGTAGGCAAGGTAGCCCAGGATGCTCAACTTATTATCGATGCGCTGGCGAAGCTGAGGACGGTTTCGTCCTATTTTGAATTAAGCAAGGCCGACGACCTCGATGCGAGACTGGGCAATTGCAGACTTGATATCGAACTTGTAGACAGCTTCAAATCCGCTACGTGCAGTGAGCTTGCGATCGAGATTAACCGGGCAGTTGAAGCTGCTATGGCTAACACGGGGAAACTGAAGGGGCTTGTGAATAGACAAAGTCTTCCCTCGCAAGGTCGCTCAAAGGCCGCTGCGAGGAAATCAATGCTTTTCTCGCAGCGGCTGGATACCCCTACACTGTTGATATACCAGGTGCCGAAGACGGCAAGTGTTCGGTGAGGCTTGTGCATGCGAGCTCTTGGGAGGTTTCCGATTCGCGTGCGGCGTTGAGTTACGGCGAGAAGAACGCTTTTGCGCTGGTGTTCTTCGCCTACGAGTGCATGCGGAAGGAGCCAGATCTTGTTATCCTCGACGATCCGATTAGCTCATTCGATGGCGCCAAGCGCTACGCTCTGCTGAGCATGCTATTCCTCGGCGGCGTCGGAGAGGCGACGCTCAAGGGCAGGACGGTGCTTCTCCTCACGCACGATTACGGGACGCTTTTTGACATAGAGCATACGCATAAGTCTGCTTTTCAGCCTTCAGCAAAAAGCTGTGTGCTTTCTTGCGCGAATGGCGTGGTGACCGAGACAACTGTCGGCGCAGACGATATGGTCTTTGCTGGAGCCCTTTACGAAAACCTCGCCAAGTGGTCCGATTCCCTCGTGGTCAAGCTCGTTTACGCACGGAAAATGCTCGAGACGAGGAAGGACAAAGGTGATGCTTTCGATGTTGTCTCGTCCTTGTTCCATCACCGCGCGCATCCGGTGTTCAGAGACAAAAGCCTTATGGGTGAGGCTGAGGTTTCCAATGGCATAGTGGGTCTCGAGGCTATTGTGGGAGAGACGGTTGATTACGCGATGCTTCTTGAAATGATTGAAAATCCATCGGAGATGTTGGCGTTGTTTGACGACGCTGGCGCGAATTTCGAGAAGCTGCAGATTGCGCGAATCGCCACGGATGCAAACACAGATGACAAGGTGCTCAAGGAGCGGATGGATTACAGCGTCCATGTTGGGAATGGGTCCCTTTATCAACCGGACCCGACGAAATTCGAACTGGTGTCCTCGCAGCTTGTAGAGCGATGCAGGGAAGAGCTCCTAGCAATGGAGAAGAAAGGAAAGGGCGGATGTTCGACATCATTGTAAACGTGCTGACGATGGCAGGTACCGTTTCAGCCGTCCTCGTCGCCCTCTATCTCTATTGGGCGGCCCAAAGGCCCGATGTGATTGCCTACCTGTCGCATGACAGGGACAATGATTGCATCGTCTTTGTGGTTGAAAACCTTGGCAAGGGAGTTGCCCGGGATTTGAAGTTCGATTCGTTTGATTTCGACCTAGTCCAGGAAAGGCATCGCGATTTCGTTCGAAATCGGAGCTTTCTATCGAAGGGGGTTCCCGTGCTTGTTCCCGGAGCAAGCCGCAGCACCGTGATTCTTTGCGGACCTGAAATTAAGGATTACGACTCGGTTGTGTCAGAAGTATCGATTAGCTATAAGAGAAAAGGCTTTTGTGGTCTCGTAACCGAAAAAAACAACTTCCCGCTGGACTACTATTCGTTTTCGGGCTCCATCTACACAAAGAGTGACTTACATAAGATAAGGGTTGCAACTGAGGTTATCGCTGGAATTCGCACGGTGGAAGAGGCGAAGAGTGATTGAGATATCGAATAGCGTGGTGAGATGGTATGACTCAAGCCGTTGATTGGCAAAGATGAGCTCTGTATGCCGTTGGCATTTCAGTCCACATAGATTGGGCAATGTGCCAAACTGGGTTACCTGGAATTCCGATCAGTGTTGGTGTAAGCCGCTCTAGCGACGCGCTGCTGAAGACAGCCTGAGCGAACGGCAAATCGGAATGGTAAGGGGCTTCGGCCTTCCCTCGGACCCGGAGTTCAAGCGGCCATGCAACGCTGTATCCACCTTTTCCGCAAGTTTCAAGCTCGCGATGATCATTTTCCTGGCGGCTTCGGCGAGGTCGGCGACGGGCCCGCCGGCCACGGCCCCGACCAGGCGCTCGAGCAATCTTTCCGACGGGAACACCTGCACCACGGATCGTGTCGGGAATGTTGGTGTAAGCGAAGCGGATCGAGATGGCTTTGAAGGGAAACGGCCTTCGCCCTAGAATCTGGAATTGCGACATAACGGATTCTTGGAAAGGACGAAGACCGCAATGGAGAGTCTAGCGGAAAGCGTGCGGGAGCAGCCGGCGATGCCGAGGTTCGAGGACGGGTCGGCGAACCTGAGGGAGCTCATGAGGCGCATCGCCGATGACGTCGTGAGCGCGATCATGGACGCCGAGGCCGACCAGCTGTGCGCGGAAGGCGCCAACAGCCGCAACGGCTACCGCGAGCGCAACCTGGTCACCTGCGTCGGCTAGCATGATGATCGGGGCGTCGATGCGTCTTTCGGGGAAGATAGGGATGGCTGCTCTTTAGCCGCGTCTTTTGAGAACGGCAAGACGCTTAGCGCGAACGCCCATCTGAATTCCAATAAACCGGGGGAGCTGGGAATCGTTCGAAGACAACTCGGGAACAATGTTATCCGGCATACGATTAGGACTTCATTGGAAGGGTTCGGCTGGAGCATGGCGAACGATACGCCTGCGACATGCTGACCATTCTTGACATGCCGATTGTTCTTTCTTGCGTCCTTGGCTGAATGCCTATCAGCAATGACCAAGGAGGCGGATTGCGGTGGTTGGCGTGTTGGTCATCGATATGCGCAAACTCAGCTCCCCGCCGATATGGCTATTCTTTGAGCAGGGATGCGCCCAAGTAGCGGCGGGAGCCCCATTCGCTGTCGGCGCTGGCGGTTGCTGTGGCCTTGCCTGCGGGCAGGACCCTGCGATGTCGGATGCGCGCCCGCATCGGCGCTTACGGCTGCCGCGGCCTTGCCCGCGGTCGCGCCCCTGCGGGTTCTGGGCGGTTTTGCAGGAAAAGGGCGCCGATTTCGCCATGGGTCCTGGACTTCTGGGCGGTTTCCGGCGGGAGCTGCTCGCTGTCAGCTTCTCCGACCTGGGGGAAACGCCGACGCTGGGTGGCGTTTCGGGCCGATTCGCCCTGCGAAACCGCCCAGAAGTTTGCAGATGGGGTTTGCTTGGGCTGAAAGTGGCGCATGAAGACGTTCAGCTTAGGCGTGGGAGGGGCGATGCCGAGTGCATCGGTGCTTTTGCTGAATGCAGCGACAGGAATATATCGATTGGGTAGCGGCGCTTTCGTTGTGCTTGCTGGCATCCATGACCGGGGTCGTAGAAGCAGCGCGGCATGGCGCTTAAAAATCGGCACATTCATTTATGTAGTCGGCAAACCATTTGCGGGCCTCATTCTTGAGTACCCGGATATTCTCTTCTTTCGAAACGTCGATCCCCTCCAATGCCGCGTTTACTACATCGTCGGGATGGGGAAGCACATTGCGAGTGCGTTGGTACTTCGTCGCGACATTTCCAATATAGCGACGCACGAATGCCTGCTTGTCCTCTGTGCTCAGAGGGGCAAACCTTGCCTTGAGGCCGAAGCGGGAGAGGAGCTCGGGTGGGAACTTCTCCCGCACCTCTTCTTTTGGAGCGTTGGACGTGAATACGATGGTATAGCCGTCGAGGTCGTGCATCGCGCCCTGCGAGTCGGTGAAATGCCCGCTCTCAAGAAGGTCGAGGAAGAAGTTCCAAACCGCCGGGTTGGCCTTCTCGAACTCGTCTATGAGGATGACCCCGGATTCGCTGGCCTCGATTTTCAGGGTGAGCTCGCCCTCTTTGCGTAATACTTGTTGACTGACACACCATTCCACGCATCGTTGATACAACGTTCTACGATTGGCTGGTACTGCATTCCGCCTAACGTGTCTGCGGGAGGGGCGTTGCCCCTCCCGCTGGTCCTTTTATAAAGTGCTCAGCCTTTTCCTCATCGACACCTCTCCCTCGATATGGATCACATGGGAGTTGTAGACCAGGCGGTCAATCACCGCGTCGGCGACGGCGCCCTTGCCGAGCTTCGCGTGCCATGCGCCAGCGCCGAACTGCGAGCAAAGCATGGTTGAGCTGGTCCTGGACCTGCCCTCGATCACCTCCAGGATCTCGCGCGCCTCGTTGGCCTTGGCGTTCTCCAGCAGCCAGTCGTCGATAATCAGCAGGTCGCACTTGATGTAGCGCTTCTTGCGCTTGAGCCACTCCTCGTTCTTCTCGGTGCAAAGGTCGTCCAGCATCTCCGGCAGCCTCACGTAGCGAACCGTGTAGAAGTTGTTGCATGCGGCCACGCCCAGCGCGCGCCCCATCCATGTCTTGCCGGCTCCGCTTGCGCCGGTGATGACCAGGTTTCGCCGATCGCGTATCCAGCTGCAATTGGCAAGCTCCCTAATCTGCCCCTTGTCCAGCTTGCGGTCGGCGTCGTAGCGGACGTCCATCACGTTTGCCCCGGGCTCGGCAAGGCCGGCTGCGCGCAGGAGCCTCACTCTCTTGTTTGACCTGCGAGAATCCCATTCGGCGTCCGCAAGCATCGCGAACCGCTCGTCGAAGGTCATCTCCTCCACGCCCGGAGCCTCCTCCTGTTCGCGGTATGCCCTCGCCATCACCGACATCCTCATCTGGTGCAGCCTGTCCATCGTGGATTCCTTAGTCATTTGCAAAGCCCTCCTCGGTCTTGAGATAGTTGTCATAGAAGCCGTCGCCGCGCAGATACGCGCCGTCGTCCGGGTCCTCATCGGCGATGATGGTCGGTATCACCGACTTCACGGTCTTGTAGCTGGGGTTCTTCGTGTATGACAGCGCCTTCGCGCATGCCTGCTCCAGCATGGCTCGCCCATGCGTTTTGGCGAGCGATATCAGCCCCTTGCAGCTGCGGTACGCCTGCTGCTCGACGCGGTGCGACGTCAGCATCGACGCCATCACCTCCGAGCAGGACGGCCCCACCTCGGCAGCCTCCGCGCGAAACCGCTCGCCGTTCCATGCCAAGAGCTCCCTGTGGCTTTCCGGCATGTGCGATTGCTTGGTCGACCAGGGGCTTTGCCCCTCGCGCACCCTCTGGTGCATGGCTATGCGCTGGCCGTCGGCGACGACGGCGACCGTGTCCTTGGTGGCCACCACCTCAACGGACTTGTTCGCATATGTGAACGGAACCGAGTACCAGGCCCCGCCGAAGGCCACGTGGTAGTTAGAATTGACGGTGACAGCCTTTCTCGTCGTCATCGCGTAGGGCTGCGCTGGCAGAGGTATGAGCAGATCCTTCTCCTGGCCGAGAAAAACGCTCTCCCTGCTGCCGTCGCGCTTCTGGAAGGGCGTTGAGTTGATTGCCTGCACCCTTCCTAGAAGCGCCATGTTCAGGTCCCGAAGCGACATGAACCGCCTGTTGCGCAGTGCGGCTATGGCTCGTCGCTCGATGACCCCGACGCTCATCTCGACAGCACCTTTGTCCTTGGGCTTTCTCGGTCTTGCCGGCACGATGGCCGTGCCGTAGTGCTCCGCCATCAAGCGGTATTGGTCGTTCACCACCAGCTCGGCCACCGTGTTCTTGATGATTCCGGTCTTGAGGTTGTCCGGCACCAGTATCGGCGTGCTGCCGCCGAAGAAGTTGAACGCGTTGACATGCGCGGCGACCCACGCCTCCTCTTTCATGTCGTAGAACCCCTCGGCATACATGTAGCCGGAATACGGCAGGCACGCCACGAACACGTATACCTTGAGGAGCTCTCCGGTGTCGGGATCGACCACCTCCATGGCGTCGCCCACCCAGTCGACCTGGATCTGCTCCGCAGGCTTGCGGTCGATGTGCATGGACATCCTGTTGGATGCCGCCCAGCGACGATGGCGGTGGCAGAAGGCCGAGTACATGTACGGCTCCTTACCGGCGGAGATGGCGGAATCGCAATACTCGTTCCAGAGGAGGGTCATCGTCATGCCGCGACGCCCCATCTCCCTTTCCACATGCTTATGATCGATAGGATGCTTGTTGGCGTCCTGCTTGGCCTTGGGCGGGAAGAGGATAGCCTTCAAAGAGGCGTCATTCATCTCCTCCGGCAGCGGCCAGCCGATCCCCGCGGCCCTGGCCCTGTTCGACACGCTTTGGACCGTGTTCGGAGAGCATCCGACCGAGAATCCGATGTTTCTTCGGCTCACGCCCAACGCCTCAAGCCGAAGAATCTCACGATATTTGACCATACCTGTTCCTTTCTCTCGATGGTCGCGGCGCCTCTTGCGCCGATGCAATCGTAGAGAAAGAAAGGCACCCGCGATCAACGGGTGCCAAGGTGTATCAATTTAGAACGGAACGCCGTACCAACGCAGCATGGAACAGTGTGTCAATTAGCGCATATTACGCACCCTCTTCGCTGCCGATGTAGCCGCGCGGGCTTCCGATGAGCGAGTTGAGGGAGTCTTTGCTGCTGTAGTTGCCGAAGTTGATCTTCGGGAGGGGCTGGCCAGGTGCGAGCAGGTCGCTGAGGATGCGGGCCGTCTCGGTCTTGCCGACGCCGGATGGGCCGAGCAGGAGCATGGATAGTATCGGCTGCTCGCCGATGGGGTTGAACAGCCTGAAGGCTCCGACCTGCTTGCGCAGCGCCTTTTTGAACGGAGCCTGGCCGATGAGCTTGCTGTCGAAGTCGTCAAGGAGCTTGTCGGCCTTCTCGCTGCTCAGGTCTATGAGGAGCTTTGCTCCGCGCTCGACCCGTATTGCTTCCTCGGCTGGCTCTCCTTCGATTTCGGATTTCTCGATTTCGTCGAACAGCGTGCGCATGTCGTACTCACGACCCGCCGCCGCGTTCTCATCGGCCACGAACAGCGCGTCGTCGGGAAGCAGGTGCATTAGAACCTCAGTGACGGATGCGGTGTCGTTGAGGCAGCTGGTGGGATCGAGGAGCGGCAACAGCGGCGAGACGTCGAGCGCGATGCGGCCTTCGCTGCACAGCGAGGCGAGCTTCTGCGTGCCGCCCAGCTCCATTGCCGACGCGTAGGTGTAACCGTCTTCCTCAAGCTTCGCCTTGAGATCGGGGAATTGGCCGCGTCTGTAAGTCGTCAGTTTGAGCATGGGCTACGCTTCCGGTTTTGCTTTTACGGCCTGGAAAGCCGAAGCGCGCAGCGCGCCGTTGCCCGAAGCCGCAGGCGCTTTGTTTCCCGGCCCACCGCCGCGGGCGTAAAGGGAAAGAAATTGGTGAACGTCGGCGGCCCTTGCGCGGCATGCCCGTGGCGTGCGAGCATGCGTGCCCCAAGGGCGAGAGGAGCGGGTGGATTTGGCATGCGGGGCCGGCGGTGGGGGATGTGTGTGCGGGTTTGGGTTGCGCTGTGGTTTGCGGTTGGTATGGGCCAAAGCGGGGGTGGCGAGGATGGGCGTCTTTCGCAGGGCCTGAGGACAGTGCAGAATGCATAGTTGCGTCGAATGTGATAAAATCACGTCCGATGAAAGGAGAAGGGTATGCTGATCGACTTCACGGTCGCCAACTGGATGTCGTACAGGGACGAGGCGGAGCTCAACATGCTGGGATCGCTCGAGCGCCAGCACAAGGAGACGCTCGCTAAGCTGCCCGGTTGGCGCAGCAAGTACGCCCTGCCGGTCGCCGCGGTCTACGGCGGCAACGCGTCGGGCAAGACGGCACTGTTCAAGGCGCTGGCGGCGCTCAAGGTCATGGCCACGGTCGACGCGGGTACCGACGGCGTTCTGCCGGTCGAGGCATTCCGCCTGGATGACCGCGACGAGCCCACGTCGCTCGACGCTACGTTCCTGTCGGGCTCAAACGTCTACCGCCTCTATGTCGAGGCCACTCCCGACGCCGTCGTGTTCGAGTCCCTCGAGCTGGTGCGCGAGAAGGGGGAGTCGCTCGTGTACGAGCGCCGCGCCCCCGAGGGCGGCGGCCCCGATGAGTACTCCTTCGGCGAGGGCTTCTTCGCCGACCCCGGCCACGTGGGCTACGCGGCGCAGAGCACGCGAGGCAACCGGCTGTTCCTGGAGAGCGCCGTTGCCCAGAACGTCTCGGAGCTCGAGGAGGCCCACGGCTGGTTTGCGGACACGCTCGAGCTGGTGGGCGTCGGCTCGCAGGCGTGGTCGTTCGCCACGGCCGCCGGCACCCAGGAGGGCTTCCTGGATTTCGCGGGCGAGGCCCTGTCGCGGCTCGACACCGGTATATCGCGCTTGGTCGCCGAGCCCGTGGGTCCCGAGGCGTTGCCGAAGGACGCGTCGCTTCGCCGCCGCATAGCCGAGCTCGGAGAGGACGAGGTCGTCGCCGTCGTTCTCGACGTTGAGGCGGGCGACTATGGCTTCGAGATGCTCACCGTGCGATCGAGGGGCGGCAAGCCCGAGGTGCAGCGCCTGCGCACCGTGCACGTGGGTCCCGACGGCCGCGAGCACGTGTTCTCGCTGGGTATGGAGTCCTCCGGCACGCAGCGTCTCATGGGCCTTCTGCCCATGCTGTTCGACATCGCCGGGCCCGGCGGCGGCGCTGGCTCGAAGGTGTACGTGGTCGACGAGCTCGACCGCTGCATGCACACGATGCTCACCATGCGCCTGGTGTCCGACTTCCTGGTCGGCTGCGGCCCCGACACGCGCAAGCAGCTCATGTTCACCACGCACGACCTGCTGCTGATGGATCAGTCCGCCATGCGCCGCGACGAGATGTACATAGCCCAGCGCGGCACCGACGGCTGCTCGGAGCTGGTGGGCCTGGCCGAGTTCAAGGGCATCCGTTTCGACAAGGACCTCGTGCGCAGCTACCTCGACGGGCGCTTCGGCGGCATCCCCATGCTCGGGGAGGCGGGTGCCCGTGGCTAGGAAGAAGGGCGGGCTCGCCGCGCGCAGGACGTCGGTGCGCGAGTACCGCGACGTGTGCTGGGTGAGCGCCGAGGGCGCCACCGAGCGCGACTACCTAGGCATGGCCGCGTTCAAGGGCGCGCCCGTCTCGGTGAGGTTCCCGAAGAACACGCACCCCAACAGGCACAACCCGGCGGCCGTGCTGAAGAGGTTTGAAAAGGCGCTGCGCGAGAACGACTTCCGAGCCGGCGACGAGGCGTGGCTGGTGGTCGACGTCGACGAGTGGAGCGAGGCGGAGCTCGCCGAGCTTCTGGCCTGGGAGGCGTCCGACGCACGCCACCACCTGGCCGTGAGCAACCCGAAGTTCGAGCTGTTCCTGGTGATGCACTTCGAGAAGGGCAACGGCTGCACGACGCCCGAGAAGGTCGATGCGGTGCTGAAGAAGCACTGGCCGCGCTACGCCAAGCGTGTCTCGCCGACGCAGTTTTCCACCAAGCAGGTGACGGAGGCCGTCGCCAACGCGAAGGCGAAGCGCGCCGGCTGCAAGGCGGCCCTGCCCGCGCCCGGCATGACCGACGCCCACCTGCTGGTCGAGAGGCTGCTGGTCCCAGGAGGCGGCGAATGAGGCGCGACCCGCTCGCCCTCGGGCGGCTTTCGAGGGCCTTCGCGCGGCTGTGGGGGAATGGCGCGGTTATTTGAAGAAAGAAACGCAAGCCCACGATTCCCACGAAGATGCGAAGCTCATCCCCCTCCATCCAGAGCCGTTGAAGGACGACGAGTTCGCGAAGTACGGTAGGGCGATGCGGACGGTTTTCTCCGATCCGAAGATACTGAACATCGCGGTTTCCGGTCCCTATGGCGCAGGCAAGAGCTCTGTCATCGCACGAATAAGGGAAGAGCGTTTGGACGATGTCTGGGTGACGGTGTCCCTCGCCCAGTTCAAGGGTTTCGACGACAACGGCAAAACGATGTCGTCGTCGAGCGTGGAAGCCGAGATAATCAACCAGATGGTCCACAGGGTCGATCTGGCTTGCTCGCCTTAAAGCAGGTTCAAGAAGATCGGGGACAGGAGGCGCCTCGCCGATGTCGCGGCATCTGCCGCCCTGGTGTGCTTCGCCCTTCTCACGGTTTCGCTGTGGCCCCTTGACATCGTGGCCGCAATCGAAAGCCACGACGTGATGCGGCTGCTCGAGTTCGCGGTATGGGCAACCCTGGCCGTTTTCGGTGTCTACAAGGTGCTCAGGTCGGGTGCGGTGCCCAAGGCAGTGAAGCGTCTGAAGTTTTTGGACGCGGAGGTCGAGTTCGCCGCTGGCGATTTGGCCTCGCCGTTCGACAAGTGCCTTGCCGACGTCATCTACCTTCTCAACTCCGCGGAGGTCGACGTCGTGGTGTTCGAGGACCTCGATCGCCACGGGGCTCTGCCCGTATTCGTCAAACTCAGAGAGCTTAATCTGCTTGCGAACGACGCGAGGTCGGCGAGAAAGAAGCCCCTGCGTTTCTTCTATCTGATTAAGGACAGCCTGTTCGACGAGCCGAGGGACAGGACGAAGTTCTTCGACTTCGTCGTGCCCGTCATCCCGTTCGTCGACCCGAGCAACGCCCTTGACATTTTTATGCGGGATTTCGAGGAAGTCGGGCTCGCGCCGAACAAAGGCTTTCTCTACCAGCTTTCCTCTTTCATCGACGATCCCCGCCTGCTGCGCGAGGTGGTCGACGAGTCCGCCCACTACGCTTTTGCCTTGTTCGCTGAGGGGAAAATGAGGGATGGCGATTGCGAGAGGGTCGTTGCGATGATGGCCTACAAGTCCCTGTTCCCCCTCGACTACGAATGCCTTCAGGTGAAGCGCGGATATGTGTTTAACGTGCTTGGCAGAAAGGCGGCGCTCGAGAGCAAGCTCGCGAGTAAGGCAGGGGAAGATTTGGAATCGCTTCGGTTGAGGCTCGGCGAGATGGGTGAGGAAGACGGCAATGCCCGCGTGGCCGTCGAGAAGCGAATCGCGGCGCTCGAGGGTAAGGCAAGCCGCCTTTCGTCGATGACGATAAGGGAACTCGTCGCCGAGGCGGACGATGCGGACATCCTGTTCGCGTTCGGGCCTAATGATATCGCGCGGCCCGAGGACTTCAAAGAGCTGCACATGGGCGGGGTTCCGGCCAGTCCTTCGTTTCCGATGCTTCGATTCTTGATCTGCGCGGGCTGGATTGACGAATCCTACGAACGCTACATGAGCAACTTCTACTCGGAATCCATGTCCTCGCGCGACGCCGCCTACCTGTCGTCGCTTCGCCAGGCCGCCGCGGTCGATCGCGATTTCGTGCCCGACGATCCGGAGGAGATCGTCGCGAGGATCGACGGCCCCATGGTCGCCCGGGCGGGTGCGAGGAACATTCACCTGTTTAAGGCGTTGCTCGATGGTGGCGGAGAAGAGAAGCTGCGGCAATTCATGGAGTCCCTCGCGCGCGATAACGACATTGTGTTCCTCGCGGAATACGTTGTATCCGACCAGTACCTCCCTGCCGCTTTCGGCGAGGCGATCGAACACATGGGCTCTCCCGTGGAGGATTTCTTCGTCGACGAGTACCTGGACGATGCCGGGAAGAGGCTGTTCGCCAAGAGGTTCCTGCTCTATGCGCTCGGCGCCCGGGCGCCGAAGACTTCTGTCGCTGCCGCGCTTAAGTTCGCGAATTCGGATTCTTTGTTCCTTGCGAAGGATGAGCGTATCGACGATGAGGGGTTCTGCAAGGCTTTGGAAAGTGCCGAATACAGGGCGAAGACGATCGACTTCGAATCCTGCGACGGCAGACTAATAGAATTTGTCCACCGCAAAGGCCTGTTCGAGCCCAACGTCGGGATTGTCGTCGGTTTTTTGGGATCGGCCTGCTCGGTTGAGCGCGCTGTCGGCCCGGTCGACGCGGTTAGGGAAGTAATCTCCCTCGACGAGGGCGACTGCCTGAGGGGGAAGGTCGAGGAAGAGAAGGAGCTGTTCGTCTCGTCGCTGTTGAGCGAGGTCGAAGGCGACCTGCCTGACGATCCGGATTGCGCGCTATGGATGCTTAACGACGAGAAGGTGGACATCGAGCGCAGGAGGGAATACGTCGGCCGGCTGCGTGGGATCGAGATGCCTGACATATCTTTTGTGACGAAACAGGAGTTCAGGACCCGCTTCATCGGGAGAGGAATGGTCAAGGCGACGGCTGGTAACGTCGTCGAGTACTTCAAGGGCTGCGGCCTGGAGGTGGATGAGGCGCTAGCGGGCTTCGTTAACGCCAAGGGCATCCCCTCATCGCTCACGGCCGACTTCGTGTCGGAGCGAGGGGTCGATTGCGAAGTGTTCCTTATGGGGATCGTGAGGTGCGTCTCGATAAGGACGGAGGTCTTGGAACACTTTTTAAACCAGTATGGTTTCAAGGTGGCAGATTTTGGTGACGCCGATCTTGACGTGGACAGGGTCCTCGCGCTCGTTGAGGCCGGTGTGCTTGCGATGAACGCAGCGACGCTTGCCTTCATCAGGGAGAATTATGACAGCGTAGTGCTCCGCTTCGCCGAGCTCAACGTCGACGGTTATCTCGACTTGGTTCTTCCCGATGAGTCGGGCGTCCGGGAATGCCCGTTCGATGAAGGCGAGGCGCTGCCGCTTCTGAAGACGGAAGCAATTGGCCTTGATGAGAAACTGCGCGTTCTTTCCGGGTTCGATGGCGCGGTGGCGTTCTCGGAGAACTACCCCGAAGAGGTGAATGGGGAAATCGTCAAGAATCGCTTTGACGGCAATCTGCAATCCGCCGTCAGTCTTTGCGCGGAGTCTCGTGGCGATCTAAGACTCTCCTTGACAGAGCTCCTATCGCGAAACGCTGCGCAGCTCGTGGATCAGGGAATCACCGTCCCAGGCGATATCATCGATGAAGTGCTTTCCATTGGGAATGCCGCTAGGGATATCTCTTTGCAGATGATTACCGCCTGGGCGCAAACAACAAAGCCCATTCCATCGAGAGGCGAGATCACCAAGCGTTTGGAAGCGGCCTCACTCGGCGAGTACGTGAAGTTACTGCAGGGAACGCAGTCGATGATCCCCCTTTCGTCGGCGGACGACGCTTTCTTGGAATTGCTATGCAAGCGCAGGATGTGCGGCGCGGTTTCCAAGAATCCGAATCCCAAGAACCTCAGAAGAGTCTATCCGAAGGGGATAATTCGCAAACGCGAGTGATCTCGCCCGATTGGCGTTGTTGGAGCTGTGTCAGGCTCTGCTTTCCTGGGGTTACGGGTGGATGCCGCTGTGGCGGAATTATGGGGAATCTCGTATCGATTCGGTTGCGCATTATTGCCGCAGCCTGGATGGGCTCAGTCGCAGAGCCTGGCGATCTCGGCGCCGCATGTGGCGCACCTGCCCTCGATGAGAACGAAGCCTTCGCAACTTGCTGGACTGCTCAGTAGTGTCCAGTAACTACTTAGTAGATACCCAGTAGCTGCGGTGTGGCGCAAGTAGTCGGCGACGAAAGACGCGGGGTGCGCGTGCGGCCTGTCCTAGATGACGCCGCACGGTAGCGCTATCGGACAGCTGTGCTACCGCAGGTAGACGCTCTTGAGCACCTCGACGACCTGCTGCGCCCCGACGCCCTTGATCTTGAGCGCCTTGGGGTCGACGGGGTCCGACTCGTAGGCATCCAGGAAGCGCCGCATGTCGGCGCGGACCCCCTCGCTCATGGCGGGGCGCTCGCCGCCCGCGAGCAGCGTGGCGAGGCGGCAAACGTCGTTTCGGTGCTTCTTCACGCTCTTCTCGTCGACGGCCTGGCCACCCGCCCGCCTGGCGGAAAGGTCGAGCCACGCCTTGGCCTTGAAGGGGATCAGCCCCTCGACCGACAGGACGGCGACGCCGCTGGCCGACGTTCTGTTTTCGACGAGCAGCCGATAGTACTCCTCGTCGAGCAAGATCGCCGAAAGGCTCGACACCTCGTCGTCGATGTGGATCGGCATGAGGCCGGACTCCGCGTCGCGCAGGTCGACGTCGGTGCGCGCGAACAGCTCCAGCATGGCGGGGAAGGCCGGGTTCTCCGGCTTGGAGAACCGGTAGAACTGCGGCTTTCCGCTGCTCTTCTGCCTGTTCTCGTACCCGCCCTCCTTGACGAAATCCCAGAAGATCTGGCCGAACTCGGGCGTCAGCGCCTCCACCAAAAGGACCAGGTCGAGGTCCTTGGTGGCCCTGAAGTCCTGCCCGGCCTCGCCGAACAGCAGGTCGCAGGCGCCGCCGCCGATCAAGACGTACTCGCCATCGTGGCCCGTGAAGCGCTCCTTGAACTTATCGATTCCCCTCATGACCGCCTCCAAGCACTCGGTTCAAGACGTTCTCGATCTCGCCCGCGACGCGCGGGTCGTCCCTCTCGTCGGCGGGAAGGGACAGGATGGCCGAAAGCGGGTCGACCGCGCATCCCGGCGCCGGCACGGGCTCGTAGCGCAGCACCTGCACCACGCACGCGGGATCCTCTGGCTCGTCGAGACCAGTGTCGCGCGCGTCGGCCGCCAGCTCCAGAGTGCGCTCCTGCGCTTTGGTTGCGACGAAAGTCGGCCAGGGGTCGTCCTGCAGCATCGAGAGCTCGCACAGCGCCGAGAGCCCGCCAAGGGGAAGCTCTGCATCGGGCACGCGGCCCAGGCGGTGCTCCCTTGCGACCGGACTCGACATGCGCGGCTCCAAGTGACGCCACATCGCCATCTTGTCTCTGCCGGGGCGCAGCACCCGCCGCCGCCCCTCGGCGGCGACGATCGAGGGGTCGGCGGCCGCGAGCTCGTCGAATGCGCGAGAGGCGGTCATCTTCGCCGTGCCGAGGAGGCCTGCCGCCTGGGTGACGCTGGCGCCGTCGAGGTCGCCGTAGAGCGCCATGAGCGCGAGGCGCTGCGCCTGGGGCGAGAACGTGCCAACGTCTGTCTGCCGCCTGTCGCGCGCGTGGCTCCTTCCGCTGCTCAGCGCGATTCCCAGGAACGGCAGGTACACCTGCTTGTCCGGGGCGATGAAGGGCAGGCCCGCCTCGAGCATCCGCCCGACCCTGTAGCCCGTGGCGCCCTCGAGGGCGAAGGACACAGGGGTCCCCAGGGCCGCCTCCAGGGCGTCGCGGTGCTTCGTCATGGTCTTCACCGTCGGGCTTTCGACGGGGAAGGCCACGGCGAACGGCACGCCGAAGGCGGTCCACCGCTCCAGGGAGTACAGCCCCCTCAGGTAGAGGGGGAGCCCCGAGGCGTCGACGGGCTCGCAATCGACTCTCGTGTGCAGCGCCTTCTCGACGTACTCCCTCATGCTCTGCCTCCTCATGTAACTAAACAATTATCAATGTACCATTATGAATGGTACATAGCAAATCAATTAGTTACATTTAATGACGCCTTGCGAGTCCTCGTGGGCTTTCGGAATCGCGATGCCTCTAGCAGGGCGCTCTGCTCGTTTTCCCTGCGTTTTCGTCTTGACAAAAGGGATGTCTCTTATCGGCCCGCGTCCAGAGCGCCCGGCGTTCTGCGCCGAGTTTGAGAAACGTATCCACGGCTGGCATTACCGCACTATGGTGACCCCGGGCCTCTCCGGCCTGGCCCAGGTGACGGGCGGCTACGACCTGTTGCCCAAGGAGAAGGTGGTGTTGGACCTGTGGAAGCAGGAATCTCTGAGTCGGCGCTTGAGGCCGTGCACATGCCCATAGGGTTGGACATCAAAGCCGAAACGCCCGAGGAGATAGCCGTCAGCATAGCGGCCGAGTGCATCCTGCACCGAGCAACGCGCTAAGCCGTACCGTCGGAGGGCGGCGTCGGGCGCGAAGGCGCATCAGGGTGTTCCGGCCATGGCGGCGGATCGATCACCGTCATGTCAAGGCGAAGCGTTTGGGCGATAAGCGTTGCAAGCTCGTCGTCGGTGATGTCGGGCTTGGCCTTCATCATCCCCGCTAACCCGAATATGAGCAGGCCGAACGTTTCGGGGATCAGCTGGATCTCGATGGTTCGGTACGCCATGTACTCGGACACGATGTAGTTCTGGATGCATGCCACCACCTCGCGGACGGCCTGCGTGGCGAAGCGGTCGCGCAGGCCGAGCTCCTCGAGCACGGAGAACATCGGGCGAGGGTCGCCCGATGCGGTGTAGAGCGCGCGTCGCAGCATGGACACGCAGTTTTTCAGCTCCGAGGGGGTTTCGCCGAACGCGCGCAGCTCGTTCCAGGTGGACACGCTTTCGACCAGATCCTCAAGATAGTCCTCGATCACGGCGTCGGTGACGGCTTGCTTGTCGGGGAAGTAATAGTACAGAAGGCTGCGCGCCACGCCGGCCTTGCGTGCGATGGCGGCCATGCTGGTGGCGGCGACCCCTTCGGTTTCGTAAAGCTCGCGCGCCGCCAACATGATGTCGCCGGCGGTGCCTTCAAGCCGTGCGCTTTGCCTGATCTGCCGCGTGACGGGGTGCGGCAGGTCAGGATCGAATCCGGGTAACGGCTTGCTGTCCAGTGCAGACACGGGGCTCCTTCGCATGTTGGGAAGCCGCCGCGCTGCGTGCGCTAAGGCGCGGTTCGCTGTAGATCAGCGGTTTTCCTCGACGACCTCTCGATAGCTCTTCGTGTCATTATAGAGCTCGTCTTTAAGCGGGTTAAGGCGCCGTGCGCGGATTCGGCGTAGCTGGTAGGCGGCAAGGGCCGCATTGGCGATGAGCGCCACCAGGCTGACGGCGAAGAACGCGTTCGGGTTGTGGGTCGTGGGGATCTCGGCGAACGTTACGGGCGCTCCACCAGGGTTTTGACGCGGCCCTTCTCGTCCCATGCGGCCGCGTAGCCGAACTCCTCCAGGTTAGCCAGCGCTGCCTCGCGTTGACCCTCGGGAACGTCGATGCTCTCGAGGTACACCCTGCGGAAGCGCGGGTTGTCGATGTAGAGCTCCTGCTTGAAGGGGTTGCGCTTCTTGCCGAAGATCGTGTAGGCCTGGTAGACGAACACGCCCGCGTTGAAGATGAACGCGATGACCGAGATGGTCATGTGGGCTGTAGGGTTGTTGGTGGAATGGACCACGAACGCCGGATGCAGGAAGAACCAGGGGATGGTCATGGTGGTGATCATGTTCACGGCAAGCGTGCGGACGCGGTGCTGTGCGTAGGCGCCGCGCTTGATGAAGAACGCCGGGATGGTGCAGGCTGCCAGAAGCACCAGGCCGCAGTACATGGAGCGGTCGGAGACGCTGTTGTAGGTGTAGGCGAAGTTCCACAGGTCGTAGCCGATGATCCAGAACCACAGCTGATCGGGCCAGACGTAGTCCTTCTTCTTACCGCGGCTGACGATGATGCCGAAGAAGCCGCAGATGCAGATGGCGTTCAAGATGCCGGCGATGCCGTTCATGACGTTCCACGGGCCGCCGACCACCATGTAGCCGTCAACGATGCCGTTGACGCCCGTGAGCTGGAAGTCGCGGATGCATGCCTCAAGGATGTTGATGGCGAAGATGATGGGCGGTATGCAGACGATGTACTTCTTCTGGAAGGCGGGGAAGTAGACGATCAGCCAGCCCAAGACCGCTCCGGCTAAGCACGAGTAGGTCTTCACCCACTGGAACCAGGTGCCGGCGCCCGTGCCCTCGACCGCGGTATGGGGCCAGACGAAGACGGTCAGAACGACCGGTAGCGCGATGAATATGACCGCGCCGACCCATTTGTTCAAGCGCGATAGCTCGTTCATGCCGATCAGAAATGCCAGGTACAGCAAAACGCTCACGCATGCCGTTGCCGATAGCGGCTCGTAGAAAAACATGGTGAATCCCTCCTCCTTGTGTGCTTGCAGGCCGTCCGGGGCGCCGTTCGGCACTCTTGCGATGGCGTGCATCCGGCTTCGGCCCGCTCCCTTCGGCGAGAGTGTAGCAAGGGCTTTTTCCGTTGGTTTGACGGTTCGCCCTTGATTCGTCAGGGATGGGCTTCGACGGCAAGCGGCTGTTTTTCGCCGGGAAACGTGATTGACGGAACGGTAACGGTTGGGAAAATCTGTGCAGAAAAAGGCATTGATTGGTATGCGGAATGAACAGGGTTTCGCTGGAAAATACGCGCGAAACATAAGGATTATGGGATCGGGCAATCATTTTTCCGCTTAGATTCCCGGGATTCAACCGATAGAAGCCGGCAACGAATTTGCTGAAAATCGATTGACAATGACAATCGTCGTCACGTTTAATGCGCTGAGACGCAAGTCGTGGGAAAACGTATTTGCGCAACCTCATTGAAGGCTGTCAACAGAAAGGGTATTGCCATGGCGGATAACGTGGTAGTGGCAAGGAACACCGAGAACGCACCGAAGTGCCCGATGTGCTCTCAGACCGTCGCTTTCTCCCATTACAACAACCTCTCGGCCCAGCTGCCCGTCGATCCTAGGACCGGCGCTATCGTCGAGGGCGGTGTCAAGGAGCAGGCAGAGCAGTGCTTCCGCAACATCGCAGCCATCGTTGCGAGCATTGATCATGACCTGAACGACGTCGTTCGCGTCACCATCTTCGTCAAGGACATCATGGACCTCGACGTTGTGGAGAGGGCTTACAAGTCCTTCTTCACCACCTACGTGCCCGCCCGCACCATCGTTGCCGTCAACGATCTGCCCATGGGCGCCCTGGTCCAGGTTGAGGCTCTGCTCACCAACGGCGAAGGCACCATCCCGAACGAGCCTCAGGCCGGCGATCTGGTCAAGTACGCCAACAACACCCACAACGCCCCGTTCGACGCAATGTCCACGCAGTCCGTGGCGTTCTCCCACTACAACAACATCACCGCTCAGCTGCCGATCGACCCGGTTTCCAACCAGATCGTCATGGGCGGCGTGCAGGAGCAAACCGCTCAGTGCCTGAAGAACATCAAGGCCGTTCTGACCGCCATGGATGTTCCGTTCGACGACATCGTCAAGGTCACCGTGTTCCTGAAGGACCTCGGCGACGTTGAGGCCATGAACGAGATCTACAAGCGCTTCTTCCCGGATTCGGGCATCGCCCGCGCCGTCAACTACCTGCCGGCCCGCACCGTGGTCGAGGTCGCCGACCTGCCGCAGCATGCGCTCGTGCAGATCGAGGCTGTGTGCTCCCACGGCGACGGCACCCCGCCGCAGGCCGTCGAGGCCCGTCATGGCCTGATCATCGAGGCCAACAACATCGCCGACGCTCCGAAGGACGAGCTGTCCTCCCAGACCGTGGCGTTCTCCCACTACAACAACATCTCCGCCCAGCTCGGCATCGACCCGGCTACGGGCGCGCTGGTCGCCGGCGGCGTGAAGGCCGAGACCGAGCAGGCTCTCAAGAACATCAAGGCCATCATCGAGAGCGTCGACCATGTCCTGGGGGACTGCGTCAAGGTGAACATCTTCGTGAAGGACATGAACGACATGGACGCCGTCAACGAGGTGTACGCTCAGTTCTTCCCCGAGGGAACCCCCGCTCGTCGCGTGGTCGGCGTTGCGAACCTGCCCATGGGTGCCGCCATCCAGATCGACGCCATCTTCGGCAACTTCGAGGGCACCCCGCCGATCGCCTAACGAATCATCTGCGGATCCTTGTCGATCATCGGTCAACCGATGGTTTTGGAAAGGGAACGGGTTTTCGCCCGTTCCCTTTCTTGCATTTGGGGAAGGTTTGAGCGCGGGCGCGCGTTGCGGCTATGGATGGCTGATAACTTGAGCGTGCGGTGGGGGTGAGGCGGGCGCGGCCGCCTCGGGTGCCGTGCTCGCCTGCGGCGTGCTGGCAGAGTGCTCCTCCGACAAGGGCGAGCAAAAGGCCGAGCACCGGAGCAGACCGCTGCAGCCAGCCTTGAGGGCAAAAGCCTCAACATCTATTGCGGCGCCGGCATGACCAAGCCGTTCCACGAGATTGCGGACGCTTTCAAGGCCGAAACTGGCTGCGAGATGGACATCGCCTTCGCCAACACCGCGCAGATTCAGACGCAGAGGGGATGCGGACGTTTCTTTGGACCGGCTATGCGGCCAGCCCAAGGCTCCTCCGGTACT
>OLOX01000979.1_pt1 | contig 28777 bp, 30 predicted proteins | sample 1672091 | NCBI WGS metagenome assembly OLOX01 (sample SAMEA3136644, study PRJEB25190) | human gut metagenome | reverse complement strand
GTGTATTATGTATTATAGAAGCACCGGAGCTAATAGTCAAATATAATTAGAACGTGTAAATTATATTTGTCAATAGGCATAATATATAAATATAATAATAGTACATTGTATATATTGCATAATCAGACCGGAGCGGATAAAATAGCCGTGAACGCTACTATAATGCACCGTACGGCGTTTTGTTTATAGTGGTATAATTACCCTAACAGGTGTATTAAAATGGCGTGTGCGTGATTTATTGCTATTTGATATAATTTTATTGATAAATGATAATTTGTTGTTGATATTCAATAATTGACGTTTATAATTTAGCAATAAATATGTGTATTATTGGATATATTTGTATTGTGATATTGCATAATTTTAGGTGTGAAATTTGGTTATTTTGCAAAATGTGGGAGTGCCTGAGCTGAAGCGGTTAAGTGACAGAGTGGTTATATACCAATGTTGTATATTTTAATGTAGTAAAGTTTAGTTGGTTAAAGTATAGTAATACAGTAGGAATATAAGGATATTGTAGGGCAGACCTTGAGAACATAACCGGAAATGATTATTTGTGTACTGTTTAGGTATGGTTATAATGGTAATATACGATGTATTTTTTAAAATATCTCTTGTATGCTTTTGTTTTCTCTTGTTTTCTCTTGTTTTCTTTATTATGCTTTGATTTGATTTTATTTATTTAACAATGTTAAATAAATTAACAATGTTAACGAACCATTAAAAATGACTACTATTCATTATTTTTAATGCTGCCAACAACAATATTTATATAACAAATTCAAGAAATGTTAATAAAATTAGCTCTAAAATTCATTAAGAAATGTTAGTAGAAATATTTCTAAAATATGTCTGTCTATGTTGCTTTTGGGGGAAAAACGGCATAGGATCAGCAATACAGAGGGGGTATGTTTACATTTGAAATTGCAGTTTGGTTGCTCAGAAAGCTTATAGTAGTTCCACTCAACTCACACGTCTAAAAATTCAAATCGACACTAAAATTCCAAAACCAAAATCTATCCTCTCACACCTCAAAAATATCTCAAAAATCATTCGATATCTCTCTTCGATAAACTTCCCTATCAATCCCACTTCTAGACCAATAAAAACAATCTCAACCCTCTATTTCAAGAACTCAAAATCCATATCAATACTATACTCTCAGACAAACTACAGAACACTCTACACCCACTTTACCATCTCAAACAATAAATTACCCTATCCACGCAAACAGCTCTCAAATCTAATCACAGAGCCTAATGTAAGTATCTCAAAAATAACATTTCAATACTATATATCTATTCAGAATCAACTTAAAGATATAATTCATTCACTTCAAATCACACGTCAAACATTTCAAAAACCAACATAAAATCTAAATCGCTCAAATACTAATAAAATCTATACTTTCTCCGAATACTACAAAAAACAATCAAAAGTATCAGAAATTAAACCTGTATTTAATGTATCAGAAGTATCTCAAATCAAGTAAACATCATAAATTCATAGAAATAAATCGAAGATCATAAAAATTACAGATTGTTTTTTTGTGTTCTTATGAAAAATTTATAAACTTTTATAAGCTACAGGTCATTGTATGCACCATATTTAAGATATTTAAGTAAAAGATAAAATTCAATCAAAAAGCACTTGACATTTTTATGAAACATGATATAATAGTATTGTAGATATATTATAAGTAAGTAATAATATAATAATGTTCAAAATCTACTTTTCTTTTTTGCTGACAAACTCGTCCATTTCACGTTTTATGGTCTTTGCTACGCAAAGCCTCATAAAACTATGTGAAATAGCCGACTATCGCCCAAAAAAGAAAAGTAGCAAAAGAAAAAAGGGCGAATTATAACTTTTACTAATAATAAAGGAGATGATAAAAACGAATAATAAAAATTGTCCAAATTTAAGATAATAGTATATTATAGTATATATATAAAACATATAATTGGACAATTTTTATACTTATAAGTTTCACAAAGTAATAAGTTAAGTATGGACTAACGGGTTTGTACAAATTTAACAGACAAAAGTGAGGTAGATATAAAATGATATATACAGATTATAATAAGAATACTTTGGATATTACTAAATTCAAAGAATATATAAAAAACAATGTGGAAGAAAAAGAAGATAATACTATAAAGAATTATAAAATTATGTGTCAACTCATTGGAGAAGAAGAGTGTACAGGAAATTCAAAAAAAGCACAGGTTAATCGTTGGAAAAGATATTTTGAGTTTCATAAGGAAGGACAGAAATTTGTTATTGATGAGATATACGATGAACCATTTCCCACCGATGATGCTCGTAAACGCAGAGAAGGTCTTTATGTAAAGTACATAGAATTGCTGCTTTTAGAGTTTCTTTCAAAACAGGTTGATTACAAAGTAACATTGGGTAACAAGGAAATGTATCGTATTCTCGGTATGACAAATGACCGTTATGATATTAGAAACAGAATGGGTTCTGCTAAGGCAAATGAGATATTAAGACAGACTATTATGAATAATGAGGATAAATTTGCTTTTACAAATACCCCCAAGGTTTCTAATTTTGATATAAACAACTTTTATTTCAGAGCAGAACAGAAGCTTAACAGGATACTTTATTCAGCTCTTAGGAGTATGAAAGATAGATTTCTCATTGATTATAAGAAAGTCAATATTATAGCTGAGTATGATGATGAAGATTCTCAGCACCTTGATTATAGAGAGTCAAATGCTTATGAGGATAAGATAATACTTGAAGTTAAAAATAAAATTATCAAGGAAATGGGATATGATAATCTGACCGAGATAATGCTTCGTTATAAATGTGATATTTTTTATGAAAAATTCAATGAGTATATTAAAGAAGAATATGGATGGGACAAATGTTATCCTCAACTTAGAGTTGTTTACATTGATGATATTGCTAAACAGATACCACTTAAAGCAGAAGAGATAAAAAAGCTTTCTATTGAAGACAAAAGAACTCAACTCAATGAAGAGATAATTAAATGTCTTAATACACAAGCAGAAAAGAAATATAAAGAAGCTGAAACAAGGTTCTTTGAATATGAATGTGATAAAACTGAAGCAGAAGAAAGTGGTGAATGGGGTAAATATAATCCTTTTGAAAAAGAACCATTTATGTATAAGTCTGATTACGTGGAGATTCAAATGGCATTAACTGATTATCTTTTGAATATTCGTTTTGAGGAATTAGAGGTAAACCCTAAGAAGAACGATGATAAAAGTGCTGAATAACCTATTCATCAAATATACTACAGGCAGTTGTTATATAGACGGTGAACCGAGGAATGTTCCTAATATATATGTACTTCCCGATGACCAAACTGAGAATAACATTAAGGCTTTGCTGGAAGAACTAAAGCAAAGATATGGAGTTGATGAATTTGCTCCTGTACTTATTTCTTCTGAAAATAATAAGTAAATAATAATATTTGTTGCAAAAAATACTTGACAAATTAAAATTTCCAGTATATACTATACTTAGGAGCAGTAAAAGGCTCAGAATTTATAATACTTATATTAAAGGAGATGTTAAAATGGCAAGTAAAATTAAAATCACAGATAATTTCTATTTTACAGCTGATTCAGACCAGTATATTCTTATGGAATGTGGTGAGCGTGAAAAGATTGATCGTAAGACAAGAAAACCTACTGGTGAAATTGGGCAGTATGAAGATATTATCGGATACTATTCATCTATAGAAGCTCTTATTAGAGGTTGTCGTAAGATTATGGTTAGAGAAAAGGTATCAGAAGGCAGTCTTACTACTATTGACGATATTATTGACTATATGAATAACATCAATGATAGACTCGATAATATTCTGTCCAAAGTAGAAGATTATTAACACGATACTCAAATACTCAACTCTGCACACGATACAGACACTTTACACCTTTATAGGTGAAATTATACTATCAAAGTTAAAGTGGCTGAAATCAGTTCAGATTAGCTCAGAACAGTATGCTTATATTTTACTGACAGCTTAAAATATGTTTGTTAAAATGGGACTTGACTCAGAGGATATAGGAGATGTGGTTCTGAGCGAGATGCAAGTGGCAATACTATTATAAATCATAAGGACGTAAGGAGATGATAACATAAAAGCTAACAATGTTGTAAGAAATGATAATATTGTGTTTACTGGGAATGATGCTTTGGAATATATAAAAATATGTGATGGAAGCTACGATAATACCAAGTATAAAGAGTTTAAAGCTTGGGGGAAGAAACATATTCACAGCAAACACAATTATGAAACTGGTGAAGAGATAATAACATCAGATGTTATTGATTGGAATGGGATATATAAGACAATAGAACAAGAAAAGGAGAATAATAAAAAATGAAGTCTAAAAATAAGATTACAATGGATTATAACATAAAAGATAGTGATATTGAAAAAATTATAAAAGAATATGAGGATAATCACACAAATCATTTGTTAAATAACCTTAATCGTGTTGGATATATATATTTGGCGTTAGACCCAGATAACAATTTTGTAAAAATCGGAAAGACTTCAAAAAAAGTGTCTCAGCGTATTGGAAATTTAAATACAGGAAGAACAAATCCAATTATTACCTATAAATCATTTGATTGTTGTAATATTCACGAAGCTGAAGCAATAGCCCATAAGATTTTTGCTCAACATAATGTTATAAGGGAATGGTTTGATATTAATTTTGATAATGCAACAAAAATAGTTAGTAGTATTGTTCAGAAAGTTAATGAACACCCTATTCCTATTAAAGATGATTCAAATTCGTCTTTACTGGCAAAAGACTATTTACAATATTTATCTGATTGTTATGACAATACAGTAATGATTCCAAAAGAACAATTTGAGTGTTTAATGAATACCTGTCAAGAATCAATAAAATTATGCGACCAAGTTATAGATTTAGTTAATGATGTTAATGAAGCTGTTAAACGTTATCAACATTCATCGCAACCAAATTTTGATCTTTGGATAACCGCCGTTGCAGATAAGCATATTGCCACGATTGCAACGGCGTTTGGTATATCGCATGACGAGGCTTATGAAATAGTTTTTAAATCAATGAGAGAAAAATATTCATATTTTTGGTATGACTCGGCTACTTGGCTTTTCAAAGACGAATATCATCTTGATGAATATGAAAATGTTAGGTTTATTGATGTTATTGCTGATAAACCCATATATCAGCATTGTTTCATTGAAACGGTTAATGCTCTCCTCATAGAAAGTGAGGTGACTACAAAATGAATATTAATCACAACATAATTTATCAGTGCAGTCAAAGTACTATGAGCCATAGACGTGATTTTGTCAAGGCTGTAAATCAGCTTATGAAAACTGGCAATGTGGAAGTAGGTGGTGTAGTATGAACTTTGCCAAGGAATTTGCTTCCGTAGGGTTACATTACGATTGTTCTACTTGCGGATTTAGAAACTGTTCAAGCCGAGGTCTTCCCTACTGTTGTACAAATTATTTCCCTAAGAATATGAGTAAAATTATGGATAGTATTTCGTTCAATCTTCGAATGAATACTGGTAAATCACACGATAAGAGACTTATAAGAAGACCTGTTGATAACAGACACAAGATGACTTGTGACGGTGATACTTTAGACAAGTATTATGTTGGTATGATAAATGATACGTTGTCTGAAATCAGGAAGGGCAAAATTGCTTATTTATTTCATCTGTCACAGATACAGGAAGTTATGAAATTTGAGAATATTGATTTTACATATGATGTTGTGGGTGGTAATTTTGCGGTTAGGTTAAGAAAGGAAGATAATAAATGACTAAAGAACAATTTATAAAACTTATGACAGTTGTAAAGGAAAGATACTACTCGTTGGAAAGCATATACGACAAATTCAATGAGTTATTCGGAGATGTTGGCGATAAATTTATTAATAACACATCATTATTCCCTATTATAAAGACTATTTCTGAAATTATCGGTGATGATGAGAGTTGGATAGAATGGTACATATACGAGAAAGAATGGGGAACTAAGGAAGATATGGAAGTTACTGATGTAAATAACAATGTTGTACCTTCTGAAACGTTGGAGGATTTGTGGAAACTGATACAGAGTAGTAAGGAAGGTGACAAAATTTGAATGATATAGAACTTTGGCACGGTGATTGCCTTGAACTTATGAAAGATATACCTGATAAGTCGATAGATATGATATTGTGTGATTTACCTTATGGTACTACTGCTTGTAAGTGGGATACTGTAATTCCTTTTGATAATATGTGGAAGCAACTAAGACGCATAGTAAAATCCAATGCACCAATTATACTGTTTGGTACACAACCATTTACGTCAAAGATTATTACAAGTAATATAAGTTGGTTCAGAGAAGAACTAATTTGGCTAAAAAACAAACCTGCGAGTGGTATGCAGTGTAATCAAAAGCATATGAAAATTCACGAAAATATATGTGTGTTCAGTGAAAATGCCAAATATACATATAATCCACAAAAGTGGCTTATTTCCGAAAAAGAGTTTATAACGCAAAGAAAGACCTTTAAAGAAAATGAATATATAGGTAATCAGATTTATGGTGCAACACACAGAACCCGCAAGCCTGACACTGGAGAAAGAAATCCAATTTCAATATTGAGTTGCCGTGTACCGTTTACACCACAAAACAATAAGTCTTATTCTGATAATATAGATTTGAGGTATCATCCAACTCAAAAACCTGTTAAACTACTTGAATACCTCATCAAGACCTTTTGTAATGAAGAAGATGTTGTACTTGATTTTACAATGGGTTCAGGTAGTACAGGTGTAGCTTGTAAAAATCTTAATCGTAAATTTATCGGTATTGAGCTTGATGATACATATTTTGAGATAGCTAAAGAAAGAATTGAGAATGCAAATGTATGATAAAAACAGATTTTTATTAAATTTAAGGAGATGATAAGATATGAGACAGATATATACACTGAAATTTAAATCTTCGCTTCTGAAGGAATTTGGGTATAAAATTAATATGGAATTTGATGAAGCTAAAAAATTAAAATGTGTAATTGCATTGGCTGATAGTCAGATGCTTCGTACAATAAGAGAAGTCCGTGGGCAGGTTATTGATTTTGATAAGGTTGAGGGATTATATACAGACAGAGAAATTTATAATAAAAAGCTTTCAAATTCAAAATCTCTTGGAAAAGATGACATTGAAAAGATTGTTGCTAACAGAAACAAAGTACAATCTGAAATAGACGATATGCTATATGTAAAAGATTATGTAACTATCGTTATGGAAAGCACAAAAGATTATGATTATATTTGTGAAAATGGCGTTGAAATAAACGGCAAGGTTTATCACAGGTTGAGTTGTTCTGCTGGACAAGCTCGTAAATCAACTATTGTGGTTTGTCCAGATGATATTATTGATGAAGTAATTCACAGACTTGATAATGACAGAAACAAGAATATTCCTCTCGCTGCAAGTAAATATAATGCCTATTTTGGACTTAGCAGTTCTGCAACTCAGGTTGTAAGTGAACCAAAGTTTATTGTAGTTAAAGATTTTGAAAATACCGATACCTTTGACGTACATTTTGTAACTGAGATAGCAGGAAACACCGATGATTTAGTAGAAGATAAGACCGTTACACAGACTTTTAACAGAACTGACGGAATGGGACTTATATCTCCAAGACAGGCTAAGAAATGGGCTAATGAGTTAGGATTAGATTATATACCCTCACAATTTGGATTAAGGCAAAGCTTTATAAAGGGTATGCTTTGTACGTTCCCCATTCACGAATTTTGTGAAGAAATAAACGGTGGCAATTACATAGTAGATACGATTTATAAAGATGAAAGTGGAAATTATATAAAAGTTGATCTTCGAGATTACGACATTATTATTTCTGAATCGCAGTTTAAGCTTTGGAATTGTTATAATGGTGTCGATGATTACCTTGAAAAATGCCACAAAAACGGTTTGAAATGGGGTATTCCCCAGTATGCACCTAAAGAGTGTAAAAACATTCTAAAGATGAATTACCAGTTCTTACAGACTTTGAACTTGAACGAAACTGACATAAAGGAACTATGCAAGCCTTTTGTTGATTGGATAACGGGTGTTTCATATGATAACTTTGAATATATGTTGCTGTTTTTGCTTGGAGCAAATAATACAGAAGAAAGCATAAACAATTTTTTGAGAAGTAGTGATAATTATTGGTTAAAGTCACTTGTGGTAAATCCCGATTTGAAGAATGATAAGTTTATTCGTACAAAAATAAGGGATTTGATAAAGAATAAAATAAAAAAGGGTTGCATGGGTGATATTTATGTCAAGGGTAATTTTCAGACTTTAGTATCTGACCCATATGCTTATATGCAACACGTTTGTGGTATTGAACCCACTGGATTGCTTGATAAAGATGAATTTTATTCAAACTATTGGAATGAACGTAATGTAGCACAAGTAGACGGTATGAGGTCTCCCCTTACTTTCAGATCGGAACACGTTGTTATGAATTTAAAAAAGAATGCTGAAACCGAGAAATGGTACAGGTATTGCAAAACTGGCATTATAATAAATTGGTTTGGTCATACAGTGCAGAATTTCGGGGGTGCAGATTTTGACCTTGATATTTTAGCAACAACGTCTGACCCTACAATTATTAAGGGTGTTTACAGAAATGAATTAACAATGACGTATGATGCTCCAAAGCCTGAAAAGAAAATTTTTTCAAAAGAAGATATTCAGAATGCCGACAAGTTTGGTTTTGGTTCAATTATTGGTCAAATAACAAATAAGAGTAGTAATGCTTACGCTTTACTTAAAGAAATTGAAGATAAATATGGCAAAGATAATGATATGTGGAGAATTACATATTCAAGGTTAATCCAGTGCTGTAAAGCACAGAGCTGTCAGATTGATAAGACTAAACTGGGACGAGAGGTTAAGGGTATTCCAAAATTATGGGTTGAATATCGAAAAACTGATGATAAAACGGCTGAAAAGAACAGCTATACGCCAGAGGATATAGAGAAAATAAGGTTTTATAATAGTATTCTTCTTGACAAATATCCATATTTCTTTAGATACAGATACCCTGATTGTAAGAAGAAGTATGATAAATATGTTGATAGCAATGAAACAGCTTGCAAACAGCGTTTTGGTATTTCCTTAAAGTCTTTAATTGATTTAAGTCAAAAGACCCCAGAACAAATGACTTTCTTAGATAATTATTATAAGTATATGCCTGTTACAATGAGCGATAGTTCAATGAATTTGCTTTGTAAATACATAGAGGGTATTAACTTTGAAATTTCAAAAAAGATTAAAGAAGAAAGTTCTGATAAAGCTGTATTAGATTTAAAATACGATATTGAATATGATAATTCTGATTATAAAAAAGTATCAGGAATTATTGATGAATGTTTACTTTTTTATAGAGAGTTACAGTTTGAGAATGCAGAAAAAGAAAAGGATAAACGTGGCATATTTGATTTTTCAAAGTATACATATGATATTATAGCTTCTGTCGGAAGCGTATGTTGTGCGTTTAATTATGTAATTGACTATTTTTACATAAATAATCCTCAAAAAAGTAAAGATGTTATGTGGGAGTTAATAGGTAGATATATTTATGAAAAACTTAGAATGAACAAAACTACAGTGATGTTTCCGATGCCTGATAAAAACGGCAATGTTACATATTTGGGTGAAAACTATTCTGTGCAGGAGGTTGAAGTATGAATGAGTTTAAATATAAAGACTTAGATTATGCTGAAAATATAATTAAACACGGATTTTCTAAAAAGTATTTTAACACAGAAATTAAACTTGTGGCACTTTATCTTCGTGATATTCTTGATATAAGAAAAAAGGAAGATAGAAAGAATGAACTACATAATATTTGTAAGAAATATATCAAAGATTATCACAGAATGAGATACTACAAGGTGGTTAATAAGGCGATAGATTATTCTACTTGTAAGAAAAATCAATTAATAACAATAGAAAGTGTTCCTGTTCTAAAGTGTGAGATTAATTATTTCAATAGTGCAGAACTGACTCTTGATGAAAAGAAACTGTTGTTTACATTGCTTATAGTCTATAAACTTAATAAAGAATACTTTGAAATCAAGAAACCAGATGAACCTTATGATAACATTTATTTTAAAGGTGGAACATCAAGATATTCTAACCTGAAGAAAATAAGTAATATTTCGAGTAAGGTAGATATAAATATAGACCTCATTTCAAAACTTGCTAAGAGGGGTTATTTACAGCTTTACAATCGCGGTTGTATCAGAATGAACTTTATGGAGCAGATTGATTATGACGATAATGCTGGTGAGGTTGCGTTCGAGATAACTAATTATAATAATATTGGATATTGGTTTGAATGGTATAACGGTAATAAGAGAATTAGCAAATGTAATAAGTGCGGTAATGTATTTTATAAGAAATCTAATCATCAGGTTTATTGTGATAAGTGTCAAGGATATGAGAAACAAAATGTTAAAACTATTGTTTGTTGTGATTGTGGCAAGAAATTTGAAACAAATAGCCTTAGTAGAAAGTTAAGATGTCCTACCTGTAACAAGCTTGAGCGTAGTAGAATCAATGCTCAATATAGAAAAACTCATAAAAAAGACTAACTCATTTAATATAGAAAACACCCACAAATGACGTATTTATGCGGTTTGTGGGTGTTTTTAATTTTCTTTATTATATGATATGATAAAATGGTAAAAATACTCTATTTTATACTATATCACACAATAAGTCAAATGTAAATTGACAAATTAAACAAAAATTTATTATGAATGGTGGTTAAAAATTTGATCGCAATTTCAAAAGCCGAAGCGCAGGAACTCAGAAAAATACTTTCTAATGTAGAAATCCACAAGACCCTCAGAACTAAATCAGGTCGTGGAAAGTATTATCTTGTTGAAGAAAAGAGAAATCTTATTGCTTTGGCGAAGCTCAGAAATACTGATGTTAGGTCAATTACTGAGTAACTAACTATCCCTACTGTCCCAGAACCCTACCTACTATATCCACAAGCCACTGTGGTTCATCTCCTTTTACAAACTCTTTTCATAAATATATACCTCCTGAAAATATATTTTATCTCCTTTTCTTATAGTAGGTACGGCTGTGGGACAGTAACAAAAAATCAAATATCCTATGCGAAAGCATAGGGCTGTCAGGTGACAGTAACTTATTTTTAAGGAAATTTAGTTTATGGAAGAAATTCATGTTGCAATACCCAAGGAAGCAGAAAATCTTACACTCCCCTCGCCAGAATTGATTACTTTTTATCGTAATCTTGAAAATCGTGTGTTATGGCTCGATTCAGACGTAGATGAATATTGGCTTGAATTTTCAAGAAAAATTATTGAATGGAATAGAGAAGATAAAGGTCTTAGTTCTGAACAGAGAAAGCCAATAAAACTTATGTTTTTCTCTTACGGTGGTTCTCTTGATGTTAATAACGCATTAATTGATACTATAAAGCTCTCAACTACACCTATATATGGTGTAAATGTTGGGCAAGCTTGTAGTGCAGGCTGTTTTATTTATCTTGCTTGCCATAAGAGGTTTGCTTTTCCTAATGCAACTTTTTTAATTCATCAGGGCGAAGGAAATGGATTTTCAGGAACTTATGCACAGGTTGTCGCAGCCGTAATGGAATATCAGCGTAAGGTTGAGGAACTGGAAAGATATTTAAGAGAAAATACAGAAATTCCAGATGATATTCTCTCAGAAAATATTACTACTGAATGGTTTCTCAGTGCAGACGAAGCTTTAGATTACAAGGTTTGTGATAAAATTGTAACAAGTCTTGATGAAATTCTGTAATGGGGTACAAATATGAAAAAATTTTATGATACTTGTTCCCTACTGGAATTAGCCAACTCATCTGATATAAATGCAGCCGATATTTGTCTATCGAGTGTTACATTGCAGGAGCTTGAAAATATAAAAACTTCAGCAAACAAGGATAGCGAAACAAAATATCGGGCGAGAGTTGCTGTTCGAGCATTAAAGGATATTCCTGATGTTGAAATAATAGTGGTCAATAAAGATGATTATAATTGCCTTGAAGAAAAGGAACTTGAAATTACAAACGATAATCTGATCATTGCGTCTGCTTATAGATACTCACAGGAACACGACATTGTGTTTTATACAGAAGATTTGCTTTGCGGATTTATTGCTAAGAACTACTTTGGGCTTGAAGTTCAGAGTGTTAAGACCGATGATAAATCTGATATGTATAAGGGATATAAGGTAGTTCACGGTAACACAGATATTATCAATAAATATATGGAAAACATAGATTTGAATGACTGGTCTGTTAATGAGTATCTTATTATAGAAAATACAGATGACGGCATATCAAAGGAAATGAGATTTGACGGTGAAAAGTTTGTTAATCTCAAATTGCCATCGTCTAAATTTATTAAAGGTAAAAATTCTTTACAGAGATGTGCATTAGATATTCTTATGAATCCTGAAATTACTGTAGCTGCTGTCTTAGGTGGATATGGAAGCGGCAAAACATTCCTTGCAATGCAGATGGCACTTTATAATGTACAGGAAAAGGGTAATCAATCTAAGATACTTGGTGTGCGTGAAACTCTCGGTGAAGGTCAAAGTATTGGTTATCTTCCAGGTACAAAGGATGAGAAGGTCGGTAATTTCTTCGCTCCGTTAGCACAAAGTCTTAATGGTGGAGAATTTGAACTTGAAAAACTCAAAATGAGTGGTATTCTTGAGGTTAATGTACCTTATTATATGAAAGGCACTACGTATAACAATACTGTTATAATTTGTGATGAAGCCGAGGATTTATCTGAAAGTCAAATTAGACTTATAGGTACAAGGCTTGGTGAAAACAGTAAAATTTATTTTGCTGGAGATTATAAGCAGTCTATTGTAAATAAATCACAGAACAATCCACTTGTAAAAATGTGTAATGAGTTTAAAGGTAAACATAATTTTGCTTGTATATATCTTGGTGAAGATGTTAGAAGTGAAACAAGTAAGATGTTTGCTGAGTTATTTGAAATATAGGAGATTTATAATGGCTAAGATAACAAAGAAGTATAGCTTTAGCAAGGCTGAAATTACTTTTGAAGATGGAAAGTACACAATAACTGAAATTGGCAAGGACGATAGTACCGATTATAATTTATCTTCTGTGCTTGACAGTTTTGTTGGTCTTTCAGGTGTATCACTTTCTATTGGAGTAGATGACGAAGTTCCTGAAATATCGGAGGAATAACATTTGACTGACTATAAAAGATTTGATGGCGAAACAGATGATGCTTTGATTCTGAGAATTTGCCGAGATAAAGATATTATTGGTAGTTGGGAAGATGTTTGTGAAATTCTAAACAATTTGCTTGGCGCAAATTATCGTCCTAATACATATAGAAATAGATTTCAGAATTATGATAAATTTCGTCAGGCTGATTTAGGAACAACTGAAAGTTCTTTACTTGAAGAAATTAAGGAACAGAGAAAAGAACTTGAAAAAGAACGTATTAAGTTTCGTGATGAACGTAATGAATATAATCGCATTATAAGAGAGGAAGCAAGAAAAGAATCGTATATTGATATGGTAAAGCGTATGTTATCTGATTACGCTCCCAAGTCATTAAATTACACTACTCCTCCGTCTTATAAATCTGATACAGACATGGTTCTTGTAGTTTCTGATCTACATTGTGGAATTGAAATAAATCATTATTTAAACCATTTTAATTCTGATATTTTGGCTGATAGATTTGTTACTTGTATTAGCAAGGTTATAGAAATACAGAACAGGCATCAGTCTGAAAATATTACTGTGCTTATTTCAGAAGTAATAAGTGGTCTTATTCACGAGAATTTAAGATGTGAAAATAATGAAAATATAATTGAGCAGTTTCTTACTGTGACACAGTATCTTAGTGACCTCCTAACTGAGTTTTCTAAACATTTCAACAATGTTGAAGTGCTTGTTATGCCGGGAAATCACAGTCGGGTCACACCTAAGAAGGAAAGTAGTTTAAAGGGTGAAAACATAGATAATCTGCTTGTCCCCTATTTGAGTGCTGTTTTACAGAATATAAGCAATATTCATTTTCATAAAAACAATATTGATGAAAGTATTGCTATGTTTTCTGTAAGAAATAATACTATTTATGCTGTACACGGAGATAAAGATACGCCAAATAATGTAGTTCAAAATCTCACAATGCAGTATGGTATTTGCCCCAAACTTATTTATATGGGTCATCGTCACAAGAATAGTATGGAAACTGTTTATAATACAAAGGTCATTTCAGCAGGTTGTTGGTCTGGCGTAGATAACTATGCTATTGATAATAGATATAACACACGTCCTGAGACGGTGCTGTCTGTTATTAATGAAAATGGTCTTGTATGTAACTATGATATTAAGTTAAATTAATTGATTTGAAAGGAATATAAAATATATGACAAAGGCTGAATTTATTACAAAGGTTAGAGAGAACTCAGAGCTTTCTAAGGCACAGATTGATGAGGTACTTACAGTGATTCTTGATACTATTGTTGATAGTGTTGCAGCTGGCGAGAAGGTCAATTTCGTTGGCTTTGGTTCTTTTGAAAAGCACAAGAGAGCCGCAAGAACAGGCGTAAATCCCTCTACAGGAAAGCCTATTGAGATAGCAGAGAAGAATGTACCTGCTTTTAAGGCAGGTAAGATGTTCAAGGATACAGTTGCTGAAAGTAAGTAATATTTGAGGTGATTTTATGTTAAAGGTAAAGTCTCATAATACATATCTTACAACGGAAATGCTGATTGGTGATATTATTAATGATGTCAAACGCAAGCTAAACGTGTCTGTAGTAGTACAGGGAGATATTGTGAAGCCGATTATAAAGGCAATGATGAATATTGACGACATTGATATTCAGCTTCTTGACTATGATTTTTACGATTATGGCGGTGAATATTATATTGATGTCATTTGGCACGATAATATTCCTGAACTTTGGGTCGAGAAGGCTTGGAATGATGAAACAAAGAGATATCTTGGCGGTGAAGCCGATTTTTATTATGTAGCTTCTGATATTAGCACGAATATGTATAATTATCTTGATGGTCTTGGAACTGTTTTCTCTATCGAAGAATAATTAAATGTTAAGACGGTGGGTTGCAATAGTAACTCACTGTCTTTTTTATTTATGCCTTACAAGAAGTCAACCAACCTTATTGGACGTCTGGGGCAGACGTTTATAATTACGTCTATAAATAATATGTCAGGTTTTTATATCGCTTAGTAGGCATATCAGCGAAGCGGTCACATTTTATAATGTGTGATTGGTGGGCTTGGTTTAGAGTTATCCAAGTGATATGACAAAACTCTTTTATGGCGAGTTGGTCTAATGGTAGGATTAGGGTCTCATAAACCTTAGATTTACGTTCAAGTCGTAAGCTCGCACCCAATAGTAAAAATCACTGTCAATGAAGGTTTTTGTAATAACCATCGTGAGTGTACGATTATATTATGGTCAAATTTAATCAGATGCCTCAAATTATGATGATTATAGTTTTTGGCGTTATACATAGCTATGAGCATTTGTATTAACAATAGTTGACAAAGTGTTTGACCAACACTATTCGTCTGATGACAAGGATAAGAGTAAATGGATATGATGCCTTGTAAAAACTTTATTCTAACGTGTGCAATAAACCTATTAAGATTATCCATTCGAGATAGTACGAATAGAATAGACATACTGAAGTAATTGGATTCTGATTTATCAGAATGGGCGTTTATAAGTATGTTATATGTAAACACAGATTTAATACGTTTGTGTTTACACCAAGTAGGCAGTTCTCGATAATCTGCTGTTAGTAGCTCTGTCTGCGGACAACTGAGGTCAAAGTAGATATGCGTATCAAAATGACTAAATCAAATATGAAGTGAAACCAACACTCTTTAAATAAATGGTAAAAACGGAAAATATAAAACAATAATAAACTTGTTTGTAAGAAAGATGCTTGCATTTTCCCATTTTCACTACCGTTTGTGAAGTTTATTCGTCCAGTCGAGGGTGGAATGACGTTAAACTCTACCCTACCATAATGGTTCTGAGAAAATAATTATCAGAATTATGTTTACAATAACCCCGATGAAAACGGTTGTCAACCTTTCGGGACACGATTATAATGAATGTTTATGGAATGATAGTTTTATAAGCAAGTCAACTTTGTATTATGAAAGTATGCAAGATGAGAGGAAAATCCTCAAATTTAGTTGTGGTGCTAAGAGTTATCGCTTCAAAAAGCACAGAACTTATCGCTGTGGTAATAGACGCTTCTGTGAAGAATAAGCCTTATACTAACGAGTGGAATCGCAAAGTCACTAAGGTAATCCAAAAGAACACAGTCTGTTTTGATGCTTGAGAAATCAAGCTATAAGGTAAGTCGCTGGTAAAAGTAGCCATATGACAGTATTGGGAACAAATCTTTTTTTTGTAATGATTTTAAAGAAAATTTCAAATGCTGAATGACTGGTGAAATTTGTGTATAACCAATTACACGCAAGCTTTGAGAGTAATCTACGGTAAGAAGCTATAGGGTCGCTACCTATAGTTCAGCCTTATCGTCTTGGTGGCTGAATATTGAAGAAGATAATGGAGGTACGGCGAAGGTCGTATTGCAGGCATAATTGTGGGAATTGTTTTTCTTACTGAAAACAAATAAAAATATCCCGTTCTGTGTTGGTGTACAAAACGAGATATATGATAAATGCTTGAGATAATCACGAATAAACAATACTGAAAGGATAGTTATAATGCTTGAAGTTTTACAATATATTTTTAGTAGTTTTTGGATATGGTTGGGTTTTACGATAATTATATCTGTAATTATGTATGCATTAAAAAACCTTGTTCTTGCAGCTTTAACTATTATTTGTGGAATACGGAAAAATAGAGCAAATTAATGGTCCATATTTATATCCTTGCAACAAGTGTTATAAAAAGAAATACCAAATGTGGTTAATCCTAACACTTTATTTTCGTAAATTGCTGATTGATTTACTGTATCTGTAATCAGCTTTGCTATTTCCTTATTACAGAATTCAACGACTTTAGGATTTTTATCAATATTATCATAAAGAGATTCGTCAAATAGTTGATTATCCATTTTAAAAAGCAATCCTAATCTAATTAAATTGTCTAATGATACTGAAATAGTATGAACATCATACAAATCATAATCTGTAAGATAAACATTGCTATGGAGAACTAAGTCATTGGATTTATTAACTATACTAAACTCTTTTATAGGCAGGGAAAATTGGTGTTCGCTAAAACTTTTAAAAATAATTGCATCAATTGGATCCATTTGTCGAATTATATCGACATGTGCTGGATGTGCCTGTGCTGAAGTCTTAGCATAAACAGATTTTGCTAAAAGATTAGCATACATATCTCTTAATACTTCATTGTCTATTGATACTGATATAGCCTGAAGTGCAGGGACAAATACATAATTCGGCGGTGTTACTATTTCTTCATCAGGTATTTTCTCTAATTTTTTTTCTAATAATTTGGCTGTTTCTTTTACAGAATGCTCTTTGTTTAATATCCAAATATCAATCGGTGAACATATCGCATTAATTAATCTGCCAATTCTTGATATTCCCTTGACAGGTTCGGCAAGTGCTTTACCCATTTCTTGAGCGGCTGGTTTAACCGCATCGCTATAAACGTCTTTGACTATTCCGTCATTATTAGTCACGTTGTTTAAAAGATTTTTTCCTGCATTAATTAAATTATTTGTTTCCATATATTATTCATCCTTTCTGTTATTGTAAAATTGTATTTTATCCATCTTTAGAATAATTCAAATACTATGCTTGGTTTGTATGTAATATCTTAAGATATCTATAGCATATCACTTTTGCATAATATTTACAATAGTTTTTTGCAATTAAAGGCTATAGAAAAAACTGCAGATAATTTGTTAAAATATTACAAAATAATAGATATTTCCATATTGGTTTTCCAACTTAATGTGGATGCCATAATCTTGTATTACAAATGTAAATTGATTAAATGAATATAAACGAAAGGAAGTGACAGAGTGGCAAGAACAACAGTATATAACCACATAACAACTGAGGAAAAGATAGCAGAAATCAATGAAAATAATACTTGGCTTATGAATGAATTTCTGGAGTATCTTGCCTCTGTTGACCGTTCTCCTAAAACGCTTAATGCCTATAGGAATGATTTACATATATTCTTTGTGTGGAATATTGATTTTAACAATAATAAAAATTTTATAAAATTAACTAAGCGTGAAATAGCAAAATTTCAGAATTATGCTATAAATGAATGGCATTGGAGTCCTAAAAGAGTTCGCCGTGTAAAGTCTGCTTTGAGTTCAATGAGTAATTTTATAGAAAATATTCTTGATGATGAAGATGAATATAAAGATTTTAGGTCTATTATTAAGAAAATTGAATCCCCTGCAAATGAAGCCGTGAGAGAAAAGACTGTTCTTTCAGATGAACAAGTTGAACTTTTGCTTAATACTCTTGTAGAACGTAAAGAATATGAAAAGGCTTGTGCAATAGCTATTTGTGCATATTCTGGAATGAGAAAAGCCGAGCTTCTTCAGATGCGAATGGAATATTTTGATGAAAGTCATCTTGAATTTGGCTGTCTTTATAAAACTGATAAGATAAGAGCTAAGGGCAGAGGTCAGTTAGGCAAGCAGATTAACAAATACATAATGAAAAAGGTTGATAAATATATCGACCTTTGGAGAACTGAACGAGAAAGATTAGGCATTGAATCAGAATGGGTATTTGTTAAGAAATGCAAAGATGGCTGTGTTAAGCGTGAAAGTGTTGATAATTGGACTGATGAATTTTCTGAAATTGTTGGAGAAGATTTTTATTTTCACTCTTTGAGACATTATGTATGTTCTAATTTGTCGGCAAATAACCTCCCTGCTGAAGTAATTCGTGAATTTTTTCAGTGGGAGTCGGTCGAAATGATTAAAATATACAACGATAACTCGGCTGTTGATGATTTCGATAAATATTTTTCTGTAGATGGTGTAAACAAACAGGAAAATAGCAAGGGATTTTCTGATATAAAATAACATCGTCTCACAGCAGACACCTTAAAAGACATAGTGGTTTACCCACATTATACAAAACAAAGCACCATTCATCACAAAATGGTGCTTTTTTTATGCCTTGATTTACCGTGTTAGGTGATAAAGGTATCCAATGATACAAAGACTTACAGAGTTGCAAACTGTAAGACGAAGCAATGATAGGCTCTTCTCCCCTGTCATTGCTTTTCTTTGTGTTTAAATAAAAATTTAGGAGAAGATGTAGAATGGAGAAGAAATAATGGGCAGAAAGAAAACACATGAAGAGTTTTTACAAGAAGTAAATAAAATAAATCCCCATATTGAAATATCGGGATTGTATGTTAATGTTGAAAGTAAAATAAATTGTAAATGTAAAGTATGTGATTACGAATGGACTACTACAGCAAAAAATTTATTAAAGCCGAAGAAATGTCTATACTGTTTACAGAAGGATAAAGTTTTTGAATATCCTGATATTTCACATAAAGAATTTTGTAATATAATAACCAATAATTATCCTACATTATCTATTACTGGAGCGTATACAAAATGTATGCAAACAATATCTTGTACTTGTAAAGAATGTGGACATCACTCAAGAATTAGGATACAAATGCTATTAGAATGTACTTATAAGTGTCCTATTTGTAATAATGGTAAAGAAAATATTAAATATGGGATAAATGATATAAAAACAGCAAACCCAGTATTATATGAATGTTTAAAAGATAAGTCGGATAATAATAAATATACTATCAATAGCAGAGCAAAGACGGATTTTATATGCCCTTGTTGTCATCAAGTAATTAAAAATAAAACTATTACTATTGTAAATAAGCGTGGTCTTAAATGTAAATGTCAAGATGGAAATAGTCTTGGAGAAAAATATTTTTATCAAGTTATGAAATCTTTAGATGAGAATATTGAAACCGAGAAATACTTAAATGAGAATTATTCTTTTAGATATGATTTTTATGGTAGTATTAACGGTGTTACTTGGATATGTGAGATTCAAGGTAAACAACACAATGAAAAATCATTTGAAACTTGCGGTGGTAGAACACTTGAAGAAGAAATACAAAATGATAAACTGAAAAAAGAATATGCTTTATCGCAAGGAGTTGACTATTACATACAAATTGATTCAAAAGAAAGTGGTTTTAATCAATTAAAAGACGCGATTATAAATAGCGACCTATCTAATTTATACTCATTTGAGAATGTAGACTGGGTAGAGTGTTATAGAAAATCTCTTATATCAGATGTGATTAAAATTACAGAACTTTGGAATCAAGGATATAAAATAATGGAAATTTGTAATATTACAGGATTCAATAAAGGCACAGTTAGAAGACATTTAACAAAAGCAAATGAAATTGGATTATGTAACTATGACCATACTGCAAGTAATCACATTAAGGTACTATGCGTAGATACCAATGAAGTATTTGACTGTTTGAGAGATGCAGAAAATAAATATAATATTAAACGTGGTTATTTGTCTGCTTATTTAAAGGGTAGAACAACTTTGCCAGTAGCTAATATGAATTGGGAATATATTGAAAATTAAGGAGGTGGTTTAATGCCACAAAAGAAACGGGCGAAACCACCTGTTGGAAAAAAGATTTGTGTAGAATGTGGAAAAGAAAAATCATTATCTTGCTTTTACACTACTACAAATCCAATGGTGTCCAATGATGGACGTACTGTAAACATTTGTAAAACTTGCGTAAAGAATGGTTCATATAATCCTGATGGGTCATTAAATATTGAATTATTTAAGCAAAAGTTAATGTTAATGGATAAACCTTATGTTCCCATAGCATTAGAGTCTGCAATAAAAGAAGTTAATCATTCTATTGAATTGGGTAAGGGAAGAACAGACGTAATAGGCTGTTACTTTAAGAATGTATCAACTTTACCTCAGTATTCTAAACTTTCTTTTTTAGAATCGTTAAATCTTGAAAAACAAGGGAAAGATATTAAAGACGCTGTTACAACAACAGAAAAAAAAGGTAGAACAAGCAATGAAGTATATGTAAGACAAATTGACGATTTTGTTGTTACTGACGAAATGCTTGACCTTTTTGGAGAGGGTTATACAAAAGCTGAATATAGGTTAATGACTAAAAAATTTGAGAAGTTGAAGCAGACGTATGTTATTCAGACAAATCTTCATGAAGAAGCACTGGCTACTTATGTAAGATTCAAAGTTAAAGAAGAACAAGCTACTGCACAAGGAGATGTAGGAGGCGCAGAGAAGTGGAACAGAGCTGCACAGGAAGCAGCAGATAAAGCAAAGTTATCTCCTAAACAATTAACAAAAAGTGATTTACAAGGTGGTTTAAATAGCTTTTCTGAATTGCTTATGGCTGTTGAACAAGCTGTTGATGTCATTCCTATTCTGCCATCTTTTAAATTCAGACCAAACGATGCAATAGACTTTAATATCTGGTGTATGATAAATTATCTTCGTGACCTTGAGGGCAAACCATTATGCGAATACGAAGATGTTTATAAATTTTATGATGAACGTAAAAAAGCATATGTTGAACAGTATGGCGATCCTTATGGAATATTTACAAATGATACTACTGAGGATAATCGTGAAGCAATTAAGAGATTTATAAAATTGCCAAAGGATTATGGTGATGACGATGATGAGTAAGTGTAAAAATGATATTGATAATGTTCCTAAACTCAATGTTTCACCTATTGAGAAAAATCTTGATAAATGGATAGAGTTTTCAAGTTGGATGATTTGGTATCCAGATTTATTTTTAGATTTGTTACGCCCTAAAGAGGGCGGTATTACATTGCACCCAGATCAAAGAATATTTCTAAGATGTGCTACAAGATTTTTTTCTATTTACGGTTGTTTTCCTCGTGGCTGGGGCAAGACATGGGACGAGGTGGCTTCTTTATTTATAATTGCAATTAGATACCCCAATATTGAATTGTCATTAACGGCACAGACAAAAGATAACGCTGCTGAATTGTTAAAAGACAAATCTCAAGAACTGCTCCGACAATACCCCTTGCTTAATAATGAAATTTCAGGAAAAGTAAAATTTCAAAAGGGAGATGCAGAAATAAATTTTAAAAATGGTGCTAAAATTGATGTTCTTGCAAATTCACAAAATAGCAAAGGTCAAAGAAGAAAACGTATTAATATAGAAGAATCGGCATTATTAAATGCAGAATTGTTTGACGATGCTTTAAAACCTATTGTTGAGGTATCACGATATACTTGTGGCAAATTAGCATTAATAAACCCAGAAGAACTTAATCAGCAAATTCATTATTTTACTACCCCTGGATGGAGAGGTTCTGATGAATATAATAGAAATATTCAGATGATAAGAAACATGATAAATCTTAATGGAGAAATGGTTTTAGGTGCTGATTGGCGTTTAGGTAGTTGGTATGGAAGAGGTTCTTCAAAAAGTCAAATACTTGAAAAGAAGAAAACTATGTCGCCTACTGCGTTTGCTCAGAACTATGGTGGAAAATGGACTGGTAGTAGTGATAGTGCTTTAATTAACGTAAATAGATTTTTAAACTCCAGAGTTCTTACGAAAGCCGAATTGAAAACATCTAATTTTTCTGATGAATATTACATAGGTGTCGATGTTGCCCGTTCTCAAAATTCAAATAACAATCAATCGTCTGTTTGTGTAGGAAAAGTTATTCGAGATGCTGATACAAACAAAATATTATCGGTTGATATAGTTAATGTTATGAATGTATCTAACACTATTAATTTTACAGGACAGGCAATTATCATAAAAAAACTGAAAGAGGCTTATAATGCAAGAGCTGTTGTCGTCGATGGTAATGGACTTGGTGCAGGTTTAGTTGATGAAATGTTAAAAACAAATATAGACCCAAACACACAGAAAAAATACCCTTGTTGGGACACTATAAATACTGATAATAAACCTGAAACTAATAATGCTGAAAAATGCGTTTATGATTTAAAAGCACAATCAGCGCAGACTCGTATTATAACAAATTTTATAGATATGATTGATGCAGGTAAGATACGATTACTTGAAAAGAGAAATATTACTTCTAACTATGATAACCTTGAAAGTGATGTATTTCCGTTTGTTCAAACGGACTTACTTTTTGAAGAAGTCAATAATCTAAAAATTAAATATTTACCAAGCGGAGCATTAACGGTTGAAAAAGTTGTAAATAAATTAAACAAAGACCGATATTCGGCACTTGTCTATCTATTATGGTTTATTATGGAGTTTTATAATAAACCAAAAGAAAAAAGTAATCTTGCGCTCAACATATCTTCCCTCTCACGCCGACCAACCATAGCCCACTGACAGGAGGTGATAACAATAGCAAAACAAACAGAAAACACAAATTTAGCCCCCACTCCCCTCTCCGACACCACATCTCTTACAACAGCGAAAGAAAATATAGAGAATTTTCTCACAGGTAAAACCAAGACTTTTGATTATGCTGAATTTGCAAGGGTTGTAAAGAGTGAACTTAAATTCAATAATGCTTTCACAGAACATACTTGCATGGGATTTTCTAAAAAAGACATACTTGATACAGTTCAAAATCCTGAGAGATACGGACGGCGTATTCTTAAACTCAGTGATTATATGTATCGCAAGTCGGGATATTACAAACGTCTTATTGACTATTTTGCTAATCAGGCAGTTCTAAGATATACGATTGATACAAAGCTTTACACGGACAAGCTTTCTGCCAAGAATAAAACTACTCTAAAAAATAATTACATTAAATTCCTTGCTTTTGCAGATAAACTTAATCTCTTAAACGAGATACATAATATCACAAAAGCAATGTTTAAAAACGATGTGGTCTATGCTTATGTAGATACAAATGGTATGAATAATACATACTACTATCTTGACCCTATGATATGTGGAATATCTTCACTTATTGACGGTAATGTATATGGTTTTTATATTCAGAAAAATAAGATAAGCAAATCTAAATTTATCACACTTCCTCCTGCTTTACAGGAATTGCTTGACAGAAGCAATCCTCCTGACGGTAAAGTTATTGTACCTTATGAAAATTCATTATGCCTGAAATATAATAATGATTTTGTAACTCCTTATCCTCCATTTCTTATGATGATAACTGATATTATGCTTATAGATGAATATAAGGATTTAACAAAAGCACAGAGTATAAATGATGCTTATAAACTTCTTACGATGAAGATACCTACAAAGGACGGAGAAATTACATTAGATGACGGACTTATTACGGCTTTTACATCTGTTGTATTAGATACTGTTCAAAATAGTATCGGTGTTATCACAACTCCTTTTGACACGGCGACCGAGGAATTTTCATCGAGCAATGCAGATGACAGAGATACCGTATCTGATGCTATTTCTTGGGCATTCAAAAATGTTGGTGTATCGGAAGCGTTGATGAGTGGAGCTTCGTCTGGGTCAGAATTAAAATACTCTATTATTAATGACAGTGGTGATATATTCAGAATTTATCGTATGATTGAAAACTGGGTAATGTTACAAGCTAACCTACATAAATTCGTATATAACGATTATAGATTTATTTACAAGATAATTGATATGACAATTTTCAATCAACAAGATATAGCTGATAAGGAATTGTCACTTGCACAGAATGGTATCCCTAACAAAACAAGACTTTGTGCTGTAAATAATATCTCCCCTGTTGAAATGCTTGGTAATAGTCTTATTGAAAATGAGTTGTTTGCTGATACATTCAGTAACTGGTCTGTACTTCAGACAAGCTATACACAAAGCAGTGGTTCTTCTGATGAAGGTGGGAGACCTAAGATGGACGAAGCTGATCTAAGTAAAAGCGGTGAGGTTACGGCAAATAATGATACCAACGATAAGGCGAATAGAGACTTTTGAGGTGGTGACGATATGGGTAGCATAGTTTTTATTGACAAAGATAAGGCTGATAAGCTGAAAGCACTTGGATTTAATTACACTATAAATAAAAGTACAAACGGACAAGATATGTATTCATTTGTAGATAATGTTGAATTACGAAAAGTTTTAGGAACACAGTTTTCAGCAAATGATTTTGTGACTACAAACACAGTCAATTTATAAAGTGATAAAAGAGGGCATCAGTTTGATGCTCTCTTTTGTTATATAAGATTTCAAAGAAAGGAGGAAGATAATTTTGAAGAATAATGAATTTAAAACTGTTGATATGACAGCAAAATTCTCCAAATTTGAAGTTATAAATTCAGAGTTTACAAGATGTAGATGTAATGTTTTTTATACAGGCAAAAACAGAAATTATAGTGATATTACAGAAGAAGCACTTAATAAATTCATAGCGAGAAAAGGATATGCCAATGTTCCCGTTGTGGCACATTTGATGAAAGACAGCGATGGTCATTATCACGTTGGCGGTCACGACTCAAAACTTGTTATATCTGATGAGGGATTTGAAATAATTAATGAATGTGTTCCTTTTGGTGTAATCCCAGAAGACTGTAATCCATCTATGGATATTGTTACAGAACGTTCTGGTGAAAAAAGAAACTATTTTTCTGTTGATATTATTCTTTGGACACATCGTTATCCGATTATGGAAGCTGCTTTTAGTGATGAGATTTATTTTAATCAGTCGATGGAGCTGACTTATGAAGATATTTCTTATGACGGTGATTACATAGTAGTAAATGATTTTTCTATGTCTGCTCTCTGTTTACTTAATAGAAGTCTTAATTCAAACGAAAATGTTGAACCTTGTTTTGAATCATCGAGAGTAAAGAAATTTTCACTTAATGAATCTGAATTTAAAAAGAATTACGAATTGTTATTGGATAATCTTAAAAAGATTTCTGATGATAAAAATAAATTTCAAATTAAAAAGAAGGAGGAAAATTCAATGGATTTTTCTAAGGTTGCTGAAGCACTTGCACAGTACACTTTCAAAAATACTGATGATACAGATATTGCTAAGTACGCACTTCTGACTGTTGGTGAAACATCTGTTGGTGTTCTTGACAGAGAAGATTATTGTACATATTCTATTGATTGCACAGAGGCAGATGGTGCTATTGTGTTTGATATGGATAGCAAGACAAAGTGTGCCATGAGTGTTAAGGATTATGTTGAGGGTGAGTCTTTTGACCTTGCAGGTGAAATTAAATCTGTAAAGGAAGTAACAAAGACAACTTATGAGGCTGAACTTTCTAAGTCTTATGCAACAGAATATAATGCAAAGATTGATGAAATTACACAGGCTTATGCTGACCTCAAGGCTAATTTTGATACTATGTCTGCTGAACTTGAAAAGTATAAGAAGGCTGATACAGATCGAAAGACAGCGGAACACAAGGCAGAGATTGATTCTCTTATTGAAACGTATGCTAAGAAGATTGGTAGACTTCCTAAATTCCTTTGCTATCGAGCAAAACTTGATTATTCAAAGGAAACTGCCGATGTTGAGAGAGAACTTACTGTAATGGCTGGGGAAGCTATGATGGACAAGGGTACAGCAAACTTCAGCTACTCCCCTGTTGTTACTCCTGTTGGAAAGGTATCTACTGAAAAGTATGCTGGTTCTGACAGATACGGAAATCTTCTCGATAAGTATATGAACGACTAATTAGAAAGGAAATGATTAATTATGGCTAAATATGGCGTGGTTGAAACAACTAAGATCACTGAGCCTTGTTTTGATTTCAAGGCAACTGCTGATATTGAAAATGGCTCTATTGTAAAGAAGGGCGACCTTGTAACAGGCGAAACACATATTTATACAGCTGGTGTTCCTGCTGTAACAGATGAGGTTTATCTTGTAGCTAACCCTGCTTGGAGTTATGATGATTGCTCTGTTATCAATCAGAACGAAGATGAATACATCAATACAAAGGGCGTTCCTTTTAGAGGTTACGCTATGAAGAAGGACAACAAGTTTGCTGTTCTTGATTATTCTATTTCTGTTGATGCAGGTTCTACACTGGCTGTTGGCGATTATATCGGTGCTGATGGTACAACTAATAAGCTTAAAGACCTTGGTACGTCTGAACCTACAATGAAGTCTCTTGGCTTTGTTGGTATTGTAAGAGAAATTAAGGAATATGGTTTTGCTTATTGCACAGGCACAGCAGGTAATGTTGGTGCTACTGGCAAGAAGATTGTAATTGAAGTTCTCAAGAACGCAACCGTTGAAGCATAATCAGAAAGGAGATAATAATTATGGATAACAAACTTCAGACAATTTGCAACCTTATGAACGATGCTTGTTCTAATAGAGTTGCTGTATTTTCTAATGCTGATGCTGCTAAGTATGCTGATGAAGCAGTAAGAAACGCTTTCTTTGAAATTCTCGGTGAGGATAAACTCACTTGGAGAGGTTGGAGAAACCACAAGAATGAGATTTTCACAATTATTGAAGATGTTCTTAACACAAATCTCCCTCTCGCTTGGGAAAATTCTACATTCTACACTCAGTTTGTAGAAACTAAGAATGCTGCTCTCGGCGATAAGAACTCTTTTATTGTAGAGGACAACTCTGTTCTTGTAGCTGCTTCTTTTGCAGGTAATCACTGGGACACTGACCGTCAGAAGCTTATGGGAAGAAAGGCTTTCTCTCTTGTTACTGAATGGATTTTTATTCGTGTATATGATGATTTTGAGAGATTCCTCAAGGGTATCATTACACTTCCTGAACTCGTAGCTAAGATGCAGAAGGCTATGCAGAATGAGATTGATAGTAGAATTTACTCTGCTTTCAATGGTGCTGGTACATATCTTCCTGCTTCTTTCCAGAAGACAGGTTCATATACAAAGGCTCAGATGTCTGACCTTATTCAGAGAGTACAGGTTGCTACTCAGAAGAACGTAGTTCTTGCCGGTACAAAGACAGCTCTTGCAAACATTGTTTCAGGTGTTGATGCTAACTGGGTATCTGAAAGACAGAAGGAGGAACTTGCTACAACAGGTTCACTTGTTCAGCTTACAGGTCTTGGTGTTATGGCTGTTGAGATTCCTCAGACATTTGTAAGAGGTACATACGATTTCAAGGTTGAGAACAACAAGATTTTTGTTCTTCCTGATAACGAGAAGTTCATTAAGGTATTCTACGAGGGTGATACTCGTGCAAGAGAACTTAATGAACAGGATACTCACGACCAGACTATTGATACACAGGTACAGACCAAACTTGGTGTAGGTTGTGTATTCTCTAATGTATTTGGTACATACACAATTTCCTAATTGATTTAGGATAAACATAAGCAAGGCAGATGGGTTTATCCTGTCTGCCTTGCTAATTTATTTTGAAAGGTGATAAATAGCTAATATGGATTTTGAAAAGATGTCTCTTGATGAACTTAAAAATATTGCAAAGGAAAAGGGCATTGTTGTTGGAAACATAGGTAAGGATAAGCTTATCTCAAAACTTAAATCTGCTGAAGCAACAACAAGTGTGCTTGCAGAAGATGACGATTTAGTAGCAGATGTAGAAGTTGAAACAAATGAACCTGTAAAAGTAAAGTCACAGGACACTCTTTCTTCTATCATTGATGCTATTAATGAGGAAACAGACGAAGCCAGCAGAGCCAATATGCCCTATTTGTG
>OLOX01000964.1_pt1 | contig 29028 bp, 19 predicted proteins | sample 1672091 | NCBI WGS metagenome assembly OLOX01 (sample SAMEA3136644, study PRJEB25190) | human gut metagenome | reverse complement strand
GTTCCTCCTGTAATTAAACGTCAGCCCATTTTAATCTGCCTTTGTGTATCGCCCACTCTTACATCAGTCGACATTTTTCACAGATATATTTTACCATAACCTGCGCCGGAAGTATTGATAAGATGTTTTTTTCTTAATCCTGTGGCAGTAATCTTGTAAATACCGGGCAGATCTGTGCTGCCACCACAGACTTCACCATATCGAGCGGTATAAACGGAACAAATCCCATAAGAAATGCACTCTTTAATGTAAGCTTTCCGAGGACCATCCACCATATCATACCAACGAGATCAACGAGTATAGAAGCAATGATGGCATGTATAGTGTATTTTAGTCTGCTGTACTGCTTGCCCTTTGCAAGGCCAAGATAGATAGTTACCACAAGAAATGCCCATGTGTATCCACCTGTTACACCGAGAAGATAGCCTACTCCACTATGTCCCATAATGAATACCGGTATACCACAGGCTCCCATTATCATCCACAGAATAACTATGATCAGCGAGTCTCTAAGTGGAAAAACAAACGCAATAAGCAGAATTATAAAGTTAAGCAGTGTAATACTTGCTATACCTATAGGTATGCTTATGTACGCAGATACACACAATATGGCTGTAAATAACGCCATTATAACCAGCTCTGAGGTTTTAAATGTCTTTTTCATCATAATCTCCATTCCGCTGCCCATTATAAACGCTAATGGAAAAATCCACAGGCAGCACACATAATATGTTTTGTATTATATGTGCTTAAAAAGCAAATGTCAACCTATGTATTGAATCTTAGGTTGACATTTATTGTTTCAGATATGCGGATAATATTATGTCCCGCATGTCCATAAACTTATATTTTCTTTAGTATCCCACCTCTTCTGCGAGATTGACAACGCTTCCATCCATGGCATTTATTATCACTAACTGAAATGGATACATATCTCTGTCTCCGGCTCCCACAAAGTTGTCACCACCATTTTTTCCAGGGTCTGTACATACAAATGCCCATACCGGTATAAGCCTGTAGCCTTTCATGACCTCATTGCCATTTTCATCTGTCTCTGTATCATTTACACGATAATAAGTAAGCTTCACCTCATCAAAGGTTATGTCAAGATAGCCGGTCTTATTGTCAAGACTTCCATAGTACTCAGGTATCCCTGTCTTCGCTGCTTCAAGTATCTCATCCCAGGTAAGCAGACCCACGTTACTATCTTCGTCTATCTTATTAAAACCTATAGTCATGTTGGCTCCTATCACCCGGTCATCATATACATATACCTTGAAAGCTTCGTTGGTGAGTAAATAAGATATATCCCCCGATGTATCAAAATAATCTATGTTGTTCAGATACGGATTATATAATTCTGTTCCGTTCACTGTCCTCTTCATACTTACCACATATCCGTCCGCTTCTTCAGCTATAATGTCATTTTTATAATCATAATAACACCAGTACATGTCTGTACAGTATGAAACCATCGTATCTGCCACTCCTATACTTTCAAAGTAATCTCTGGCTATATCCTGTGCCTCCTCGGCAGTCATCTCTGACTTATTATCTACTCCGGTTTCCTCTATGCTGTTCTCATAGAACGACACTGCCACTACATCCTGAGCATCTGCCAGAGGTCTTAAGTTGTCTATCTGCTGTACCGGATATATCCTCATATCCGCGTTTACTCCAAACACACTGTCAGCTCCACTATCAAATGTCATCGAATACAGCTCATCGTCCCTGTATCCTAGTATGTCTGATCTCGTATCTATGTCCGTATAATCTGTAAGTGGCACACGGTCTGACATCACATTATGAGCACCATTTCTGTATGTTTCAAGGGCATCGCTATACCTTTCTATATACTCTGTATCTCCCGCCGCCATAGCTGCATCATAGCCCTTCTGATATTTTTCGATCTGAAGATCCATATCATCCTTGTTCACATGCAGATGATCCTCTATGTACAATCCCTTTTCTGTATCAAAGCACTTCTCCAGTATGTTTTTCTCAAATTCTTCTCCACCATAGGCCTTGTCGCAGTATATCACTGACATGGTGGATACATCCGGAATCTCTATTTTATCCGCCTTTATATTTATGCTTTTTAATCCCGAATCTCCGACTGGTATCTCTCCTTCATAGGAATCCGGTGCATTAACCTTAGTCCTAATCTCTCCGCTCTCTCCTGCATTGCCGCTGCCTGCAGAATCCTTATCCGCCAGGGAATCACTTCCTGTTGCCGTACCATTTCCTATGTTGTAATCCACATTTTCTTTTCCGCAACCGGTAAATATTACAGCTCCTGCTGTAAGCATCAATGCTGCAGCAATTAATTTTTTTAGTTTTTCTTTACTCACGTCTCAACACATCCCTTCTCCTTATAAGTGCTGCCCCAACCATTGTTATGATCAAACTCATTGCTACCAGATATTGAACTCCGAATCCATAATCTAATGGAATATGAACAGAATTATTTTCAAAATTCAAATATCTTATATTCATTGCATACCCATAGAACACAAGTCTTCCGGGATAGTACACCGACAGTACCAAGGCAGCTAAAATCACTGAAAGAGCAAGTCCAGAATTTAGATACAGATTAAGTATCATCTGTATTATACTCTGTATGACCCCTACAACAAACGGCAGCACAAACGCCATAATAATAAGCTTATTATACGTAATCATCTGATCTGCCTCGCCGCCATAAGAATTAGCAATCACATAATAATTTCTTTTAAAAGATACTTCCCCATACCTTATCCAGTCATAGGACACAATAATCAAAAATATAAAGCAAATATAAGATGCTGTAACAAGCACCGCCCATACGCACTTTGATAACCACCATCTCAGGCGGCTGCGTGCTCCAACCATAAGTTGTAATCCGAACCCCTCTGTGCTATCTTTTATATGACTTCCTATAAGCAGCGAAAGACATATGTACACCAACACCCAATCCATCGGAAAATTAAATGTATAATCTGATTCAGGATGAAAGTCAAACGCAATTTCTCCACGAAACAAATTAAACATCTGCTCAATGACAGATGGCCTTTCTCCACAAAAGTAATAGGTATATACGTTCTCCGCATCAAATGTGATACATGATACCAAAACAAAAGGGATTATGTACAGATATCTGAAAATACTCTTCATAGAGCCTTCAGCAATATCATATTTTAACATCCTAAACATCCTCATGACGCATCACCTTTTACAATCTTTCCATCTTTCATATATATAATCTCATCTGCCATGTATTCCATCTCTTCTTTGTCGTGGCACGCAATAACTATAACCCTATCTTCATCTCTGAGATCTCTTATCAGATTCCTTATTTCTGACACACCATCTACATCTATGGCATTTATAGGTTCATCGAGAAGTATTACTTCAGGTTTTCCCATTATAGCAGCCGCAATACCAAGTCGTTGTTTCATTCCCAGTGAAAACTTATAATATTTTCTTTTATCCTTAGGATCAAGTCCCACGCTTTCTATAACATCCAATATTTCTTCCTTGCTCAGCTTCTTTCCCACCATTCCATTTAACATCTTAAGGTTTTCATAAGCCGTATAATCTGTTAAAAATGCTGGATTTTCAATTAGTAAACCTATGCTTTCAGGAAATGAACAATCTCTCCCCAAAATTTTATCATTTATAATTATTTCACCGGTTGTAGGATATATAAGTCCCGATATAAGTCTCATAAGCATAGTTTTACCACAACCATTTTTCCCACTCAATCCATATATTTTTCCGCCCTCAAATTTCAGACTTACACTGTCAATAACTTTTGTCTTTTTTATAATTTTTGTAACATTTTTTATCTCTATCTTCATTCCCATTCTCCTGATTTTTTTCAAATTCCTGTCAGTTTTTAATAGTCTCTCGTTTTACATTCAAAACCCAATATATGAAATATTCTATGGCAAGCAAAGCTACTGTTATTGATATAAACGGAACAAATCTAAGACTGGACTCCCCATTTTGATCCGGTCTTATAAAATACGAAAAATTGTAAGTTCTAAGCCATACTGCACTATCTGACAAACGTCCTAGTCCATAGTATAAAAAATATGACAATACCATAGGAAATGTCATAGCCGTAAACCAATTCCTGACAAAACTAGATGCTACCATAGCCATGCATGCGAATATCCCTCCATACAAGAAATCTACAAAAATATAAATCACTGTATACAGCACCGGGTGATAAATATATGTATATCCAAACATATACACAGTTGAAATCCTCGATTGCAATGCGATAGGATCCATCTTTATAACTGGCATATAACACATTGACACTATCATGCTTATAATTAATGGCACCGCAATCGTAATGCCCCCGCTAATAAACACCGCAGCATACTTTGCATTCATATATTTTCTTCTTCCACACCTGGTTATGACCTGTGCTGCATAACCACTTCTCCATTCCTCAAACTGAGATATCGCAAAGGGTATCGCTGCAAACAGCGGCATGATCAGATACAACATAGTATGGTATGGGGTATATGTCTCGCAACCTATCCATCCTTCTATAAAACTATTCTCAAAGAAGTCATCTGTTTCGTCCATATCATTATCAGCCTTTATCGCTGCTTCATACGATTCATTAACAGCTCTCCTCTGAGTCACATAGAAGCTGTATGTCTGCATTCCCACAATAAACAATGAGATAAGTATTACTATTTTCAAGGTAACTTCCCGAAACATCTTATACATTTCTATTCTCAGTATACTCATATTACTTTTCCTCATACCATTTTACCTCTCCAATATCCATACATTCCCTGACCGGGTAAGTACTGAATACAATATCATAATTAACATCCAGATGATTTATCCTATCCCAATCTCTTTTAGGATAATTTTCCTTATATATAGGGAATACGTAATTAAGCTGATCCCCCAGTCTAAATTTACCTGATACAAGAGACGGGTTAAAATCAGAGAATTTATCGTTATCTACCATGCATAACACTTCTGCCCCCTCTAAATAATTAGATGGTACATCGAAACTAGAATTATCTCCATTCGATTCAAGTTTTATCTGAACAACTAACACTCTTAAATCTTCTTCCGTCCTGTTTTTTATATATTTCTCCCCATTGTTATATAATCTCTCAAAATCAGAAGGATAATATAATGTTGCACCTTCTATTGTATATATAAACCCTTTTTTATCAACGAGGCTCTCCCCTCTCGCGTAAATCTTATTCTCCGGTATACGTGCATGTGTATTCACCCAGACTATTCGCACAGCTACGCACGCAACAGCAGTTATCACAAACACCCATTTCCATACATTTCTACTTTTTCTCTCCATATATATACCATTCCATCATTCCATAGTTATACTTACAGGATTGCATTTAACTATAACACTATACTTATCGTTTTCTACATCATAAAATTCATTTTCTATACTACAATTTGGATCACTCATGGTTCCGAGAAAACTAATATATATATTCAAATGATCAAATTTATCGTAGGGATTTATATATGTATATTGTCTTATTTCGCCTTCCTCCGGTGGAACCACCGTCTCTCCCACTGTCACCCTATGTATCATACTTATTGTTATTTCCTCTCCCGGTGCAATATCCATGCATCCATTCTTCCAGTTGTTAGGATTTGTTTTAGCCCCATTTACCGGTCGCGATAGATCCGAAGCATCGTTAAACATCCAATTTTCATCTCCCGGATTACCTGTCATACACTTGCGTCTCCCATCATCCCCCAGGCAAAACATCTGAATGTTTGTATAATTATATTCTCTTTTATATTTACTGATGTTTTTTATCTTTATGTCTGTGACAACGTATACATAGTTTTCTCTTCCACAGGCATAAAATGGCTCCTCCAGCTGTATTCCATCATAATCCTCGCTGTTCTGAAAAATATAATAGTTTTTGTAAACTCTCATATCACCAACTGTATACTGCCAATCCTGCCAGTCAAATGGCTCATATTGTTGTCTAAGACTCCCTTCTTCTACAAGTTTCTTATGCTCTTCCCACATTTTTTCTTCATTCTCCAATTGCTCCTCGCCATCAACCTCGTCAATATCTTTAACACTGTCTGATGAAGTTGCACTAGTGCCCACATTTTTATGTGAATTTCGATTTTTCTTAAGAAGCCCACCTGTAACTACAACTATTATAGCTAAGAGTACGATAAGCAAAACAGTAATAATATTTCTTTTCATAGCCATTCTCCTTGTTCTGAACACAGCCTATCTAAAGTTTAACTTCATAATAAGGCTGACACGATCGATAAAAATTAGAGCAGCACACTACCTCAAAATATCATTCAATTAAGATAGTGTGCCACTTTAGATAATAAGTTATATGTTATTGAAGTACCGTATAACTACCAAGGCAGTCCGGACTCCACTTACCTCTGGCAACTCCTGAACCTTTATATGCTCTCATACCAATTGTAGCTTTATTGCATCCTATTTTCTTTACAAAATTTTTTATCTCATACTTTCCGGTTGTGCTTGCCACATACCTCATACGACCTCCCGTTTCCGTTCCGGCTTGCACATATTGTGTGCCAATATAGCCATATGGTGAAACCTCCATGGATGTTATGGTTCCATTTACCACGCTACCCCAATTAAAATAAATATTAGAGCTTGTATACTTATCTCTAGGATCTGGATGCCGCTGTTTTTTGTCGGATGAATTAAATGCGAACTCCCACTTCGAATCCTCATATCCATACTGTGTATCCCCACTTACAGTCGTATCTTCACTATCATAGATTACAGCACTTTTCTCATTCTCCTGTGCCATTGCCATGTTTGTAGTTATCCCTGTACCTGCCACTGCCATTATTCCAGCCATTGCTGCTATTACTATTGTCTTTTTCATAGTCGTCAACCTCCACTTTTTAGCTTTTGTTCCTTCTAACCCATTTGCCATAATTATAAAAAATCTTTAGTTTCTTCTGGCAAAACCAATAGCATCATGTGTAACCCGATTACAATCACATTATATCATTTATTTTGATATAATAAATAGTATTTGCGTGAAACGACAAAAAACAGCGTTTTTTGGAAATAAGCCTTTATATAACCGACCAGTAATCTATCAATTTTATATTTTCTTTTTTTCATTTTTGTCATCCGGAACATTCAATAGTACAATTGTATGAAATTTCTTATCGATATACGAATAATATAATTCGGCTTTTCCCAGATATTTCTCAACAGTATTTTCAATACTCTTTATGCCATATCCATGAAATTTACTATTTTTCTTTTTTGTTTTCATAGCTGCTGACGACCCGTTGCAATCATTAATCATTGAAATCACAACATTGCCACCAGGTGTCCCACCGGTCACACTGAGACTAACTTGAGCATCCATAATCCCCTTCATTCCTTCATATGCATTATCTAACATGTTGCACAATATAACTGTAATATCCTCTGGCAAAATATAATCTAGGCTGCCATTTCTTATATCAAAATCATATCTGATTTCTTCCCCAAGAAATCTTTCTGCATACCTGTTCAATATTACATTCACTATAATGTTGTCCGAAAATCTGACCTTTTCTTTTATCGCTTTTGATTTACACAACTGGTTGATATACCTTACAGCCCCGTCACGATCATCATTATCCAGCATATCACTTATACTATTAAGATGCTTTTTTATGTCATGAATCAGTATTTTCTGTTTCTCATCCTGACAAACAAGTGCTTTGTAATATTCTACATTGCATTCCATTCTATGAAGCATCATTTTCTCTTTCAAGTTATCATGATACAGCTTATGCACATAAGTATATATTGCTACAGATGCCATTATTATCATTAAGCTTACCAAGACACTTAGCAATGCTATATCTTCCTGTTCTTCACTCACATCTGTAGCTGTACACATACTGTTAAGAAGTATAATATCCCCTATTTCAAGCACCGGAACAATAATCACCGGCCACTCCTGAAGACTCATCTCACCATTAGCTTTATTTTTCCGTAGCATTGCACTTATTACAAACAGCAGTATAAATGACACCGCACTGCTTAAAATACTGATATAAAATGTACCATTATTCCCAATTAATGCTGCCGCCACATTTATGTTTAGTCTGGCACATACTTCCCAGACTCCTAGCTCTGAAATAGCCATAACCGCAGTTAATGTAATGCTGTTAAAAAAAGAATTCATAATTTGCTGGTTATATATAACCTTTATAGTCAAACAATACAAAACAAGTGTTGCTACAATATCTAATGATATACTATCAAAATAAGCCAAAACAAAAAGAATCATATGTACACATATTACAGCAAATAATTTCTTCCATAACCTATATTTGCTTTCTCCTATTGTCGATTCACAAAACCAGAAAAAAATTAATGCTTCTATGATATAAAAGAAAATATAAATAACTATTTTCATTATGCCCTTGCCCCCTCAAGATACATCATAAACGAATGTTTGAAATCGTTATATTTTCGTCTCGTCAGGTAAGCAATACTTCCATCATCAAGGTACACTAAAGAACGATCAAATCTTGTAACATGTTCCAGATTTACAATATAGCTTCTGTGAGTCCTGACAAAACAATTCATATTCAGTATTTTTTCTAAGCAATTTATCTTCATTACCGTTTTATATCTTCCTTTTATGGTATTCACATATAGACCATGATTATCAGCTTCAAACAAAATAATATCTGAAGCCTTAAATACTATATTCTCAGTTTTCGTTTCTATTATAACTTTTGTATTTGATGTGATATATATCTTAATCGCATCATGAAGATTAGAAAAAAATCTGTCATGTCCTATAGGTTTTACCATGTATCTAAAAGCTTTAAATCTAAGTGCATCATCTATATACTCTCCATGAGATGTAATCATGAATATAAGGCATTCATCATTATTATCCATTATGTATCTGCCTGCAGTTATACCATCTACTAGCTTCATTTCCACATCAATAAATGCTATATCATATATTATATTGCTGCTTAGTATTTCCTCCCCATCATGATAAATATATATATCTGGAGACTTCATATTATGAACGCTAAAGTACTCTTTGATCCATTCCTCTATCTTTCTAATATCATTTTCCGAATCATCACAAATTGCTATTTTCATATAATCACCCAAAAAAATCCAAAGTAATAACTAAAAGTAATAACTATATGTAGTATAGTACCAAAATGTTTATTATTACAATATATTTTTACAATATATATAACTTAATATGATTGATTTATGTTCTTTACATATAATATCCCGCATGATCAAAAAACCGGCAGGACGATTTCTCATCCTGCCGGTTTCATTTCAGATATGCGAACAATGTTATGTCCCGCACGTCTTATGTTTTCACTTTTTTGATCTATTTAACCTTCACCGACTTCGCACTGTAGGCTCCAGGATATCCAGTTGAACCATACTGTCTGTAAGCTCTCACAGTGAAGTAATATGTACTGCCAGACTTAAATCCTGTCTTGCTGTATTTCAGACTCTTGGTAACTGTAAGTCTCTGCCATTTGCCATTTGCAGAGGTCTTGTAATACACTGCATAGCTTGTGGCTCCGGTAACCGCAGACCAGGTTACTGATGCCTGACCCTTAACTGTTGATGACAGCTTAAAGTTTACAGCTCCAGGAAGTGTTGTAGTCTTATATGGATTGGCTGTATCGCATGGTCCCATATAGGTCTTGCCGTCAGCTATCACGTATCCTCTCACCACATACCACTGGGTAGTGCCTGAAGGAAGGTTCCTGTCATAGTAGAATAAATTCTTTGTACTTCCGAGACGCTCCCACTTATGGCTTGCCGTACTGTATCTGTAGACGATGTAGCCCTGGGCGTCAGCCAGCCTGCTCCACTCAAGCTTCATGGTATTCGCAGCCGGAGTAGCCTTTATTCCGCTTACCTTGCCAAGCTTAGGCACATTGTTTACTATAGTAAACTCAACGCTTATATCACCTGTATAGTTACCGGTTCCCTTTACTGTAACAGTGGCTGTTCCTGCTTCCTTGTTGTCGCTGTAGATCAATATGTAATCCTTATCCTTAACAAGGGCAATTCCGTTATATATAACCTCCGGAACAGGACATATGTCACTGCCTGTGTATTCGTACCTGGTCTTTTCCAACTTAACCTCCGCATTCTGAAGGTCTACAGGAGTAATCGTGAATGTTCCTCTAAGTGTTCCTGAGTATCCGTTTCTTCCGTATACAACCACAGTAGCTGTTCCTGCATTTTTGTTATTCTCATAGGTCACCTCATAGTATGTAGTATTCAAAGGTGCTCCATTTAACAGAACTGTTACGTCCTGAGTAATGCTTTCACCGGTGTACTCCTTGTCAACAATTCCTGTAAGTTCACCGGACTGTATATCCTTTGTTCCTGTTTCTATTATATACTTTGCATCTGTCACATTGTAATTGTCCGTCTCTATGCTGACCAAACCTGTTACAATATCTCCATCCGCAAGCTCCGAATCTGTGAAGATGCTTAACCTGCCATCCTCATAACTTAAACCGGTTATGTGATCAGGCATTTTCCTGCCTGACACATCTACGCTGATGTTGCCGTATTCAAGACCATCGTTTAATGCAGGAAGGAATTCCTGTACAGGTATCCCAATCTCTGTCTCTTCTCCTGCCTTTACTGCCCTGTATACGGTCATGCCGTTTATGTCACCTTTCTCTACAGTTACATTTATTACAGTGCTTGTCTGTCTGTAATTCTCTGTCTCTTTAGCTGTTATTGTAAGTTTTGTGCTGCCAATTGCTACCGGTGTTATATCTCCGGATTCATCAACTGTTGCAACTGTTCTGTCATCAATTGCAAATACTGTCTCAGCTCCCTCAAGCACATTTACCGGCACAGGCTTTGACACACCGCCATAGCTTAAGACAACATCCTCACTGCTTATGATATTTGCCGCCTTATTAATAACAAATTTCTTATCTACAGTATCAACGTAAAGTCCCATACCGGTGATTGTAACTGTTCCGGCACCTGCATATACATTGTCCTTATATGAAATACTATAGTCAGTGCCACAGGCAAGAAGCCTGTCCCCATCGTATACCTTTACATCCCCCGGTATCACTTCGCTTCCTGTATATTCCGGATCTCCTGTTATGACTACTTCACAGTCACCGATCTTCTTCCTTATCTTAAACTCTGCAAATGTCCTGAAACCGTAAGCGCCCATTCCCCGGATCTCTGCTGTGGCAGTTCCTGCATTCACATTGTCCTTGTAGACCACCTCATAGTCTTTACCTGGGGCAAGAACTGTGGTACCGTTTTTAACCTCTACCTGTGGCTTAAGCTCTGAGCCATTATAAAGCTGTGTCTCTATGGCACCCACTGTGAGGCTCTTGATATTCGTCCTGTTCTGCCGGCCTGCAGATACTATCCTCATGGTATAAGGAGACTTAAAGCCGTTCATGGCAATATAATATGTCTTACCCTCTGTTGCCTGGAAGGTTATCTCTACGGTACGCATACCACTTCCATAACTGTAATATCTCCGGTCATTTGATACAATATTACCTTCACTGTCCACCAGCTTGTTAAGGGTCAGCCCTGTTTTAGCTTCAAATTCCACATTAACGTAGCCTGTTTTTGTTGCGGTGTATCCATATACCACCATTTTATCTGTTACATCATTATCATAATATCTGTCAGCCTCGTACAAGTCGTTATCTGATATCGGTGTTACTGTAAATGGCGCTGAATACTTAAGCTCGCCTCCAATAAGCAGACATTTCTCATAGCTTCCTGCCACAAGATTAGATACGCTGCTTACCTTCTGACCGTCCTTTCTGATCTCATAGGAAACAGAAGCATTACCTATCTTGGTATTTTTTATACTTCCGTTTTCTATATTCTCCGTCTCACCGGTCTCATAGTGTACGACAAATTTCATATCCGCCATATAATATGGCGCCGAACTGTAATTTCCGGTTTCCACATACTCCATATATGTTGTCTGACCATCATTTTCCAGAATCACCTCAGTGATCTGTGGAATAAAACGGATGGCAAGGGTTGTATCAGTAACCTTGCCTGCAGTTGTATTGTATGGTCTTACTTTCAGATAATAAGCCTTTCCTGCCTCAAGCGTATATGAAATCATAAAATTATGATTTTCTCCGCTGTCATCATCCTTTATAAGTTCAGTGCCTTCCACTTCCTCATAAAGTATTCCATATGTATCACATTTTCCCTCTGTATACATCTGGTACTTTCCGGTATGCTCAGGAACAAATTTGTAATACTGATAATCCGCATCGAGCTCTACCTTTACAGAAGAATTATTCTGTACCTCTATTGGCGTATTACCTGCATATGCCTCTATGGTTATATCATAGTCGTATAGACATCCCTCATACTCTACGGTAATGGTATACTGTCCGGCCTTATAGTAACCATTGTTGTATGCAGCTGCAGAGATACTGTATGTCATTACATGACCGGTCTTGCTTCCTGCCTGACCGTAGGTTACAGTCTCAACATCTCCGTCAGAATATGTAAATCTCATTACAAGTCCCTCAGGATTGATATTCTTTGAGTGCTCGTTGAACACTGTATTCGTTGCAGGCGTTATCACCTCCATAAGTTCAATTTCATATGTCCACTTTGCATATAATGTCACTACAGTGCTATAGCTTATATTTGCTGAGTCCTTCTCAAAATCCCACTTCTGGGTGAATGCAGAATCCCTGAACCAGCCGCCGAACACATAGCCCTTCTTTACAGGATCTGCCGGGGCTTTTACAGGCTGATATACAAATGCTGTTATATCATCTATGGCACTTCCGCCATCTGTATTAAATTTATAAGTGACCTTGTTACTTGTGAATGCCGGTATTGCCGCCTCACCGCCACTTATCTCTGCTACAATACTGCCAACTGATCCGGTGGAGCTGTTGTAAGATCTCCAGTACATGAGATACTTGTTGGTATTTCCAAGGGATGAAGGCAGCGTATATTTCACCGACGAGTTATTCTTGATAGTCGTAAGTGATGTACAGCCATCGAATATATTGTTGCCAAAATGGGTTATACCTGCCCCAAACTCTGCATAATACATGCTTCCAAGTCCCGAAAGAGCCTTGTCACCTATACCGTCTACGGTATACTCACTGCCATTTACAGCAACAGTGTCAGGAATCTGTAATCTTGTAATGCTTACTTCTCCCGGCTCATTGCCTGTAACCCAGGCGCTCAGACTTCCGTCATCATGCTTTGTCAGTGTGTACACAAGACCGTTTACCTTAGCTGTATCCCCGGCTTCCCCGGCAGGTATATCGGCTCCGGGTGTTGCAGGCAGCATATAGAAAACAGGACTGCTCTGTCTCGTTACATACCATATTATACTGCCGCCCTTTACTATAGGCTTCATGTCTGACAATGTTCCGGACACAACACGCTCTGATGCAAGGATATTGCCACGGGCATCAACAAATGCATAGTGAACCTGCCTCTTGCTTATATCTGTCTCCCATAACACGGCAAATACGTCATCACTCACCCTTACGAGCCAAGGTCTTAATGCGTTATCTGTACCGTTCTCTGCGTAAGCCGAAAGATTCACGATCTTATCCAGCTTATAACCTGACTTATCCACAACTGCCACATATACGTTTCTCTTAGTACTGCTGCTGTAATTACTCTGGTCTATGCTGCAGCCGGCAGAAAGAATAGTTGATCCTGTAACCTCAAGCCCACTTACATATGATCCGGTATAGTTATCTCCGGTCTCACCTCCGTAGCTCATAATGGTCACATTGGCGGTTTTTGAACTGAAATATTCGCTTCCAAGTTTTGTATACTTCATAAGCACATGGCTTCTTGGATATGCGTCACCTCTGTCTGTGGCATATACTGTACCTGTGCTGTCATCATAGAATATGTCCTGTGAAAACGAATGACTGACATATCCATGATCAACATTTGCAACTGTGTAGTTGTTATATATAACCTCCATATCAGATATGGAAATCTTCATCATGATACTTGCCTGATGATTGTAGCCGTCGTCAGCCTTGTACATGGTATGGCATGTCCTCAGATACAGGTTGGTGCCATCATCAGCCATTGAAACATTTCCCGCTGCAAATGGCTTCTGGGTATTTGCCCCAAAAATCTGTGCTGCCCCAAGCTTGTTCCAGCTCTTGTCATACTTCACAACACGGATAACCTCCACTGTATCAGACTCGTCCATGTTGTTCTGTCCAAATACAAGAAAATAATAACCATTGCTTTCATAAAAACCTGCAAATAGCGGAAGCTCCATCTCTATACTCTTCTTAGAATCAGCAATATAGCTGAAATCTGCGGTATAGTTTTCCACAAAAAGTCCATCACCGGATCTGTATTCCAGTCTCTGAAAGCCTCCGTCTTTCCCCTCAATAAGATACGACCTGGACAGACCGCTATATCTTCCTGTATGGTCGTTATTGGTGGAAGTCCCACCCTCTGAGTAATTCTCAAACTTCGCATGTGCTGCCACAGACGGCACGAGAGCCATAACACATGCAAGAAGTGCGACGATCATCGTATTCCTGAACGCACTTCTTATACCTCTCTTCTCCTTCATTTACATCCTCCTTCTCCTTTGATCACCTACACATTTCAGTGTTAAAAATTATATATATTGCACAAAAAGCAGATATAATAATTGTAATATATTGTCAAGGAAAAGGCTATATATTTTTTCAGCATTTTGGAGATTTGGGGTACCGCACTGTTATGGTTCTCGTTAAATCATGATTCTCGTTAAATCATGGATTCCGGCTATTATGTTTTTTAGATCATGGGCACTTTACAATTATGATCCTGTCGCCTGTCTTTATGTCTCCCTCCCCAAGATTGTTCATCTTAATTATGGAGTCCACGCTGGAGTAATAGGTTCTGGCAAGATTATAAACCGTATCCCCCTCCTTCACCACGTAACCTGTGATTCCCGGAACGGCAGCCTTCTTATCCATATCCACCGGCAGGATCTTCGTATCGGTAATAAGACTGCAGCTATTCCTTGCAAATGCTGTAACGTCCATTGCCACCACGCATTTGATCTCAACCTCGTCATTATTTATAAGGTCAGCAGTAATGGCATCCACCCCGGGAGTGATTCTTACGGAGTCATCATCCTTAAGCTGCACCGTTTCCACATTGTAGGTGTAAGGAAGCACCGCCTCTATCTGGAAGATCGGCCTTGTGTCATCATTTGACACATAGACTATATATGCCCTGACGGCTCCCGATATCTCAATGTGGTCATCCATAAGCTTAACACTGTCTATATCGCAATCCCCACACACAAAAAGTATCTGGAGTATGCCCGGTGCACTGCTCTTAAGCCGTTCCTTTCTGGTGATCTTGGTTCTGGCATTGTTCTTGACCCTCAGGGTCTCATACCGGAACTCCTCCCTTACAGGCTCTATATTTGCCGTACCGGAGAACATATCCTCAAGGATATTTATATCCCTGTCCTCATAAACCCTGGCTTCCGCCGCAAGGTTATATTCAACATATATTATCCTGTCCTCGCCGTCGGAATCCTGCTTCACGGTCACATTGCCCTTTCCCGGCGTTACAAAGCCGTCAAGGATCATGTCCTCATACACACCCGGACACTCTATGCTGCTGTTTATCTCCTTTGTGACATTGACAAATGACAGCGGGGTTCCCTCTTCTTCTCCCTTATAAATTGCAAACAGCTCCATCTCGAAGCTTACACTGATACTGCCGTTCATTGGCTTCATGTCAAATTTCCTGAAGGATACCTCATCCCAGATAAGCCGGTTTATATTAGGCTTTGAAGCAGGAAGCTGTATCTCTTCCTTGACCTTGATCATATCCTTGCAGCTTGTGACCATATTGGTACAAGAAAACTTCTTATAACAGCAGGATATACCGGAGGCATTTGCCACGTCCACTGCCGCCTCTATTGACGCCCTGTCATATACTGCAAGCTTCATACCCACCAGTCCCCGGACCTCAATCTTCCTGCTATTGATGACGGTTATGTACAGATCCTCAAGGGTGTATGTTCCATCCACCCGGTCTCCCGGCTTTATCTCTTCATGAGGATCCTCAACAACCACACTTTCCTCAAAGGGGATCTCGCTCTCAAAGCACACCACAGGAACATCACCCTTATCACTGTCACTGTCCTCTTCCCCGGAGGCACTCTGGTATAAGATCTTGAACACCACGATTCCGCTTACAACTATACGGCCTTCTAACACATCTGTGTTCTCCACTATAACATTTCCCCGGCTCATTATGACCTTATCCACATCTTCCCTTGAATCAGGTATATTGAAATCATCATCTATAGTGAACTGAATATATTTTGACGCCTTAAGTATACTGGTAGTAAGCCTGTTCTTCGTTAATTCCACTTGATCCCACTCCTTATTTATTATTTGCCTGTACGGCTGTCTGCTGCATGAAAATATTCGTCTGATAAAATTATATGTGCCGCCTGCCGGTTCTATGACACAAAAGCCTACGGCATTACCTGTTTCATATATTCCATTTTCCGAAGCTTTCTCCATCGGAACACCATCTATCGGAACACCACCGGAAGCATGGTGCGTTCTATCCTCACAACCACTACGGGACAGGTCATGGTCCCGGAATCCGTGGCAGTGGCAATGGAACGGAGTACACTCTTTATATAGATTGCATTTTCATCCTTATATACCTTATCCACGTCTATCCTTATGTTATCATGATCTCTTCTTCCTGCCCCTATGACGATATAGGTGTAATCGTTGTTGGTATAAGTAATCTTAAACTCCTGCTCCCGCTTGTCATCAACTATATTCTTAAGCTCATCAGGCATAAGCCCCTCCTCGCAGATATCGTAGCTCACATCATTTCCCTTGTCTGACATGGTATAGACATTACATCCACATAAAAGAAAACAGCAGGATATAAACAATCCTGCTGTCATTATCTTAAGGTAAAAATATACTGCTCTTAATTTTTTCTGCATATTACCTCTTAATTATTTTAAAAATTTTCCGGCTTTAAACATTTCCTGCTGCAAAGCCTCATTTACAAGCTGCTCCCTATTACTGTTCTTCCTCTTTCTGATCCTTCTCTACAAGGATTCCAAGCTCCTTAAGCTGAATATCATCCACAGGGCTAGGTGCGTCTGTAAGAAGACATGAAGCGTCTTTAATCTTAGGGAATGCAATAACGTCACGAATAGAATCCTGCTTAGCCATAAGCATTGCAAGTCTGTCCAGACCGTATGCAAGTCCTGCGTGAGGTGGTACTCCGTACTTGAATGCATCAAGAAGGAAACCAAATCTCTCATATGCCTGCTCCTTTGTGAATCCAAGGCACTCGAACATCTTCTCCTGTATATCATCCTGGTGTATTCTCACTGAACCGCCACCGATCTCATTTCCGTTTAATACGATATCGTATGCCTTTGCACGTACTCTGCCCGGATCAGAATCAATATACTGGAGATCCTCCTCCATAGGCATTGTAAATGGATGGTGCATAGCCTGATATCTTCCAAGCTCATCTGACCACTCAAGAAGTGGGAACTCTGTGATCCATACAAACTTGAACACGTTCTTGTCAAGAAGTCCCATCTGTTCTGCAAGGTGACATCTCAGTGCTCCAAGAGTATCCCATACAACCTTATTCTTGTCAGACACGAAGAGAAGCAGGTCTCCCGGCTTACCCTCCATAGCTGCAACTATGTTGCTCATCTCATCCTCTGTCATAAACTTGGCAAATGATGACTTAAGACTTCCGTCTTCTCCTATAGCAATATATGCAAGACCCTTTGCTCCGTATGTCTTGGCATACTCAACCAGAGCATCAATCTTCTTTCTTGGAAGCGAGCCCTGTCCCTCTGCATTGATACCGCGGACTGAACCGCCTGCTGCAATGGCATTTGTAAATACTCCGAAGCCGCAATCCTTAACTACATCGCTGATATCATGAAGCTCCATGCCAAATCTCAAGTCAGGCTTATCCGAACCGAATCTGTCCATGCCCTCCTGCCATGTCATACGCTTGATAGGAAGCTCAACATCCACGTCAAGAACCTCCTTGAAGAGCTTGGCAAGAAGTCGCTCATTTACATCAATAACATCATCAATATCCACAAAAGAAAGCTCCATATCCATCTGTGTGAATTCAGGCTGTCTGTCGGCACGAAGATCCTCATCTCTGAAACATCTTGCGATCTGGAAATATCTGTCGTAGCCTGAGCACATAAGAAGCTGCTTGAAGAGCTGTGGCGACTGTGGAAGTGCATAGAACTCTCCCGGATGCACACGGCTTGGTACAAGGTAATCTCTTGCACCCTCAGGTGTTGACTTACATAACATAGGTGTCTCTATCTCAAGGAAGCCCTCATCAGCCATGAACTGTCTGGCAATGGTTGCCACTTTACTTCTGAGCATAAGGTTTCTCTGGAGGTCAGGACGTCTTAAGTCAAGGTATCTGTACTTAAGTCTGATCTCTTCCTTTGTCTTGCTGTTCTCCTCGATTGGGAATGGAGGTGTCTCTGCCTCAGAAAGTATTCTGAGACTTGAAGCTATAACCTCAATATCACCTGTTGCCAGATTCTTGTTGACAGCACCTGCACGGAGCTCAACTGTTCCCTCTATTGCCACAACAAACTCTGAACGAAGCTTTGACGCCTTCTCGAAGCATTCACTTCCGCACTTTGTCTCTTCAAATATTATCTGAAGGATACCACTTCTGTCTCTGAGGTCCACGAAGATGATGCCACCCTTATTTCTGCTTTTCTGTACCCAGCCCATTACAGTAACCTTCTGACCTGCAAGAGAGCTGCTTACCTCTGTACATCTGTGACTTCTCTTAAGTCCCTTCATTGTCTCTGCCATTTTTATATTTCCTCCTTGGCAATATATTTTATATATTAACCTATTTATTATCTCTATATATTTTTATAACTTTTTCTGAAAATAATCAATAGAAAAGCTTACATTATTTCACTCCATGCCTTGTCATAGTTGTTCTTGCTATGGATTATGTCCTGTATCTCCCGGACAACATCCGTAGTATTCACAAGCTCCATGAACACCAGGAATATCTTCATGTCAAAATGTCTCACCTCATCAATGACCATTCTCATAGCTGTCTCCGCGTCAAATGCCTTTCTGTAGGATCTGTCGCTGACAAGAGCCGTGAACACGTCACATATCCTTATTATCCTTGAGCCTATAGGTATGGATTCACCGCTCATCCTGAAAGGATATCCGGAGCCGTCATAATTCTCATGATGATAGAGGACCATATCCGTGATCTCCTTATCATATCCCTGCTTCACAAGGATATCGCTTCCAAGTCTTGCATGAAGTCTCACATACCTCATTTCCTCGATCCTCATGGAATCCTCTTTTCTTCCGTTTATATAAGGGGTAATCTTCATCTTACCTATATCGTGGAGCATGCCTGCCATGGCGATCTTATTCACCGTCTCATCATCAAGCCCCACAGCCCTTGCAAGTCTTGAGGCCAGTATACTTACACATACTCCATGCTTTATGGCGTCCTCCAGATCATCCCTGTAGTAATCCTTATTCTCGTTATTTCCGTAACTGTCACGTTTTCTGTCTATCATTTCATCAATCCTTGAGATGTACTCATCAACATTCTTAACATTCTCTGTACGTTCTATTCTGAATGGCTTCTCAGAACCCTCAGGATTTTTCTTTATGAGCTTACAGGAGCTTCCTGCACCTATTCCAACTATGTCCGTTATCTCTTCCATTATGAGGATATTGTACAGACACTCAAGTCCCTCTGCGGCATAGCCTACATTTTCAAGGTTTCCTGCCATATTCTTCTGCCTGTACAGGTAATATGGATTAAGTCCCATTCTTGCGGCACATTCATTTACCAGCTTAAGCTGTGTGTCCACATCTGTCTTGAGACTGTCCTTGTATTCGTCCATCCTTGCCTTAAGATTTGCAGCCCTCTTTATGGCGAGAGTGTGTACCGTAAGGCTCTCCGGAGCCAGCTCCTCCACCTGCTTAAGTGTGTTCTCCACAAGACCGGCGTCCTCCCCGGGAAGTCCCACTATAAGATCCATGTTTATATTGTCAAAACCCTCAATCCTTGCCTGGCGGAACGCCTCCACTGTCTGATCTGCAGTATGTGCCCTTCCTATGGTCTTAAGGGTTTCATCATTCATGGTCTGCGGATTTATGCTTATCCTTGTGACGCCGTGGCTTTTAAGAACCTTAAGCTTATCTGCCGTTGTGCTGTCAGGTCTTCCTGCCTCAACCGTATATTCCATGACCGACGCTGTATCGAAGTGCTTCTCTATCATGGTACATAATCTGTCCATATCACCTGCACTTATGGAGGATGGGGTTCCACCGCCTACATATATGGATACCAGCTTTCTGTCCCTGTAATGTTCAGCCGTAACCGCCATTTCCTTATCCATGGCATCAAGATATTCACCCACCTTATCCTTATACACTCCTATAGGATACGAGGTAAATGAACAATACAGACACCTTGTAGGGCAAAACGGTATTCCTACATACAGACAATATGGTCTGTCCCCACGGGACATTACCTGATCTATAAGTCTCCTCTCACGTCTGGCAATATCAACACACATCTGCGCCTTATGGCTGTCTGCGCTGTATTCATCCCTGTAACGGGCTACTATCTCTTCGTCAGTCATGCCCTGCTCCACCATCGCCATGGCGATCTTGGTAGGTCTGACGCCTGTAAGAGTTCCCCACGGAAGCTCTCTTCCCGCAAGCTCTGTGAGCATTCCATACATCTTAAGCTTCATAGGATTTCTTACCGCTTCCCTGTCTGTATAATCACATGCCATGAAAGCCGAAGATCTGATATTTTGATTCTGTTCGTTCCCGGCTTCCGATACAGCTCCTGATACAGTCTCCGGAATATCCCTCCGGTCAATCGTATCTCCCGGAATTTCCTCCGGCACAAATCCATCGTAGACCTTCATGTCTATGCCCGTCTCATCACATCTAAAGGCAAACGTCATGAACACCTCCTGCTTCGCCGTATCCAAAAGATCGGGCGTCCTCGCAAGGCTGTCATGATTGATTATCTTGTGGGAGGGATAAAATGCCTGCAGCATGACCCTTATATCATTGTTGTAAATTTCTGTATTCTGTATTAGATAAATCATAATTTATTCAAAATCCATCTTTAAACTATTTATATTGCACCTCTCATTAACACCAAATATCCAATGCCCGATATGATGTACTAAAAGAATGGATTATACTTCTTCTCTCTTCCGATCTTAGTTGACTCTCCGTGTCCCGGATAAACCACTGTGTCCTCAGGAAGCACAAGGATCTTCTCTGACACGTTATCAATAAGTGCCTGGGCATTACCTGTAGGGAAATCTGACCTTCCAACGCTGCCTTTAAATAAAGTATCTCCTGTAAATACTATATTGCTTTCAGGGAAATAATAGCACATGCCTCCGGCTGTATGTCCCGGAACGCTCAAACATTTTACTGTAGTGCCAAGTATCTTAACCTCGTCTCCATCCTTAAGGTATATGTCTGCATCCACTGTAATAGGTTTTCCGAACATGGCGGAGAGATTGCCCTTTACACTGTTAAGTACAGGCTTCTCTTCTTCAGAGGCATAACACTTCACACCGGTTGCCTTTCTCACATCCTCAAGGGCACCTATATGATCCATGTGTCCATGGGTAAGGAATATTGCCACGCAGTTAAAGTTCTCCTGCTTAAGGGTATCTAATATATACTGGGGATCGTAGGCAGGATCTATGACTACTGCCTCCCTGGTCTCAGGATTTACCACCATATAGCAATTTGTCTGAAAGCCACCCAGTTCACTGGTTACTACTATTAATTTTACCATTTATATTAACCTGCTGTCCTTTCGATATCTATAATACTGTCCACATTTCTAATCTTTGAGATTATGGAGTTAAGCTGCTCCTTTGACTTGATCTCAAAAGAAATAGTGATAGTCGCCTTACCCTGCTTACTGGTCCGGCTGTTTACGCTGTTCACGTTAATATTTGCCTCGCTTAAGATCTTGGTAATATCAAAGAGTATTCCGTTCCTGTCATCGGCATATATGTTTATCTCAGTCATATATGTGTTGGCCTCAACGGCATTTTCCTGCCATTCTGCATCTATTATCCTGGCTCTGTCCGCCTCGCTCATACACAGCACATTTATACAATCAGTCCTGTGAATGGAAATTCCTCGGCCTCTGGTGATGAATCCCACGATCTCGTCTCCCGGAACAGGAGAACAGCACTTGGAGAAACGCACTGCCACATCATCCACGCCCTTGACCACGATACCACCCTGGCCATGGGTACGGTTCATCTTCTTCTGGCTGTACTCTTCGATTATGTCCTCATTTGCAAGGGCTTCCTTCTGATCCTTATTGTACTCCTCAATAAGCTTGTTTATTACCTGGCCTTCCTTTATTCCACCGTGACCTATGGCAGCCATAACAGAATCCCAGTCCTGGAAATTGTACTTCTTTAATATCTTCTCTATATACTCAGGCTTATTGTACTTGGCGAAATCAATGCCCTTGGACTTGCAGTAGCCAAGTATAAGCTCACGTCCGCGACTGATATTCTCATCCTTGAACTGGTGCTTGAACCACTGATTTATCTTGGTCTTTGCCTGGGTTGACTTCACTATGTTAAGCCAGTCTCTTGATGGTCCCGCAGAGTTCTGGGAAGTAATGATCTCAACTCTGTCACCATTTGAAAGCTTGGTGTCAATAGGCACCTGTCTTCCGTTTATCCTCGCTCCCACCATCTTGTTACCTACAGCAGTATGGATGGCGTAAGCGAAATCAATAGGAGTGGAACCGCTAGGCAGGTTCTTAACATCGCCGGCAGGGGTGAAACAATACACATGCTCAGCGAACAGGTCAAGGTCTGTCTTAACGAAGTTCATGAACTCCTTATTATCATCTGTATCTCTCTGCCACTCAAGGATCTGGCGGAGCCATGACAGCTTCTCCTCTTCTTTCTGCATTACTGTACCGGAGATGTTCTCCTTGTATTTCCAATGGGCAGCAATACCATATTCGGCAGTTCTGTGCATTTCATAGGTACGGATCTGGATCTCAAATGGCTGACCCTCAGGTCCGATAAGGGTTGTATGGAGAGACTGGTACATATTCGGCTTAGGCATGGCAATATAATCCTTGAATCTGCCAGGTATAGGCTTGTACATTTCATGAATTATTCCGAGAGCCGAGTAACAGTCTCTCACTGTCTCTACCTTGATACGCACTGCAAATATATCATAGATCTGGTCAAGAGTCTTATTCTGGTTCTTCATCTTCTTGTAGATGCTGAAGAAGTGCTTTACCCTTCCGTCGATCTCAGCCTCAAGCCCTGCGTTATCTATATGCTTCTTAACATCCGCAACGATCCTCTTGATATATGCTTCTCTCTCCACAAGTCTGTCATCGATCTGCTTCTTAAGGTCTGCATATACCTCAGGCATAAGGTAACTCATGGAAAGGTCATCCAGCTCAACCTTGATCTTACTGATACCTAATCTGTGGGCGATAGGTGCATATATATCCATAGTCTCCCTTGCCTTCTCGATCTGCTTGGCAGGGGTCTGGTACTGCAATGTACGAAGATTGTGAAGTCTGTCTGCAAGCTTTATAAGGATTACTCTTATATCCTTTGCCATGGACAGGAACATCTTACGAAGATTTTCAGCCTGTACCTCTATCTTATCTGTTGTCATCTTCAACCGTGTCAGCTTTGTTACACCTTCCACAAGAAAAGCAACCTCTTCCGAGAATTCCTTTGCAATCTCCTCAGAGGTCATGACAGTATCCTCCACCACATCATGAAGTATACCTGCAACAATTGTCTCCTTATCAAGCTCCAGCTCAGCAAGGATTATAGCCACACACAGCGGGTGCATGATGTAAGGCTCTCCGGACTTCCTTAGCTGACCCTCATGGGCCTTACTGGCAACCTTATAGGCCTTCTCGATCATAGAGATATCCGTAGAAGGATGATAGGTGCGGATCTTGTCAATAAGATCCTTATATAACTCCTCCGGTGGGGTGAAATCCGCCGGTGTCGAAAGCTCTATATCCCTCTTTTTCTGCTTTGAATCACTATTCTTTTCTCCAAGTATTTCTGCTATGTTATCCATACAATCACCACTTTTCGCTATTTCGTCAGTAAATGTCTTATTATCTGATCATCTTCAGATCCGGTCAACAGACTGCTCTGTCATTCATTGCCAGATATGTCCGGAGCTTACTCACCGTCAAATTTAACCAGTGAGTCAATGTCATATTTTGAAAGTCTCTCACGACCCTTAAGGTCTGTAAGCTCAATAAGGAAGATCATCTTAACAACCACGCCCCCAAGCTTCTCAACCAGCTTGGCTGCTGCCTCGATAGTCCCTCCTGTTGCAATAAGGTCATCCACCAGAACTACCTTCTGTCCCGGCTTAATGGAATCCTTATGCATTTCTATGGTAGCACTGCCATACTCAAGATCATAACTCATCTCAACTGTCTCTCTGGGCAGCTTACCCTTCTTTCTTACAAGGACAAATCCCTTGCCGTTCTTGTATGCGATAGGTGCACCAAATATAAATCCTCTTGACTCTGCTCCTGCGATAACGTCATAATCAACACCATCAAGCATTGCTGACATATCATCAATAGCAATCTGAAGTCCCTTAGGATCTTCAATAACGCTGGTCACATCTCTGAAAATAATTCCGGGCTGTGGAAAATCAGGAATACTCTTAATATACTTTTCTACATCACTCATTGATATATACCTCGCTCTCAATTTTTCTATGAAGTATGCTTTCTGTAGGCAAGAGGCATTATCTGGATACTGGCTCTTCCTGCAAATTCATTTATATTTGGGTAATACGCAATATCCAATACCACATTATTGGACAATCCCTTAAACATTTTATCACATTCACTCTGTCCAAACCACTCTTTTATGTTAGAAATGATAACATCCGGGGTAAAATCTACGGCTTCTATGGTACCTCCGTTGTCCATTGCCAGTGAAAACCTAAGCACATTCTTATTTCTTCCCATTATCACCGCCTTTTTCACCCTTACCCCGCTCTGGGCGAATACCGGTTTCTCATTTCCCTTTCCAAATGGCTCAAGCACCGACAGCTCATTTACCAGCTTCTGGGTAATATATGAAAACGGCATAGGCACGTCTATCCTAAGCTTCGGAGTGAGCACCTCCTCTCCCATGGTGCTGTTTCGGTTGAGATTTCTCTTTAGGCTGTTGAAATTCTCTGCCTTTATAGAAAATCCCGCTGCCATCTCATGGCCTCCGAACTTGACGAACAGGTCTGACTCCTTATTTATCTCGTCGTACATATTGTAGCCTTCTATGGAACGCCCGGAGCCCTTCATGATACCCGGTTCCTCACTGTCAGTAAAGAGCAGCACCGGTCTGTAATATTTCTCCTTTATACGTCCCGCCACAATACCCACAAGACTTTCATGGAGACCCGGTATGTATATGACGAATACATCATCCTCAAGGGACGGCACCTCTATATTATATCTATTACCCTCTGTCTCCGGGGACAGAGCTTCTATGTTGTTTCTATTATCATCTGCCCCATTGGACAAAACTTCTATGTTGTTTCTATTATCATCTGCCCCATTGGACGGAGCTTCTATGTTGTTTCTATTATCATCTGCCCCATTGGACAGAGCTTCTATATTGTTTCTATTGCCCTCTGTCTCTGGGAATATATTCTGTGTGTCGGCATTTTGTGTCCATACATCAAAGCAGGTTCCTGCATATATGGAGGTATCACCCTGGTCAATAAGCTTCATGGCGATCTCCGTTCCCTTTACGGTCATATCCTTACGCTCGTTATTTATGTTTATAAGCTCCACCGCTCTGGTCTCAGCTACAAATGAATCCTCCTCCAAAAGAAATTCAAGGCTTGTTCTGGCGTCATCCAGTCTTCCCGCCGCATTGATACACGGACCTATGATAAAGCCCAGATGAAATGAGCTTATCCTGTCTGCAATACCGCTGTTCCTTATAAGAGCCGCCAGTCCCTTATTGCTGCTGTGTCTCAGCCGCTTAAGAGCAAGCTTCACAAACACCCTGTTCTCGTCCACTAAATTCATAACATCACACACCGTGGCTATACCAAGGTACTCTATATATTCCATGACTTCTTTTTCGGGAATACCGGACATTCTGAACAGCAGCTGAATAAACTTAAATGCCACTCCCGCCCCACACAATTCCTTACATGGGTACTGGCAGTCCGGCTGTTTGTGGTCAATGACCGCGTCCGCAGGAACTATTTTGTATTTTCTTGTTGTGCCACCTGAATTTGTTGTGTTATATGATTTTGTTGTATCATCCGAATTTGCTGTATTACCCGAATTTGCTGTATCACCCGAATTTGCTGTATTACCCGGCTCAACATCCGTGTCCGGCACAATATCATATGGAACATCATGATGGTCTGTGACAATAATTGTCATGCCCAGCTCCTTGGCACGTTCCACTGCCGGAAATGCCGCAATGCCATTATCGCAGGTTATTATGGTATCTATACCCTCTGCGTATGCCTTGTCCACCATTCTCACATTTATTCCATATCCATCCGTAATCCTGTGAGGGATATCATAGTCTATGTAAGGGACTATCCTGTTCTTCCGGTTTTCATGATCTTGGTGGCTTTCAAGGTCTTCTGAATTTTCCTGACTTCTCCGGTCTTCACAGCTTTCTGAATTTTCCTGATTTCTCCAGTCTTCACAGCTTTCTGAATTTTCCTGATTTCTCCGGTCTTCACAGCTTTTTGAATTTTCCTGATTTCTCCGGTCTTCCTGGATTTCCCGGCTTACCTTCTTATATACCTTAAGAAGACCCTTGTAGAGGATATAATTTGAAGTCACTCCGTCCACATCATAGTCCGATATGATCCTGATCTTCTTTCCTTTTCTCATCTTATCCAGCATGATCCGGCAGCCCTTTGTCATATCCTTCATAAGGGATGGTTCATGTGCCATGCTCATATCTTCATTCAGATACATTTCTATAGCCTCATCGCCTATTATGTCCCTGTTTCTGATGACTCTTGCCGTAACCGGATCTATATTAAATCTCTTTGCATTGGCGAAGAAGTCTGCTCTCTTGCCATACACTGTCCATTTCGTATCATATTTTGTATATCTGGCCATTCTTCCTCCTGCTGTAGTATCTTTTTTTTATCTTGAACATCCAGGTCATATTTTTTTGCTTTTCTTGACCCGCTTTCAAAATTTGCATTTTTAAGTCACTTTTTTCTTTGACTTTTTTGACCTGTTTTCAAGATTTGCATTTTTAAGTCACTTTTTTCTTTGACTTTTCTTGACCTATTTTCAAGATTTGCATTTTTAAGTCACTTTTTTCTTTGACTTTTCTTGACCTGTTTTCGAAATTTGCATTTCCAGGTCATTTTTCAACCTGGTTTTCCTTGACCTACATCATCAATATTGATTTTCAGGTCATTTTTCAACCCAGTTTTCCTTGACCTGTTTTCAAGATTTGCATTTTCAGGGCACTTTTCAAACCAGTTTTCCTTGACCTACATCATCAAAATTGATTTTCAGGTCATTTTTCAACCCGGTTTTCCTTGACCTACATCATAAATATTGATTTTCAGGTCACTTTTCAACCCGGTTTTCCTTGACCTACATCATCAATATTGATTTTCAGGGCACTTTCCCAATACAAGCATATCTTTCTCTGCCCTTCTCTGCCCTTCTCATCTTACTGATATGCCCTTTCAGGTCAAATTCCCAATAACAAGCGTGCCGATTCTCATCCTTCTTCAGAAAAAGGCTCAGGAATAATATTCCCAAGCCTTTTCCGGTATCAACAAGTCAGTGACTGCCGGAATGTTTTATCTCCAGGCTCCGGTCACATCCAAGTGATGATCTTTATTCATTTGCAGCCTTCTTCTTACCAAGCTTTGTCTTCATGAAATACCACAATGGACCTGTGATACATACTGATGAATAAGCACCTATTACGATACCAGCCATAAGAGTAAGGGCAAATTCCTTAATTGAAGCAACACCCATAATATAAAGCACGAATACCATTACAAACGTTGTAAGGGATGTGTATATGGATCTTGTAAATGTCTGGTTTATTGAAGCATTTACAATTTCCTTATAGCTGTACTGCTTTGTACCCATAAGTGAGACATTCTCTCTTATACGGTCGAATATGATGATGGTTGCATTTATTGAGTAACCTACTATTGTAAGCATACATGCGATACATGTGTTACCAACTGAAAGTCTCAGAAGGATATATACCACGAATACCATTGCAACATCGTGGACAAGTGCCATAACCGCACTGGCACCGAACTTAACATCCTTAAATCTTATAGCAATGTAGATGAGCATAAGGATTGTTGCAAGAACAACTGACATGATAGCGTTCTTGGTCATGGCACCACTGACAGAACCACTGATGTTATCTGCCTGCTTGATAGTACCATTTACACCGGCAAGGGCTTTCTCAACCTTAGGCATCTGTGAATCATCGCCATTGTCTGTAAGCTCAACCGTCTTGAACACGATCTCATTTGTACCTGCTACAGTCTGTACTGAAATATCAGCCTCGCTTATTCCTGCTGCCTCTGCAATTACAGGAACGATGGTGTGCTCTGCCTCTGAAAGAGTATAGTTCTTGTCAAACTCTGCTGTGATACTTGTACCACCTGCGAAGTCTGTGCTAAGGTTAAGGGCACTTCCCTTAGTCTTTGCAAATACAGGCATCATGCAGAAGCCTGCAATAATAATAACCAAAGATATAATTCCGCAGAACTTGCCAGCCTTAACATAATTGGTCTTTCCTGCCTGCTTTGCCTTACCGAACAGCTTAGGATTGTCTAAGCCGAGAGCAATAAGGGCATTAAGAAGATACTGTGTAACCACAAGGGCTGTGATTACCGAAA
>OLOX01000961.1_pt1 | contig 29060 bp, 23 predicted proteins | sample 1672091 | NCBI WGS metagenome assembly OLOX01 (sample SAMEA3136644, study PRJEB25190) | human gut metagenome | reverse complement strand
GATGGTTGCCGACAACCCGATGCGTCGCGGGCTGCATGATGCGAGACGCGAGAGGCGTTCGATGAGGCAGAGACATTGACCACCGCGGTCGGCGCGCATGAGGGAGTGAATCTCGTCGATGACGATGAAGCGCAGGTCGCCGAAGAGCGCGGGGACGTGGGAATGCTTGTGCAGGAGCAGCGCTTCGAGGGATTCCGGAGTGATCTGCAAGATGCCGCTCGGGTGCTTGAGCAGCTTGCTCTTGCGTGATTGCGCGACGTCGCCGTGCCAACGCCAGACGGGAATCTCGGCCTCCTCGCAGAGCTCGGTGAGACGGCCGAACTGGTCGTTGATGAGCGCCTTGAGCGGTGCGATGTAGAGCACGCCGACGCTCGAGGAGGGGTCCTCATCGAGCTGGGAGAGTATGGGGAAGAACGCAGCCTCGGTCTTGCCGGAGGCCGTGGATGCGGCCAGCAAGACGTTGTCCTCGGAATTGAAGATGGCATCGGCGGCGGCGACTTGCACCGAGCGCAGGCTTTCCCAGCCGTTACGGTAGATGAAGTCCTGGATGAAGGGCGCATATGAGGCAAAGACGTCCATGATCACCGCCTAGAGCGTGAACTCGAAGAAGTTCTCTTGCCGGTCGCTTGTCTCGGCAGCCACGCTCACGTTACTCGAAGCATCGGGCGCAATGGCGCTGGTGAATGCTTCGCTTGCCAGCAGCTCGTCCATCTGCGCGTCGGGATTCTGGTACATGATGTCGAGCAGCTCGATGAAATCGCGGATGACCTCGCGGGGCGTGATGTGCGTGGTTGCTCCCACACGCTCGAACTCCGTCTTGATGAACTGGACGAGCTGATCGTCGGTCAGGCGTGGCTCGTAATCGAAGAGCTGCGCGTGGATGGCGGTGAGCTTCTCGGCGAGTACGAAGAGCTCCTCGTGCGTGAGTGGCACGAGACGGATGATGGGGGCGAGCATGTCCTTGTATTGCTGGCTGGCGAAGCGCCCTTCGGCCAGACGGCTGCGCAGTGCCTCGTACGAGTAGACGCCACGGCGCTTGTCCTCGACGCACTGGGGCGTGCCACCCATGATGATGCCCAGATGCTGCGCCTTACCCTGCAGCGTATCGTTGTACATCGTGAGGATCTTCTCGTAGTTGTACTGGCGCGTGATGGAGTTGGGCACCTTGTAGATGTTCACGAGCTCGTCGATGAGCACGAGCAACCCGGCGTAGCCCGCTTGCACGAGGAAGGATGCGAAAAGCTTGATGTACTCGTACCAATCGTCGTCGGAGATGACGATGCGGATGCCGAGCTCGGTCTTGGCCTCGGTCTTGTTGGCGTATTCGCCCCTGAACCATTTGATGACCTTGGCTTTGGTGTCCTCGTCATCGTTGACGTAGGCGCGGTAGTACATGACGAGCAGCTGCGCGAAGTCAAAGCCGTGCACGAGCTCCGAGAGCGTGCTCACCACTTCGTGGATGCGCATCTCGACACGCTGCGCGAAAGCTTCCGTACCGGGCTCGAGCCCTTCGGCAAGCACGTCTTGCTGCACGCTCGAAATCCAACGATCGAGGATGAGCGTGAGCGCGCCACCTTCGGGGCGTGTCTTGGTCGACATGTTGCGGATGAGCTCCTTGTAGGTGGCAAGGCCCTGGCCGTGGCTGCCCTGGAGACGGCGCTCGGGGGAGAGGTCGGCATCGACGACGACGAAGTTACGATCCATCGCATAGTTGCGGATGGTTTGCAGCAGGAAGCTCTTGCCGCTTCCGTACTTGCCGACGATGAAGCGAAAGGTGGCCCCGCCATCGGCGATGATGTCGACATCGTGCAGCAGGGCGTCTATCTCGGCTTCGCGCCCGACGGCGACGTAGGGCAGGCCGACACGTGGCACGACGCCGCCCTTGAGGGAGTTGAGCACGGTCGATGCGATGCGTTTGGGGATCTTGGTGGCCATGACAGCTCCTTCAGGACAGGCCGAGCAGCGTGCGCAGCTCGGGGGCGTAGTCTTCGATGATGGCGGGCTCGTCGCCGGTGGCGTCTATGCAGATATCGGCGAACTCGTCGTAGAGCTTGTCGTTGATGGAGTCGACGAGCACGGATGCCATGCAGGCATGCGCGCGCTCGAACTCGCGCACCGAGCCGCCGGAGAGCAGGCATGCGACAAGTTCGATTTCTTTGGGGGAAAGCGAGGATGCGGATGGGCCGTCCCCCCTGTCATTTCGACCGGAGGCGCGAAGCGCCGGAGTGGAGAAATCTCCCTCGCCACAGCAGGCAGAACGTAAGGGTCGAGATTTCTCGACTGCGCTCACTTCGTTCGCTTCGCTCGAAATGACACGGGGGACACCCACGTCGGCCGCTTCGCTCGAAATGGCAGCAGGGGCGGAGGGATTTCTCGACCCGCTTCGCTCGCTCGAAATGACAGCAGGGACGCCGTTCCCTATTGTCATTTCGACCGGAGCGGCCGCAAGGCCGCGGAGTGGAGAAATCCCTTCCCCTTCCTCCACGATGAGCTTCTCGCAGGTCTCATTCGCTGCTTTGCGGATGTGGTCGAGCTGCGAAAAGTCGATATGCACGGCCCGTTCCTCGCGCAGGCGCGTCTCCTCGGCGAGCTCACTTGCCCGCGTCTCGACGGCCTTGAGCAGGTACTTGGTTGTGAGCTTGCGCTCGAGCGTGTTGGGGTATGCGTAGACATCGCGCAGAATGCACTCGCAAGTCTCGAGCAGCTGGGTGATCCAGGAGATGGGATATTCGAGATTCTCGTAGCGCGTGCGGAACCAGGCTGCGCCCCGACAATAGACGGTGTCGTGGGGACTGATCTGGTACTCGGCGCTTGTAATGTTGAGTGGGTTGGCGAAGACGGCCCGTTCGAACAGCCAGAGGCGTTCGTTCTTGAGGCGTCCGGCAAGCTTGGCGGGTAGCGTGGTCTTGAGCTTGGCGTGATGCTGGGCGGCAGCTCGGTAGGCATGCGCAACGAGGTGGCGCAGCTCGGCTTCGTGCTCGACGAAGAAGGGGGAGTCCATGATCGCATAGCCACCGAGTGTGACAAGCGCATCAAAGAGCTCGCCTTCCGCATGCATCTCATGGTGCAGCAGCACGTCGAAAGCGGCATCGCGCTTGGCGAACGAGCGCGTGCGCAGCAAGCCTGCATCCAGGCCGTAGTAGATGACGAAATCATCGAGCCAGGTATCGAAGAGCTGGCCGAAGCGCGTGTCGAAGCGGCGGTACGCCGTGCCGAAGGCGAGCAGCGTGTCATAGGCGTCCTGCGCGCTTGAGACGCCGATGAGGTTGATAAGCTCGTAGAGGTAGACGTAGGCAAAGGAGAGCGAGCCTTGCTCGATGTTGCCGTGACGTACCTTGGTGCGCCACGCAAAATAGCCGCGTAGCTGCTCGTTGTTCATGTCCTCGTAGCTGGGGTAGTAATGCGAAAACGTGCCGATGAATTCGAAGTCGTCCTCGTAACCGGCAAGGAGCCGCGCTTGCTCGTAAAAGACGTCGACGACGCTGAGATTACGTGCGTAACCCTGCTTCGCGAGCTGGCGGGCCTCGCGGATGGCATCCGGCACGAAGCTCTTGAGCTGGGTACCCGTCATGATGATGGGTTGGTCTTGGTAGACAGTCTTGCTGAAGGCGGCGTTGGAGCGCAGACGCTGGGAGATTTGCGTGCGAAGCTCGTCAACGCTGAGCTGCTGCGCCGTGCGCCTGGCCATGATCGCCTCCTTTCTCACAAACAAATGTTCGATTCAGTATACAACAGAACGAGATGTGATTCTATGGATATCGCAGGTGGTAAAATCGACGTAGGGGCTATCGTGGGGAGGCAATGATGACAGAGACGAAGGAACGTGTCATCGCCGCATTGAAGGACATGCTCGTCACCACACGTTATCCAAAGGTCACGGTAAACGAACTGTGCCTGCGTGCCCGCATCTCGCGCAACACCTTTTACGCCAACTTCGAGGACAAGGACGATGTCATTCGCCTGGTCTTCGAGTCCTCCGTATTGCAACCCATTCGCGACCTCAATCGTCTGCTCGACCTCAGTGACCTTGAACCTCTCATGGAACGCATGAACGAGCAGATGTACGAGCGCCTGGCCGCCGAAGGGGAGTTCTTCAAGAACCTCATCGGCCCCATATTCGGCAAGGACGACACCTTCCTGCGCATCGCGACCCAGGCAATCTACCAGCTCAACATGGAGCTCATTCCCAAGACCACGAGGCTCGCGGACGATTGGCATACGGACTATATCGCGTACTTCTTCGCCTCGTCGCAGGCCATGCTCATGCAGAAGTGGGTTGCCGACGGTATGCGCGTTTCGCCCAAGGAGCTCGCCGATCTCTATGGTAGCGTGACGGGGACTTTCTGGCGAAGCATCGCGAAGTAGTCTTTATTCTCTTCTAAGAATGTACAAATCCCGCAATGTGTCATGCGTTGGTACACGATGCATGCGCACTGTTCCCAATCGAAAACGAATCGAAGACCTTGGGAATTGAAGGCCCCTTTCGACTCTTCCAAGATGGATGCATAAGGTGGCGAGCCATGCGCGAATCCCCCCGCGTGCGTCGTTCGTCGCATCGTGAAGAGGAAAGGGAGAACAGATGAAGGAGATCAAGACCACACTCCAAAGCATCGCGTGTGGCGGAACGGGCGGTGAGATTACCGCGGTCGACACCATGGATGGCAAGATCTTGCGCATTCGCCCATTCAGGAACGACACCGCCTACACCAAGGAGGAGCTCGCACCTTCGATGTGGAAGATCGATGTCGACGGCAAGGTGTTCGAGCCGAGCATCAAGACATGCCCCAACTGGATCGCGCTTGCGTACAAGAACCGCGTCTACTCGAAGAACCGCGTCCTCAAACCGCTCAAGCGCGTTGACTGGGAGCCGGGCGGAGATCCCGCGAAGATCAATTCCGCAAACCGCGGCATATCGAAGTTCGTCGAGATCAGCTGGGATGAGGCGCTCGACATCGTCGAGTCCGAGCTGCGTCGCGTCATCGACAAGTACGGCCCGTATTCGGTGATCTGCATCGGCGAGGACGGCCATCGCGAGTCCAAGGACCTGCACGCCGGTGGTGGCATGCACGCCACGCTCATGGACAAGCTGGGTGGCTACACGCGCGAGACGCGCACGCCGGACTCGGTCGAGGGCTGGTACTGGGGTGCCAAGCACGTCTGGGGCGCAGGGGCCAACAAGGGTCTTGGCCTGGTTGCGCCGCCCGAGACGGGCTATAACTCGTGGAACGTCCTGCTCGACATCTGCCAGAACTCCGAGATGCTCGTCTTCGACGCGGGCGACTACGAGCTCACCACCAACTACGCGAGTATGTTTCTCTCGCAGGTCATGGGGTATTGGGAGGAGCTCGGCAAGGAGATGATCTGCGTCGATCCGTTCTGCAACTACACCTCCGTATGTCACACCATGAAGTGGATCCCCATCCTTCCCAACACCGACGCGGCTTTCCACTTCGGCGTCATCTACACGTGGCTGACCGAGGGCCTCTACGACAAGGACTACGTCGAGACGCATACCGTGCACTTCGACAAGATGGCCGACTACGTGCTGGGCAAGGAGGACGGCGAGCCCAAGACCCCCGCATGGGCAGCCGAACGCTGCGGCGTCCCCGCCTGGACCATCAAGGCCTTTGCGCGCAACACGGCCAAGAAGGCGACCTCGCACGTGCACTACAGTTCCGGCTCGATCAAGACGCCGTATAGCCACGAGCCTGCGCGCACTTCGGCCTACCTGCTCGCTTTGCAGGGCCTGGGCAAGCCGGGCGTGCAGCAGTATCACCTGAGCGCGCAGGTCACCGCCAAGGAGACCATTGCACGCTCGACCACGGCACCGTTCACCATGGCGATTCAGTGCCGCATGTTCTTCCCCAGTGCGCAGTCGCTGCCGCGCACGATGATCGCCGAGGCGCTGCAGACCGGCAAGGCCACATGGTGGGGCAGTCCCTGCATCGTCTACGTCGAGACGAGCGAGCAGTTCCAGGAGTTCAACTATCCCGGCAATCCGCAGGCGGCGCTCGCGATGCAGCAGGCCATGGCCGAGCGCTTCGGCAAGCCCATTCCCACCGAGGAGCCCAAGGTCAACCGCATCCATCTGCTGTGGTCGGAGAAGCCCTGCAACATGAACTGCTGGGACGGCGGCTTCAACTACCAGGACGCCATCCGCACCGACGAGGTCGAGTGCTTCATCACCAACCACCAGTGGCTCGAGAACGACTCGCTGTTCGCCGACCTGGTGCTGCCCGTCACGACCTGCGTCGAGGACAACGATGACATGGGCGCCTCCTCGCAGGTCCCCGTGCGCCATGCCGGCCTTACGCCCGCGGCCATCGAACATCAGGGCGAGTCGCTTTCGGACTTCGAGATCGCCTGCAAGATCGGCGAGCGCTTTGGCGTGCGCGAGGAGATCGACAAGGGCATGAGCGATGACATGTGGATCGAGACGGCCTTCCAGAGCTCGCGCCTCGTCGAGGAGATCGACTGGGACACCTACAAGGAAAAGGGCTACTACTATCCCAAGCTCGAGGAGAACTGGGAGCAGATGGCCCCCGGCATGCGCAACTTCTACGAGAACCCCGAGGAGTACCCGCTCGACACGCCCACGGGCAAGATCGAGTTCTGGAGCCAGGCGCTGGCCGACAACTTCCCCGACGACAAGGAGCGCACGCCCATGGCGCGCTGGATCGTCGGCGGCCCGGCCGAGGAGGGATGGACTCACGACGAGACCTTCTGGGGTGAGCGTTGCAAGAAGTACCCGCTGCTCGTCACGGCAAACCCCGCCAAGTGGCGCGTACACGTGCAAGGTGACGACATCAAGTGGTTCCGCGAGATCGAGACCTGCAAGGTCAAGGGCAAGGACGGCTACCTCTACGAGCCGCTGTGGCTGGCTCCCGAGGACGCCGAGGCCCGCGGCATCGAGGACGGCGACATCGTCAAGATGTTCAACGAGCGCGGCACGATCCTGTGCGGTGCGCGCATCTCCGAGCGCGTGACGGCTCGTAGCGTCGTCATCGCCAAGGGCAGCCGCGTGGACCCGATCGCCCCGCACCTGGACCGCGGTGGCGCCGCGAACCTCATCTGCCCGGGCAACCAGGTCTCCAAGCACTGCAAGGGTTTCGCGGTCACGGGTTACCTGGCCGAGGTCGCCAAGGTCACCGACGAGGAGTACGAGGGCTGGAAGCGCGACTACCCCGAGGCGTTCGCACGTGACTACGACCCGGCCATCGGCATCAACCGCAAGTCCTGGGTTATCGAGAAGTAGGAGAGAGGTCATATCATGAAGGTATTCGTTATCGACGCCGCCCGTTGCGTCGGCTGCCATAACTGCCAGATCGGCTGCAAGGACGAGCATTGCGGTAACTGCTGGATGCCCTATGCCGAGGAGCAGCCCGAAATCGGCCAGTTCTGGATGAAAGTCGAGCAGAAGGAACGCGGGCACAAGCCGCACGTCAAGGTGAGCTACACGCCGCGCCTGTGCAACCACTGCGGGGACGCCCCCTGCATGAGGGCAGCCAAAGACGACGCGGTCTACCGTCGCGATGACGGCCTGGTCATCATCGATCCGGTCAAGGCCAAGGGCCAGAAGCAGATCGTCGACGCCTGCCCGTACCATGTCATCTACTGGAACGAGGAGAAGGAGATTCCGCAGAAGTGCACGGGTTGTGCGCATCTCATTGACGATCCCGAGCAGCCCATCCACACGCCGCGCTGCATGGACAACTGCCATCTCGACGTCATCCAGTTTGGCGAGGCCGAGGACTTCGACCTGACGGGTTGCGAGGTGCTTCATCCCGAGTACAAGACCGATCCGCATGTCTACTATCGCAGCCTGCCCAAGAAGTTCATCGCCGGCACGGTGTACGACCCGGAGACCGAGGAGATCGTCGAGGGCGCGACCGTCACCGCGACTTGCGCCGAGGGAACGGTCACGGCAACGACCGACAGCTGGGGCGACTTCTGGCTCAAGGACCTGCCGGATGCCGAGTGGCGTGTCGAGATCGAGAAGGGCGGCAAGAGGGCCACTCTCGAGGTGAGCACGCTCGAGGAAGACAAGGGACTGGGCGACATTCCGCTTGCGTAAGTCTGGGGCAAAGGGCCGTCGGCATGTGTCGGCGGCCTGCTCTTTTCGCGAGCGCGAATGCATCTACTCACATGAGGAGGAACCATGGGCAAGGAGCTTTTCGAGAAATACGGCATCAGACAGCTCGGGTATAGCGTGGAGAGTATCGAGGAGACGGCACAGCTGTATCACGACCTCTTCGGTGCCGGTCCGTTCATCGACATGGGTGTGAACGCCCCAGAGAGCTGCAAGATTCGTGGCGTCGAGCAACCGGTCAAGATGCGCACGGCCATCGGGTACCTCGGCGACATGGAGATCGAGCTCATCGAGGACAAGAGCGATTGTCCGAGCCCGTACTCCGAGGCGGGGCGTTACGGCTTGCATCACTACTGCATCTGGGTCGACGACGTGCAGGAGGCAGTCGACGAATTTGCCGCTGGCGGCATCGAGGTCGCCATGGACATGGTCTCGGGCTCCGGGATGCGCGTGGTCTACGTCGACGCACGCGAACAGCTCGGGCAGTACATCGAGATCAATCCGCCGCTCGAACAAGTGCGGCAGATGGGCATGGGCGTGCACCAGAAGTGGCCGGATGACGTTGCCCTCGTGGGCATTCAGGACGTCAAGGCGATGATGGGACGCTAGATTCGCATGGCAAAAGCCCGTTTGCGTGAAATACCAGTCGTGGCCATTGATCGGAGCTCGGGAGCATTTCTGGGCTCCGATGGTCGTCGTTACTACGAGGTGGAAGCTGACGTCTTCGTGCTCGATGGCATCGTCGAGGAAGGCGTCATCGCGTGTCACGGCTCGGGGTCGCACGGAGGGCACATCGTGCTCAAGCCGTTTTACGAGCGACACAATGGCGCGTGGGTGAACATGTATTCCGGTGCCGTCGCGCGTGGGAAGAATTCAGGGGAATGAGGGGACACCATGATTAACCAAGGGGATCGCGTCATCGTCGAGTATCGCGGCAAACTCGATGACGGCACGGAGTTTGCGAGCACGAAGGTCCAGGACGAGCCGCTCGAGTTTGTGGCGGGAAGCGGCGTCGTGCTGCCCGATTTCGACTATGCCGTGATGGGCATGGACGTGGGCGAAACGCGCAGCATTCACATCCCGGCTGATCGCGCCTACGGGCAGCGCGACGAGGCCCTCGTCATCTCGATGCCCGTGACCTCGCTTCCCAATGGCGAGGCGCTCCCGGTGGGCGCGATGCTGGGCATCCGGACGCCCGAGGGCGATGTCATGCGCGTGCGCGTGCTCGAGGTGGGCGACGAAGAGGTGGTGCTCGATTGCAATCACGAGCTCGCAGGTCAGAACCTCAACTTCGACATCACCCTGGTCGATGTCGTGAGCGAGACGCCCATTGAGCATGAGCTGCATCCCGAGGGGTGCGCGTGCGGCTGCGACAGGCTGCAGGAATCGCTTGCTGCTGGCGAGCACTGATACGAAGTCATAGCCTAGGGCATAGGAGGAGCGTACTCCTTAGGGTAGAGAGCAGAGTCGAGGGGGACGACTATGGGGGATGCGAAGAGCGCGATAATTTCGAGCCTGAAAGAGCTGGTCGAGGAAAGGCCTTACACGAGCATAACCGTATCGGACATATGCCAAAACGCCCACGTCTCTCGTAAGTCTTTCTACAACATGTTCGAGAACAAGGACGATGTCCTGTCCACGATTTTCAAACAGGATGTCATCGAGCCCATCGAAAGCCTCAACGTGGTTCTGACGCAAAAGCAGGCATTCGATATGAGCATGCTCTTCTACGAGAAGGTATACGAGAAAATCTACGAATCCGCCGCTTTCTACGGCAAGCTCCTCGGCCCCATGAGGGGCAGGGATGATACGTTCATCCGCATCGCGACCCACGCCATCTACGATCTCAACATCGACATTCTCACTTCCTACGAGTGGATGGGAGACATCCGGAAAGCCGATTACACCGCCTACTTCTTCGCCTCGTCCCAAGCCATGTTCATACAGAAGTGGGTGAGCGATGGCTTGCCCTATACGCCCCGTGAGCTTGCCAAGCTGTATGACGAGATGACCCGGCAGTTCTGGTTGACGACATTCCCACCATCGACCAAGGACTAATCCAGGGAGAGGAAACAGATCGCCCGATTTGTACCGATTGGGTGCGGATGATCGCGATGTGTCCCCCAAACATGCCCAGCGGTTCCGGCTGCCCTGGCACTGTTCCCAATTCAGAATCATTGCAAATTGAATAGACCGGCCACTTCGTCCATCTTTGAAGATGTCGAGCTGGGGGGCCCGACGCATGCGCGCATGTCCCTTCGTTTCACGAGAGGGACAGCGCGGGGCTCGGGAATCGGCGTGTATTCAAATCATAAGAACATGGAGAGGAAAGGCGATGGAAATGAAAGATCCCTTTGACCTGACGGGGCGTGTTGCCCTCATCACGGGTGCGAGCTCCCATGGAATCGGGAACGAGTCGGCAAAGGTCCTCGCCGAGCACGGTGCCAAGGTGTTTCTCACGGCCCGTCGCGAGGACAAGCTGCAAAAGGCGGTCGAGGAGATCGAGGCAGCCGGTGCCAGTGCGGCATATCGTGTCACCGACGTCTCGAGCGAGGAAGATTGCAAGGTCGCCATCGAGGAGTGCGTCGCCACGTTCGGGCGTCTCGACATCATGGTGCTCTCGGCCGGAATCTCGGGGCTTTCCGTTTCGGGCGGCCTCGGGACGGCTTTCGACACCGACAACTGGCGTAAGGTCCTGGGTGTCAACTTGGATGGAGTCATGTTCATGATCAAGCACGGCTGGGAGGAGTGCACCAAGAACGACGTCGGCACGATCATCCCCGTTGCCTCACTTGCCGCGTGGAAAGCCGCGGGTTCGGTTGCCTACACGGCTACCAAGGGCGCCATACGCGCGCTCACGCCATGCGTCGCGAAGCTCCTTGCCCCGGAGGGCGTGCGCATGAACACGCTGTATCCGGGCTTCATCGAGACCGACATGACGCATCCCGAAGGATCGGATGACATCTTCCAGAAGATCGCGCCGGGCATCTTGGCGAAGATCCCGCTGGGACGCACGGGCAAGGTATCCGATTGCGCGAACGCGGTGCTCTACCTCGCCTCGGATGCATCCAGCTTCATGACCGGGCAGCATCTCGTGGTCGATGGCGGAGAGCTCTGCTAACGAATGGGACAAGGTGGGATTACAAGAAGGGAGAACCTGATGGATCAGGTCAAGGAGGAGCCGAGAAACCCGTTTCTGGACGCTCCGAACGCAAAGAAGATGATGACGGTCATAGGCCTCTACCTCGCCGTCATCGCCAACATGCTCGTATCGAACACGAACTCGGTCATGCTGCCCGCCGCGGCAGCCGACATCGGAGGCATGGACATCTACGGTCTTGCCCAGGGAGTCAGTGGCATCATCGGCGTCTGCGCCATGCCCATCTACGGCTTCATCGGCGCGCGCAACCCGGCCTCCAAGCGGTTGCTTGCCGGTGGCTCGCTCGTCGTGGGCGCCCTGGTGCTCCTCATCCGCGGCATCGCGACCAATATGTTCATGATCATCGCCGCGAACATCTTCTGGGGCTTGGTGAGCGCCGGCGTCTTCGCCATCGGCTTCACCATGATTCGCGACATCTATGACAAGAAGCAGGCGGGCCTGTACCTCGGCCTCGTGGGCACGATGATGTCCATCGGCATCCTTGCCGGCCCCTTCGTGGGTGGCCTGGTCATCGACCAGATCGGCTGGCGCGTGTGGTGCTTCATCCTGTTCGCCTTCCTCGCCCTGGGAGCGATCCTCATCCTCATGGGCGTCAAGGTAAAGAAGGAAGAGGTTGCATTTCTTGCCGTCAAGGGCGGCAAGTTCGACTTCGCCGGTGCCGCGGTCATCACCATCTTCCTGGGCTGCCTCATCATCGCGCTTTCCATGGGCAGCAGCTACGTCAAGTTCGGCACGCCGCTCAACACGGGCCTGCTCGTCGTGTCCGTCATCGCGCTCATCGTGCTTGTCTTCATCATCAGGAAGAAGAAGGACGACGCCATCATTCCGCTCAACGCCCTCAAGGATCGCAATACGCTCGTGCTGACGGGTTCGAACTTCCTGCACAACTTCGGTGCGATGTCGATTTCGTTCTTCATCCCCGGCTTCATCATGCGCACGCTCGCGACCGACCCCATCGTGCAGACGATAGGCCCCGCGCTTGCCGGCGGTCTGTCAACTTCGCTCATGGCCGTGCTCGGTCTGTTCCTCGGACCCGTGTTCGGCAGGATCATCGCCAAGCAGAACACGGCGAAGTGGGTCATGACCTTTGGCAACGTGTGGCGTGTTCTCATCATGGGCGCCTTCGTGCTCGTGCTCGTACCCGGCGTGCCCGTGTGGGTGATCTACATCCTCACCTTCCTGGGAGGCTTCTTCAACTCCCAGCAGACGGTCACGCAGTCCGCGGCACCGCAGATCATGCTCAAGGCCAATCTGCGCACGCTTGGTAACTCCGTCATCCAGCTGGGCCAGAACCTCGGCGCTGGCGTAGGCATGGCGGTCTTCACGTTGCTCGTGGCGATGGACCCGGCGACGGGCATGCGTCTGTGCATGATCGTCTCGCTGGTCGCCTGGATTGTCCTGCTCCTCATCACGTTCCTCCTCAAGAAGCCCACCGAGGCCGAGGCGGAAGCCGAGTAGGTTATTTGATTTTCGATCAAGGGCGGCCGTTCGTGCTTGCGGCCGCCCGGATAGGTGGGTAACGAGATGAAAAGATTGCAAGTTGTGGCAGGCGGAACGTCGGGCATGGGCCTTGCCACTGCCAAGGCGCTGGGCAAGTTTGGTCCCGTGCTGGTAGGAGGACGCAACGAGAAGCGCCTTGCCAATGCCGTCGCCAAGCTCGAAGCCGATGGCGTCGAGGCCTACGGGAAGACAGTCGACATCGCCGATCGTGCCTCTCTCGACGAGTTCGCGGCCTATGCAGCCTCGATTGCGCCGTTGGGAAACGTGGTGAACGCCGCGGGCGTTGACACGGGCGGCGGCGACCTCATCGTCAAGGTCAACATGGTGGGAACGATCAATTTCGTCGAGGCGTTCCTGCCCTATCTCGAAGAGGGATCGGCTTTGGTGAACTACTCGTCCATCACGGGATACTTCGTGCAGCCCACGCCCGAGGAGCGCGAGATTTGGGATGATCCCAACAACCCTGCGTTCTTCGACAAGGTCAAGGCGGCTATAGATGCGCGTGAGGTGCCCGAGGCCATGCGTGCCATGGGCGAGGACTACCAGTACTATCCGATATCCAAGACCTTCACGCAATATTACACGCGTGCGAACACACGGCGGTTCGGGAAGAAGGGCTGCCGTATCTTCTCCATCGCGCCAGGAGCCTTTGACACACCCATGTTGCGCGAGGCCTCCGAGGAGACGGTTGCCGGTATCGAACGTGGCACTGCGTTTGGCCGTCTGGGAGATCCTGATGAGATGGCCGAGTTCATCGTGCGCATGCTCGAACCCGGTTTGGAGTACCTGACGGGCGTTGACCTCATTTTGGATGGTGGCAAGTTTGGCATGACGATGGCAAAGCAGCTCGACTAGATTTCATTGCATGAGGCGTTTGACACTTATGCAAGAAGAAAGGATACACATGACCATGAAAGATTACTCGACTTATTTCGAAGGCAAGGACTGGGTGCACCAGCTCGGCTTTTGCGCACCCGACTGGCGTGCGTTCATGACTGCCCATAACCGCCTGTTCGGGTCCGGGCCGTTCTTCTACACGACCAACACCTTTGGCAAGCTGCTCTATCACGGTGAGGAGGTCGATTGCAAGGGACTGGAGTTCCATGCCTGCTACGGCGCGTGGGGCAGCCACTCCATAGAAGTCGTGACGCAAAACGATTGGTCAATCCCCACGATGTTCACAGAGCTCAACAAGGAGGAAGAGCCCGGCCTCAACCACGTGCACATCTTCGTGGACAGCCTGGCCGAAGCCCAGGATGCTTGCGATTTCCTCGGCATCGACGTGATCACAGTTGGCTATCCCGACCTCGAGAACGCACTCGAGAAGGCGCGTGCGACAGGTACCGACGAGGCGATGGTGCGCGCCAACGCGGGCAAGCCCTCGTTCATGGTGGCCGACATGCGCAAGGATCTGGGCTTTGCCGTGCAGTTCGTCGAGCCGCGTGCCAAGAACCTCCACGATGCCATCATCGGCGCTCGCGAGAAGTGGGACGGTTCGCAAGAGACGATGTTCATTCCCATGGGCGGAAGGTGATTTTCCTGTCCTTGCCGGGGGATGTCTGGGATCCTCCGGCAGGTGATATGCCCATTTCCGAGGCGTGCCGTGGATTAATCCCCCAACCTCAGGTCCATGGCACGCCGCTCTCTTCGAGAAGACCGAAGCCGGTGGACTTTCGGTCTTCTCGCGTTTGGGGCGGCGTCGGCGCTGGGAAGTTTTGCGCGCTATGGCGGGCAGGAGCGGGCGCAGCCTGAATGCGAAAGGGGACCGAGACCCCGATGATCTTCGATCCCCTTCCATGCCGGTGCAACTCACATTGCCTCGCAAGGATACCAGCTGTACGTTGCGGTGCGATGACGGCGTGCTTACCGTGGCGTTTCAGATGGGAGGACCGCTTTTTTGAGACGCCCTGTTCGGGACACTCATCAGCTCAAGAATCGATATATACATGTCGATTATGGAGCTCTCGAAAAAGACGGAGCAGTTTTAAGTGCAAGCAGTGCGTTCCCAAAGTGCAAAAGTTGCACTTTGAATTGCACTTTGGGAGAACTCGCGGTACTTCGTCTGATTGCAGATAACCCACGAATAACGCAGAAGGGCCTCGCTGCGGTGATTGGCATCTCTGAGAGGACAGTTAAGACGCGTACTGTCGAGCTGCAGGCAAAGGGACTATTGCAACGTGAGGGTGGACGACGTAATGGCGAATGGGTTATCCCGTCCGCGATTCGCGGTGAAATCGACGCTGCTAGATAGTGAGATTTCTCGACTGCGCCGCCTTCGGCGGCTTCGCTCGAAATGACAGGACCCCATCGTGCATGAGACGGGGTCCTGTTTTGCTCGGTATGTCGAAATCTGACTACACGATCGTAGCGTGGATGTCCTGCAGCGACATGACGCTTGCCTCGCTCGCGTCCTTGACCGCCTGGATGCCCAGCGCGCTTGCCATGGCGGCGGCGAGCGTGGTCATGTAGGGCACGTGGGCCTTGATGGCTGCCTTGCGGATGTAGCTGTCGTCGACGGCGCTTTCCTGCGTGGAGGATGGCGTGTTGATGACGAAGTCGATCTCTCCGTTGGTGATGGCGTCCAGGATGTCGGGCCTGCCCTCGCCCTGCTTGTTGATGGTGCCGCAGGAGATGCCATGCTCTGCGAGTACCGCGCCCGTGCCTGCCGTGGCGATGATGGAGAAGCCGGCACGCTCGAACTCGCGGGCGACGTCGACGGCCTCCTCCTTGTCGCGGTTGTTCACGGTGATGAGCACGGTGCCCGAAAGCGGCAGCACCGTCTGCGTGGCCTCCTGCGCCTTGAAGAACGCCTCGCCAAAGTTATCGGCCAGGCCCAGGACCTCGCCGGTCGAGCGCATCTCGGGGCCGAGGACAGGGTCGACCTCGGGGAACATGTTGAACGGGAAGACGGCTTCCTTGACGCCGTAATGCGAGAACGTGCGCTCGCGCAGCTCGGGAACGGGGCTGGGACGGCCGGTGATCTGACCGGTGATGACGTCGGTGGCGACCTGCACCATCTGGATACCGCAGACCTTGGAGACGAGCGGCACGGTGCGGCTCGCGCGCGGATTGGCCTCGAGCACGTAGACGGTGTCGCCCTCGATGGCGTACTGCATGTTCATGAGGCCGCAGACGTGCATGGCCTCGGCAATCTTGCGCGTATAGTCCTTGATGGTGGCCAGATGCTCCTCGGAGATGTTGAGGCTCGGCAGGATGCAGGCCGAGTCACCGGAGTGGATGCCGGCGAGCTCGACATGCTCCATGACGGCCGGCACGAAGGCGAGCGTGCCGTCGCAGATGGCGTCGGCCTCGCACTCGAGCGCGTGCTGTAGGAAGCGGTCGATGAGGATGGGACGGTCCGGCGTGACGCCCACGGCGGCCGCCATGTACTGGCTCAGGGTCTCGTCATCGTAGACGACCTCCATGCCGCGCCCGCCCAGCACGTAGCTCGGGCGCACCATGACGGGATAGCCGATCTCGTGCGCGATGTTGAGGGCGTCCTCGACGGTGACGGCCATGCCCGCCTCGGGCATCGGGATGCCCAGGCTGTCCATGACCTCGCGGAAGCGGTCGCGGTCCTCGGCCAGGTCGATGATCTCGGGGCTCGTGCCGAGGATGTTGACTCCGGCTGCCTTGAGCTCGCTTGCGAGGTTGAGCGGCGTCTGGCCGCCGAACTGCGCGATGACGCCGACAGGCTGCTCCTTCTCGTAGATGGAGAGCACGTCCTCGGTGGTGAGCGGCTCGAAGTAGAGCTTGTCGGAGGTGTCGTAGTCGGTCGAGACCGTCTCGGGGTTGCAGTTGACGATGATCGTCGAGAAGCCGAGCTTCTTGAGCGCGAACGCCGCGTGCACGCAGCAGTAGTCGAACTCGATGCCCTGGCCGATGCGGTTGGGGCCGCCGCCCAGGATCATGATCTTCTTGCCGGGGGCCGGCTCGCTCTTGTCGGGCGCGTTATAGGTTGAGTAGAAGTACTCGGAATCGGCTGTGGAGCTCACGTGCACGCCCTCCCACGCCTGCTTGATGCCGGCGGCAAGGCGCGCCTCGCGCACCTGGGTCTCGGGCAGGTGCAGCAGCTGGGCCAGGTAACGGTCGGCGAAGCCGTCGCGCTTGGCGCTTGCGAGCTCGTCGGCGGGCAGCATCTGTGCGGGATGCTCGGCGGCCCAGGCGATGATGCGCTCCTCGGCATCGACGAGCTCCTTCATCTGCTCGATGAAGTAGGCCTTGATCTTGGTGAGCTCGTGGAGCTGCTCGACCGTGGCGCCCTTGCGCAGCGCCTCGTACATCTGGAACTGACGGTCGGGCGTGGCGAAGTGGAGCAGCGTGAGCAGCTCGTCGAGGGTTTTCTCGTTGTAGTCCTTCACGAACCCTAAGCCGTAGACGTTTTTCTCGAGCGAGCGAATGGCCTTCTGGAAGGCCTCCTTGTAGGTCTTGCCGATGGACATGACCTCGCCCACGGCGCGCATCTGCGTGCCCAGGTGATCCGAGACGCCCTTGAACTTCTCGAAGGCCCAGCGGGCGAACTTGACGACGACGTAATCACCGTCGGGGTAGTACTGGTCGAGCGTGCCGTACTTGCCGCAGGGAATCTCGTCGAGCGTCAGGCCGCTGGCGAGCATGGCCGAGACGAGCGCGATGGGAAAGCCCGTGGCCTTGGAGGCAAGCGCTGAGGAGCGCGAGGTGCGCGGATTGATCTCGATGATGATGTCACGGTCGCTCACCGGATCATGCGCCCACTGCACGTTGGTACCACCGATGACGCCGACCTTGTCGACAATCGCGTAGCTCTTCTTCTGGAGGCGATCGATGACCTCTTGCGAGATGGTCTGCATGGGGGCGGCGCAGAACGAGTCACCCGTGTGCACGCCCATCGGGTCGATGTTCTCGATGGTGCACACGGTGATGAGCTGCCCCTTGGCGTCGCGGACGACCTCGAACTCGAGCTCCTCCCAGCCCAGGACGCTTTCCTCGACGAGCACCTCGGTGACCGGGGATGCCGCCAGGCCACGCGCGACCGTAGTCTTGAGCTCGTCGATGTTGTAGACTAGGCCACCGCCGGTGCCGCCCATGGTGTAGGCCGGGCGCAGCACGCACGGGTAGCCGAGCTCCTCGGCGATTTCGACGGCTTCTTCGACGGTGTGCGAGACGCGGCTGCGCGCCATCTCGATGCCGAGCTCTTCCATCGTGTTCTTGAACTCCTCGCGGTCCTCGCCGCGCTTGATTGCGTCGATTTGCACGCCGATGACCTTGACGCCGTACTTGTCGAGGATGCCCGCCTCGGCGAGCTCGCTCGAGAGGTTGAGGCCGGACTGGCCGCCCAGGTTGGGAAGCAGCGCGTCGGGGCGCTCGAGGGCGATGATCTGCTCGAGGCGCTCGACGTTGAGGGGCTCGATGTAGGTGCGATCAGCGATGTCGGGGTCGGTCATGATAGTGGCCGGGTTGGAATTGACGAGAACGATCTCATAGCCCAGCGAGCGGAGCGCCTTGCATGCCTGCGTGCCCGAATAATCGAACTCGCACGCTTGGCCGATGATGATGGGGCCGGATCCGATGATCATTACCTTGTGGATATCGGTGCGCTTGGGCATGAGATCGCCTTTCTGCGAGAGCTTACAATCCTAGATATGATACCGCGCGCGCTGGCCCTCGAATCGCACAATCTACGGATGCAGTATGCGTATCGGGGGACGGGCACGGGTGAGACACATTGGACAGGTACATCTGTCTCATTGCAACTTCGCAATGAGACAGATGTACCTGTCCAATGTGTCTCACCCGTGCTCTCTGCTCGGCTGATATACTGCTCGCATATCGGAGAACGAGGGTAACAAGGGGGATCTCCGTGAGAAACGTGTTCCGAGAGGCGTTGGAAAACGGTGAGTTCGTCGTCACCTGCGAGATGATTCCGGGGCGCGGCGCCTTCGAGGCCTACCAGGAGGCCGATCACCTCAAGATGAAGGCCATCTGGGAAACCGGTCTCGTGCATGCCATCTCGATCACCGATTGTCCGAGCGGCAACCCTGCCATCAGCCCGCCTACCGTTGCGCGACGTTTCGCGCGCGAAGGGATTCCCTCGATCGTCCACTACACGTGCAAGGACCGTTCGCGCAACATGATGCAGGGCGAGCTCTACGCGATGCAGCTGCGCGGTCTCGAAAACCTGCTTATCATGTCGGGGGATTACCAGGGCTCTGGTTTCGAGGGAGCGGGCCGGCCGGACTTTGACCTCGATCCCGCCAACGCCCTGCGTCTCGTGAGCGCCATGAACGAGGGCCTCGTCTACCACGGTCGCGATGGCGACGTGCGCGAGACTCCCGCGCATTTCTTTCCCGGGGCCGTCGTCAATCCGTACAAGTACCGCGAGGGCGAGAGCATTCCGCAATACCTCAAGCTGGAGAAGAAGCTCATCTGCGGCGCAAAGTTCATCATCCAACAGCTGGGGTTCGATGCGCGCAAGATGCAGGAGCAGCTCTTCTATGTCGAGGAACGTGGCTACAACGTACCCATGATCGCCAATATCTTCATGCTTACCAAGAGCGCCGCACAGCTCATGCGTAAGGGAACAATTGCCGGTTGCGTCGTCAGTGACGAGCTCATGGCTGAGCTCGAGGAAGAGGCCGCGATTGACGCACAAACGCCTGGCTATGCCCGCGACAGGCGCATCGAACGCGCTGCCAAGCAGATCGCCATCGCTCGCGGATTGGGTTATGCGGGCGTGCATATCGGCGGTGTTGGCCTGGATGCGAACACCGTCACCGAGGTGCTCGAACGGTCGAGCGCCTATGAGGATGATTGGCTTGCCTGCGTCCGGGAGCTCTCCTATGGTAAGCCCGGCGGCTTCTACCTCTACGAGCCCGAGCTCGACGAAGACGGCAAACCCACCGGACTCAATACGCATGAGCACGCCGCGCTCGACGAGGACATATCCGGTCGCAAGCTTTTCAAGGGTTATGGCCTATCGCGCCTTTTCCACAAGCTTGCGCTCGCGCAAGAATACGATGACGAGGGGAGCGTTGTTGGCCGCTCTGGTTTGAACGGCACGCTCGCCTGGAACATGGACCGGCTGGATCGCAAGAAGGGCGTCAACCGCGCGCATGGTTTCGAGCACACGTGCAAGACCTTCCTCTACGGTTGCATCGACTGCGGCGACTGCGGTCTGGAGTCCGTCGCCTACAGCTGTCCGATGGCTTCGTGTCCCAAGAGCGAGCGCAACGGCCCGTGCGGCGGCAGCATGGACGGCTACTGCGAGGTCTACCCTCCCACGAAGGAGGGCGGAACGCGCTTCTGCGTGCACTACATGGCCTACCATCGGCTCAAGCGCGCCGGTGAACTCGACAAGTACACGAGCTTCATCACACCGCCCAACGACTGGACTTACTGGCAGCGCAGCGCCTGGAGCAACTACACGCACGGGCGCGATAACTGCGCCAAGCGTATCCCCATCGACATTGGTTTCGACGGCAGCCCGGGCGGCTTGCCGAAAGACGAAGCGGAATAGCGACGCCCCAGCATTTTGCTGGGAAAAACACGTATCATCTATGCAGAATGTCGGTTGCGTCGCATCATGCGCGCAAGGCAAGATGAGAAGGCGCGCGGGTTCGTCGCAAGACGGGGCCGCGACGAGGAGAAGGAGAGGCATATGCCGTCTGATATCGAAATCGCGCAGGCTTGCGAGATGGAGCCCATCGTCGAGGTCGCCGCGCAAGCGGGCATCGACGAGAAATACCTTGAGCCCTATGGTAGGTACATGGCCAAGGTCGACAACATCTCGGTGCTCAAGGATTACGCCGACAAGCCCGACGGCAAGCTCATTCTCGTGACGGCCATCACGCCGACGCCAGCCGGCGAGGGCAAGACCACCACGTCGGTGGGCCTGGCCGACGGCATGCGCCAGATCGGCGAGGACGTGATCGTCGCGCTGCGCGAACCCTCCCTCGGGCCTGTCTTTGGCATCAAGGGCGGTGCGGCTGGTGGCGGTTATGCGCAGGTCGTGCCGATGGAGAACATCAACCTGCACTTCACCGGCGACTTCCATGCCATCGGCGCCGCTAACAATCTGCTCGCGGCCATGCTCGACAACCACATCCAGCAGGGCAACGAGCTCAACATCAACCCCAAGTCCATCACCTGGAAGCGCGCCGTCGACATGAACGACCGCCAGCTGCGTCACATCGTGGACGGTCTGGGCGGCGAGAAGCAAGGCGTGCCGCGCGAGGACGGCTTCCAGATCACGGTTGCCTCGGAGATCATGGCGATCTTCTGCCTGGCGACCGACATCGACGACCTCAAGGCGCGCCTGGCCCGCATCGTCGTGGGCTACACTTATGATGGCAAGCCGGTCACAGCCGCCGACCTCAAGGCGGTGGGCGCCATGGCGGCGCTGCTCAAGGACGCGCTCAAGCCCAACCTCGTGCAGACGCTCGAGCACACGCCGGCGCTCGTGCACGGTGGCCCGTTCGCGAACATCGCGCACGGCTGCAACTCGGTCATCGCCACGACCACGGCGCTCAAGCTCGCCGACTACGTCGTGACCGAGGCCGGTTTCGGCGCCGACCTGGGTGCCGAGAAGTTCCTCGACCTCAAGTGCCGCTTTGCCGGCGTGTCGCCCTCGGCCGTCGTCGTGGTTGCCACGGTGCGCGCGCTCAAGATGCACGGCGGCTTGGCCAAAGACGAGCTGGGAACTGAGGATCTCGAGGCTCTCGAGCGCGGCCTGCCCAACCTGCTGCAGCACGTGAGCAACATCCAGGACGTCTACAGCCTGCCGGTCGTCGTGGCCATCAACGCCTTCCCGACGGATACTCCTGCCGAGCTCAAGCTCGTTGAGGAGAAGTGCGCCGAGTTGGGCGTCAACGCAGTGCTCTCCGAGCATTGGGCCAAGGGCGGCGCGGGTGCCATCGACCTGGCACATGCCGTGGTCGATGCCTGCGAGATTCCCTCGCAGATGACGTACTCGTACGAGCTCGAGGGTACGTCCATCGAGGACAAGCTCGAGGCCGTCGCGCGCAAGGTCTACCACGCCGACGGCGTCGACTTCGTGGAGAACGCCCCGGCCCAGCTCAAGGTGCTCAAGGAGCAGGGCTTCGGTGATCTGCCGGTGTGCGTGGCCAAGACGCAGTACTCGTTCAGCGACAACCCGGCCCTGCTGGGTGCGCCACGCGACTTCCGCATCTCCGTGCGCAACCTCACCGTGTCTGCGGGCGCGGGCTTCATCGTGGCATTGACCGGCGACATCATGACGATGCCGGGTTTGTCCAAGGTGCCGAGTGCCGAGAAGATCGATGTTGATAGCGATGGAAAGATCACGGGGTTGTTCTAGATGACGAAGAGCGTCGAGCTGAGCTGCAAGGAGTTTGTCGAGGCGCTGTCCTCGAGCCAGCCGGCCCCCGGTGGCGGGGGAGCGGCCGCCCTCGTGGGCGCCATCGGCGCGGGCCTGGGCCATATGGTGGGTGCGCTCACCGTGGGCAAGCCCAAGTACGCCGATGTGGAACCCGAGCTGCTCGAGCTCATGCTCGACGCCGATGACGTGCGAGCGCGGCTGCTCGCGCTCGTGGAGGCGGACGCCGAGGCGTTCGTGCCGCTTTCGGCCGCCTACGGGCTGCCGAGCAATACCGACGAGGAGAAGGCGCACAAGGCGCAGGTCCTGGAAGCGCGCCTGCGCGATGCCTGCGCGGTCCCGCTCGACATCATGCGCGCATGCGCTCGCGCCATCGAGCTGTGCGAACGCTTCGCCGCGCTGGGAAGCCCGCTCGTTGTCTCGGACGCGGGTTGCGGTGTCATCACCTGCAAAGCGGCCCTGCAGGCGGCGAGTCTCAACGTCTTCGTGAACACGCGGCTCATGAAGGACCGCGTGCACGCCGAGGCCTGCGACGCGCAGGCACGCGAGCTGCTCGATGAGTACCTGCCGATGGCGGATTCCGTGTTCGCGAGCGTGGAGGAGCGATTGCGATGAGTGCGACGATACTCGAGGGACCGGCTGTTGCCGAGGCAATCAGCGTCGACGTGATGCAGCGCGTCGAGGCGCTCAAAGAGCAGGGCGTGACGCCGCAGCTCGCCATCATGCGTGTGGGCGAGCGAGCCGATGATCTCTCGTACGAGCGTGGCGCATGCAAGCGCGCTGAGCTTACGGGCGTTGCGGTGCGCAATCTCGTGTTCGACGAGGACGTGACGACCGATGAGCTCGTGGCGGCTGTCGAGGCCGTCAACGGTGACGACACCATTCACGGCCTGCTCATCTTGCGGCCATTACCCGCGCATATCGACGAGGAGCGCGTGTGCAACGCGCTTGCGACTTACAAGGACGTCGATGCCTGCAATGAGCGCTCGCTCGGCGCCATCTTCACGGGAAGCGGACTGGGGTTCGCGCCGTGCACGGCGCAGGCCTGCATCGAGATCCTGGACCACTACGGCATCGAGATCGCGGGCAAGCGCGCCGTCGTCATCGGACGCAGTCTCGTGATTGGCAAGCCGCTCGCGATGCTGCTGCTCGAGCGCAACGCGACCGTGACCATCGCGCATTCGCGTACGGCCGAGCTCGAGAAGCTCACGCGCGAAGCCGACATCGTCGTGGCCTGCGTGGGTCGTGCCCTCATGATCGGCAAGCCGCACGTCTCGACGGGGCAGGTGCTCATCGACGTCGGCATCAACGTGATCGAGGATGGTGTGCTCGTGGGCGATGTCGCTTTCGACGAGGTGGTCGATGTCGTCGAGGCCGTCACGCCCGTGCCGCGTGGCGTCGGCTCCGTCACGACGAGTGTGCTGTGTAAGCACGTGGTACAAGCCACCGAGTGCATGTTGGTGTAGTATTCCCCTGTAAAAAATTGTGACAGCGAGCGGGGCCGAGAAATCTTGGCCGAGGCATTTTTGTGCAGCGAGGGAGGAGATCTCTCCACTTCGCCTCCTTCGGAAGCTTCAGTCGAGATGACATTACGGGCGTTTCCCTTTTTGCTGGTCACACAGGGGGAGGTGGCCGTGTCGGGTGCAAAACGGGAACATATGAAACAACGGCTGTGGACGGGTGATTTTACGCTCATGCTCGCCATTGCGTTTTGCGCGTTCGTCTCCTGTCAGGCCCTCAACAACGGCACGCCGCTCTACATCACGCATATCGGCGGCTCGACGGGCTTTGCCGGCATGCTTATCCTCGACTTCTCGATTGCCGCGGCCATCGCGCGCCTGTTCGCCGGTCGCGTCATCGACCGTATGGGACGCAAGCGCATCATGGTCGTTGGTGCGCTTTTGCTCATCGCGGGCTCGGCGCTTGCCATTCCGCTGCCCGGCTTCTATCCGCAAATCGTGCTGCGCGCGCTGCAGGGCATCGGCTTTGCGTGCGTGACGACGGCGAGTGCGACGGCAGCTGCCGACGTTTTGCCTTGCGAGCGATTGGGCGAGGGCATCGGCTATTACGCGCTCGGACAATCGCTTGGCATGGCGTTTGGTCCGGCCTTCGGTATCTTTCTTTGCTCGCTCGTCTTTACCGAGAGCCTGTTTGTCGGCGTCGCCGGCGTGGGTGCAGTGCTTCTCATCCTTGTCATGTGCTGCAACTACGAGAAGCACGTCGAGCGCCTGCCCGAGACCTCGGAGTATCGTGTGCTCGAGGAACGTCGTCGCCGTCTTGCCGAAGAGGCGGACAGCGGGGACATCGAGGCCGTCATCGAGGAGGTCGAGGACGCGGATCGCTACCGCGGGCTTGCGGCGCTTTTCGAGAAACGCGCGCTCGTCGGCGCCTTGCCGATGGTCGTCATCTGCCTCGGCTTCGCGATTCCCGTGAGTTATACCGCGCTGTATGCCCAATCACTGGGGCTTTCGAATGCCGGTATGTTCTTCTTCGTGGGTGCCATTGCGATGACGGCCTCGCGTTTTTTGGGTGGCCGCCTACTCGACATCATGCCACCGCGCGTTCTCTTCCTGTTGACGAACTTGTGCGGTATCGCGATGTTTCTCGTCATGGCGTTCGTGCATGCCGAATGGATGCTCTATGTCGGAGGGTTCTTCTTCGGCCTGTCTATGGGTTTCGCGTTTCCGCTGCTCAACTCGATGGCGGTCAAGAACACGCCGCCCGAGCGTTGGGGTGCGGCCAATGCCGTGTTTCTCCTCGCCAATGACATGGGTGTCGGGCTGGGAGCATCGCTGTGGGGATTCGTCGCCGATTCCGTCGGCTTTCTTCCCGTCATGTTCGGCGGTGCAGCCATGTTCGTCATCGGCTATGCCATCGCGCTCGTCGTGTTCCCGCGAAAAAAATAGCGCTAGAACAGGCCCATCATTTGCCAGAACGGTACGGCGATGAGCAGGCAGACGATGGCGATGGCGGTGTAGAGGATGCAATATTCGGCAAGTTTGGAGTTCTTCGCCATCTTCCCGTCGACGCTGTAGAAAGCCGCCAGATACACCGGATTCTGATATTGCACGAACCAAACGTTGATGACCGTGTAGCTTGCCATGCCTATGACCCAGGGATTGATGTCGAGCGTAATCGCGATGGGAATGACAAAGGCGAGGAAGATGTTGATGAAAGCGGTTTGGGAGACGATGAGGAAGCGTGCCGCGATCGTGATCAAGGCGATGCCGACGACGAGCATGTAGGGATTGTCTGCGAGTGCCATGACGAGGGGCGTGAACTCGGCGACGATCCATTCGGTAATGCCGGCTTGGGCAAAGACATCGCCCAGACCGAGCACGACGCCAATGAAAATGAGCGACTCCCAGCCCACGCCTGGCCCGAAGTTTTTCTTGTTGATGATGCCGCAGGCCGTCATCGCGACGAGTGCGCCGACGGCCGGAATCCAGGCGGCCATGCCGTGAAGGCTCTGGGTGACCCAAAGTGCAACGGTCACGGCCGTGATGATGGCCATGCGGCGCTCGTCGAGGCTCATGCGGCCCAGCTCGCGACGTTTGGCCATGAGCTCGTCTTCGCTCGGCTCGGATGCGGCTTCGGAGTTAGGCTCGGAATCGGCGGTTGCATCTTTGCGTCGCGGACGGTAGATCAGGGCCAGGGCCATGAGGTTGAGCACAACCATGGGGACGAACCAGGGAAGCGCGCTTACGAACCAGTGGACAAAATCGAACTGCGCCTGGACCTGAGCTGGATAGATTGCAAGGAGGGTATAGCCAACGATCGAAGAGCTGATGAAAGCAGGCGCGGCGGTCTGAACACCGGTGAACATGGCGAGGAACAGGCCAGTCGCCTGCCGGCCCTGACGGCGGTAGCCGCGCAGGTCGCCCACCTCCATGGCTAGCGGCGCGAGCAGCGAGGCCTTGGCGGCCATGGACGGGATGAGCGGACCGAGAATCGTTCCGCAGGCGAAAAAGCCGATGACCTGAGCGGTGAATGACGAGGGAAAGCGGCTCACGATGGCGAGCGCCATGCGCTCGAGCAAGCCGGTCTCCTTCATTCCGAGGCCGATGGAAAACGCTCCGACGAGCAGCCACCAGATGGGGTTGGAGAAGAACGAGAAGCCCGATGTCGCCGGTATCTGGCCGATGAGCGCGAAGAGCGCCACCATGATGAGTGCCGTGGCGAACTCGGGCAGAACTGCACAGATCCACCAGACGATAGCGCCCGCGAGGATAGCGAGCACGAAGCATCCCTGCTCGCCGAGCCCTTCAGGGCGAAAGAGGAGCGCCATGAGCACGGTGACGATGACACCGGCGATGGCACCGACGATGCGCTTGATGCGTTGCCTGCGAGCTGCCTTGTCCACGTCTTCCCGCGCTTTCCCGATTGACCTGATTGGCTACAGAATAGCTCTCTTGGGTATTTGATACCAACATGGCACCAAAGTCGAATTTCGCTGGGGTAATATGGCTCGTTGCAGGAGCCGCCACGCGGGCGGTGTGAAACGCGAGACATGAGGGACATACGTGGGACTTCTCATCACATTTGTGCTCGGCATCTTCGTGTTGCTGGGTGCGGCCATTGCGGGTTTTGCCAAAAACGAGCATCGTGTGAGCGAGCTCTCGGTCGCAGTCGCCCTCGGCGCCATCGTCATGCTGCTCGTCCTCGACCTCTTGCCCGAGACCTTCGAGGGCGTCGAGCACATCGGCTGGGTCCTCACGCTCGTCGCCGTCATCGTGGGCTTCGCGGTCCTGGCGCTGCTCGACCGCTTTTTGCCGGATTCCGACCACGGCAAGCATGGAGCCCACGGTCATGTCGAGGACGACGATACGCATGACCATGCTCATACGCCCGTGGTTTCCGGGCATCCACATGGCAGTGCGCTCCACGTGAGCGTTGCCGTGGTGATTGCCCTCACGGTCCACAACATCATCGAGGGCATGTCCGTGTATGGCGTGGCGACGCAGTCCGTCACGGCGGCGTTCTTGCTCGCCTTTGGCATCGGCATCCATAACATGCCCATGGGCATGATCATCTACTCCGGCGTGCGTGACCAGTCCCTTGGCCGACGTGTCGTCATTCTGGCGATTGCCGCGCTGTCCACCTTCCTGGGCGGCCTTGTCATGTTCATGCTCGGCACAGCCGTAGACGACCACATCGTGCACTTCATGATTGCGCTCACGGTTGGCTTGCTGCTCTACATCGTCATCTGCGAGCTCGTCCCGCATGCAATCAGGACGGACAACGCCAAGCTCACGATTGCCGGCCTGCTCGTCGGCGCCGGCGTCGTGCTTCTTGGCGTCACGCTCGCCGGCATGGCCTAGGGGCAGGGGCGAGCTGGCTCGAGGGAATGTGTACCTCGCCGCTTGCAAGCGCACGTTCCTCGCCGTTATCGAGTCGCACCCGCAGAGAGAAATCGTCATCGACTCCGATGACGAGTGCCTCGAAAACCTCGTTTCCCCGGTAGACCTCGACGCGCTTACCATCGAGAATCGAGCGCGCACGGTAGGCGGCAAGGTGCGGGAGCGCCCCGACGCCTTCATAGCCAGCCATGAGGCGATTGACCGTGTCGGCGACGATGCGGCATCGCAGATCATTCGCATCGGTGCAATCACTGGTAAGGGCGCCGACGATGTCATCCTCAAAGCCATCCGGAGGCTCGACGACGTTCACGCCGATGCCCACCACGACGTAGGCGACGGTCTGGGTCTCGGCATCGAAGCTTGCCTCGCTCAAGATGCCGCTTACCTTGCGACCATCGACGAACACATCGTTGACCCACTTGATTTGGGCATGCTTGCTCGTGTTCTCGTCGATGGCGTCAGCCAGACAGCAGGCGGCGAAGCTCGTGATGAGCGCGACATCCTCGACTGCGAAACGCGGGCGCAAAACGAGCGTAAAGTACACGCCCGTGTCCTGTGGCGAAAAGAAGGAACGGCCCTGTCGCCCGCGGCCGGCGCTCTGGGAGTTCGCGACGACGAGAGTGCCCTGCGGGGCGCCTTCTTCCGCGAGCTGCTTGGCGACCGTATTGGTTGACGAGACGCAGTTGTGGAAGTCGATGATGATTTGCGGGTCGTCGATGAGCCGCGCAATGCTCGCGGCGTCAAAGGTGCTCGGGGATGCGATGAGACGATGTCCGCGCTTCGTGACGCTTTCGATCTCGAATCCGTCGTTGCGCAGCGCCTTGACGGCTTTCCAGACGCTATTGCGCGAGACACCCAGCTCCTCGGCGATATGCGCGCCTGAGATAAAGGCGCCGGGGCTCCTCTCGAGAAGCTCGCGGACGCGGTCTTTTGTGGTTCTCTGCATGCATGCAGGATATCATGCCCGCTGCCACCCGACTGCTGGGCGTACGGCAGCGGCTACGGCAATGGCGAGCACGCCTTTGGCGCAGTCGATGATGATGAAGGGCGCGTCTGCCATGAGAAAGGCCGAAAGCGGATCGCTCTGGGTAACCATCATGAACCAAAGCCAGCCCAGGATATCGGCGATGACGATGATGCAGGCGGCGGCAATGCCGTCGCAGATGACTTGGCGCACGCCGCGACGTTCGAGCGTGCGACGGACAAGGCTCGCAATCGTGACCGCGATGGGGTAGCTCACGAGGAAACCGCCCGTAGGACCGAGGAGCTTACCGAACCCACCCGTCATGCTCGAGAACACGGGCAATCCGACGGCACCCATAAGCAGGTAGATGCCGCAGGTCGCCGCTGCCTGACCGGGTGTGAGCAACAACGAGATGAGAATGATGACGGCGGTCTGCAACGTGAAGGGAACCGGACCGAGCGGGATGGTGAAGAGGCAGGAGACGACGAGGAGAGCGATAAGCAGCCCGCAGGTCACGATGGTTCGAGTCGATGGTCTTGTCATGGTTATCGTCCTTTTGTCGAATTGTCACCCAATAATGCACTAACGGGTGACAATCGTCAAATGCGGAATGAGACACATTGGACAGGTACGTCTGTCTCACTGCATGCAGTGAG
>OLOX01000957.1_pt1 | contig 29114 bp, 28 predicted proteins | sample 1672091 | NCBI WGS metagenome assembly OLOX01 (sample SAMEA3136644, study PRJEB25190) | human gut metagenome | reverse complement strand
GAAGTGCTCTCTTGGGCTTGTTCATTCGTTTTTGCATTATTTGCCAACGGGTTGTTTGTAGAAGGGTCACCAAGTCTGCTCTTGCCTGTTGCATAGTCGATCACCACGCCAGGTTGTATGTTGTAGCAGTACACATTCAGGCACACTGAAGCACCGTTGTCTTCGAGCGAAAGCGCTTCGATCTGCACGCCGCGCGCAACCAGGTCATCACCGCGGAAATCAGGTGTGACGCGCATAAGCACATGGCGTTTGTGGGTATACCCCGCATTCAGGTAGTCACGGATCTGGTCCTCGAATTTGGCCATGACATCGTGGTTCAAGTGCTCTGTTCCCGTGATCAGGTCGAGTGGGTTCACAGCTTCATCACTGAGCGAATAAGCGATCAAGTGCGAACGCTCATAGAGATGATCGAGCCCGATCTGGGGATACTTTGCCTGAACGAAACCGCTGGGATCGGGCATATTCTTCGCGCGCGTGCTTCCCTTTGCAGGACGCGTGTTCTCGCAGAGCTTTGCGAATGCTCCCGTTGCACGGCCGAGCGCATCAAGTTCCCCATAGATTTCGGTGCCATCGGGGACTTCCCAGTCAGCTTCGGAGAAGGTGGGTCGATCGTCGTTCAGAACGATATAATCCTGGCCTGAGTAATCGGGAACTTCCGCAAGATCAGCAGATGAACTTGATTGCTCGCCTGCCTGCGTTTGCTCTTGTGCACAAGGAGCGCTTGCTGTCGATTCGGGGGAAGCTTGTTGGGCTGGTGTCGTGCAGCCGCCCAGCAAGGTAAGTGCAAGTGCGATGCTGGCGAAAAGGGCAACTATCGATCCGAGTGTTGATCGTGCTTTGTTAGTGGGATCTTCCATGATCTCGATTCTGCCTGTGGCTTCAACTTGAAACGAATAGTATCAAGAACTGTTCGTCAAACACAACCTTAATCGAGGTGAGCTCAAGCTGAGGACTATGCAGCTCAGCCGAGGAAGGGGAGCAGAGCAGCCCGGTAGGCCTCGACAAGATTGGGTAGTTTCATCGCTGCATTCGCGGGGCTTGTCGAAGGGAGCTGTTCGCAAGGCAAGTGCACTGCAGGTTCGCAGAGCTTGCGATAGAGCTGGGTGGCTTTGGCGCCCGTGCAGAAGATCTGCTCGATGGGTGCCGCTGCGCAGAGCTGGGCGATGTCGTTAGGCTCAGGGTCGCGGATGCTCGCATCGCTTGCGCCAGCTATCGTGCAAGAGGCGAGTACGTCCCAAAGCGCGATGTGGCGCGTGAGCAGGAGCTGCTTCTTCTCGGGAATGGTTTGCGGCACTTCAGCGTCGAATACTGCGGCAAGTACCTTCCAAAAGCGGTTTTGCGGATGACCGTAGAAGAAGCCAAGCTCCCGCGACTTGGGCGAGGGAAAGCTGCCAAGCAGCAAGACGCGTGAGCGCTCATCGAACACCGGCTCGATCTCGTGAATATATCGCGTGTACTCCATGACTCCAGTGTAAACCAGACAATCGTTGCCGGAGCACTTTTGTCTAGTTATATTCTGGTCGCCATGCCTAAAATAGTCACTTATCCGGAACGTCCATTACCCGACTTTTCGCCTTTTATCTTCCCCAAACTTCATGATTGGGGTAGGATGCTGCATGTTGAAGGAGAAACCATGGCTATTATCGATGCGCACGCGCATATCTATCCAGAGAAAATCGCAACGAGAGCCGTCGAGGCGGTCGGCGCATTTTACGGCGTTGGCATGTACGATGGCGGCACTTGTGACCCGGGCACGCCCGAGGCGCTGCTTGCCTGCGCAGATGCTTCTCCCATCACGCACTTCATCGTCCATTCGGTTGCCACGACACCCCATGCCGTGACAAGCATCAATAACTTCATCGCCGAGCAGGCGCACGCGCATCCCGAGTTCATTGGCTTCGGTACCATGCATCCCGATTTCGAGGACAAGGAATCAGAGGTCGAACGCGCAATAGAGCTCGGTCTGCATGGCTTCAAGATACATCCCGACACACAGATGGTCGACACCGATGACCCGCGTCTCATGGAGTTCTACGAGATCATCGCCGGTCGATTGCCCATCACCATCCACACCGGTGACTATCGCCATGACTTCTCGCATCCGCGCAGGCTCGCGCGCGTGCTTGACGCATTTCCGAAGCTTGTCGTGGATGCGGCGCACTTCGGAGGTTGGTCAATCTATGACCAGGGTTACGACTACCTGGGAAAATACGACAACCTCTTCATCGATACCTCAAGTTCGCAACCGCTCATGGGCGACCGTCACACGGCCGAACTCGTACGCATGTGGGGTGTCGATCGCGTCATGTGGGGTAGCGATCACCCCATGTGGAGCCCCATCAGCGAATACGAGGCTTTCCGCGGTCTCGACTTCACCGACGAGGAGTTTGACGCCATGCTCTGGCGCAATGCCGAACGCTTCGCTGACGTCCAGGTGCAGTAGCCCCCTGTTATCCCGGGCGAAGGCGCGGCTCCCGTCATTCCGAGCGCGGCAGCGCTTCCCTATTGTCATTTCGGGCGAAGGCGCGTAGCGCCGCAGTCGAGAAATCTCACCGACCCACCGAGCTACCCCCCCCCCTATGTCCTTGCCAGGCCATCGACGGGCAGCACGACGCCGGAGATATAACTCGCCATGTCGCTTGCCAGGAACACGACAGCGTCGGCGATGTCCTCGGGCTCGCCCATGCGACCAAGCGGAATCGTCGCGATAAGCGGCTTGATGACCTCGTCGGGTAGCGCATCGACCATATCGGTGTGGATGACACCCGGCGCGACGGCGTTTACGCGAATGCCCTTGCCGGCAAGCTCACGCGCCAGCGATAGTGTCAAACCGTTGACGGCGAACTTCGTCGTCGGATAGGCGCAACCGGAGGGCTGGCCGTCACGGCTCACCATCGAGCTCGTGTTGATGATGACACCACTCTTTTGCTCGATCATGATGCGCGCGGCAGCCTGCGAGCAGACGAACACCGCATTGAGGTTGAGATCGACGATGCGCTCGAACTCCTCGACCGTGTAGTCCACGAGCGGCGTACGCGAGCTCACGCCCGCGTTGTTGCACAGGATGTCGAGGCTCCCAAAGGCGTTCACGACCTCGTCAAATGCCGCCGCGACGGCATCAGGGTCGTTGAGGTTGGGAGCAATGGCGATCAGGCGGTCGGCCAGCGCCGGATCCTCTTCGATGAGCTTGGCAACCGCGGCCTCGGCCGTCTCCATACGCGAACCGGCAACGGCCACGTTGGCGCCCGTATCGAGCATGGTGCGCACGATGGCCAGGCCGATTCCGCGCGTCCCGCCGGTGACGACGGCATTCTTACCTTCCAGTATCTTCATATTGACCCCCTTCGATATATACGATGAGAAGAACAATACCCCATCATGCCCTCATGACGAAGCAGCAATGTGCACATCCTTATCCTTTACACAATGACACGCGAGGAGATTTCTCCACTTCGGCGCCTCGCGGCGCCTTCGGTCGAAATGACAAATGAGACAACGTCTCTGAGTAACTGTCTCATTATTCACCCTATATGGCAAAGCAGTGTACCCGTGCGGATGACATGGCATATTCGAGGTGACGATGTCACCTTGTGCAGCATGACATGGCATGCGACCAGAGCGAATGGTCTTCTGAGCTCTGGCGTATGCCATGTCACGCTTACCGCGAGCCTCAGCAGATACCCCGTATTCGCATCACAGCCGCACGGGTATCCCCTGCTTCGCCATGTACTCCTTCACCTGACGCACCGTGAGCTCCCCGAAGTGAAAGACGCTCGCAGCAAGCACGGCATCAGCTTCGCCTTCGATGATACCTTCGGCGAAGTGCTCGAGCTTGCCCACGCCGCCACTCGCGATGACGGGGATATCGACCGCGCGTGCGACCGTGCGCGTGAGCGCGATGTCGAAACCGTCCTTCGAGCCATCGCAGTCCATGCTCGTGAGCAGAATCTCGCCGGCACCGCGACGTGCCGCCTCGCGGGCCCATTCGATGGCGTCGATACCCGTGTCCTTACGACCCCCATGCACGTATGCTGTCCACCGATCCGAGCCATCCGATGCCCTTTTGGCGTCGATAGCAACCAAAATCGCCTGGCTGCCGAACGCAAGCGCCCCTGCGGTGATGATCGAGGGGTCGGCCAGCGCGGCCGAGTTGAGCGAGACTTTGTCAGCACCCGCGGCAATCATCTGCCGCATATCATCGACGCACTTGAAACCACCGCCCACAGCATAGGGAATGTGCACCTCCTCGCTCGCACGCGATGCCATGGCGATGGTCGTCTTACGCCCTTCGTGTGTGGCAGTAATATCGAGGAAGATGACCTCGTCGGCACCTTGTTCGTCGTAGGCGTTGGCCAGGTCGACCGGATCGCCCGCATCGCGCAAGTTGACGAAGTTCACACCCTTGACGACGCGTCCGTCCTTCACGTCCAGGCACGGGATGACGCGCTTGGTCAGCATCGCGCACTCGCCTCCTTGCATGCCGCGACACCCTCTTCGACGGTGAAGGCGCCCTCATAGATGGCACGACCGGTAATGACACCGTCGATGCTACCTGCGGGAAGCTCTCCGAGCGCGTAGATGTCCGCGAGCGTGGCCACGCCACCGGATGCCGTGATCGGAAAACCCGCGACCTGCGCAAGCCTCCCGTAGGCAGCCGCGTCGATACCCGTCTGCATGCCATCGCGCGCGATGTCAGTGTAGACGAGCTCGTGGATACCCCGATCCTTGAGCTCGGCCACGAGTTCTGCCGCCGGCGTGCTCGTCCCCTCGCACCAGCCCTCGATGGCCACCATGCCATCCTTGGCGTCGATGCCGGCGACGATGTTATCGGCATGAGCTGCCACGGCACGCTCGCAAAGTTCGGGATCGCGCACGAGCGCACTGCCAAGTACGAGCCGCGTCGCCCCTGCATCGAGATAGCGCTCGATCGTCTCCATGCTGCGAATGCCACCGCCGATCTCGATCTCGACGTTCGTCTCGTGGGCGATGCGCGCGATGATGTTCATGTTGGTGGGCGCTCCGTCACGGGCGCCATCGAGGTCAACGATATGGATACGCTGTGCTCCCGCTTCCTCAAAGAGGTGTGCCTGCGCCACGGCATCGTCGTTGTAGACGGTCACCTGCGCATAGTCGCCCTTCTTGAGGCGCACTGCACGTCCATCCAGAATGTCGATTGCGGGGACGAGAATCATGATCTACCTGCCGTTTCTTCCCGTATCTTGGTCAAATGCACTTTCTTAGTCAAAACATCCAATTCTGAGCAGTTTTATACGCTTTCGACGATCCCGCCGAAGTTCTCGAGCAACCGTAATCCCAGGTGAGAGGACTTCTCGGGATGGAATTGCACTCCGAAGACATTGTCACGCGCCACGGCGCAGGCAAAACGCCGCGCGTGCTCGCTCGTCGCCACCAAATCGCCCTGGTCATCGGGAACTGCGCAATATGAATGCGTGAAGTAGAAGTGTTCGCCATCTTCGATGCCGTCGAAAAGCCGCGCCACGCCCTCGGGGCGCGTTGGCCCGTCAACGTATTCAACCGAGTTCCAGCCCACGTGCGGAATCTTGTGCTTAACCCCCGTCGCGTCGAACGCCGCCATGCGCTCGATATGGCCGGGCAATACACACAGTCCCGCCAGACGCTCGCCCTCGGGCTGGCCCTCGTCGCCCCAATCGAAGAGCAGGTGCATGCCGAGGCAAATCCCCAGGAAGGGCACCCCGTCAGCCACGGCCTTGCGCAGCGCATCGGCCTGGCCGCTTGTCTCCATCGTCGTCATCGCATCGGTGAAAGCGCCCACGCCGGGCAGCACCACGCCGTCGGCGGCCAGGATGTCAGCGGGGTTGTCAGTGATGCGCGCATCGTAACCCGCATCGGCAAGGCCGCGCTGCACGCTAGCCAAATTGCCCTTGCAGTAGTCGACGACGGCAATCGTGGCGGCCATTACAGCACGCCCTTGGTCGAGGGGACCTCGTTGGCGATGCGCGGGTTGATGGCCACGGCCGCGCTGATGGCGCGCGCTGCCGCCTTGAAGGACGCCTCGAGGATGTGATGCATGTTTCGCCCGGTCACTGATCGGATGTTGAGCGTAGCGCCCATATTGGCAGCCAACGCGATGAAGAACTCCTGCGCGAGCGTCACGTCGAAGCTGCCGAGCAGCGGGCAGGTCATCTTGACGTCGTAGTGCAACTGACCGCGACCGGAAATGTCGACGGCCGCCATGACGAGCGCCTCGTCCATCGGCAGGATGATCGAACCATAACGTACGATGCCGCGACAATCGCCAAGCGCCTGCGCAAAGCACTGCCCGAGCACGATGCCACAATCCTCGACCGTATGATGCGCCTCGACGTCGACGTCACCCGCGCAGCGCACGTACAGGTCGAAGAGCCCATGACGTCCGAAGGCGTCGAGCATATGATCGAAGAACGGCACGCCGGTGTCAATGTCGGTAACCCCCGTGCCATCGAGGTCGAGTCGTATCGTGATGTCCGTCTCGCGCGTCGTGCGCGTAATTTCGGAGCAACGTCCCATGTGTGAACCCCTCCTGCGTCCCTACCGTTGATTCGCCAAGTCGTCGAGCTCCGTCTTGAGCGCGTCGAGGAAGCGGTCGTTTTCCTCGGGAGTGCCCACCGTCACGCGCAGGCAACCAGCCAGGTGATTCTCCCCCGACACGTTGCGCACGAGCACCGAATGCTTCTCGTCCAGGTCGTTCCAGGTGCGCACCGCAAACGGAAGCTTGAGCATCACGAAGTTAGCCTCGCTCGGATACACCGTGACCTTGTCGAGCTGCGAGAGCGTCGCAATGAGGCGATCGCGCTCGACGCATGTCTGCGCAATACCCTCTGCAAACAGCTCACGATGACGCACGACCTCCTCGCCCACGATCTGGCTGATCGCATCGACCGAATAGGGCTGGCGTACCTTCTTGAACTCGTTGATCACGCTCGGATTGCCGAGGAAATACCCCAGGCGGATACCCGCACAGCGGTACGCTTTCGAGAAAGTATGCAGGATGAGCAGGTTCTCGTACTCGTCGAGCAGCTTGGCCGCGCTCTCATCCGCAAACTCGCCGTATGCCTCGTCCACGAGCACGAGTGCATCACTCGCGTCCAGAATGCGACGAATGTCCTCGAGCGGCGTCAGCGTACCCGTCGGATTGTTCGGGTTCGTGATGACGACGATGTCGATGTCACCCTTGGCCAGGCGCTCGCAGGCGCGATCCACGTCAATGGACCAGTCATCCTGGCTACGCGGCAGATTGACAACCTGCGTGTTCGTGAGCACGGCATTCGTTTCGTACACCGAGAACGTGGGCGGAAAGGTCAAAAGCGCACGGTCCGGGCCTCCCCAGGCGGCAAAGATGTCGTAGAGAAGCTCGTCACCACCATTGCCAACGAGCACGTTAGCCGCCTTGAGGCCATGCCATTCGGCGATCGCAACGCGCAGCGCATTGGCGAGCGGGTCGGGGTAGCGGTTGAAGTCGAGCGTGCGCATGCGCTCGATAACCGCCTCAAGCACCTCATCGGGCACGTTGAGCGGGCTCTCGTTTGCAGAAAGCAATGTATTGCTTTTCTTGTACTTGGGGTCGTAGGGAAGCATCCCCACGAGCGCGTCGGCGCTACGCCGCACCTCTCTCATGTGCGTCTACTCCTCGCCATGGTCATGGTCGCAACCGCAACCGCATTCGTGCTCTTCGTCTTCGCCAGCCAACTGGTCGGTCACGTACTCCATGAACTTGAGACGCAGGTCAACCGAGCGCCCGTGCGCCCAGAGCCCCTCGCGAGCTGCCATGGTCATGACGGCGTCAGCGTCAGCCTCGAGCGCATCGAAGGAATAGCTCAGTACCGAAGAGCGCTTCACGAAGTCATCGACCGAAAGCGGGCTCGAGAACGCGGCGGTGCCGCCGGTCGGCAGCGTGTGATTGGGGCCGGCAGCATAATCGCCCACGGCCTCGGGCGTCCAGGGGCCGAGGAAGATGGCGCCAGCGTTGCGCACCGCCCCCAGAAGCTCCCATGGGTCAGACATGTTGATCTCGAGGTGCTCAGGCGCGATCACGTTGACCGTCTCGAAGACCTGCGTAAGCGTCTTGCAGACGACGACGAGCCCATGTTCGAGCGATGCCTCGGTGATCTCGCGACGCGGAGACTGCTCGAGCAGCGTCTCGAGCGCGGCGTCGATGTCATCGAGCATGCCCTCCTCGGTCGTGATTAAGTAACATGTTGCCTTTGGATCATGTTCGGCCTGTGCCATGAGGTCGATGGCGATGAACTCGGGCACGGCGCTCTCGTCGGCCACCACGCACACCTCGGAGGGACCGGCGATCATGTCGATACCAACGTCGCCGTTGACAAGCTTCTTGGCAGCCGCGACGAACGCATTACCCGGCCCGGTCACCTTATCGACTTTGGGAATCGTGTCGGTGCCATAGGCCATCGCGGCGATGGCCTGGGCCCCGCCCACCTTGAAGATGCGGTCCACGCCGGCCACAGACGCGGCGGCGAGCGTGTAGGGATTGACCGTACCGTCCTTGGACGGCGGCGTGCACATGATGATCTCGTCCACGCCGGCCACAGATGCCGGAATCGCGTTCATGAGCACGGTCGAGGGGTACTGGGCGCGACCGCCGGGCACGTAGATGCCCGCACGCTCGAGGGCCGTGAAGCGCTGGCCGGTGATGGCACCATCGTCACGCGTCGTGAACCACGACTGCTGCAGCTGACGCTGGTGGAAATCGGCGATCTGGTCGGCCGCATATTCGATCGAGCGCAGGAACTCCTCGTCCACTGTCTCGAGCGCAGAGTCGATTTCCTCCTCGCTCACCTCGAGCTCCTCGAGCGTTACGCCGTCGAAACGCTCCGAATACGCACGCAGGGCCGTATCACCCTCGCGACGCACGGTGTCGACGATGTCGGTGGCCGCCTTGAGCGCCTCGGCATCGAATGCGCTGTCCCTCTCGAGCAGTGACGCATCGAAGCTCTGCCCCTCTTCCAGTACGATCGTCCTCATCTTCCGTCCTTCCCTCGTCAAAACGAGTCATTTGTCCACAATATGAGACAGCGTGACAGGCACGTTGTCTCAACTCAAGCTCACGTCACGATCACGCGTCAGGTCCTCGAGTCGCGCCGCCAGTTCGCGCACGCGCGCATCGGTGCGCACGGATGCGGAATTTGCGATGAAACGCGCGGTTGACGAAAGCACCTCGTCAACGATACGCAGGTTGTTCTCACGCAGCGTCGTGCCCGTCGCCGTGATGTCGACGATGCGATCGGCCATGCCCACAAGCGGCGCGAGCTCGATATTGCCATGCATCTTGATGACATCGACCTGCACGCCCTTCTTCTCGAAGAACGAGCGCGTGATGTTGGGGTACTTCGTGGCGATGCGCAGCACCCCGAGGCGCTCGTAATTCTCCTCGGCAATGCCACGGCGCTCCTCGGGCTCGGCCACGATGAAGCGGCAGTATCCGAACTTGAGGTCCACGAGCTCCATGACCGAAAGCCCTGCCTCGACGAGCGTATCCTTGCCGCAAATGCCACAGTCGGCTCCGCCGTAGGTGACGAAGACCGGAGCATCCGTCGGCCGCACGATGATGAAGTCGACGCCGGGGTTCGAGATGATGAGGCGCCTACCCGGATCGGCCAGGCCCGTCGTGTCCAGGCCTGCCTCGGTCAGCAGCTCCACCGCGTCGCCGAAGAGCGAGCCCTTCGACACGGCGATGCGCAAGTTTCTCTGCTCCATGCTACTCACCACCCAACTCGACGCGAATGCCCTGCTCGCGCAACTCGGCGGCACGGGCGAAGAGCTCATAGGGATCATCGCCGCACAGCATCTCCTGCGCGCGCGTATCCGGTGGCGTGGCGCCTTGGGCCTCGATGGCGGCCAGGACGCGCTCCAGACCGATGGCAAAGCCAGCAGCCGGCTCATTGCGTCCAAAGGCCGCAAGCGTGGTGTCGTAGCGTCCGCCACTTGCAAGCGAAGCCGGTACTTGCGGCGCGTACGCCTTGAAGACGAGGCCGGTGTAATAGTCGAAGGACGAGACAATCGAAAAATCGACGATGAGCTTGCCACTTCGCGTATTGGCGATAACCAGCTCGTAGGTCCTCTCGAGCTCGTCGAGCCCATCGACGCAGCCGAGCGGCTCGCAAATCGCACGGCAGGCCTCGAACGCCTCCGCCCCACCGCGTATGCGCGCGAGCTGGGCGATGGCCCTCCCGTACGTCGGCTTGACGCCATCGGCGCAACTGAGCGCGTCCACGGCGACCATGTCGGACTTGTGGAAGGCGCGCAGCACCTGGTCACGCCACACGTCATCGTCGCACGCCGAGCGCACGAGCGCGTTGAGCACGCCGACCGTGCCTATTGCCACGGTAAAGTCACGCACGCCAGCTGCCGCGAGCGCCTCCATGCACACGCTCAGAACCTCGGCATCGGCGATATAGCCCGCGCGTCCGATGAACTCGATGCCCAGCTGCGTGAACTGACGTTCCTGGCCATATGTGGACGCGCGCTCGGTGAAGACGGGCTCGCTATAGTAAAAGCGGAACGGACCGGGTTTCTCGCGCAGGCGCGTCGCAGCCAAACGCGCCACGGGAATGGTCACATCCGGACGCAACACGACGAGGTTGCTGTCACTGTCGAAGAAGCGAAATGGCGCTTCGGCACTCGTCGTAAACTGTGCGGCCGTGTTATCGAGGCTACGCGCCTCATCGAGCACGACGGCAAGCTCAACGGCCGGCGTCTCGATGGGCTGATAGCCCCACAGCTCAAACTGCCTGCAAACGACATCGCTCGTCGAGCGTCGCCATGCCGCTTCGGTGGGCAGCACGTCGCGAAAGCCGCGCGGCGTTTTGGGAATCATCGTGCGTTCTCCTTCAAATCGCGTGATTGCACACTATAGCGCAACATCCATCACTCTATCACAGTAGAGTGATGGAGTATACCTATTATTTCTGCGGCTTGTTATACCTCGATGATGTTGCACGAGGACACGATGCGGCAGAGTTCGTCCTCGGCCGCTTCGCTCAGCAGCACGGCGCTCGTTCCCTCAATCGCGGCATCGGGCACACGCTGCGCTTTGTCGCTAAGCTCGGACGGAACCTCGACATCGACATCGCCCGACACGAGCATGCGCTCGATATGCTCAAGCTCGGCCTGGCACACCTCAAGCAGGCGGCCCATGGCGTCCTTGGTGCTGACGCCGTCGGGGACGACGCATACCGAAAGCTTGTCTTTGCTGCCGTACACGAGCACGATGCCGGATGTACCGCGCGAGCCCGTGTTGACGATGAGCTGTGGCTTATCGGCGCCGAGTATGTCGATGGCAAGCAAGTTGCAGATGACATCGCCGCCCACCTCCGCGGCAAGACACGGCACGAAGTAGGCTTGTCCGACGGCAATCGAGTTTGAGCCGGCGAGCATGTACTCGACATCGCGGCCAAACTCGCCCAGCTCCTCCTCGAGGTCATGTAGAAGCTCGGGCTGCTCGAGACCGGCAACCTTGCTTTCCATGGCCGTCGTGCCACTCACAACGGCAACGTTAATCTTTGAAAGCGAGACATGCGCTTGCTCGGCAAGCTCATCGAGCACATCAGCCAGCGTATTCTTGAGCTTTGTACCCGAAAGCGAGGCAAAGTCACCTGATTTTTGCAGCGTGGCGAGCAACTCGTTTGTCTGGAGATCGTAGATGCGGCAGATGACGAAACTCGTGCCGACATATGCGGCAACACCGTAACCCGACCCAGCACCTTCATCGGAAGAGAGAAAGCGTTCGAGGGCATCCGAGCACTCGATCGACTGAAACACCTTGTCTGTCTTCCCCGCTTCTTCCATATGATCTAGTTTAATAATATGTGTGTTAGCAGCGGCAAATACATGCAAAAAATCGGTTTACGCGTATTATTCTCCGATGAATGACATAGGCAACCTTTATCACTTTTTAGAAAGTTCCTTGAGCTCGTCATAATGCTCCATCACCAAGCGCGTGCCGGCATCCGCGCGATGCGGCAACGTGCACGCAGAACAATCCTTGACACCGGCATCGGTATAGGTGAAATCCCCACCACAACGCGGTCCGAGCGCATAGAGAGGACAGTAGCAAAACAGGCAATTGAACTCGTCCGGGGCAATGCCCTCGTGACAGGGAAAGTACTCACACGACTCGTGCGAGAAGAACGGATACTCATATGCCGGCTTGTCGTCCATGCGTCGCAGTCTACCAGACGAAAGTCGCCGGGGCACATTTGTCTGGTCCGCGAGGTAAGCCGCCCCCCCTGTCATTTCGACCGGAGCGGCCGTCAGGCCGCGGAGTGGAGAAATCTCCCCCGTGCGCTAGAATGAGAACTCGCACCCCTACCCAGAATGGAGATAAACCCGATGCAATGTCTCGACCAAACGCGCGAACGCATCCTTGCCGCCGTATCCGCCGTCAAAGAGAGCACGCCGCTTGCGGGCTCCATTACCAATTACGTAACCGTCGACTTTGTCGCAAACGCGCAGCTTGCGGCTGGTGGATCTGCCGCGATGGTCTATCTGCCCGACGAAGGCGAGGCCCTGGGTGCGCAATCCGGGGCATTCTACATCAACGTGGGCACACTCCTGCCCTCCCACGAAGAGGCAATGTGCCGCACTGCAACTGCCCTATGCGAACATGAAACGCCTTGGGTACTCGATCCCGTCGGCATTGGCCTGGGCGAGGTGCGCGGACACATCCTTGCGCATATGAAGGAGCACACGCCCACCATCATTCGCTGTAACGCCTCCGAAGCCATCGCGCTCGCTAAGTTCTGGGGACTCGAAGGTAACTATGCAACCAGTGGCGTTAAGGGCGTCGACTCCACCGACAGCGTCGATGGCGCCCGTGACGCTGCCATCGCACTCGCTCGCCACATCAAAGGCGCTGTCGCCGTATCCGGGCCCATCGATCTCATCACCGATGGGAAGCTTGTTGCACATTCCCAAGGCGGGTCACCTCTCATGGAGAAAGTGACCGGCTTCGGCTGTGCACTCGGAGGCGTTGCCGCCGTATATGCCGCCTGCGCCGACCCCTTTACCGCAGCCCTTACCGCAAGCGCGGCCTTCAACCTCGCCGCAACCCGAGCAGCCGCTCACACGGACGCACCCGCAAGCTTCAAGGTCGCATTCCTCGACGAGCTGTATCGCGCCACACCCGAAGACATCGCCGCCAATCCCCTGACCCTCGAGGAGGCCTAGCATGAACGCGCTTGTTGCCGTCGCCATCGCGCCCTTCGGCGAAGGCGAGGAGTTATCCGAATACGTGGCCGAAGTCATACGCGTCATCCGCGATTCGGGACTCCCCTCGCGTACCAATTCGATGTTTACCGAGATCGAAGGTGAATATGACGAGGTCATGCGAGTCGTGAAGGACGCGACCTTCGTCCTGGCGGAGCGCGGCATCCGCACCGAAGTCATCCTCAAGGCTGACATCCGTCCTGGTCACACAAATACCATGACGAGCAAGGTCGCCAAAATCGACGCTATCCTCGACTAAGGAAGGCGAACGCGCATGCCCCAGACCGAAGTCCCCATCGAGCGCCGCTTTCACGGCTCGGTCAACCTCGTAATTCTGCACCTGCGCCGTGTCGCGCAGTCAAACGACATTGACGCCGGTCTTGCCGCTGCACGGCGCCTGCGCATGTTCGATGCCGATAACGAGGCTTTCGTGCGTCGCATGCTCGCCCTCGACGAGGCCCTGCAATCGGGCGGGGAGCTCCCCGAGCCCATCACGCCCGCACTCGCCGACGAGCTTCAGGCCTGCGCCCTGCGCCTCAACGCTGCCGACCCAGCGTAAAGCCGCTCTTGCAGGCCTACCGCACGCCGTACCAGGCGGTACCTTCGTCCTGCCATCCCAAGCTTAGGAGATTCTCCTTCTCGACGGCGCTTGACGTATAGTTATGGTTGTTCGCGTAGGCGTTGGGGTTGTACTGGCGATCCAGGCGCACGGATCCACCCGAGTACCAGCCCACGCCTTCGTCGTTCCAGCCCACGCTGATGAGATTGTCTCGCTCCACGACGCTCGTCGTGTAATGGTGCTCGCCACCGTACTGATTGTAGAGGCGGTAGACCGGGTCTCCGGCGGTAGGCGCCACCCAGCCCACACCCTCATCGTTCCAACCGACGCTCACGCAGTTGTCACGCTCGACGGTGCTCGAGGTGTAGAAGTGCTCGCCACTGTTGGGGTTGTACAGGCGAAACATGGTGACGGGATCGAGGACCGTACCCGACGTGTTGCCGCTCACGCTAAAGCTGGCGCTCGCCGTTCCCGTGGCAAACACAAGATCGATCGTGTGCGTCCCGTTGTCAATCGTCTCCAGGTATGCGGGCTTGAGCGTGACGAGCGTCGACCCCTCGTCATCGCGCTGCTCATAGTTGCCGCGGGCGATGATCTTGCCATCCACGCGCACGCACGAGAGATCGGCGAGCTTGCCCGTCGAACGGAACGCTGCTCCGCCCATGGAACCATGCGCCCAGTTTTGACCGTCACCATAGCTGATGATGGGACCCGGTATGGAAGGACGATACTTCACGTACACGTCGGCCATGTTGTTTCGCTCGTCGGCAATCTGGCGAGCGGTGAAGGTCTTGGAGGTGGCACCAGAGAGCCAGGTTGCCGTGGGCAGCGAAGTCCCCAAACCGCCACTGCCCTGGAAGGTCCAGCCATCGCCCACGCTCACGCGCTCGAGAGCAGGACAACCGTAGAACAGCGAGGATCCGCGATCGCAACCAGTCGAAACCCGGAAGCCGGAGATGTCGATGGATTTGACCGAAGAGCACCCGTAGAACATGTCGCGCATGTTCGTCAGGCTATCGGTCTTGAACGCGGAAAGGTCGAGGTCGGTGAGCGACGAGCAGTCGCGGAACATGTTCCACATCTCGGTCACGTTCTTCGTATCGAATCCCGAGACGTCCACCGAAGCGAGCGACGAACAACCGCGGAACATCTCGAACATCTGCTTTGCCGCCGTCGTCTTGAAACCGCTCAGGTTGAGCGAGGTCAAAGCCGAACATCCGTAGAACATGCGATCCATGACGACAACCTTCGAGGTGTCGATATAACGCAGATCGAGGCTCTTGAGCCCCGTGCAGCCGTAGAACATGTACTTGATGTCCGTGACGTTATTGAAATTGAAGTTGGGCATGGTGAACGAGGCAAGCGAGGTGCAGCCGTCAAACATGCCACCTGCATAGCGAACCTTGGAAGTGTCGAGGTTGGCGATGTTGACGTTCGTGAGGTTCTTGCAATTGTAGAACAGGCCCGTCATCGTGTTGTTGCCCCTGACACCGGGGGCGATATAGACGGACGTGATGCTATCGCGCCTGGGATACCACGGGGCGTTCGACTCCGCCGCACCGCTCACGACGCCACTATGAAAGTTGTAGTGGATATCCCCAAGATCACCGCCACTGGCACTGTTGTTAGGCTCAATCACGAGCCTACCCGAAGATTCGATGCGCCACACGCAGGTGCCGGAAGTGCCCTGGGCAATGTTGATATCCTGGGCCACGAGACCCGCGTCAGCATCGGATGCCACGGCCTCCTGGGCCGCGGGCTCCTCGACCTGAGCGGGCTGCGCCCATGCGGTCAACGGCATGAACGAAACGGCGAGTGCGATTGCCAGAAACACACCCGCGACACGCTTTGCGATTAAAGCCCCATATGACGTTGCCATAAAAGGCCCCTTTCCTCGTATGAACAGGCGCGATGCGCCATTCGCTACAACGTGGTCAACAGTATAGACACCGCATCTTACAACACGAGAACGCAAGCATGGAAATCCTCTGTCATTTCGGGCAAAGCCAAGACCGAAGTCGACGCCGATGCCGGCGACCGTGAGGATGCTTTTGTCGACGCCGATGCCGCCCCCGGCCCCGAGCGTATCCATGCCCTGCCGTCTTGCAGTCCCGCGCAAGTGAATCCGCAGGCTCGCGGCGCGCTGACGGAAAATCGCGTTTGTGGCACTTTGGATGTGCCACAAACGTGCCATTTTCGTCAGTAACGCACCACAAACGCTATATTCTCGTCACATCGAGCGCCCCAAACGGCAATCTTCGCCATCGCATCCGACAAAACGCGCCCCAAACGACAATACTCGTCAGCGCACTCGACAAAACGCGCCCCTAGTAGTCGTTAGCAGCCTCCGACTCCATCCACGCGCGCTCGAAGGCCGCATACTCACCAGCGGCAATGGCCTCGCGGGCGCGTCGCATGAGATCGAGCAGAAAGTGCACGTTATGAATCGAGAGCAAGATGCCGCCGAGCATCTCATCCATCTTCACCAGATGTCGGATGTAAGCGCGGGTGTGGTTGCGGCAGGTCGGGCACGTGCATTGCTCGTCGAGCGGACCAAAGTCACGCGCATATTTAGCGTTGCGCATGTTCATGCGGCCCGTGCTCGAAAACGCCGTACCCATGCGCGCCGTGCGGGTGGGCAGCACGCAATCGAACATGTCGACGCCCAGCGCCACCGCTCGCACGAGGGTCGTGGGGTTGCCCACGCCCATGAGGTAGCGCGGCTTGTTTGCCGGCAGCGCAGCCGTGACCGTGCCCAGCTGCGCGAGCATGAGTTCGTGATCCTCGCCCACGGAGTATCCGCCGATGCCATAGCCCGGCAGATCAAGCTCGCTTACACGCTGGACGCTCTCGAGACGCAGGTCCTCGAAGACGCCACCCTGCACGATGCCGAACAGTGCCTGGTCCTCGCGCGTATGTGCCGCCTTGCACCGGGCCGCCCAGCTCGCCGAACGCTCCACGGCCGCGGCGACCTCCTCTTTGGTCGCCGGGTAATGCGTACACTGGTCGAGCTGCATGATGATGTCGGCGCCAATGGCCTCTTGCACACGCATGTTGTCCTCGGGCGTCCAGCGGTGCTTGGAGCCATCCACGATGGAGCGGAAGTTCACGCCATCGGCATCGAGCTCGAGGGTATCGGCAAGCGAGAAGATCTGGAAACCGCCGCTGTCGGTGAGCACGGGATGGTCCCAATGCATGAAGCCGTGGATGCCTCCAGCCTCGCGAATGATGTCGATACCCGGCCTCAAATACAGATGGTAGGTGTTAGCGAGGATGATCTGCGCGTGCAGATCCTCGAGTTGGGGATTGGTGATGCCCTTGACGGTTGCCTGCGTGCCCACGGGCATGAAGATCGGCGTCTGGACGTCACCATGGGGCGTATGCAGGCAGCCCAGGCGCGCCGCGCATCCGGGGTCAGTCGCTATCAGATCGTATTCGAACACGTAATACTCCTTGTCTTGCTTATGACATGTTGAGGAGCATCGCCTCGACGGTCGCTTCCCGACAGCCCGCTTCGCGGTCTTTACGGCGCGCTCCCTTAGACCTCGGCTTAGCTCCTCAACATGTCATCTGCCGTCATCTCGACAGCGTTCTACGCAGTCCCATCGACACGCTCTCCGAGAACTTGGCGGCGCCCCTTCCCGTGCCATCTATCGGCTCCTCTACAGCAGCAGCATCGCATCGCCGAAGCTGAAGAACCGGTAACCCTCGGTCTTGGCAGTCTCGTAAGCATCCATGATCGTCTCGCGTCCCGAAAACGCGCTCACGAGCATCATGAGCGTGCTTCTGGGCACATGGAAATTGGTGATGATGGCGTCGCATACCTTGAACTCGTAACCTGGCAGGATGTAGAGACTCGTGGCCGCCCGCGTGCACGGTTCGAGCGCACCGCCAGCCGCCGCGCTCTCGAGCGAGCGCACCGATGTCGTGCCCACGGCAATGACCCGGCCGCCGCGTGCCTTGGCTTCCTTGATCGCCCGCACTGTCTTGGGTGGCACGGTATAGAGCTCGGTATGCATCTCGTGGTCGAGCGGATCGTCCTCCGAAACGATTCGGAAGGTGTCAAGCCCCACCTCCAAATGCACGCTCGCAATATCAACGCCGGCGGTTTTCAGCTCATCCAGAAGCCCAACCGTAAAATGCAGACCGGCTGTCGGTGCCGCAGCGCTTCGCTCCTCGGTCGAGTAAACGGTCTGGTAGAACTCATCATCACCGGCGTATTCCTTGATATAGGGCGGCAGCGGTGTATGGCCCACCAAATGAATGGCTTCGTCGACACTCATGGCCCCCGGCGTCGTAAAGCGCACCGAACGCGAACCATTCGCCTCGTCGATTCCCATGATCTCGCCCTCGAGCACAATTTCGCCGTCATGCTCGAACTCCATGCGCGCGCATGTCTTGAGGCGCTTACCAGGCTTGACCAGGCAATTCCAGGTCTGCTCATCGACGGTATCAGGCGCATCTGCCACCTTGTCGAGCAACAGGGCCTCGGCCGCTCCGCCCGTACCCTTCTTATGGCCAAGCAAGCGAGCCGGCAGCACGCGCGTCTCGTTCACGACGAGCAGATCGCCCGGATGCAGATAGTCCCCGATATCGCGAAAAACGCAATGTTCGAGGCTTCCATCGCGGTTCACGACCATGAGTTTGCAGGAATCACGTGGAATGGCCGGCTGCTGTGCTATGAACTTTTCGGGTAATTCGTAATCAAAATCTTCGGTCTTCATCGACACCCTCAAAATGAGACAGTTGCTCAGAGTAACTGTCTCATTAATTGCTTCTACCAATACGTGACGGGCAAGGCGAGCGTAACGTTCGTCGTGTCCAGATAGCTATACTACCACGCCGACCGTTCCCACAGCCTATTTGCCACTCGCGACGATGAGCCTTTCGCACTCGTATCCGTAGGGGCACGTTATCTCCTCCACGACCTCGATGCATACCTGCCCTTCGGCATCGTACATGAGATCGCGCTTGTGATTCACAAACCAGAAGACGGTGTCGATTACAACCATCACGGCGTTGATGATGTAGAAGATCAGGACGAAGGAGATGGTCTCGGCGGTGAGCTTCGAGAGGATTCCGCAGGCATAGGCAAAGAGCGCGAAGACCAGGAACATAAGGCTCTTTCCCTTGGAGGTCTTCCCGCGAATGTCCTTGACGATATTCATGGGCCAGGAGAGCCCGAAGCCTATGAGAAACAACATCTCGAATATGCTCGATATCGTAATCATGAAAGGTCTCCGTCCGTAGCGTCGTGCGTCAGTATGGCACGTATGACACCGTCTCGCAGCCGGGCATTCAGCTCACACAACTAGCGGGAGCCACTCCCGCCTCCGTCTTCCGCACCTACCGGTTTGGCAGTGGCCATGCCGGGCCTTGGGGGCAGTGGACGCCCGCATTCGTCGCAGTGCATCGCATCGCTGGCGTTCCGATGCCCACAAGCGGGGCATGTTCCCATTACGAGCATGGGCTTAGGCGTTCCCGTGCATTTTCCGCACCCGACGCAAGCGTATCCGCATGACATGGTTTCTCCTCGTTTCCCGTAAGAGACAAGCGACCCGGGGGCATCAAGCCCTCGGGCCGCGAAGTTCCTCGAAGTCCGCAAAGGTGATGCCGGGCGCGCCATTGCTAGAGGAGGGAACACGCCCGACATCATGAGGAAAGGGACTACAACTTATTCGGCATTGCTTGTATCGCACTTCTTCTCAGCAAGAGCTTCGGCTTCTTCGAGCTCACGAATCTCGACGACGGCTTTATCGTCTTTGACGAAGATGAGGACGACGATAGCGGCGATGAGCATGAGCGGAGCACAAATGAACTGCGAATTGGCAAACCAACCGAGCACGGCGACGCTCGTGGAAGCGAGGAACGCAAGACACTGTGCAATACCAGTAACGAGCGCCATGACCATCAGGGCCATGTCGCATTTCATCGAGTCCGTGCAAAGCAGCGGCGTAATGCCTCGAGTGTAGGTTGGGATGAACGAGGCGCAGATGCCCATGATGATGCAGAAGGCCCATGCGCTGGAGGCGTCCTTGCCCGGCGTGAAGGCCAGGAAGAAGAAAATCAGGGCGCCGATGATATAGAAGACCACAAGGGACTTCTTGCGAATGGGGAACTTGTCGGATATGACACCTGCGACGATTCCCAATGGAATGGTGATGATGGCAAGCCAGTTCGGCAGCATGGAGGCGTCGAACATGCTCATGCCTTTCTCCTCCATCAGGAAGGTCGGATACATGCCGTTAATATTGACGACGTAGACGTATACCCAGATGAGGAAGATACCGCAGACGACAAAGCCCGAAGCCGGGAATTGCTTGCCGTGCTTCGCCTCGACATCGGCATTGCCCGCAACAATCGTGTTCTCGTTCTTCGCGGGCATCTTCACGAACACGACAAGCCCGATGAGAGCGATAACCTCTAGGATCAACGTCGCGAGCCAGATATTCTGCCATGCGCCAGTCGCATCGAATATAACCGGAGCCGTAAAGAACGCGATGATGGTTCCGCAGGGAATCCACTGTGACCAGATGCCAACGGCCATACCCATCTGCTTGCGTGGGAAGAGCCTCGGCAAGATATTGGGACCACAAACGCAAATTAGGCCATAGGCAACGCCCTCAATAGCACGTCCAGTAAAGAAAATGGCAGCGTTATCACCGGCTAGCCAGCTAATGAGGGTACCGATGATCATGATGATGCAGGATGCCACGACCATGAATTTGACACCGACCTTGCGCATGACAAGCGCGCCAATGGGCGCGAAGATGACGGCGGCAATCGAATAGAAGGTCATGATGAGTCCGATCATGGCGGCATCGATTCCCAGGGCGGAACCTAGCACGGGCATAATCGGAGATGCCTTGAAGAGGTTGCATGAGGCCGTGAAGCCGAACAGAAAAAGCGCGGCAAAGGCGAGCCAGCGCTCCGTATTGGTGGTCTGCCTATCCAGAACACCATATTTCACGATTGACATTATCCCTCCCATAAGACCAGTTGTTTCCATGATTGGGTGCCCTCCGGCGTCCCACCCAAGACGCCGGAGGCATTTCGTGCTTACTTACCGAGGGCAAACAGGACGTAGTCCTTGTGCTCCTTGGCTTTCTCGGCCATCTCATCGATGGGGCCGAATTCGATGCACTGCGCCTGGCAATGCTGCACGCAGGTGGGCGGTTTGCCCAGGGAGCGCCTGTGTGCGCAGGTGTCGCACACGGAGTTGGGGGCGGCAAGATAGCCAAACTGCCAGTCATCGCCACCCTCCTCGAGGGGCCAGTGGCCCATGTCGTGGACCATGATGCCAGTCTGTCCTACGGGCAAGCCGTGCTCCATCTGGCAAGCGATCTCGCAGGAGTGGCAACCCGTGCACCACTGGTAATCGATGAGCATTCCGTACTTCGCCCTCGTTCGGGCGTTGAGCTCAGCTGGAGTTTGCATAGCGCACCTCTCTTCTCGTACGGGGCGCAGGCCGACGCCTCGGTTCGCGCCCCGTGGTTCGTCTTGATCTCGTTGCGGCTATTCCGCTTCGGCCTTGGCGGCATCACGCTTGGCGACCAGGGCGTTGCGCTGATCGACCAAGTCCTGGATCGCCTCGACACCCTTACCGTCGAGAGCCTGCGAATGCTCGCCTTCCTCGCCGGTCAGGAAGGCCCCGTTGGTGTCGTCTTCCGGCGTCACCTTGTAGAGCTTGACCAGCGTGGTCTTGTAGTTGGAACCGAATCCGGCCTTGCCGGGAATGCCCGGAAGCAGGTTATTGACGTTGAGGTCATGCGTGTCATAGAGCTTCTCGGGGTCGCCTTCCGGATGCCACCAGGCATGGTCGCAGGCAATGACCTTGGGGTTGGTGTAGATGTTCGTGACGACGACCTTTGACTTGCAGCGGCCGTACACGTTCTCGATCCAGACCCAGTCGCCATCGACCAGACCGTACTCTTCCGCCGTCTTGGGGTTCATGTAGACGTTGGCTTCCTTCTTGAGGTTGCGCATGCGCTTGACCTGACGATGCTCCGAATGGAACAGCGACCAGGGACGGGCGCCGGTGGTAAGTACCAGCGGATACTCGTCGAGCAGCTCGGGCGTGGAGTTGGGACCTGGCACCGGCTCCTCGAAGTAGGGCAACGGGTCCATGCCGGCGCTATTGTAGAACGTCGACCACAGCTCGATGCGTCCCGTCGGCGTGCCAAAGCCCGGCTGTCCGTCGGCGCGCAGGCGGCCCGTCTCGTAACGCTTGTAGCTGAACGGCAAGTAGATGGGGCCTTTCTCCCGAACGTCCTGGAAGCTGTAGGGCGTCTGCGCCTCGAGCATGGCGCTGAACATCTCGTCGACGTTTTCCCAGGGCCACGCCTCCGGGTTGAAGCGCTTGCCGAGCAGAAGGTTGATCTCCATGTCGGACTTGCACTCGCCCACCTGGCACACCTTGTTGATGACCTCGCCGCGCTGCACGCCGTCACCGACGCGGATACCGTCGCGCTCGGGGAAGGTCGCCGCTGGGAGCACCACGTCGGACGTCGCCATGATGGTCGGCGTCATGAACAGGTCGACCGACACGTTGAAATCGCAGTTCATGAGACCGGCGTAGGTCTCCTGTGGGTCGGCGGACATGCAGGACAGCGTGTTGTTCTGCTGCAGCCACGTGGCATGGATCTTGTAAGGATCGCCGGTCACCATGGTGTGGCGCAGCTCGTCGGGCTGGGCGATCTGGAAACCGAAGTTGAGCAGTGGATACATGTCCAGACCGATGCGCTTCTTCCACGTCTCTTCGGGGCAAAGCTCGCGACCCCAGCCGCCGGCGTAGTTGAGAATCTCGGGTGGAGCGATGATGCCGCCAGGCACGTCGACGTTACCCGTGATCTGGAAGCATGCGGCGATTGCCTGGGAAGCCGGCAGGGCCTCCTTGGTCATGTCGACCGCGACGCCCCACTGCATGGTGGCGGGCTTGCTGTTGGCCAGAAGACGGGCAGCCGCGACGATCTTCTCCTCGGGAATCCAGGTGATATCCGCGACCCGGGACGGCGTGTATTCCTGCACGCGCTCTGCGAGCTCGTCAAAGCCGTAGGTCCAACGGTCGACGAAGTCATGATCGTAGAGGTCCTCGTTGATGATGATGTTAAGGAAGCCCAAGGCGAGCGCCGCGTCGGTGCCGGGACGGATGGGCAGGTGAATCTTGGCATGCGAGGACAGCCAGGTGACCTTGGGGTCGATCATGACGACTTCCATGCCGCGCTTCATGAGGTCAACGACCCAGTGGCCGTAGAAGCCATCGGAGTTCGCGCGCAAGGGATAGTTGCCCCAGATGAACATCGTCTCGGGAACCCTGTACTCGGGATTGTCGTAGCGATCAGCAAACTGCTGCGAGCAGTCAGCCACCCAGAACGAACCGGCGGTGGCAGCCATGCCGGCGACGCGCGGCAGGTAGCAGGCACAACCAGACAGGAACAGCACGTAGTTGGGCGAGCCGAACGACCAGCACAGGCGTGTAATGTAGGCGGCGATGTCACGGCCGGTACCCTGGCCGAAGACGACGGACTCCGCTCCGTACTTCTCCTTGATGTCGAGGAAGGTCGTCGCCACCAGGTCGATGGCCTCTTCCCAGCTGATACGCTCCCACTTGTCCTTGCCACGGTCCTTGGGATCGCGCTTCATCGGATACAGGAGACGGTCCTTGTGGTAGGTCACCTCGGGAACATCCAGGCAACGCACGCACAGACGGCCGCGGTTGTAGGGGTTCTCGGGGTCGCCCTCGCACTTGACGAACTTGCCGTCCTTGTCCGTATACAACAGGACGCCGCAGCCGTCGTGACAACCAGGGCCCGACCATGCACTGCCGCGGGTGACGGTCAAGCCGTCCTCCTCGTAGCGCCAGGGGTGCTTGTGCGGGACTTCAACGTAGTCGCCGACGAGCTGCGTCGACACGCCACTGTTGTTGTAGCCCTCCACTCCATGTTCTGCCATAATCCTCACTCCTCTCTCCTTGCATGGCAATGTCTTGCCATGCTCCAGAAAACAGCCCATTGGAACTGCCTGACCCCAACGCAAAAAACGTCAGAGTTCTCTGATTGATAGATTAGGAAGCACGGTTTTCACATGGAACTTTCAATGCCGTCGCAGCGCCTGAAACTAATCTACAGCTCCCGCATGCTGTCAGGATGACATGCCAGCATATACACCTTCTTCGAGACGTTTTTGTCACTTCCATTCATATGTCAGGAATAGTCAGACAAAATTGCTCTTTTGTCCAAACGTCACAAAAAGGCAATAAAGGCGAGTACATTAAAGAAGGGGAAAATCGAAGAGGGGGGGCTATGATGAATGAGGTCTTTGGGTTCAACCTGAACGAAACTCGACTCGCTGTTGTGAACGCCTTTGAGAAGCTGCTGAAGGAGAAGCCCTTCGACGAGATCTCCGTAACCCAGATCTGCAACGAAGCGAGCATATCGCGCGCGACCTTCTACTATCATTTCAAGGACAAATGGGACATATGCCAGTGGCACTACGGCGTCATCGCCGAGCATTTCCTCTTCCAGACGGGACGCACCCTCAACTGGTTCCAAGCAAACTTCCTCAACACGACCGCATTTGCCGAACACGACACGCTCTATCGATGGGGCTTTGGCATGGAAGGCTATCAATCACTCTTCGAGCATGCCAAGCGTCGGCGTATCCAGACGCTGCGCGAGACAATCGTCGACTACAAGCACGAAAAGCTCGATCCGGAGTTGGAATTCCAGATTGTGGCATTGGCAGATGCCGAAGTCGGCGGTGTCGCGCACTGGTTCGTCGGAAACATGCCGTACAGCATTGAGACCCTATGCAGGCATCTTGACGACGCTGTTCCACGAAGGCTCTACAACATGCTGAACGAGCCGGCTGATGACACCATCTCACGCCTCTTCAGCCTATAGCGGTCGCTCCCGACGCCCCTTCGCGATTGTGTTGATTTTGGGGTCGTTCGCCGCAGAATTGGTCAATCCAACATGCGGCCCATCTAGTTGTACTAGCATGCTTTGAAATCCCACACATTGGTTTGGAGTTACACGTGAAGGTCCTCGGGAACATCCTCAAGGGGATATTCGTCATCATCTCGGTCATTTGCATCGCGTTTTCCGCGTTCTTCGTCTACAGCGCCGTGAGCGGCAACACTGGCCCCATCGACAAGCTCGAGCGCGGACTTTCGACGCTTGCGCACGTCGCGGGCGTGAGCACACCTGCTAGTTCTACGAGCACCGTCGGCATGCTCACGCAGGACTTCGGCCTCTCGACGAGCCAGGCGGCAACCGTCATCGACATCGCCGACCAGCTCGGCGTCAACACCGACGACCCCGCTGCCGTAAGCGGTTTCGTCGCCAAGAACATCGGCAACAAGGACGAGATCCAGGACATCGCCGCCATGTACCAGGCGGGCGAGATATCGGAATCCCAGGCCAAGTCCATGCTCAAGGACATCGTCAATGTCTAGCGGCACACGCATGCTTCTGCACGCCTGCTGCGGGCCGTGTTCGCTTGAGCCTACCCGCATTTTCGCGCAGGAAGACGTCGAGTTCTCAATCCACTACGCCAACTCGAACATCTTTCCACCCGAGGAATACGAACACCGTCTCTCCACGCTCAGAGAGCATGTATGCGATCCGCAGGATATCGAGCTCATCGAGGGTGATTACGATCCGAGCGCCTGGGAGCGCGAGGTCGCCGTATACGGCACCGACCGCGAAGCTCGCTGCCGTGCCTGCTACCGACTGCGCTTCGAGGAGACGGCTCGCGAGGCCAAAAAGCGAGGCTTCGACACGATCTCGACGACGCTCACCATCAGCCCGTACCAACTGACGGGCGTCATCCTCGAGGAGCTCGAGGCGGCGGCTGCACGTCACGGGCTCAACGTCGATGCGCGTGACTTCCGCGACCGCTACCAAGAGGCAACGCGCATCAGCCGAGAGAAGGGCATGTACCGCCAGAACTACTGCGGTTGTCGCTTCTCCATCGCCGAAGCGCAGGCACAGCGCGAAGCCGCCAAGATACAACGTGACCAGGAGAAGCATATCCGTCACGTGGCGCTGCTCTGCATGGCCGCCGAAGGCGTCTCTACCCAGAAATAGCATGAGAGCGAGCAGGCATGCCCCGCTTGTCTAAAACCAGCGGCGACTTCACCTGGCATGTTTCGCGAGATATGGCACGCAAATACGTCGCTTTTGGCAAGTTAAGCGGCCATTGGTACGCCTACTTGCCATTTATGTACCAGAAGAGCGCATCCTTGCCAGCGCGCATGCAACCGAGACAGATACCCCCCCCCCATCGGGTCCGCTCCCTCCCCGCTAAACGAAAAGGGCCCCGCTTGCGCGGAGCCCTTTAGGCGTCAGTATGAATCGAGAACTTAAGCCTTGGTGACGTTGCTCGCCTGCAGCTTGCCGTTCTGGCCCGTCGTCACCTCGAAGTTGACTTTGTCGCCCTCGTCAAGAGTCTTGAAGCCGTCCATCTGAATCTCGGAGAAATGCACGAACAGATCGTCGCCATCCTCACGAGAGATGAAGCCGTAGCCCTTGTCGGGATTGAACCACTTAACCGTACCTTCAGCCATTTGAAACGCCTTTCGTTTGGCTCCGTTAGGAGCTCCAATACACGCAAACCGGGCGGCCAAGCCCAAGCAAGCGCTTAAAACACGTGCCAATCACGTTATCTACATTCTAGAATAATTATATTCTCGCCACAAGAAAAACATTGCCCCAGAAGAAAGCCGTTACCTGCACGAGTGCGGCGCAGACATGGCCATGGCAGAGGCTGTCACCCGCACAAGCTAGCCCGCGATTTCGACTTCCTGCACCATCTCGTTCTTGATCTTGCCCACGAGATTCTGGAGCGCGTCAATCACGTTGGGGCGAATGTCGCCACCGATGAGCACGTACATGATGTCGTCACCCACGGACAGCGTACCCTCGTTGAGCCATACGCGCACGTACTCGATGCCCGGCCACGTAAGTGCTTCCTCCACGGCAGCATCCACGGCAGCGGCATCATAGCTGAAGTTCATGCCCGTGACCTTCGTGCCGTCATCGACGCCCTCGCGCACGAGCTTCTTGGGCAGCTCGCGTACCGTGCCGTTATGCGCCAGGTACATGCCGCAGCGCGGTGCGCTCTCGTCAGCCTTTGCCTCGGCGAGCCACTGGTCCATGGACGGTGATTCCTTCATCGATTCCTCCTCACAAATGGGACATTGCCCCATTATCCTCACGAGCGCAGAATTTTGAGCAGAGTGTACCACAGCGGGTTGCCACACAATGCGCCCTATGGCCAGATAGCCAGCATCCCAATCCCACAAACGCAAAAGGGGCTGCCGAAGCAGCCCCTTAAGTCAACCCCATCCCCTGCCGGTAGGATGAACCCACCCTGTAAGGTGGGCTCCCACACTGGGCGTTCCAGCTTCCCCACCGTCGTAACGAGGGATACCTTTCCGACCCAAGATCTCGGGATCCCATAGAATTGCCATCGGTCCATCGCAATAAGCCGGGTCAGAGGATGAAGCACTACGTACTATACATACTACCTACGGCAAGAAACAGTCTTGACATTCGCCCGTTGCCTTTTCCTCATTAAGCCAACACATGCATCAGGGGGTCTGGTCTTCTACACGTTCTTGACTTCGATCTTGAGCTCACCGGGTACGGTCGCGCTCTCATGCGCCATCCGCATGCGCTCGGAAAGCTCCTCGTCACCCAGCGAATCGACAAGTTCCTCGGAATCGCGGCCCATCTCGGCATCTGCATGCGAGACGTTGCCGTCGTCGGGCACCACGGTGACATAGCTGATGCCGCGCTTCTGATCTGCCTTGGCTTGCAGAAACAGCAGCACGAAGCCTACGATGCCGGCAACCGTCGACGCAACCAGAATCGAGAGCTTGGCCTCGGTGATGAGCATCGCGTCCGCATAGGCGAGGTTCGCCACGAAAATGGCCATCGTGAAGCCGACGCCGCCGAGCACCGACGCACCAAACATGTGACGCCAGGTCACGAACTCGGGTAGTTGCGCAATCTTCGTCTTAATCGTGATGAAGCTGAACAACATGATGCCAATGGGCTTGCCAAACACCAAGCCGCAGAACACGCCGAGCACGACCGGCGAAGATGTGACCATCGCGAGGTCGAGCCCCGTCACCGCGACGTCGGCGTTGGTCAACGCAAACAGGGGCAAGATGAGGAAGTACACCCACGGATAGAGTTTGTGCTCAAGACGCGTGGCCGGGGGCACCGCCTGCTTGGATATCTTGCTCAGGCTAGAAACCGTGGTGATGTAGTCCTTCTGCGCCACAAGCGGCGTCTCGTCACCCTCGTAAAAGCTATTGGCCATGCGCAGGCGCTTGTTGGACCAGTCGAAGAAGTTGTCGAGGTTGACGCGCGAACCCGACGGAATGGCAAACGCGAGCAGCACACCGGCGATCGTCGAGTGAATGCCCGACGAGAACACGCAGAACCACAGCACGCAGCCCACGAGCACGTAGGGCACGAGCGAGTAGACGTGCATGCGGTTCATGACGATGAGCGCGACGAAGACGACAGCGGCAGCAGCCAGCCAGAACAGATCGGGGCTCTCGCCGTAGAAGATCGCGATGACGAGGATGGCGATGATGTCGTCTGCGACAGCCAGCGTCGAGAGGAACACGCGCGCGCCGTTGGGCACGCGGCTCCCCAGAAGCGACAGGATGCCGAGGGCAAAGGCGATGTCGGTCGCGGTCGGCACGCCCCAGCCCATGAACGCCTCGGGGTGCGTCGCGTTGAACGCAAGGTAGATGCCGATGGGCGCGAGCACGCCGCCCAACGCGCCGAGAATCGGCAGGATGGCCTGGCGGATGTTGGTGAGCTCGCCGGCCGTCATCTCGTACTTGATCTCGAGGCCGACGAGCAGGAAGAACACGGCCATGAAGATGTCGTTGATGATGTGCGCAAACGACATCTCGCCATGAAAAGGCCCTATGCCGACGGAGACTTGCGTGTGCCAGAACTCGAGGAAGGGCCCGTGCGCGGGCGTGTTGGCAACGATGAGTGCGATGATGGCAGCCACGAGCATGATGGCCGCGGCCTTCGTGGACGAGTGCGTGAACTGGATGAGCTGGCGCAGTCGCTTGTTGCGACCTTGCACCTCAGCGATGAACAGCCCGTCGGGGTCGGGATTATCGGGACCGGGAATGATGGGCGTGTCGGAGAAGTCCTCGCGCGCGTCAGTATCGTCATGTTGGTTGGTCATCAGAAGCTCCTGAGAATGTGACAGGGGCCAGGGCGGGTTCAGGCGATCATTGCACCTTCCGCCAACACTTCCTGCATAGCCTCGG
>OLOX01000948.1_pt1 | contig 29253 bp, 25 predicted proteins | sample 1672091 | NCBI WGS metagenome assembly OLOX01 (sample SAMEA3136644, study PRJEB25190) | human gut metagenome | reverse complement strand
GACGACAAAAGAAAAGCCGCCGATGGTTTGATCTCTACGATCAAGGCCACCAGCGACCGTGTTCAGATAGAGTGGAAAATCTGACATTTCCGCTCTATCGCCCCTCATTTCTATTTTATCTTGTTTGTACCCCTTGTACACCGATGTTTGCATTGCCCAAAGAAGCCGAATCCGTTTTCAATTCGGACGTTCCTTATACATTTCGGAACTTGCTTACCTATTCGTACAACACACAGACGATAATCAAACTCTCCCCTGATCAGGACGGGTGCTACACTGTCAACGGGGAAAAAATAAAAGCCAATGACTTCATTATAGCCCCTCTGAAAGGTACTGAGATTTCTAATGGCTGCCTATATATAAAGGCTCCAGCATTTCCGGCCCCTTTTCCAATCGAAATTGCAGGCAATGGGTATGCGCTCACACTAATGCTTGAACAGCAAACAATAAATAGCATAGATAAAATGCGCTTCGCTTCAGTCGGGCAATCCGCATTGAAGATATCGTATATTTTGGATTTTGCAAAAGCGGATGGGACAATGCAGTTCAATATTTCGTTGTGTCCGTATCCGTCTGTTTCTGATGTTCTTGCTGCAAAGGAAATATTTAACGCATTTTCACAGGGAAATGGTACATTAGGTGGGGTGAAGATTTTCCCCAATAAAGACGTATCATATCAGAGTATACCGGACGAAACATTGCAATTTTGGCGTCACCTTTATGAGATTGAAAATATACTAAATGTAAAATTTGATGCATCCAATGAGTTGACAATTGACGACGTCAAGAATGTTGATAAGCTATACCGTTGCCTGGTAGAAGGCAAACCATTCATCTCATATCAAAAGGAGATAACTCTGAATGGTTTCGTTGGTGAGAATGATGCCATGCAGAGTAAATGCAAGGAATATCAAGGAAAAGAAATTCTATTTGAATATGGTGAAGAAGTAAAGATTGTCATTTTTGGGTTAACTTTAACTCTTTGGTCACTCGTTGATATTTTTGATGGAAAACTTGAAAACTCAATGCTACATTCTGACAACGGTTCCGGAAATTTTTCCGTGCAAATGCTTCCTGCAGATGGCAAGCGTATGTATATTTCAAGACAAATTTTTCTTGACCATGCCGGCCTTGAGGGTGTAAGGAATGATACCTCGCATTTTGAACGATTTCGTTCTGCTACTGAGCTAGAAAAATATTGAGTTTTCTAATTTTTCGTAGACACATGATAAGCCTTACATTAAGTATCTTCTAATAACTCCAATAATCTTTGTAACATCCATGCAAGAAGAAATTAATAGAGGAAACTGTGTTACATATATTCCATCCGACCAATTTTGGGATTGATAAACGAATTGAACGTTGAGATTGAGGTGCTCAATGATGTGCGAAAATGAAAAAATCATTTCCTTTTTCAAGTCTGAGTATGACAGCGCAAAAGCGGAAAGCCGCTATTATGCAGAGCAAATCAATAAACAGGAAACATTTTTTAATATCTATTTTGCTATTTTCTCAATTGCCTTGGGAATCATTTATAAAATAGTAATGATAAATAACGAAGATGTCCCATTCAACTGTATTGAATTACAGGGCTATCAAAAGAAAATGGTGTGGATGATTTGCTTACTGCTCAGTTTGCTTGGCACATATCTATTCGCTACAATGTCTGGAAATAGTTACTACTTGATGATTTTTGGAGAGAAGGTGTCTGTACTCGAGAAAATTCTCAACTATTATTTAGGGGAGAATATATTTGTATGGGAGTCGTGTTTTATGTCAAATATTCAGTCAAGAAAAAATGTAATTAAGACTGGATGCATAAATATTAACTACCTTAAGATGGTGTTTGCTATTTTAATTTATCTCCTAGTTCAAACTATTTTGCTGTTTGTGGTATACTATACTGTGAAAGTGGTAGTAATTTACATTATTTTTGTCGGCTGTGTTTCGGTCGTCGCATGGGGTAATTGGATACTAATGTGGTGGCGAGTTCCTAAGTATTGCAAAAATCAGTTAGAACATATGTACAAAGAAAAACTTGAAATTGAATTTTAGTTGTAATCTGCTTACTGCTTAAATGAGATTTTCTAATGTAAGCGTCAAATCTCCCCCGCAAAGAAACTGCCGGACCCCGCCCAGGGTGTCCGGCAAAAAATCAAAATATGTCCGCTGCAGGGGCCTCAACGAGGAACACATCCACGGCATCGCCAATCGCATCCCGGAATGCCTCATCCGTCATTCAGAAGCAGGCGGAATAGGTGCGTTCAATTGCGTCTACGAACCTCCGTGCCAGGCGTGGATGTTCCCGTTCAAATTCAGGAAAGTAATCAATCACATACCCGGAATAATCCAGGTCGAAATCTTCCCGGCGCATGTCGCCGTTGGCAAAATCGATTACGAAATTCACCAGAAAGGCACCGTGCTTTTTGAGTTTCATTTTTCCAAACCATCCCTTACTTGGTATATGCGATACATTTTTCCGGCACATTCCAGGGCAACAGGCTTTCAACAATATTGGGATCCTTCAAGTCCGCATTGTTTGCGGTTTTTAACAGCCACGTCAGGTATCGATACGGATTCAGTCCGTTTTCAATGGACGCCTGGATTATGCTGAACATGATTGCGCTGCCTGTTCCTCCCTTGGGTGTATCGGCAAACAGAAAGTTCTTTCGGTCAATGACAATGTTTCTCTCCGCCCGGCTATTGCTCAGCCTCAGTCTGCCATCCTTGAGATAACTCGTCAGGTAGGGCCACTGCTCTTTCAGATAAGTAAACGCCCTTCCCAAGGCAGACTTGGGTGCGGCTATTCTGGTATTTGTCCATGCCAACATAGCATCTAAAACAGGTTTTGCCTGCTCCAGCTGCTGGTCATATCGTTCTTCCGGTGGCAGTTCTGTCCAGCTATCCTCCAGTTTGAACAGAAAGTCGCAATAGGCCAGCCCCTGGGCAGCCGAACTGCCCCTTGCTTTTCCCTTGGACAAGGATTTCATTGCCTCGTCAAATTTCCGACGAAGATGTGCCCAGCAGCCGACCACTATAATTTCTTCCAGAAGGCTGCGGTATCCGGTATAGCCATCCGTGTGGAGATAACCTTGATCCATCCGGGAATTCTTTTGGATGCTTTGCTCCCCGTCCTGGCTGGTATTTGTACAGAACGATGGGCCTGTCCGTATCTCCGCTGGTTCGGTAGAGCCTTTGGATGCCCCACACTTAACTCTTACATAAGCCAGCGATATTGTTGGGCAGTCAGGCTTCTGGCCTCGCTTTCTTTTCGCGGCCATTGGAAGGAACCGGATTCCAGATGCTTGTACAGCAGCACAAATCCGTTGCCTTCCCAGTACAACGTCTTGATTCGGTCCCGCCGTCTGCCGCAAAACAAAAATAATGTGTTGTTGAACGGATCCAACTGGAATTCTTGTTGGACTATGGCTGCCAGTCCGTCAATCCCAGGTCGCAGGTCTGTGTAGCCACAGGCAATATACACCTTGTCCGCCCGACAAAATCGCTCAGCATGACTTTAATACCCGCAGCACCGTTTCCACAGTAGCTGCATCCGCGCCGGAACGAATATCCACCTCTGCACCAGCAACCCGAACCGTTACTGCTATCTCGTCCCAATGCTCCACCCGCTCAGGTGTGATCTCAGCAAACCGTCCTTCCTGCTGCTGCTTTGGTATTTCAAACAACCGCTTTTGCCATCTGTAATATGTTTGCTCACTAATGCTGCTTTCCTTGCACCAGTCTTTTACCGTCCGCCCACTGCTCCTGCACGCATTGACTCGTTCTGCCCACAGCGCCAGTTTATTCTGTTCGTTGAGTGTTTGCAGCTCTTTTGCCATGAAAATACCCCCGTATCTCGGATAGTATCTGCAAGTTGCAAATACTATCTGCTACTATACGGGAGTATTGTCACATATTGCAAGTGCAGATGCAAGTCGTGGGGAGGTTTGACGCTTACACAACTATGTTAAAGTGCAGTATATTGCAGCACATCCCTGGGTGGGGCGTCATATAGGGGGTCCAATATACATAATATAAATTCCATCAGCACAAAGGCACCGACCTTTTTGATAGTCGGTGCCTTCTCCTTGCGATTATCCCTTCCCCCCAACCATTAGTAAACTACACGTTCCCCCCGGATGGATGAGCAAAAGGCAAGTTACCGTAGATTCTGTTTTTCAGTGAATATTATCTTCTCTAATGCAGTATTTCTTGTATTTTCTAAAAATAGGCGTGTTCTCAAGACAGTATTTAAGGATATCATCTCTGTAAATCAAATCCTCCTTAGCAAGCCTTCTGGTAACTTTTTCTGAATATTTACTCCATGTTACACCGATGACTTTTTTTAATGCAAAGTGATGAATATCATTCTCGTCAACGAACTTATCAATCAAGCCAAGAAGTGCGGCAATAATACCAGGCACACCGACAAGTGCCCACCAACCAGAGAGTACAACATCTACGTATTGTTCGATAGCTTTTTCACCTATCGCAATTAACACAGTTGTAACAATCCACCACCACTGGGCACATAAAATCAATAATCTCCATACACCGAGTTTGTTGACGAACGGCTTTGATGCTAGTTCAATAATCCGTAAATCACGTTTTTCGAGTTCACTCCCGTGGTTACTAATCTCATCTTGAAGATCCGTTATTTGAGTATGCAATGAACTGTTTTCCATTTTGACAAGTTCATCTATGCTCATGGCAACTACTTCTTCGGTTAGTAAATCTGCGTCTCCTTTTGAGTTCATGACCAAAATTTCTTCTAACTGTTGACGCCTAACTTCTGAAAGGTTAACAAGTTCCAATCCTTTTTCCTTTTTGTACGCAGTAGCGGTTTCCCGAAGCTTCTCAAAATATTGTGTATTGGGATTTTGAGCAGAATACGCAAATCTCGCTAAAGTTATGGCCGGAAGATCAGCATATTCATTTGCGTATGGAACCCATAGCCGGAAAAGAAGCATATTATCAGAAATAATCGGTAACGAATGTGGGTTCCATTTTGTTGAAGAACCTGCTGCTAATGCTTCGGAAACGTATTGTTTAAACGTATATACAAGTTCAGAATTCGTTGTCAAGAAAACAGGAAGTTTTAATCTTCCTCCATAGCGAACGGAATAGTCTCCCTTACGGAGTATATTAATTTGATTTATTATTTCTACATCATTAGCAACTGCACCATGGCGCCAATCCTTTTCAGATATAATGTACTGAGTAATCTCAGATACTTCCACAGAATACCGCCGAATTTCTGATGCATTCCAGTCAAACGCACCCGGAATTTCAACTTTATATTCTTCTTTCAAACGCGGTAGCACCGAAGTGGAGTTCTCTTTTAGCAGCGATGCTCCAATTGGATTTAATTCCGCATAGATACGTAATTCTGAATCGGGAATGTCAGATGCATTCTCTCTACGATTGTAATAATCACCTGCTTTGCTTAATGCATTTTGTACCTCATCTAGAGTTTGTTGAAATATTCCTATTTTTCCACCGTATTTTTTTGTAATCAGATTAATCAATTCCTGAGCCGCTTGTACTTGCGCCTCCCATGAATAACCCAATGCACGTAGTACAAGTTTCGTATCCAGGTAAAAAACAGTTCCTGTAAACTTCTGCCCTCTATCCTGCTGATAATCGCCAATCTGGTGTATTCCTTGGTATATCATCATTCCATTGACAATCTCTTCAAGGTACTTCTTTTCTATACTTTCAGGGCTTTTCTGAATCTCACTAACATATTTTGCAACATACCAAGATGGATTAACTTGTTTATTATCCACAGCAATATCTTCATATAGGAAAATTCGAGCACCATTACCTTCTTCACCAAGAAATACAGATAGATATTTCCTGGCATCATCTTCTGACCATGATAAATTGTATCACAACTTTACAAAATCTGCCATCGCTTTTAGGACACGATTTTCTTGCTCATGGAGTCGACGCCTTGTACCTTCGAATGCTGCCGCATCGAAGGTAGTGTCTTTAATTGAATAACCACCGCCATCAGGCAAAGTAATAAGCTCACCAGATTTTCTCAGTATTCTTGTACAGCTCTGTATCATTTGCAGAGGCATATTAAGTCCAAACTCTGAGTACAACTTATCCCTTATTTCATCCATACGTAATGATTGATTGGGCGCGGTTATTAGTACATAAAGGACATAGTTACAAAAAACATGAAGAGGATTTTTATTGGTCTTTATATATGCGAGTGAGACCAACGTATTAGGATTTTTCATATCTATCATCACCTTTTTAATTATACCACCTCCAGCTAAATATTTCTAGCCCATCTCTACATTTTGAGCAACTCTATTGCATAAGACGAATCAGCGATAAATATTATATACATTTTTCCTCTGTGTATGAGGACTTTACAATTATGCTGATAATTTACAGTGGCCAAATTATTTATTTCACGATTACATATATGGTAGCAAAAGAAACGATAGCAAGCACAGCAAGTGAGTACCCACTTGCGAAATTTGTTATTGGGCAAATCCCAAACCCTTGAACGAAAACGGAGGCGGTAGATGGCAGTCAGAAAACGAAATATTCAAATCAAATTCTACGTTACGGAGGAGGAAAAACAGCTCATTGACGGGAAGCTGTCCCAGCTCCCGGCGAAGCGGATGGGGGCGTACCTTCGGAAGATGGCGATTGACGGATACATCATCAACCTGGACACCGCGGATATCAAAGCCTTTACCGGGGAACTGGCCGCCATTGGACGCAATATCAACCAGATAGCCAAGCGGGCAAACGCCGGGGATTCTCTGTACCAGGCAGACATTCAAGAAATCCGGGAGAGGCTGGATGAAATATGGCAGTTACAAAGACGCATCCTATCAAGTCTACCCTAAAGGCCGCCATCGATTATATCTGCAACCCGGCCAAGACGGACGGTAGTCTATTGGTTTCTGCCTACGGCTGCTCCGCCGAAACTGCCGACATCGAATTTGCCTGGACCAGGCGGCACGCCATTGACAAGGGCGAGAACCTGGGCCGTCATCTGATCCAGGCATTCGCGCCCGGAGAGGTAACGCCGGAGGAAGCACATCAAATCGGTTTGGAGCTGGCGAAGGAGATTCTGGGTGGGAAATATGAGTTTGTCCTGACTACCCACATTGACCGTGGGCACATCCATAATCATGTGATTTGGAATGCTGTCAGCTTCACAGATCACAAGCACTATCACTCCAACAAGCGCAGCTACTATGAGATTCGCCGTACCTCTGACCGGCTCTGCAAGGAGCATGGCCTGTCCGTCATCGTTCCCGGGCAGGAGAAGGGCAAGAGTTACGTTGAGCATCAGGCGGTTAGAAATGGCACCAGCTATAAGGTAAAGCTGAAATCCGCCATTGATTGGCTGCTTCCAACCTGCACAGACCTGGAAGATCTGCTCCGCAGATTGCAAGAGGAAGGGTATGAGATCCGGCGTGGGAAGTACATTTCCTGTCGGGCCTCCAATCAGGAGCGCTTTACCCGGTTGAAAACCCTGGGCGTTGATTACACAGAAGAAGCCCTCGTTGCTAAAATTGCGGGCCGCACCCGTCCATCGAAGCAGCCTAGGGCACGGGATGACCGCATTCAGCGGATTGCCGTCATCCAGGGCAACCAAAGTCCTGGGCTGCAACATTGGGCGAAGCTCCAAAAACTGAAAGAGGGTGCCAAAACCCTAAACTATCTGGCAGAGCATGGTATTGACAGCTATGAGGCACTGGGTAACAGGCTTGTGGAGCTGAACACCGCTGTTGACGATTCGCTCGCTTCCATCAAGGCGGTGGAGGGCAGAATCGCGGAGCTGAATCTAATTGCCAAATACGCCACTACCTACCGGAAGTGCCGCCCCATCTATAACCGCTACCGGAAATCGGAAGATAAGGAAAAGTTCCTTCGGGGATACGAAAGCGAGATCATCCTTTTTGAGGCCGCAGCACGGGAGCTGAAACGGCTGGGAGCTGTCCCAATGCCCGCCACTGAAAGGTTGGAAGCGGAGCTATCGGAGCTGACTGTACGGAAGGGTACTTTGTACGCGCAGTACAACACCGCCAAGCAACAGGTGAAAGAGTACGATACCATCAAACAAAATCTGGACATTCTGCTCCCGCCGGAGCAGAGCATTACACACGAATTAGAGTAAACAAGGAGAGTACAATATGAACGAAAAGCCCGTTATCATCGTCACCGGGAAGGTGCCCAATATGCAAAGCTGGTATGAGGAAAAATGTAAGCGTGCTTTGGAGAAATTGGCCCATCTGTCCGATACCATCCACCGCCCGGGAGATACTCCCAATCGTGGCTGGGCAACCAAGGAGGAAGAAATCAAAACGCACCTGTTCAACGCCACGCGCCTAGTGCTGATCCTGGCGAATGTCTCCTGCGGCCAGAGGAAAAGCGTAGGCAGCGAGGATGTGGGGTACATCGTGGATGAAGGATTCGCCGGATATGAAAAAGTCTGGGAAAAGTTTGCGGAATAGTCATCGTTCGCAGATTATTAGCGCCTCCTAAATCTACAGCTGTTATAATAGATTCCGGGAGGCGATATGCCATGACGAGAAAAGAAGCGATCTTTCAGTTTTTCAGAAAGAGCGTAATACCCGTAGTTAGTGTGGCCCTGCTGGTGTGCATCTTCAAATCCGCTTGTACAAAGGATGGAGCGGTTGACTATCTGCGGCTCTGGATACTCTGCGGGTTGCCCTTTGGCCTCCACCGGATGTGGCTCTGGTTTGTACCGGACGGCGGCTCCATGGGCGGCGGGATTGCTTTGTTTGCGTTGAACTTCATTGTCGGCGGTATCATTGGTGGGGTCGTCCTGGCCTGGCGGTTGATTGTGGCGGTGTGGTATGTACCGTTGACCCTGTATATGCTTGTTAGTGTGTAGGCAAATAAACAAGGGCCGAATCCAATTCCGTTACATCGCATAGAATTGCCACCTCAAAAGCAAGGCAGTTCGCATAATACTGTCTTACACCGCAGAGAACGCTTTAACTCTAATTTACATTTATGAGCAGCTCAAAATAGAGTTGCTCATTTCTTATTTTTATGTAGATTATTGCTATTTTTTGTGATATAATTCGCAAGAGTAGAGGGGGCTTCTCGTTGAGTAGCAAGGGTAAAAAATCGCACCGAATGAATACTCATTCCGGACAAGAGCAAATAATCACTGCTCAATATAGGTATATTAAAGAATTGGCTATTATGAAATATAACGCAGAAGAGCAGAGAGAGCAAAATCTAGTCCAGCAGTCGAGCCAGATGCAAACAGCTTTTTCATTTATGACAGCTGCAATTTTTATGGTGCTTCCAATTTGCATTGAATACAGGGGTGTCCTGAGTTTGACCTTTTTCTTCATCTCAACTTCCTTTATTAGTGCATTTTTGATTTCCAGCCTGATTACGGCATCTCTTGCTCAATGGCGTTGGAAAACTGAATCTTTACCGGATGTGAATGTTGTAAAAGATTCAATCATCAATAGCGTAGAATGGAAAAGTCTGTGCCTGAAATCTGCCCAATTAGCTCAATATGTAAATCTCATTGGAAAGGTTCAAGCAGTGAAGGCAAAACTAAATGATAGAAGGGTAAACCTCATTATGGCTTCAATGATATGCTTCTACTTTTCTATTGCGTCTATTGTAATATCATTTATTGTTGCAATTATTATGATGCTGCTGTGAGGAGTTACATACCATGTCAAATAAAACTAAACCGGTTTCCACATCCGCACCCAATCCGGCGAAAGGCGTGAATCCCCCCTCGTTGCCAACCAAAGCAACACGCGGGGATGCAAAATCGATACCAATCTCTAATACTCGAGGAAATAAAAAGTAAGGGCGTATAACGTCAAAACCCTACAATATTGGTTTAACACGATAAGCTGAATCTCCCAATGCTTTCTAATAGATTAGATTTTGGGCCTAATAAAAGTAGTGAACTAGGGTTGGGTGTAGTTCCTATCTATTTATTCAAGTATGCGAATAACATAAAATTATATTATTTAGGAGGTGGGAACATGGCCATAAAGAATTATGCCTATATAAATAGTGAAATGCTTCGATGGGCACGAGGGGAAACACCATTTGTAACGGCCGAGGAAGCGGTTTCATACCTAAGTGGAATTACAGCTGAAAAACTTACGGCCTGGGAGGAGGGCTCAGACTATCCATCTATTAATGAAGCAAAAAAATTAGCTACAGTATATCGTGTCCCATTTGCCTGCTTTTACTTAAGTTCCCCTCCCGAGAAACGTGTCAAAAGGTATACCGACCGTCGAACATTCAACGGAACGGTCTATTGTGAAACTAGCTATGAACTTTGGAGTGAAATTAACAGAATTGTTTCAAACCGAGAAAAACTTCTGGAATATATTGATGAAACTGAAAATTTAAGCTGCGCATTTCCCACATTTTCTCCAGATTTGTCTATCGAGGCTATTGGTGATAACCTACGTGCTTACCTTGGGGTAGTGTTGCCTTTCAGGAATAAAAGTGCGTATAAGAATAACGCTTTCAACTACTTTCGCAGCGCGTTTGAACGAAAAGGGATTCTTGTAGCGCAGGTTAGCGGAGTCTCTATAAACGAAATGCGTGGTCTTTCTGTTTTTTATGATACTTTCCCTATCATTGCTATTAACAACAAAGATTATGAGCGAGCGAAAGTCTTTTCTTTATTCCATGAATTGGCACATCTTGCCCGAAGATCGTCATCTCTATGCAGTATTGATTTTGACGAGCGTAACGATGACGAAGAAAAACTCTGTGATCGAATTGCTGCCGCAACATTATTGCCGAAAACCAGCTTTTGCGAAGTGGCAAATCGGATTTATTCTTTGCACAGTGAATGGTCATCTGCATGTTTGTGTGATATTGGTGACAAGTTTGGTGTTAGTTCACTTGTCGTCTTGCGCAGATTGTACGACCTTGGACTTATTCATAGAACTACTTATTTCCAGACTTATAAAGCTCTAAATGATGAATTTGAGGCGAGTCGCATTTTAATTGAGATGCACCATAAGGGAAAAAATATTCCCGTTCATTACTATATTAAGTATTTGAATCAGCAAGGGTATCTATTCCCCCGGACAATTTTGAATGCTCACGCAAATGGTAAATTAACCTACGGTGAGATGTGTAGGACTCTTAATGTGAATAGTAAACACATTGGAGATATCGAGCAGGCGGTGATGTTCAAATGAAAACGGTCTATGTGATTGATGCTTGTGCACTTATTGACGCTGCCCGAAATTATAACATGTCGAAAAGGTCATTTGCCCATATATGGGCTACCATAGAAGACCTAATCAGGAGCGGTGACCTTATCTCGAGTGCTGAGATTATGGATGAATTGAAGGATGATGACTTGAAAACTTGGGCAAAGCAACATAAGGAGTGCTTTCTTCCCCTCACACAAGAAATTCAAGCAAAAACATCGGAAGTGCTAGCACAATTTCCGACCCTGATAAAAATTAGGAGTACTGGTAACTCAAATGCTGATCCATTTCTTATTGCAACGGCTGCCCTACACAATGGAACTGTTGTAACCAACGAGAAGTTGGGTGATAACAAAACCAAAGATTATAAAATTCCCAATGTTTGTCAAGCGTTGAGTATCCCATACATGAATTTGCATTCCTTTTTAGATCAGGTATTGGAATAAATAACTGTTCGCAAAACGAGCCAATTCAATTTATTGCATCACCTGCTATGGCGGCCGCTTATCCTATCCAAACGAGAATATGAAAAAAGCGGGCGTACAGCCAATCGGACAAACCGAAAGACTGTACGCCCATTTTGTGTGTAAAAGAAAGTGTGTAAATCTGGTCTTTTTCTTCTTTATATTGTGTATTGGCCCAGCACAAAGGAAATCATAAAGTCCCTTCTTGAAAATACGGGTACAGGAGATTATTCAGCCGCTTTTCCACCCATATCCATACAGTTTTTGGCCCGCCTGGAACTGTAATGTGGACAGGCAAGCTGTTTCACCCGGAAGCTCTGCTTGCAGTCGTGGGAACAGTTCCTACACAGACCATGATACTGCCGTCGTCCGTTCCCGCCCAGGAAGAACGCCCATTCCAACCTCCATTTCTTGCTTCGGCTCATCGTTCCTCCCGTTCCGGTGCGCCCCGGCTGGGGGTGTCCACCTTCGGCTGTTTGGCGCACTCCTGGCGGGCGGTTTCCAATCTGTCCCGGATGGAGGGGCGTTTCAAATCTCTGGAATCAGCGGCCACCGCAAAGGCCCGGGTGCCGTTGCCCATGATAAGGAAACGCCGGTCATCGGAATGGTGGTGGACACCGTATCCCAGAGCCTCCATTTGCTTTTGGCTCAAAGCTGTTACCCAGAAGTTCCCCCTGGGAGTCTGCACATGGCCTCCGGTTTCAAACTTGTCTGGGAGATAGGCTTTCTCCTGGGCCTGCTCCGGGACGGGCAGCACCACCAGCTTGCCGTCCCTGGGTACGAACAGCTCCGGCGTTCGGAACTGCTCCGTGTACTTCTGGATCAGCTCCGGGGACAGAGACGTAAAGTCCTCCTCACCCAGACCGACCACCAGGAACGTACCGGCCACAATGTCGTAGAGGTTTCCGGTATCGTCCCGCAGGCCACGGTTCAGATCCATGCCCATTAGCTTTCCCTCGTCATTGCAGACCAGGGCCACAGGGTCATCGTATGGATAAATGGCCTGGAATGTTCCATCGACTTCCGCCTGCATGGATCTGTAGCCGGGAGCGATTTGTTTTACATAGGGCTCCTTCAGCGGCTCCACCACCAGAACGGTCATTTTCTCCGGCTCCCCATAGACGGCCCGGGCCTGTTCCACAATATCCGACGGGGTCTGCTCATAGGCTGCCGCCTCGGCGGCATATTCCCGCTCCGCCTTTTCCGCAAAGGCCAGCATTTCATCAATGCGGGATTTGTCCGGGTTTTCAAGTCCTTCCCGGACAGCTTCCGGGTCAAAATCCAGCCATTCCTCATAGCCGGTAGCCTCCTTGAATTTCTCCAATTCGGCGGGAAGGTAGTCTGTGGCTTTCTGACCCAGAGCTTCCAGCTTCTCACTGTAATCCGCGATTCGTCCCGCCAGAAGTTTTTTCTGGATATCCGCCCACGCTTTTTGCGCGTTGGGGAAAGCAGCGGCGTACCGGGGATCTTCCTGCCGGAAAAGAGCGTCCATATCATGGGCAATGTCAGCGGCCCACTCCTCAATTTCTTCTTTGGAAAGATCTTTTTCGGGAACGGACATGACCCGGTATTCCTCCGGGATGTTTTCCGGGTTCCCGTCGTAAAACTCCACGAAAGAATCCCCGGTATCCCGGACATAGCCATAGTCGGTGAACTGACCGTACTCGTCCAACGCCACATCCCGCCCGTAGGCTTCATAATCGATGTAGTTTTCCAGATAGTCCGGTACTTGCATAGCTTCCAGTTCGTTGATATAATACCTGCCCAGGTCGTCATAATCAGTGATATTTGGATTTACCTCATAGCAATCCAGATTCTCCGTCAGGTTTATCATATCCTGCAGGCTGCCGCCGTGGTCGCCCACCGACATGGCCGCCTGGAACTGCTCGTACTCGCTCTGGCTCATTTCATCCAGCTTGGAAGCAAGATAGTTCAGTTCGTCCAGATTGACGTATTCTCCCAGCTTGTCGTACAGGCCATCCACATAGCAGTCGTAGTCTGTAATGAACCATTCCTCATAGGCGTATCCAAAATCGTCCTTTTGTCCAATGCCGATACTGTCCATGGCGGCTTTGATTTCCTCTGCCGTTGTAGGGAACTTTACCCATTCGCCTATCAGTTCACCCTCATTGTATTTGCCGAGGTTCGTGATGAATGCTGCGAAAGGATAATCCCGGTTATATCCGTATGTAGGCATTCCGACACCCCCCTTACCGCTCTGGCCCGGTGTGGCTGATGTTCTTCTCCGGAGCCGCTTGGGCAACGCATTCCTCCTTGGCGGCGTTCAGCCGATCCCGGAGGGAGGGGCGCTTTTCCAGCTTCGTCCGAAGAATACTGTCCAGATCCCGGTCAGAAAGATCCGAGAGGTTGTCCTGGGGCACCTGGAACATGACGGTGCGGTCCCCAACCTGGACGTAGACCTCAATGGTCTGGAACCTACGATTATACTTATTTGCCAGATCGTCAGGCAGAGAAGTGATTTTGTCCCCATCCATGCCGGCAACCAGAAAGGTTCCGGCAATCACATCATAGACCTGGCCCCGGCCATTGTATAAGGCTCGGTTCCATTCCAGACCGGATTCTCTGCCACCCTCCCGGCATAGCAAGGCTACCTCTGGCCCGAATGGGTGGGTAACGGAGTAATCGCCGCCCAGAATGCTATGGAAATCACTTTCTTCCACTTCCCGCAGGCAGGGGGCTTTCCGTGGCTCTACCACAAGAATTTGCATGGCTTTGGGCAGGTCATCCAAGGCTGGGTCATAGGCGGTGAGCTTTTTGTAGTCCTGCAGGTCAGAATAGAGCGCGTCCTGTTCCGTCTGACCCAGGTCCTTCAGCCTGGATTCCAGGAAGGCAATCTTGCCATCTGTCAGCCAGTCATAGAAAGCTGCTATCTGGGATCGCGTCTCCGGGTATTTTTCGGCATAGCCGGTGTCAAAATCCCGAAAGAAGCTGTCACACTGGATCGCCAGATCCTCCGCCCAATCCTTCTTTTCTTCGGCGGTCAGCAGAAGCAGCTCCGGGGTGAACACGATGTAGCCTGCCGGGATCGTCTCCGGTTTGCCGTCGTAAAACTCCGCAAATGGGGAGTTGGTGGGAGAGATATAGCAATCGTCCTCAATGGAACCGCCCTCGGATTCCGCAACGTCCCGCCCAAACGCCTCATAGTCAATGTAGTCCTCCAAGGCTCGGAGGGTGGAATAGTCGTAGGTATCCCGCTCATGGAGGACGTACTGGGCCAGATCCTCATAGTCCTGGATGTTCGGCGCAATATCGTAGCAATCCAGATTCTCCGTCAGGTTGATCAGATCCTGGATGGTGTCACAGTGACGGCCCGTATCCACAATGGCCTGGTAGGAACCGAATTCCCCGTCCGTCAGAGCTTCCAGGGCAGCCGCCAGGTAGTTTAGTTCGTTGATATCCGTACAGTCCTCCACAGCGGCGGCGTTGTAAAGGTGGCAGTCCACCTCACCCAGATACCAGCCCTGCCGGTCCCCGCCAATATTTTGCAGCAACTCCCGGAGCGCCTGCTGTGTGGTGGGCAGCTCCAACCTCTGCTCCCGCTCCGGCTCCTCTTTGTTGACAATGCGGACAGAAATGGGAAAAAGAGACCCATCATACCGTTTTTCCAAATCGTGACCTCCTTATTTTTTCTTTTGAAATTCCAGCTTGTAGTGAACATATTTTTCGCCGGTGTCATCCAGCAGTACCGCGGCATCGTAAGTGACGCCTTTCTTTTCAGACCACATGCCCTTCACCAGAACCCGCCCCTTTTTCAGAAGGTCAGCCGCCATTTTGGCGGTCAGCACCTTTTTCCGGGAAGTCCAGAACCGGTCATCCTTCCAGAGAACAAAGCCGCAGTTCCGATCCGAACAGGCAAAGTTCTTTTTGCCCTCATAGACGGGCTTCCCGCAGCGGGGACAGGCACCAATGCTTTCCCGCTCCGGGACAAACAGTGCCCGGCCTTCCTCGGATACCCGGGCATGGTCAGAAACAAGGGCCCGCACCATGTTCCGGATGCCATCCAGGAAGGCATCCGGGGAAGCGGCACCTTTGGCGATCTCCGTAAGCTGCTGCTCCCATTCGGCGGTGAGCATGGGAGAGGTCAAAGGCTCCGGGAGAATGGAGATCAGGTTGATGCCGTCCTGGGTAGGGATTAGACTTTTGGCCTTGCGTTCCACAAACCCAGCGGCCACCAGCTTTTCGATGATTGCCGCCCTGGTCGCTGGCGTACCAAGACCTTTTCGCTCTGCCTCGTCGGGGATATCGTCCTTGCCTGCATTTTCCATAGCTGACAGGAGGGTATCTTCGGTGTGGGGCTTTGGGGGTTGCGTGAAGCGTTCGGCCACGGACACCTCTGCGTTATCCAAAATCCGTCCTTCGGTAAAATCGGGAAATGTGCTGCCGTCCTCGTCCACAGACGTTTCCTTCAAGGAAACACGGAAAACACGGTCAATTTCCTGCCAGCCATAGGAAAGAATCTGCTTTCCCTTTGCGGTAAAGGACTGCCTGCCGCAATCAAAGGTGGCTGTGACCGCCTTATACATATACGGCTCTGCCGCCGCACACAATAGTTTGCAGCAGACCAAAAGCAGGAGATTCCGTTCACCAACAGGCAGGGCGTGAACATCTGCCTTTTCCAGTTCCATTGTGGGAATGATGGCGTGGTGGTCAGACACATCCTTGTCGGAAATCATGGCCTCCACCAGCGGGAAGAAGTTGCTGCAGCTATCGAAAGGCGGCAACTTTGCGGCAAGGTGGATTACGCAGGATGCCGTTTCAGCCATATCAGAAGTCAGATATCGACTGTCCGTCCGAGGATAAGTCAGCAGTTTCTTCTCATAAAGGCTCTGGGCGTAGTCCAACGTCTGCTTTGCGGTATACCCCAACAGCCGGTTCGCCTCCCGCTGCAAGGTAGTGAGATCATAGAGCTTCGGCGGTTGTTCTTTCTTTTGCTCTCGTGTGACGGAAGTACAGACAGCGGCGGCCTCCTTGCAGGCCGCCGCTGCCAGCTCTGCTTCCGTAGAATTGGTGAACTTCTCTGACACCGCTTCGGCGCCGTTCAGTTCCAGCCGCAGAACATAGTATTTCTCCCTCTGAAACTGGGAGATTTTCCGCTCCCGCTCCACCAGCATTGCCAGGGTAGGTGTCAGCACCCGGCCCACGTTCAAGGTGCGGTGGTAGAGGACGGAGAATAGCCGGGTGGCGTTGATGCCCACCAGCCAATCCGCTTTCTGGCGGCAAAGGGCGCTCTGGTACAGGGCCTCATAGTCAGCACCGGGGCGCAGGTCCGAAAAGCCATCCCGGATGGCGTTATCCTCCATGGAAGAAATCCAGAGCCGCCGTACCGGCTTGCGGCACCCAGCCATTTCATACACCAGCCGGAAGATAAGCTCCCCCTCCCGGCCAGCGTCGCAGGCGTTGACGATGGTGTCTACGTCAGGACGGTCCATAAGGGCACGGAGATTTTCAAAGGCGGCCTCCTTGCCGGGAGCCAGCACATAGCGGAAGGGTTCCGGCAGAATAGGCAGGTCCTCGAAGTGCCATTTTCGGAAACGGGGATCATACCCGGCGGCATCCATGGGGGACACCAGGTGGCCGACGCACCAGGAAACCAGCAGATCGTTTCCCTCATAAAAGCCGTCAGCCCTGGATGTAGCACCCAGGGCTGACGCAATGGAAGCGGCGACGCTTCTTTTTTCAGCGATAATCAGTCTCATTCCTCGTCCTCATTCAGATATTCTTCGTCCTCCAAATCAAAATCGTCCAGATCCGAAGGGACATTCTTTTTCTGCTTGGGCTTCACCACCACGAAATAGTACCCGGCACCGCCGCCCACGGCCAGGAGCAGCACCAGCATAAATAGGGTGCTTCCGGCGGAATTGTCCTTCTGCTGGACAGGCTCCGTGGCCGCCGGCTTCGTCTCCTTACCGGCACACTTTGTCATGCTGGTCATGCACAGTTCACAGGATGTATTGATGTTTCCGGCCGTGCATTTTTCGGTACAGGAGCAGACAATGGGCGTTGTGGGAAGCTGTTCCTCGTCGATCAGATCCAGCAGGTCCGCCTCGTCCACCTGGTTCAGAAAATGAACGGTATTTTCGCCGCTGGCCGCCCGGTCAATGATGATGTAGAAATAATGGCCGCCCTTGGATTTAACGGTAATAAACTGCTTGTCCGCATCCCCGTGGATGTCATCCACAATGGTCATGTTGCCGTCGGGGGTCAGCACATTGTCTTTGTGCTCCGGTTCCGAAATCTCGGAATCGCCGCTGGGATCATCCCCAGTGGCGAAGGCCGTCACGGAAAGACTGGTAATCAGCAATACCATCATAAGGAACACGCTCAAAAGCCGAAAACCTTTAGATTTCATCCTCGCTGCCCTCCATATCCGTATCATCTTCCTGTTCCAGTGCCGCCCGCATTTCCTCGGGCAAGACGATCTGCCCGCTGGCGTAGGCCCGCAGGAATGCCGTCAGCTCCCGGTTGTCCATCTTTACCGCTTTTACCATGCGGACGATTTCCAGATTTTCCTCCTCCGTCAGCTGAGTTTCCAGGGTGCGGAGCTTCGTCTGAAGCTGGGAAATCTTCTCCTTGGTCTTTACGATATCCTTTCGGATCTTATCAGTTGTTGCCATAAATTATCCTCCATTTTTATTGATAGGGTGGTCTGGCAAAGGCGTAAAAGTGCGCCTGCCAGTAGGTCGTATTGATATCCACATAGCGGATGGGGTCGCCGCAATGCAGCATTTTCCCAGCCCCCACATACAGCCCCACATGGGAGATGCCAGGGGTATCGTAGGTGCCCTTGAAAAAGATAAGGTCGCCGGGCTGGGCGTTGGACTTGGCTACGGGGGTACACAGGTTATATAGGCCCTGGGCACTGGTGCGCCCCACATTCCACACACCGCTGTTTCCCATGGACCAGCAGATAAAGCCGGAGCAATCGAAAGAGGTATTGGGATTGCTGCCGCCCCAGACATAGGGCATCCCAATGTACTTTTCCGCCTCCGTAATGAGCGCGGAAAAAGTCTCGTCCGCCAGCACTTCAGCGGGAATCTCGTACTTGGGCGGTGTCTCGGAATACTTGCCCACATAGGACGAATTGGGAAACAGATCTTCCCGATTGCCCAAGGTCGCCATATAGGCGGCGTACATGCTCAACCCGTCCTCCCCCAGAATTTCCACAGGGATATGGGAGAGGTTCCTATTTTTCAGTGCCACGGTGCAGATGGTGTAGGTGTAGGGCACCTCCACTTCCACCTCGTAATCCTCCATAATGGGCTGGCCCTTCTTGTCCAGCAGGACTTTTCCGGTTTTCGGGTCACGCATGGGCCGCTGGGCAATTTCCGTGCGGTAGCGGGTTTCGGTTTCCACAGTTTCCGTCAGGTTGTATTGTAGGCCGAACAGGCGGTTTAGATCATTTTGCACCTGGTCTATGGTGAAAACACCTTCGTGAAGCGCCGAAAGAATGGAGATCAGCACATAGGGGTCATGCTCGATGGTGTCCAGTTCAAAGTGGTATTCATCGTAGCTGTGGGTGTGTTCGTAGTTCCGTAAGCGATTCTGCAATTCCGCCTCCATAGCGTAGTAAGCGCTTTCGGCATCCAGCATATCCTTGTCCTCTGACAGGTAGGATGTACTTACAAAGCTGCTGATGCCGGAACCGGCCATTACGGAACAGGAGGAAACACCGCCAATCAGGAACAAAAGCAGTATCCCGATACCCAGAATAACCACCAGGTACCCCTTGGATTGCTTAACTTTCTGGACAAATTCCTGCAGGGAGCTTTTTATGCCGCCAAAGCCTTTTTGCGTAGATTCCGCCGTCCTTCGCGCCTGCCGCGTCTGCTGGATATACCGGCGTTGGATACGCTTTTTCTGCAAATACCGGGAAACTGGATTGGAACTGGCAATATTGGGATTTTCCTGTACCGCTTTCTGATAGGTAAAATCCGCATTGGTCCGGTCAAAGGCTCGCTGGGCTTTTTCCACATCCCGCCAGGGCTTTTGACGCTGGTGTTCTATCGCCTGTCGTACACCGTGTTTTCCCAATTGCAGCCCGCGCTCCGCCAGCTCCTCACCCTTATGACCGGCCTCCACACCCACATTTTCCTGTTCGACCTTGTGAACCTCGCTGTGGATTTCTTGCTCTAGTCTCCGCAAGGGCATACGGAGCGGATCATGGCGCAGTTTTGTATTGGGCGGTCTGTCTACCTCCTGATAGACAGACACGGTTTTCGCCCTGCCGGTAGCCTCGTCATAAATCCGCTGCCGCACCTTTTTCCGCCGCTTCGGAATGTTTTCTTTAGTTGCGTCCAGTCTGTCCGCCGCGGTGTTGGAGCGGTGAATGGCATCCGCCAGTGCCGGATTCTCCAAATCCTCCTGGGAAAATTGGAGCCGGGAGGATTGGTGCTTTTTACTGCCAACGTCCGTTTCCTTCTGTCTGCCGCTGATATGCTCCACGTCTCCTGTGGACAGGTTTTCGGCCACCGCACCGTCCTTGGTCATCTTCTGGACCACCTTCGCCCGGGCTTTTCGCTGGTCTATGGCTGTTCACCTGCCTTTCCGTAAGGGCACTCGTCGCCGCACAGCCCTTGCTCAATTTTGGAAATGTAGTGGAAAATAGGAAACGCCTGGGGTGGGCAGACGGCATTGCCCAGGGTTTTCAGGCGCAGCGCCCGGTTCTCCATACGCTCGGTCATGCGGGGGATTCCCTCCGGCTCTTTTGCCCATAGGATACGTCCGTCCATCCGAGGGGAAAGCCCATGAGCCATTCCACCCAATCCGGGTTCAGGGCCGCGTCCGGGCTGGCGTTGGGGGTCAGGTAGTACACCGCCGCCGACAGGCTCAAGCTCCAGATGGCTCCGCTCCTGTTCCGCTTGCGGAAGATCCCGCCCTCCGACAGAAACACATCCAGGTTTTGCGCGTCCCGGTTGGTCGATGAATCGGAGGCAAGGGGTGTGGGAAACATCAGCCGCGAGGATAAAAGTTCGCTGGCGCTCATGCCACGCGCCGACACCGCAAGCTGGAAATACGAATGGGAGAACAGTGTATCCCGCCTTTGCCAGGTCAAAAATCGTTTTGTCGAGGCCCATATTGAGGAAGCCAGCAACATTTTCCCCAAGCACCCAATGGGGCCGCAGTTCGGCAATGACCCTGCACATTTCCGGCCACAGGTAGCGTTCATCCGCAAAGCCCTTTCGCCGTCCGGCTGTGGAAAAGGGCTGGCAGGGAAAGCCCCCGGAGATAACGGTAACGGTTTCAAGTCCAGTTCGTTCAAAGAACGCCTCCTTCGTAAAAGTAGTAATGTCCCGGAACCGGGGCACATTGGGCCACCTGGCTTCCAGGACAGAATAGGGAAAGTCCGCCCATTCGCATTGGCAGACAGTTTCAAACCCGGCAGCCTCCGCCGCCAGGTCCAGCCCGCCAATGCCGGAGAATAGGCTGACGTGGGTCAGTTTTGATTCAGTCGTAGGGTACCTCCATAATGTCGTATTCCGGGATTCTCTGGCAGTAGACCAGATACCGCTGTTTGCCGCCAGAGGCGTAGGGATGACAAGTGAGCAGTGTCACCATATCGCGCCCCGGTTGAATAAGGATGTTTTCAATTTCGTGGGGTTCAATGATCTTTGTCCCCACTACCCGATACCGCAGACGTTCCCACAGATTGGTAATGACCACCTCGTCACCAATGGACAGTTCCGTTATGTAACGGAAATAGGCCGCGCCGCCCCAGCCCCGGTGGCCTGCAATGACAGCGTTGGTGTTGCTGCCGCCAATAGGAACGCTGGTGCCGGAGAGGACAGCGGCCCCTTTTGCCATATTTTCGTCGGTAGCCCCCAGATACAGGGGCATTTCCAGATTCAGCTTTGAAATAGAAATAACACCAAAGGTTTCGTCCGGCAAGCCATAATCCGTTAGGGAAAATACGGCTGCTTGATAGGACCCGGCTTCCGAGAGTGTGGACTGTCCATCTGTGTAAATCTGCTGGTTATAAGCGGCCATAGAATCCCACAGTTCCAGGTATGGCCAGGATGTTTCCGGCTCTGTCGAGGGAATGATGACATTGGGGATATCTTTATCCGTGTCATCCTCCAAGCGGGCCAGAAAGCTGTCTGCCTCCCAGCCCATCCTTCGATCCACCACAGCACCTTGAATGGACGGATAGAGTACCAGAAAGAGGCCAGCCAGGAAAAGCATGAGCAGTATCATAAGGGAAAATGAACTCCACTTATTTCTTGACATACCGGCCGCCTCCTTTTCTTGCCTTTCGGTAAATCCGTGTGCCTGTTAAAATGATTACACCTGATCCTAAAGCGGCGACTATGCCCCAAAGAATACCTTGTAGGTACTTGACCTCCCAGGTGGATGCAGCTTGTTCGGTGCTGGCAGTTTCTTCTTCCATTACCGCCACTTCCTCATAGGGAATCCGGGAGCCGCGCACCAGCAGCCGGTGGGTATTGACACCGTAGGGGGTGCAGGTGACGAGGGTACACAGGTCCTCGCCGGGAACAATACCGAGGAGGTCCGTTTCATAGGGCAAAACGGTGTTAATCTCCGTTACCTGGTATGCCAGGGTTTCATTCAGCACGTTCAGATAGAAAACATCCCCCGGAACCAGCTGTTCCAGATCGGTGAACATCTTCTGACTTGCCATGCCGCTGTGGCCGGAGAGAATGGTGTGGGTGCTTTTGCCGCCCACTGGCAGGGAACTCCCCAGCAAGTGCCCCACGCCACGGTCCAGCACCTCCGCCTCTGTGCCGTGGTAGATGGGCAAATTCACTTGGATTTTGGGAATTTCAACATAGCCCATAATGCCGCTTCCGGCAATGTCCAGCTGGCTATCGTAATCTTCGGCGGCAGACATGAGGGCTTCCTCGCTGTAAGCATCCGCTGTACCAGGGGTGATTGCCAGGTTGTAAGTAACGGCTCGTTGTTTTGCCTCCTGCAAAACGGAATCATCTGTCTGTTGGATAAGCTCCTGATATGCCGTCTGAATTTCAGAGGCGTATTTCTGGTTGACATAATTTGAAATAAGTGGGTACAGTGTCAGCCCCAGAGCCGTGAGAAACAGCACCGCAGCGCAAATGGTGATGATTTTCTTCTTCAATACATCCTCCATTTTCCCACCCGGAGCGGAAAACTCCGGGTGGGAAACAAGATCAAGCGGACTTCTTGCTGGATACCGCATACAGCACAGCCGCCGCGCCGACCATAAGCAGAATGCCCACAATGGTAAACATCATAGTTCCGTTATCGCCAGTCTTGGGCAGGTCAAAGCCACGGGTGTTGACCACGGTCAAAGGAGCCTCGGCGTTGGTGCTGCCGTTGTCCTCCACCATGTTGACCTTCTTGCCGCTGACGGTGGCAGAGGCGGTCAGGAGCTTGTGCTCCAGATGCTTCTGGGGGATGTTCTTCAAATCTGCGTTGCTCCGAATGATCTGGGCGTACCGGGGATCGTTCTGAATCAGCCCCAGAGCATCGGAGGCGTAGATGGTGCAGTTTTCAGAGCCTTCCTTCTGGGAGATGACCACCTCAATATCCTGTTTCAGCAGCACATAGCCGTTGTCAGTGCGGACTTCCGTCATGGTGTAGGTATCGTCCTCTAAGCCCTTAATGAGAATACGACCCTTGGTGTCGCCGGTTTTTACGGGGACAAAGTGGGTGGCATCTGCCTTGTTTCCGGTATGCCCGGTCACATAATACACGCCCTCGTCCGGATTCAGCTTCGCCTGGACATAGTAGTTGTCGGTCTTGTTCTGTACCAGAAACTCCACCTTGGAGAAATCACCCTTGCCATCGGAAAACAGCTTGGTAAGATCGATGCCGTAGGTGTACACATGGGCATCGTCCACCAGCGTGTCGTAGAAGCTGTCGCTGGTGCGCTTCCATGTCAGTACCACCTTGTTGTCGTTGCCTTTGTCGCCCACCATCAGAGAATTATCGCTGTCTACTTTGGCAGTGTAGGTCAGGCGCATGGTGCAGTCGGAATAGCCAGAGTTGACCATACTTGCATCGGCATAGACGGCCTTGGACTTGTTAATTTCAGCCAGACCCTTAGCGGTCATTTCCACGGTCATGGCAGTCTTGCCGTCCGCATCGTTGTAGGAAACGGTAAAGTAACCGTCCGCCTCTTTCCAGGTGGTCACGGCGTTCTTACAGGCAGTATCGGAGAAGATTTCTAAGGTCACATCCCCCTTGGTATAGGTCAGACCAGCGGACAGGGTGTCAATGAAGGTATAGCAGGACAGGTAGGTTGCCTCGGAGGTAATGCTGGGCAGGGTGGAAATGATCTGGTAGTCGATGGTATCACCGGCAGAGGCGGTGCCGGTATGGGCATAGGCATCGGTCTTGCCGGTGTCGTTCTTATTCTCCCGCAGTGTCTTTTCCAGGGAAGGGATGCCGGTCAGGTTTTTGGGGTACAGGGTAATGTCGTAGATCCAGCGGGTGCCGCCGTCGGTGGCGTTGGTGCCGTTCACGGAGGTCATGGGCACAGACACAAGGAAGGGATCGGTAGTGGAAACAACCATTTCAGGGACTTTGGTTTCTGCAACCAGATACAGACCCAAAGGAAGATTCTCGACCTTGCTTTTGCCGTAGGAATCCGTCAGGGGCATGGCTGTACCGTTGGTGGCAGCGTAACGCTCCATGGCGTTCTTCACGGTGGTGGCGTTGGCAGTCAGGCCGGAGGACAGGGCGGAGATCAGCACATCAGACTGGTAGAAATACTTGGTTTCATCCAGAGCATCCGCTTTTTCGTACCGATTCTTTCCGTCCGCCAGACCCAGAGTATTCAGGAGGTCAGAACCCTTGGCCTTGTCCACGGCATACAGGATTTCCACATGACCGTCGGTGGTTTCGGTTTCGCCGTACTGGAAAATATCAGCTACCTTTGCATAAGTAAACTCGACACCCTTAATGGCATATCCGTAGCCGGTTTCGCCGTTGCCCAGAGTGGAGGAAGCATTTCCGCCCAGAACATTGTTTACTCCGGCTTCGTCATAAACGCCGGTAGACACATAGGAAGAATCCCACACACCGTCCTTTTCGGCATTGGTCAGATCGTACTTGTAGATGGTCAGAGAGCCGGTTCGGGATTCGTCAATGGTGGGCACATTGGTTAGCTCCGTAGCGGAGGCAGCTACTGGGAAAGACAGAAGCAGGGTCAGAGCGAGAAATAGGGAAAGAATTTTTGTGATATTTTTCATAGAACAGTTTCCTTTCTTGAATGTAATTTTGAGATTGAATTTTGAACATGAAAAACCAGGGCTTATCCCTGGCATGGAAAAAATACATGATTGCCCTCCTTTTCCACAGATTTTTTTAAAATAGATGTTGCTTTTTTCTAACGGATTGCATATAATAGTAGTGAACCAAGAGGTTCACAGCGGGTGTTTCGCCACCCACATTCCAAGTGCGAGGCTTTACAGCAGGTGTTCCGCCACCTATATCCCAAGTGCGGGGTGTTAATGATACGGGGGGATGCAAATCCCTCCGTTTTTTGTGAGAGGAATTACAGATATGAATATTCGATTTGAGAATCTGGGTCTATACAACATCGATACTGATTATCTGCGGTATCTCAACGGTATCGAGCCGGAAGTGCAGTTCACGCAGGAAAAGAACTATGAGCAAAAGCCCTTCCTCGGTATTCTTGTTACCATTGATACATATTCCTACTTCATCCCTCTGACCTCCGGGAAACCGAAACACGCCAAGTGGAAAAATGTGGGTCCTGCCCATTACCTGATTTACGAACAGGTAAAAAAGACGGAGCTTCGTAAACGGGATATTTTCAAATCCATTTCAGAGACGGATGCACTGAAAATTTTTGCTGCACTTGACCTAAAGAAAATGATCCCTGTTGCCGATGGTTTGTACAGCCGAATTGAGTTCGCAAAGCTGGAAGATCAGAAATATGCGGATCTACTTGAAAAGGAGTACAGATTTTGCCAGAAAATACAGGACGGTATTCTTTCTAAAGTCACCCAGATTTACAGGGAACAGAAAGAAACGGGAAAGGTTTATCCTATGTACTGTAACTTTTCAAGATTGGAAGATGCCTGCAATCAGTACCAGTCCATATGACTTTTGCCGGAAGCGGTTTGCTTCCGGCTTTATCAATGCCTTTTTCTGGATAGAACAGAAAGCATACAAAGGCAACTGATAGCCGCAGCCAGCCCAAGCACCCGAAGAACGGCCCCGGATATCGCACCAGTTTCCGGCATGGTAAAGGTGCGGGCGTTGACAACGGTCAACTCTACGGACAGCGTATCCGTGGGAAGCGTGCCAGTAAACGCCGCCTCCGTGAGCAGCTTAAAGCCCTCCGGTGCTTTGGTTTCCGTCAGGCGGTACTGTAGTCCCGGATAGAGGTTGTCCCATTCCAGCAGTCCGTCCGTCCCGGTGGTCAGGCTCCCGTCCGTTACATCGGGATTGGAGCAGCCGCCCCGGACAATGGTTTCGGAGTAGGTCACGGGATGCCAGAGAGAACCGTCCTCACTCCATTCCAGCCGAAATGTTGCCCCCGCCAGATGAGCGCCGCTAATGTCGATCTTCTCCACAGTCACCTTGCCGGTGCGCAGAGCATTGACGAAAGATACTTCGGCGATCTCACCCTGTTTTACGGTAACGGTCTGTGGATTTTCACTGATGCATTGGTAAAGACTGTTTTCGGGAAGCAGTTCTTCTACCGTGTACTGACTGGGCAGCAGGTTCCCGGTCAGGATAATGCCGTCCTTGTTGCTGGCGAAGGGAGAGCCGTCCAGAACCTTTCCTTCGGTATCTGTAATCTTGAACTGCCAGCCCTCCACAGAACCGCCGCCCTCCATGGTTTTGGAAATTTTCAGCCTGCCATACTGGACATTGGTAAAGGTGATAGACACATCCTCATGGGGCTTGATTTCAAACTTGTGGATTGTTTCATCTACCATCCAGTATTCGTCCTCAAATCGTCCATGCTCGTCACCGGTTTCCTTCGCCCAGTAGGTGCCGGGGGCAAGGTAATAGCCCGCCTTACCGTCTGCATTGGTGATAAGGGTGCCGACCTTCTGGGTGCAGGCTTCGTCCAAATAGACAGTGATATGCCAGCCTTCCACGGACTGCCCGGTGTTGGTCTTTTTGTAGAACCAGACCAGTCCCTGCTCCTTATTGAGCCAAGTGTCCACGGTGGTTTCACCGGCTTTCACGGTCACATCATGGAAACCCAGCTCTGTGAGCCAATAATTATCCTCCGTGGGCAACTCCACAACCGTGTACCACCCTAACGGAAGATTTTGGGTGCAGGCATATCCGTTTTCATCGGTGGTGAAGTCTCCGTAGGAATTGCCCTCGGAATCTCTCACCCGGAATGTCCAGCCGCCAAGCTGATTGCCGGTGTTGGTGGTCTTGCGGATTTCGATGCGCCCATAGTGGGTGTTGGTGAAGGTGACTTCTGCGGTCTGACCAACTGCAACCGTTACAGACTTCACAGCGGTGTCAAATTCCCAATAGGGGGCATTTGTGGAAATCTCTTTGGCGTAGTAGGTTCCTTTCTGCAAATCCGAAACCGTAACCGTGCCATCTGCCCCGGTGGTGAATGGAGAGCCGGAAACAGAGTTGGTGCAGGCAGAATCCGTGTACAGTCCAATCTTCCAGCCACCCAGATTTTCGCCCGTATTGGTTTTCTTCACTAGCTGGACACTTCCGGTGTTTCTCTTGTTGTAAAAGCTCACAGTAGCGGTCTGCCCGGAAGAAATCGTGACCTTCTGGGGATTGGTACTGGCGCAGCTGTACAAGGCATCTATGCTGGAATCCGTATTCCCCAATTCCTTGACATAGTAAGTGCCTGCGGTCAACCCTGTTACGGAGAGTTTGCCGCTGGAATTGGTGGTGTACGGCCCAGATACCAGTTTGGTGCAGGCAGAATCAGAATAAATGCCGAACTTCCAACCGGACAGGTTTGTTCCATCCTCCGTGGTTTTGGTCAGGCTGATATTGCCCAGAGAGGGTGCCTTTATCTTGAAGTAGCCATAGAGGCCGCTGCTTCCAGCGTTATACAGGGAGATGGTCGTCTGATAACTTGACCCCGACATATACCAGATATTATAGCTGGAATTGGATGCCGAGGGCAGATACCGGGTTGCAGTGAACACCGTGGATTCGGAAATATCCCCGGTTTTCGTGATATTCAGCGTATTGCCGCTCTTAGAAAAGCGGGCACCATTTCCATTGGAAAAGCTGAAATCGGGCAGAACCCCGTTGGAATCATAAGCGCTTCCGGTATCCCCGGAGAGCTGAATCGTAGGTGTGTTGCTGCTGGAACTGCCGCAAAAGCTGGGGATTTTCTTTGCAGCCTGGATTGCGGATACCAGGCTATTGTAACAGGAGGTAAAACCGGACACAGAGGCAGCGGCGGCATTGTAAAATACATAGCCGGAAGTGCCACACTCGTTGGAACTGTTCCGGTTAAAGCTGCTGGGGTCACGCAGTCCACAGACGATTTCATAAATCAATATCTGTGTCGCAACCCGCAGGGGCACATTGGGATTGCTGTCCTTCTTTACTGATGTAACGCTGATGGAGTGGTTCCACTGCTGGTCACTATACAAAAGGATTAGTCCGATAGCCTCCCGCCGAGCGGAGGGCAGCGCATACCAGACATTGCTGCCGGTTGTACTGCCGCTTCCATTCAATGTTACATCCCGGTCCACGGAATTGCCGCTGGTACTGGCCGCATAATTGCGCCATGGCTCAATACAGTACAGCGGCTCGTCCGCATGGGCAACACCGCCGTACCTCGCAAAGTGCCAGCCCATGTTCTTGACGTAGGCCGTCCGGGTCGTGCCGCTTCCGTTGGGTTTATAAGTGCAAGACACCTGGTAGTTCAGCCGGGTAGTGTAGTCGCCGTTGTCCGCAAAGTCGAACAGCATGATACTTTTTTGCGTAGAGGCGTAGGCTTCGGCACCCAGGAGACGGTTATCTTCCGATTCGTCCGTGGTGTCCTCCGCTGGAGCCTCCGTTTCCTCTGTGGAATCTTCCGCTGGTTCCTCTGTGAAAGGCTCTGTAGCTTCTTCTATTTCTTCCGGTGCCGTAGTTTCCACTACCGCCTCCGTTGCTTCCACAGTTTCACTTGCTTCCGGTACTTCTTTCTCCTCCGGCGGTGCCTCTGCCATAGCTCCCAGCGGAACGCTGAAAACCAGCATCACCGCCAGCAGCAGGCACAACAGCCGTCTTGTAAGTCTCATGGATTTCCTCCTTCCGCTGCGTTCTGGTACTTCGCCACCTCACTGGGCTTGGTTGTCATAATACTGTAAAGCTCGTTGTCCGTTGGAAAGTGATCCACGAAAGGCAGGATCACATTGTCAAAGAACAGCAGTCCTTCCCCCGGTGGGGCATTGCTGATATGGGCCGCCTGCTTGGCGGAGATATTCAGCCGCTCACAGAGAATGGTCCTGTCGCCGCTGGCCTGGTTCAGCAGATAAATAAAGTCGCTGTTTTCCAGAATATTCTCGATTTCCGGGGAACCCAGCAGGTCGTAGGGTAGGGTAAAGGCGCCTTGCCGCCGTTGGCGGTAGGTTTCCTACACCCTC